>Ga0209121_10000285_pt1 | contig 54850 bp, 49 predicted proteins | sample Cruoilmetagenom3_FD_187292 | JGI IMG/M metagenome (GOLD analysis project Ga0209121, IMG submission 187292) | Oil polluted marine microbial communities from Coal Oil Point, Santa Barbara, California, USA - Sample 3 (SPAdes) (version 2) | ecosystem: Environmental > Aquatic > Marine > Oil seeps ... | reverse complement strand
ATATGGAATTTATGATCGATACATTCGGCCTCTACTTCGGGACATTTCTGGTCATTATGGCGCAGGCCTTGCTGGTCGTCGTGTTGCTTTTGGTGGCGCTGGCGTTCCTGATGTACGGCGACCGGAAAATCTGGGCAGCCGTGCAGATGCGCAAAGGCCCCAATATCGTAGGGCCGTTCGGCCTGCTGCAATCTTTTGCGGATTTCATTAAATACATCGCTAAAGAGGTTGTCGTACCTTCTGGCGCTGACAAAATCGTCTTTTTCCTTGCGCCGATGATCACCTTCATAATGGCTGTTGTGGTCTGGGCTGTCATTCCGTTCAACGAGGGTTGGGTGGTTTCGAATATCAACGTTGGAATCCTCTATATCTTCGCCATGTCCTCTTTTGAGGTTTACGGCGTGATCATGGGGGGGTGGGCCTCGAATTCAAAATACGCGTTCCTCGGGGCGTTGCGTTCTGCGGCACAGATGATTTCCTACGAGGTATCGATTGGGCTTATTATCGTTGGGGTATTGCTTTCAACTGGCTCGCTGAACCTAACGGATATTGTACACGCGCAGGATGGCAATTATGGCTTTCTAAGCTGGTACTGGTTACCGCACTTCCCGATGGTCTGGCTGTTTTTCGTATCGGCTTTGGCTGAAACCAACCGCCCACCATTCGATCTGCCCGAGGCGGAATCCGAACTGGTGGCTGGGTATCAGGTCGAATACTCCTCTACCCCGTTCCTGCTGTTTATGATTGGCGAGCTGATGGCGTTGGTCTTTATGACCGCCATGATGACTATCCTGTTCTTCGGTGGTTGGTTGTCACCAATTCCGGGCCTTCCGGACGGTGTCTTATGGTTTGTCGGCAAAATGCTGTTCTTCTTCTTCCTGTTCTCGATGGTAAAAGCACTGGTTCCACGGTTCCGGTATGACCAGTTGATGCGCCTTGGCTGGAAAGTGTTCTTGCCGCTGTCGTTGGGATGGGTCGTTCTTGTAGCTGCGTTCGCGCAATATGGTGTCCCGGGTTATGCCCGTTGGGCAGTGGGGGGCTAAGACTATGGCTGTAACTTTAGATCGCGTTATTAAGAACTTCCTACTGAAGGATTTTCTGAGCGGCTTTGCTTTGGGCATGAAGTATTTCTTCAAACCTAAATTTACTGTTAACTACCCGCACGAAAAGGGCGCACTTAGTCCGCGTTTCCGTGGCGAACACGCGTTGCGTCGTTATCCGAATGGCGAAGAACGTTGTATTGCTTGTAAGTTGTGCGAAGCAATCTGCCCCGCGCAGGCGATTACGATTGATGCAGAACCGCGCGAGGATGGCAGCCGTCGCACCACGCGCTACGACATCGACATGACTAAATGTATCTACTGTGGCTTTTGTCAGGAAGCTTGTCCGGTGGATGCCATCGTCGAGGGACCGAATTTTGAGTATGCGACCGAAACACGCGAGGAGCTTTTCTATAACAAGGAAAAACTGCTTGATAATGGCGCCCGTTGGGAAGCCGAGATCGCACGTAATATCGAACTGGATGCGCCTTATCGTTAAGGCAAATAACTCCGCATGACGCGGGAAGAAGGAAGGGACAGATTATGGTCATAGCGACCTTGTCATTTTACCTATTTGCGTTCACCGCTGTGGCGTCCGCAATATTTGTTGTGCTTTCACGCAATCCGGTTCACTCGGTTTTGTGGTTGATTTTAACGTTCTTCTCGGCGGCGGCTCTGTTCGTTCTGCTGGGGGCAGAGTTCATCGCAATGTTGATGCTGATCGTTTACGTCGGCGCAGTGGCAGTGTTGTTCTTGTTTGTCGTCATGATGCTGGACGTGGATTTCACAGAATTACGTGGTTCAGTTGCAGGATACCTACCGTTAGGGTTGGCCATCGGGCTGATCTTGCTAATGGAATTGGGTATCGTATTTGGCAACTGGGTATTCGCCGAAAACGCACCGGCGTTGCGGTCTGCCGTTGCACCTGCACTCGAAGAAGTCGAAAATACCGTCGCATTGGGACAGTTGATTTATACAGATTATGTATTCCTGTTTCAGATTGCAGGCTTGATCCTGTTCGTGGCCATGATAGGCGCGATTGTTTTAACAATGCGGCATCGTCCGAACGTGAAACGTCAAAGCATTGTTGAACAAATCTATCGTGATCCGAAGGATTCATATGAAATGAAAGACGTCAAACCGGGGCAAGGGATATGATTGGATTAGAGCATTACCTAACCGTCGCAGCGGCGCTGTTTGTTATCGGTATCTTTGGAATTTTCCTTAACCGCAAGAACATCATTGTCATACTGATGTCCGTAGAACTTATGTTGCTGGCTGTGAACATCAACTTCGTTGCGTTCGCTTCACACTTGGGTGATATGGTCGGGCAGGTGTTTACCTTGTTTATTCTGACCGTTGCCGCAGCCGAGGCTGCCATTGGTCTTGCGATCCTCGTTGTATTCTTCCGTAACCGTGGCGCGATTGATGTTGAAGACGTCAATGCGATGAAGGGATAAATTATGCCTGCGATTATTCTCTTTGGCCCGCTACTGGGTGCGCTGATCGCCGGTTTCGGCTGGCGCATTATTGGCGAGAAGAATGCGATGTACCTGACCACAGGACTGTTGTTCTTGTCAGCGCTCCTGTCTTGGATCCTGTTCTTTGGCGATTATGACCATGTACAGACAATCGCGCTGTTCCGTTGGGTTGAAAGCGGCAGTCTGTCGGTTGACTGGGCTATTCGGATGGACCGTCTGACGGCTGTAATGTTGGTTGTTGTGACCACGGTTTCCAGCCTCGTGCATCTCTATTCAATCGGTTACATGAAAGACGACCCGCAGTGGAAAGAGGGCGAAAGCTACCTGCCGCGTTTCTTTGCCTACCTGTCGTTCTTCACTTTCGCGATGCTGATGCTGGTAACATCCGACAACCTGTTGCAGATGTTCTTTGGCTGGGAGGGCGTAGGTGTTGCCTCGTACCTGTTGATCGGTTTTTATTATCGCAAACCTTCGGCAAATGCAGCGGCGATGAAGGCGTTTATCGTTAACCGTGTTGGTGATTTCGGTTTCGCGTTGGGTATTTTTGCCATCTATATGATGACAGACAGCATTAACTTCTCGGATATTTTTACGCAGGGGCATCACCTTGCTGAGGCCTCCTTTACGTTCCTACATATGGATGTGAATGCAGCCGAAGCAATTACTTTGCTGCTGTTCATCGGAGCGATGGGTAAGTCAGCGCAGTTGTTTCTGCACACATGGCTTCCCGACGCGATGGAGGGGCCTACACCTGTGTCAGCCTTGATCCACGCCGCGACCATGGTTACGGCTGGTGTCTTCCTTGTGGCGCGGATGTCGCCGCTATTTGAATACGCACCGGGGACATTGGCGTTTGTTACGGTTATCGGTGCAAGCACAGCATTCGTCGCTGCGACGATTGCTCTGGTGCAAAACGACATCAAACGTGTGATTGCTTATTCAACCATGTCCCAGCTTGGCTATATGTTCGCAGCAGCGGGCGTAGGGGTTTATCAAGCGGCCATGTTCCACCTTTTCACACACGCGTTCTTCAAAGCGATGTTGTTCCTTGGCGCAGGTTCCGTGATTACGGCAATGCACCACGAGCAAGACATGCGTAGCTATGGTGCGCTGCGTAAGAAAATTCCGTATACATTCTGGGCAATGATGATCGGCACGTTGGCCATTACAGGCGTTGGTATTCCGTTAACGAATATCGGGCTGGCTGGGTTCTTATCTAAAGATGCAATCATCGAGAGCACCTTTGCGGCGCACTCTTCCGTTGGCAACTATGCCTTCTGGATGCTGGTAATGGCTGCTGCTATGACAAGTTTCTATAGCTGGCGTTTGATGTTCCTGACTTTCTATGGTCAGGAAAAAGGCGACAAGCACACACATGACCATGCGCATGAAAGCCCGCTGGTAATGATTATACCACTTGCTGTTCTGGCTGTTGGTTCTGTGTTTGCCGGTATGGTCTTCTATAACAACTTCTTCGGTCACGATGTCGCCGAATGGTTCTCGGTTGCGGTTTACACAAACCACGATACGAACCACGTGTTGCATGACGCGCATGATGTTGCGAATTGGGTTAAAGTTTCGCCATTCATAGCGATGGTCGTGGGCTTCCTAGTGTCGTATTATTTCTACATTGTGAATCCTTCGTTCCCGAAAGCTTTGGCCGTGCGAAACCCAAGTCTTTACCAGTTCTTGTTGAACAAATGGTACTTCGACGAGGTTTACGATTTCTTGTTCGTTCGCCCTGCTAAACGCCTTGGGCACTTCCTTTGGAAGAAGGTGGATGGCTCGGTCATTGACGGCACCATTAACGGTATCGCCATGGGTTTCATCCCGTTCCTGACACGCGCGGCCAGCAAGGCCCAGTCGGGGTATTTGTTCCACTATGCATTTGCGATGATCCTCGGGGTTGTTGGCTTAATTACATGGTTCGCCATTTTCGGAGGGGCGCACTAATATGGATAACCTTCTTTCCATCGTCACCTTCCTGCCGTTGTTCGGCGCGATTGTATTGATGTTCTTCCTTCGCGGCGACGACGAAATGGCTGTGAAAAATGCCAAACTTCTGGCGCTGTTTGCCACAGTTATGACGTTCGTTGCCTCGTTGTTTATCTTGCAAGGCTTTGATCCTTCCGACACTGGTTTCCAGATGGTCGAAGAGGCCGAGTGGCTCGGCGGACTAACCTATAAAATGGGTGTTGACGGTATCAGTATTCTGTTCGTGATGTTGACCACCTTCATTATGCCAATCGTCATCGGTGCAAGCTGGAAAGTCGAGCATCGCGTCAAGGAATACATGATCGCGTTCTTGCTGCTGGAAACGCTTATGATCGGCGTGTTCCTGTCGCTCGATCTGGTATTGTTCTACGTGTTCTTCGAGGCTGGCCTAATACCGATGTTCCTGATTATCGGCATCTGGGGTGGCCAAGACAAAATCTATGCGGCGTTCAAGTTCTTCCTTTATACGCTACTTGGTTCAGTTCTAATGCTGATCGCAATGATCGCGATGTGGTATGACGCAGGCACGACGGATATCGTGAAATTGCTGGACCACGAGTTTTCATCCAGCACCATTTCTGTTCTGGGCTTGCAAATTGTCGGTGGCGCACAAACCTTGATGTGGCTGGCGTTCTTTGCCTCCTTCGCCGTAAAAATGCCGATGTGGCCGGTGCATACCTGGCTTCCGGATGCACACGTTCAGGCGCCTACAGCCGGTTCCGTGGTTCTGGCGGCAATCTTGATCAAGATGGGTGGCTACGGCTTCTTGCGGTTTAGTTTGCCGATGTTCCCGGTGGCCTCGGATATCATGCAGAACTTCGTGTTCTTCTTGTCTGTTGCGGCGATCATCCTTACCTCGCTGATTGCGCTCGCGCAGACGGATATGAAGAAGCTGATTGCCTATTCATCCGTTGCGCATATGGGGTTCGTGACGATGGGTATCTTCGCGTTTAACCAACAGGGTATTGACGGTGCTATTTTCCAGATGATCAGCCACGGCTTCATCTCGGGCGCGCTGTTCCTGTCGGTTGGCATTGTTTACGACCGGATGCACACACGTGAGATCGAGGCGTACGGCGGTCTGGCCGTCCGTATGCCCGTTTATGCGCTGATCTTCATGTTGTTCACTATGGCGAACGTCGGCCTTCCGGGCACGTCGGGCTTTATCGGTGAATTTCTGACACTGGCTGCGGTTTTCAAGGTTAACACTTGGGTAGCATTTGGTGCGACTTCCGGCGTGATCCTGTCGGCGGCTTACGCGCTGTATCTGTACCGCCGCGTTATCTTCGGCGATCTGATTAAGGAAAGCTTAAAGGGTATCACCGACATGGATGCTCGGGAGAAGCTGGTAATTGCGCCATTGGTTCTGTTTACGCTTCTGCTGGGTGTATATCCAACGCTGGTACTTGATATAATCGGTCCTTCGGTCGAGGCGCTGGTGCACAATTTTGAAACTGTTGTTGGCGCGGCCGAAACCGCCGCCCCAAGCCATTGATCGGGTGAAGATATGTTAAGCAACGATATTTCCGTAATCCTCCCCGAGCTGCTGCTGGCGGTTTACGCCATGGCTGCCCTGATGGTCGGCGTCTGGTCCAAGAAAGAAGAGGCCGTGTCCGGTCTTATCCTCTGGCTAACGGCGCTGCTTTTTGTCGGTGTTGGGCTGTGGGTAGGCATGACTCCTGCGGGCACTGACACGGCATTTAATGAAGGCTTTGTTAACGACGGGTTCGCCCGTTTCGCCAAGGTTGTGATCCTATGGGGGGCGGCGTCAATTCTGTTCCTCTCGAAGGAGTATCTGCAAAAGAACAACCTGCTGAAATACGAATTTCCTGTCCTTATCACCATGGCCACCATTGGCATGATGATCATGGTGTCGGCTGGCGATCTGATGTCGCTGTATATGGGCTTAGAGTTGCAGTCGTTGTCACTTTATGTTGTTGCAGCGTTCAGGCGTGACAGCCTGCGCTCGACCGAGGCGGGGTTGAAGTACTTCGTGCTTGGCGCGTTGTCGTCCGGCCTTCTGCTATATGGTGCTTCACTGGTTTACGGCTATACAGGTACAACTGTATTCAGTCAGATCACCACTGTGGTGGCGGACGAAGGCATGTCTCTTGGCCTGTTGTTTGGTTTGGTGTTCCTTGTTAGCGGTATGGCCTTCAAGGTTTCGGCTGCACCTTTCCACATGTGGACGCCAGATGTTTACGAAGGATCACCGACACCTGTGACCGGTTTCTTTGCCACGGCACCCAAGATGGCAGCGGCAGCTATGATGGCGCGGTTGTTGCACGATGCCTTTGGCAATGCGATTGCCGATTGGCAGCAGATATTGATCTTCCTGTCCTTTGCATCTGTATTCCTTGGCTCCATCGCTGCGATTGGGCAATCTGACATCAAGCGTCTGATGGCATATTCGTCAATCGCGCATATGGGTTTTGCCCTGATGGGGCTGGCTGCTGGTTCCGAAGAGGGTGTGCAATCGTTGCTTATTTACATGGCGATTTACGTCACCACCAACGTCGGCGTGTTTGCGTTTATATTGAATATGGAGCGTGACGGCCAAGCCATCACCGACATTAAATCCCTAAGCATGTATTCTCGGGTTGCCCCGGCACGGGCGTTTGCATTGGCTGTGCTTATGTTCAGCCTTGCGGGCCTACCGCCGCTGGTAGGGTTCTTCGCCAAGTTCTATGTGCTGACAGCAGCCGTGAATGCCGGTCTTACATGGCTGGCAATCGCAGGCGTGATAGCATCTGTGATAGGTGCATATTATTATCTGCGGATCGTGTTCCTGATGTACTTCGGCGAAGCGGGCGATGCTTTGAACGGCAAGATGTCTTCGTTGCACTGGGTCTTCCTTGGTGGGTCTTCCGGCGCGATGGTGTTGGGTATTGTGAACATGTTCGGTGTTGAAACCATTGCCGGAATGGCTGCTGCAACGTTGCTTAACTAGATGGACAACTGGCCCGAAGGTGTTAATCGCGAGGTCTTTCAAACCCTCGACAGTACCAACGCCGAGGCTATCCGCCAAGCTGGCAATGGCGCGTGTGGTCCGAAGTGGTTCTTGACCCTAGAGCAAACCCAAAGCCGTGCAAGACGCGGGCGACCATGGGATAGCGGCGAGGGAAATTTTTCCGCTTCACTTTTGATGCGGCCCGAATGTGGACCTGAACAGGCCGCCTTGAGGTCCTTTATCGCCGCATTGGCACTTCGCGAGGCGTTGGTCGAGGTATGCGGGCGTGAAGATATTTTTTCGCTAAAGTGGCCAAACGATGTTTTGCTTAACAACCGGAAACTGGCGGGAATCCTGTTGGAGAGCGGGTTTGATGCGTCTGGCATGTACCTCTGTATCGGTATCGGCGTTAACCTTGCTAACGAACCCGATCCTTCGTTCGTAGAAGAGGGGGCATTCGCGCCGATAAGCCTGCGATCAGTCATAGGCAGCAAAATCGAACCGGAAGAGTTTCTAACACCTTTGGCTGCTGCGTTCGACCGTTGGGAAACACAGTTTCAACAATATGGTTTTACGCCAATTCGCAATGAGTGGCTGAACCACGCCACGCGTCTTGGCGAGGTTATTACCGCGAAGTTAATGGACCGAACCGAGGTGGGCACCTTCGAAACGGTGGACGAGACTGGGGCAATTGTCTTAAGAACCTCGAAAGGATTGCTGCATTTACCAGCAGCTGAGATATTTTTCGAAACGGAGGGCTAAATGCTCCTTGCTATTGATGTTGGAAATACGAATGCGGTGTTCGCGCTTCATGATGGTAAAGAATTCATTGCCGAGTGGCGGTGCTCTTCGGATTATCGCCGTACCGGGGATGAGTATTTCGTTTGGTTAAGAAAGTTAATGGATCACGGAAACATTAAAGGTGTCATTAACGAAGTCATCATCTGCTCGACCGTTCCGCGCGTAGTTTTCAATCTTCGGGTTCTTTCCGACAGGTATTTCAATTGCCGCCCCATAGTGGTGCGCCGTAACGATGTGGAACTTGGCGTGCCGGTTCGTGTAGACGCACACACAGGCGTCGGGCCTGACCGTCTTGCAAATACCGTTGCCGCTTACGATCTGTATGGCGGCAATGTCATCGTTGTTGATTTTGGCACGGCCACAAACTTTGATGTGGTGGGCCATGACGGCGCGTATGAGGGGGGCATAATTGCTCCGGGTGTTAATCTTTCGTTAAGGGCGATGCATGAAGTTGCGGCCGCATTGCCGCATATTGATGTCAGCAAGCCGGAGAAGGTTATTGGTACGGATACGGTCGGCTGCATGCAATCCGGTATTTACTGGGGTTACATTTCATTGATCGAGGGCCTATGTAAGCGCATAGCCGCTGAACGTGGCCATGAAATGAAAGTCGTAGGAACCGGTGGATTGTCCACTCTTTTCGCGCAGGACTGCAAAGCCCTTGAAATTATTAATACAGATTTAACGATCCACGGGCTCGTGTTGATCGCTGAGTTAAATAGAGAGAAGAAATAAATGAGTAATAAAGATCGTTTGATCTACCTTCCCCTTGGTGGGGCCGGTGAAATCGGTATGAATATGTATCTGTACGGATACGGTCCCAAAGACAATGAACGCTATATCCTTGTGGATGTCGGCGTAACGTTCCCTGACATGGACAGCACACCAGGTGTAGACCTGATTATGGCCGATGCGTCCTATATTATTGCGCGGGCCGATCGCCTCGACGGGGTTATTATCACGCATGCGCACGAGGATCACATCGGGGCCGTTGGCTTGTTGTACCCACAACTACAAGCGCCAATATACGCGCGTAAATTCACCGCAGCGATTGCGACGAACAAGATGGAGCGGGCAGGTCAGAACCCCGACATGGTTAACGTAGTGCCCGCGTGGCCTGCACAGATTGATATCGGACCGTTCAAAGTCGGGTTCATGCCGATCGCGCATTCGATTCCCGAAGCTTCGGGCCTTGTGATTGATACGCCTGCGGGTCGTCTTGTTCATTCGGGCGACTTCAAAACCGACCCGACTCCGTTGGTCGGCGAACCGTTTGATCCTGACATGATGGCTGATATTGCCAAAAATGGCGTTAAAGCGCTGATTTGCGATTCCACCAATGTCTTTTCCAAAGCAGTTGGGCGATCCGAGGCAGACATATCCAAGGATATCCACGCGCTGATGAAGACCGCCAAAGGTATGGTCTTTGCCACAACCTTCGGTTCCAACGTCGCGCGGTTGAAGACTCTGGCGCAGGCTGCCACGGATGAGGGGCGCTCGGTCGTGGTTGTCGGACGGGCAATGGACACGATGATAAAAACGGCTTTCGCAACAGGTGTATTGACCGATTTCCCCCCCATCGTCGAACTTGAAGACGCAGGAGGTATTCCACGCAGTCAGATGTTTGTTTTGGCCACCGGTTCGCAAGGTGAGCGCCGTGCAGCGACGGCAGGTTTGGCGCGCGGGAAATACCGTGGGTTGGAGCTGAAAGACGGGGATACGTTCCTGTTTTCCTCCAAAACCATTCCAGGGAATGAAACCTCTGTGTCTTACATCCTGAACCAAATGGCTGAAAAGGGCGTGACGGTTATTGATGACAGCGATGGTCGCTATCACGTTTCTGGCCACGCTAATCGCCCTGATTTGGAGCAGATGCATGCGTTGATGAAGGCCGATGTGGTTATACCGATGCACGGGCAGTATCGCCATTTGCGTGAGCATGCTGAACTGGTGCAATCGCATGGTAACAACGCGGTTATCGTACCAAACGGGACGATGCTGGATTTAACCAACAAGCCAAAAGTCGTTGATCATATTGAAACCGGTCGCACCTATCTTGACGGCAAACAGCTGATCGGGGCACTCGACGGGATCGTGCGTGAGCGCATCCAATTGGCATTGCGCGGGCATGTAGTTGTGTCGCTGGTACTTGAAGAAGACGGCTCGATGATTGACGGGGTTTGGGTGGAAACAATTGGTCTGCCGAACGACCCACGCGTATCAGGTGGTATAGACGGGCAGCTGGAAGAGGCCATCGATAAAGCCTTGGCGACGGCCAACCGGAAGACGCTGGACAGTGACGAAGGTGTCGAGACGCTGGTTGGGCGGACGTCTAACCATGTGTGCAAAGACATCGTTGGGAAAAAACCGGTTTGTACCGTTTTGATTAACCGTTTGGTCGCTGAATAAACCTAACTTGAACGGAAAAGGGCCTCGCGATTAATGCGAGGCCCTTTTTGTTTCTAGCGTTAAGCTTTTATTCAGCTTTAGGTTCGACCGCAGGAGCTTCCTCGGTGGTCGACTCTTCTTTTTTCTTAACAACCCGACGTTTCCGAGGCTTCCTGGCTGGCTTTTCTTCAGCCACTTCCTCGGTAACAGGTGTTTCCTCAGTGGCAACGGGTATTTCTTCTTTCTGATCCTCGGCCTCAACGGTTTCTTCAACCTTCTTCTTAGGGGCGCGACGACGGCGTGGTTTCTTTGGCGCTTCTTCAGCAGGCGTTTCCACACTAACCACTTCGGCAGTTACTTCGACCGTTTCCTCGACAACATCGGGGGCCTCTTCTTCTTCAACCTCCTTAGGTGTCGCCGCTGCTTGTAGGGCGCGAAGATCCCGCGTCATAAAGGCCGGCATATGGTCCCCCATACCGATGATCGCTGGTCCGTTGTCGCGCCCACGACCGCGCCCGCGCTGTGGACGGCGGTTATTGTCGGCATTTTTGTTGCTCTCACGCAGTGCCGGCTTCGGGGTTTCAACTTTGGGGGCCTGAGCCGGTTTTTCTTCCGGCGTTTCGGCAGGTTTTGGATTGTCCGCATTCCGCTTGGCGCGGCTTTGACGCGCTGGTTTTTCTTCCGTTTTCGGAGCTTTAGCCGCACTTTTCAGCGGGCTATCAATACGTGGAATTGCCTTCTTAACCAAATCTTCAATACTGGAAAGGTACTTTTCCTCAAAAGGTAAACAAAGTGTAATCGCTTTGCCTTCGCGCCCTGCGCGGCCTGTACGACCGATGCGGTGGACGTAATCCTCCGAATGGATCGGGACGTCGAAGTTGAACACGTGGCTAACATTCGGAATATCGAGGCCACGGGCGGCAACATCTGATGCAACCAGCAATTTCAACTCCCCATCACGAAATCCATTAAGGATTTTCATCCGGAGAGATTGGTCGAGATCACCATGCAGTGGGGATGCGTCCAAACCATGTTTTTTTAACGACTTGGCAACAATGTCGACATCTCGCTTACGATTGCAAAAGATGATGGCGTTTGTCAGGCTTTCGCCTTCGCCTTCGATTAATGCACGTAGTAGGTCACGTTTTTCTTTTGGTGCGCGATCCTTGCGCGAAGGCGTGTGCATGCAAACGCCCTGTGTGATCGTTTCGGATGTGGTTGCCTGACGCGCGACTTCGACACGAACGGGATTGTGCAAGAACTCTGTCGTAATGCGGGTGATTTCAGGTGCCATAGTGGCAGAGAAAAACAGCGTTTGGCGTGTGAATGGTGTTAGCTTGAAGATACGCTCGATGTCGGGGATGAACCCCATGTCGAGCATCCGGTCAGCCTCGTCGACCACCATGATCTGCACGCCGTTCAACATCAGTTTGCCACGCTCGAAATGGTCCAGCAGGCGGCCAGGGGTGGCGATTAGAACGTCAACGCCACGGTCAATAAGGCGATCCTGATCTTTGAAGCTGACACCACCGATAAGCAGTGCCATCGACAGCTTCATGTGCTTTGCGTAGGTTTCGAAGTTTTCGGCAACCTGCGCGGCCAATTCACGTGTCGGACAAAGCACCAGCGAGCGCGGCATACGCGCCCGTGCGCGGCCCTTGGCCAGCATTGTGATCATCGGTAGCGTGAAAGATGCGGTTTTACCGGTTCCAGTCTGCGCGATCCCCAAGACGTCTTTGCCTTGCAGTGCGTGTGGAATGGCTTCGGCCTGAATAGGGGTAGGGGTTTCGTAACCTGTTTCAGCTACGGCTTGTAGAACTTTCGGGTCTAACCCGAGATCGTTAAAAGAAGTCATGTTTATCCGTCTGTTGCGGCGATTAAAATGGCCGCATAAATCAGCGCGGCGCGGGCAACCGTATTGCTGCCCTTTCATAAAGATGGTCAATAAACCGGAATTTGATCGAGGTCAACGGAGGTGCATAAAAAGGGGGGTATATTCCGCCTAAATGCGCCGTTATACGACGTGCAAACGTAGATTGAGGGATACTTATGTCAGACGAACTACCAAAAGCATATCGCGGGATGGCTTTTTTGAAGGTGACTTCGGTTAAGCATTACACAGATAAAACCTTTAGTTTTACGTGTAAGCGACCGGATTCTTTCCGTTTTCGTTCAGGTGAGTTTGCCATGATCGGGTTGGCGAATGGCGACAAACCGTTGTTGCGGGCCTATTCGATAGCCTCGCCAAATTGGGCTGAAGAGCTGGAGTTTTACTCGATCAAGGTGCCAGACGGCCCGTTAACGTCGAAGTTGCAACACATAAAGGTTGGCGACGAAATCGTAATGCGGCCCAAGCCCGTCGGCACTTTGGTACATGACGCGTTACTCCCGGGTAAACGCTTGATTATGTTTTCTACAGGAACAGGCATTGCGCCGTTCGCGAGCACTATTCGAGACCCCGAGACATATGAGAAATTCGATGAAGTTATTCTGACGCAAACCTGCCGCGACGTTAAAGAGCTGGATTATGGCAAAGCGCTGATTGCCGAAATCAATTCGGACGAGTTGTTGCAGGAGGTCGTCGGTGACAAACTAACGTATTTCCCGACAACAACCCGCGAAAAAAGCGAACGAATGGGCCGTATGACGGATTGCCTTCGCAATGGCGTTTTTGAAGAAGTAACTGGCGCGCCGCTGACGCCAGAGACAGATCGTGTTATGATTTGTGGATCTATGGCAATGCTTAAAGAGCATAAGCAGATATGCGAAGATGCAGGCATGACCGAGGGCTCTAACTCTGAACCCGGCCAGTTCGTTATCGAAAAAGCATTTGCCGATTAACGTGATGAGGTCAGCCGGGTAATCCCGACGGCCCCACCACGCGCCACTTCGGGGTCGAGCGACATAGGGATATATTCCCCCCGTCGCCACAGCGCCGCCAGATCATCGTAATGGGGAGAAAACAGGTGGCCGGATTGCCCTGTCGCGATAATCATCACAGAACTATCCAAATCAGAGAAATCGTAAACCGCCCTGAACCCGCTGCCATGTATATTGGTGAACGGCGCGCTGCCGGTTCCGCGTGTGGCCCCGCGCAGCAATGTGTTATCGCCCCCCGGTGTTTCCTGTCGGATATTAGCGAACCATGACACCACCGGGATACGACCCAGCACCTGCGCTGTGTGCAACGCTTGATGGGCTGTACCCCAACGCCAGCGGGTTATGTTTGTGCCGTAGGTTTCTTCTAGGCGTAGCAAGGCTTCGTCCAAGGATACCTCGGCCATTTGTTGGCACGTCTCGACGGGCGTGGTTTGTTGGATGTCGCACCAAGCGCCTGCACCATTTTCGTTGCGAAATACGGCCTCAATAAAGTCTGGCTTTACGCGGGTTAACTCATTTGACAGATTTCCAAGCTCGTCCACTATCAGGCGTTTTTGCAAGGTTTTGATCCATGCGGCGTAGATCAATGGTTCCGGGTCATGCTCGCCCATCTCGCCATTCCAGTTGGCGAGAAGTTCCAAAGCTTCTTGGCGGCGGCGCGCGAAAGTGTCGGTGGCGGCTGGTTGACCTGTCCACCATAAATCACGGGCAATCAGGGGGAGAAGATTACGCGCGGTGATAGAAATTGTGTCCGTCTGAATTTCTACAAAACTGCTTAGCGTGTGAAACTCCCGTGCATTTAGTAGCGAGGTCGCGCGCACGATTCGTTGTGTATCACCCCATTCGTAACTGAAATGAAGCGGGAAGGGCCGTTCGATCACCTTGTTATTCGTATTCACTACAATTCCACTATCGGGGTTTTTAATGTAGGGGTTCGCCTCGAATGGAAAAACGCCTTCCCAAACACTAGTCCTGTCCCAGCCCGGGGATGGCATTTGCCCCTGTGTCGGGTGATCAGGATGGCGGGCAGGCATGCGGCCGCTGGAAACCTGAACGATGTTGTCTTTGTCTGCTAGTGTGAGGTTATTGGAGGGTGAAACGATTTTGCTAATCTCAAGCACCGCATCATCGACGTTATGGCGACGCATAATGTTCATAAACGCGTCAATAGACTGGTCGTTTGCTTCAAGCGCGGTCCAAGACATGGTCGCGACATGCCCCGCAGGTGTGACCGCCGCTAGATTCAAGCGGTGTAAGGGTAATACCGGCCCGTTCTGGCTCCACCGTAGGTGTCGCGAGACGGAAACGTCGTCTTTTATGCCTATCAGCACGTCACGGGTTTCAAATGCGACATAGCCGTCCTCAGTCAGGTATTCATCTGAATTTTGCGGGTTTAGCTTTTCGACAACGATATCTTGATCATCCAGATAACTGGCCGTAACCCCCCAACCCAAGTCGGCATTTCTGCCAATCAGGATGCTCGGGATACCGGGGATGGTGCCACCAATCGCGCCACCGTCAGAAAACTCCAGTCTGGCAATCATCCAGACCCCCGGCGCGTATAATGGTAGATGCGGATCGGTGGCCAGAAGGGTGCTGCCGCTTGCCGATCGGGTGCCAAGTGCTGCCCATGCATTGGATGCCCCCGCAAAATCAATCGGTTTTATCGGGTCAAGGAAGAAACCGTCAGCAGCAGCGAACTGCGCCGGAGTGTCTGGAATCAAGTTGGCGAAATCGGGTACGGCCATGACGGCCTCGCCACCGGAATCCGGAAAAATATCAGCAACACGCTCTTTGGGTAATGCGAGTGACAGACGGGCACGCAAGACCTCGCGGCTGGCGTGGTCGGACAGCTGCAAGGCCATCAGCTTTGTCAGAGCAATAGAATCCGCTGGTTGCCATGGTGCGATCTGATTTGGTACGATAAAAAACTGCGGCGCCCCACGGCCCAATGCTTCGGTTCCAACGGCGCTGATCCATGCGTTTACGCCTGCGGAATATGCCTCTAACATCATGATGGTTTCAGGCGTTTGATGCGATACCGCTTTTTGCGAGATGTTATATAGATCAAGGGCCCGCATGTATTCATCGACAGGCAGAGCATCGGCACCGAACATCTCTGCCATGCGACCCTGTACGTAACGGCGCATCAACGTCATCTGCCATAACCGGTCCTGCGCGTGGCTGAAACCAAGCCCAAACATTACATCGGCATCGTTTGTTGCGAAAATATGCGGGATGGCGTGAGTGTCACGGACTATTTCTACAGGCCCGCTAAGACCACGCACTACGTGATCTGCGTCGTAATCAGGAATGGACCGCGACGCGAGGTAATACGCGCCACCACCGACAAGCAATATAAAGGCGAAGGCTGTGGTTAATATCCACATCATCCATCGGAATATTGTAATCATCCGGTTTTCCCCTACAAGCCCTTGACCCTGCGTGGATAGCAGGCCACAAAAAACATAACAACGCACTGTTGAAAATTTATCGGAGGAATCATGACTAAAATTTCATTTCTTGGTCTGGGCGTAATGGGTTACCCAATGGCTGGACACCTGCAAGCCGCCGGTTACGACGTGACGGTATATAATCGCACAACTGCCAAAGCTGAAAAGTGGGCGGCAGAACATGGTGGTGCATTCGCCGCGACTCCAGCAGAAGCCGCAAGTGGTGCCGAGGTGGTTTTCGCCTGCGTTGGTAACGATGACGATCTGCGTAGTATCACAGTGGGAGAGGGAGGCGCGTTCGGCGTAATGGCCGCAGGGACAGTGTTCGTGGATCACACAACGGCTTCGGCAGAAGTTGCACGGGAGCTGTACAGCGTGGCCCAGGTTGCCGGTTTTGACTTCATTGACGCGCCTGTGTCTGGTGGGCAAGCCGGTGCTGAAAACGGTGTTCTTACAGTCATGTGTGGCGGTGACACGGCACCTTATGGCCGTGTTGAACCGCTTATTAATACGTTTGCTAAATCTTGTTTGCTGATGGGCGAAAGTGGTGCTGGCCAGTTAACAAAAATGGTTAACCAAATATGCATTGCCGGCCTGCTGCAAGGCCTGTCCGAAGGTATGCACTTCGCGCAGAAAGCTGGCCTAGATGGCAAAGCGGTGGTTGATGTGATCTCGAAGGGCGCAGCTGGTAGCTGGCAGATGGAGAATCGTGGACACACCATGCTGGATGACGAATTCGAGTTCGGGTTTGCCGTTGACTGGATGCGCAAAGATTTGGGGATTTGTCTGGCGGAGGCAAACAATAACGGCGCATCCCTACCCGTGACGGCGCAAATTGATCAGTTCTATAAAGATGTGCAAAACATGGGCGGAAACCGTTGGGATACATCCAGTCTGATACGCCGTTTGCGCAAGCTCGATCAATAAACCCCTTTCGGGGTTAGCGGAATATCATGCCGACCCCGAACGCCACTAAGGCACAAATGCCGCCTACCAATACCGTTTCACCAACGCACCTGAGCATGGATTCGTTGGTGACTTTCCAGCGAAGCAATCCCAAACTGGTTAGCGCGGCGAGGGCGGCACTCACGGATATACAGAACGTGGACTGCGTTGGTGCGAATAAGAAATAAGGGATAAGTGGCACAGCCCCCCAGATCAAGAATGCGCCAAATGTAAACAAACCGTTCATTGTCGCTGAACTGGAGGATGGGTTTGGCATTCCCAATTCGTACTGCATCCTGAAATCGGCCATGAAATCGGGATTACGTAGCATCACATCCGTTAACTGCGCGGCATCTTGATCACTAACACCGCGCGATGCCAAATTTGACATCATCGCAGATCTTCCCTCGTCGGGGTTTCTTGATATCGCGCTAATCTCGCTCTCGTGGGTGGCATTGTAAACATCTTGCTGTGATCTGGCTGACAGGAATTCACCCAACCCCATCGCTGTCGCATCGGCCAACAGATTTGCAATACCAAACAGTAATACTGCAACAGCCCCGATCTGCGCGGCTCCGTCTGCGCCTGCGCCCGCAAAGCCCGCTACAATGGCAAATGTTGTGACAATACCGTCATTTCCCCCGTAAACGATTTGTTTAAGGTATTCTTGAAAGGTGCTTACGCGGTGGCGGTTTGATTGTCTGTTACGCATGTTTGCAGCTTAACCATATAATTGCGCCGACGCCATGCATCACTGACATTTCAGCTATGCTTTTGTCGATTGGTGAAGACAATCGCCGGATTATTCGATAAATCCCGTATATCAGAATGAACGGAGGCCACATGTCCACGCGTGATCTTAAAGATAAGGCGCAACGCCATCCCGAAAAGGCACATAAGGCGGATACGCCGATTTTGCGTAAACCTAGCTGGATCAGGGTGAAGGCACCGGTTTCGGCTGGGTATAAGGCGACGCGCGATATTCTAAAGGATAATAATCTGGCAACAGTTTGCGAAGAAGCAAGTTGCCCGAATGTTGGCGAATGCTGGTCGCAAGGCCACGCCACGATGATGATCATGGGCGAGATTTGTACGCGCGGTTGTTCATTTTGCAACATCGCGACTGGGCGCCCGGATGCACTAGATATGTTCGAACCAGCCCGTGTGGCGGTTGCCGTTGAAAAGCTGGGGCTGAAACATGTGGTTATCACCTCTGTTGATCGGGATGATCTTGAGGATGGCGGGGCCGAGCATATCGCGCAAACAATTCGCGCCATCCGTCGGAAAGCACCTGATACAACTATCGAAGTATTAACCCCGGACTTCTTGAAATGTGGACCCGAGGCTGTTGAAGTAGTGGTCGAGGCACGTCCAGATGTGTTTAACCATAACCTTGAAACCGTACCCGGTCTTTATCCGGTGGTTCGCCCAGGTGCGCGGTACTTTGCGTCGCTTCGATTACTGCAAAGGGTTAAAGAACTCGACCCAAGCATGTTCACAAAATCAGGCATCATGGTCGGCTTGGGCGAAGACCGTCAAGGCGTTTTGCAGGTCATGGATGACATGCGCGCCGCCGACGTGGATTTCTTAACCATTGGTCAATATTTGCAGCCAACACCCAAGCATCATGTGGTGGAACGGTTCGTTGACCCTGACGAGTTCAAATCTTACGAGAAGGCTGCCTATGGTAAAGGTTTCTTAATGGTTTCGGCTACACCGCTTACGCGTTCCAGCTATCACGCTGGCGATGATTTTGCACAATTGCGGGCAGCGCGGCAAACGAAACTGGCAGACTAAACCTTGGATTTTTCGACAATCTCTTCGATGATATTGGCCCAGGTATCGGTGTTCTGCGCACCTTGGACTGCGTAACTGGCACCGATGATAAAGCAAGGGACACCTTGAACACCCATCTCGCGGGCTTTCTTGTCTTCGGCGATGGTCTCGGCCAGATCCGAGTCGCCATCCAGAAGGCGGCGGACCAGGTCACCATCCATACCGACGGTTGTCGCGATATCAACCAGAACATCAATGTTCGAAATGTCTTGCCCCTCGCGGAAATAGCGTTTGAACAGTTGCGAAACGACTTGCGATTGCTTTTCTTCCACGTGCGCCCAACGGATCAGGCGGTGCGCGTTCAGCGTATTCGGTGTCCGTTTGATCTTTTCAAATGCAATGTCCAGCCCTGCGGCTTCGGCTGTTTTTGCAATCTCGCTATAAACTTTGACAGCACCTTCGCGGCCACCGAATTTCCATTCCAGATATTCACGGCGGTCCATCCCCTCGGCTGGCATGTCGGGGTTCAGTTGAAAGGGGCGCCACTGAATTTCAAATGGATGGTCAGATGCCGCCTCTAACGCACGGTCCAGTTTGGCCTTACCTATGTAGCACCATGGACAGATCGGATCGGATATAATGTCTAACGTTGTCATTAACGGCTCCATCAGGTTTCGCGCCTTGCGTCCAAAGCAAAACGTCGCGTAGAACTAGTTAACGGTAAGCATAGGATAAGTCGATGCAAGATGCCAAACCAAGTGTATTGAAAATCGCGCGTGAGGGCAGGGAGGGCGAACAAGCCACGCCCTTGAACCTGGGCGAAAGAGTGCGCGAGTTGCGTAAGGCCCGTGGCTGGACCTTGGAACAAGCCGCACAACAGGTCGGCTTGGCGCGATCCACCTTGTCAAAAATCGAGAACGGGCAGATGTCTCCAACATTCGAGGCGGTTCGCAAGCTTGCGTCTGGTATGGGTATTTCGATTCCACAGCTTTTTACAGCTCCGCGCGGTGATAAGGTGTTGGCGCGACGCTCGATCACCAAATCCCAGGCGGGGAAGCCGCTGATTACGGCCACCTACGAACACGAAATGTTGGCGACAGATTTATCACAAAAACAGATGATGCCTTACCGCGCCATCGTACGCGCGCGTTCAATTGACGAATTCGACGGTTGGGTGCGCCATGATGGTGAAGAGTTCATGTACGTGCTGTCCGGTACTATTTCATTTTACACGGAATTCTACGAGCCCGTCGAAATGGCCCGTGGTGACAACGCGTATTATGACGCCGCGATGGGACATAACGTGATCTCTGTCAGTCAGGAAGACGCCGTGATTTTGTGGGTTACATCGCTGCATTAATCAAAAAAAACGCCCTCACAAGGAGGGCGCAAGTTATTGAGGCAGGTTTCATACAGGCAGAAACCTATCGAGCAGTAACTTAAACATAAGCACGGGAACCCGCGCTGCCAAGGTAAAACTTCGAAAAAATTGTTTGAATGTGTGTAGTTACAGTCAGGAATGCGATTCAAACATTAAGTTGTGCTAAAAATGACACGGGTTTGAGGCGGATATGTATGTAAGGTGAGCCTCATATTTCGCCCCGGCGGCTTTTACGTACGATTATTAGCTAAAAGAATAATTTTCATACGAATCGTTACTAAGTGCGCGAATCGTGAAGTAATCCGGTTCGCATTCAACTGGTTAGCAACCCGTAGGCCAGATACCACATTAGCAACCCGATCAGCACATCAAGAATTCGCCACGTGCGGGGCGTCTGCATAATCGGCGCCAATAAGCGCGCACCGTAGCCTAACGAGAAGAAAAACACGAAAGAGGCCGCAACCGCTCCGATGCCAAACGCAACCTTTTGTGCTTGTTCGGTGAACTGTGTTGAAACGGCCCCGACCAGCCCCAGCGTGTCCAGATAGACATGCGGGTTCAACCATGTAAGCGCGAGACATATCATGATTGTTGCGCCAAGCGCGGTTTGTTTTGAAGACAGGGCCATTTGGTCGCCGCCCTTGTAGGCGGCGATAAAACGGGTGATTCCGTAGATAATCAGAAAGGCTGCGCCACCAAGGCTCATAATTCTGGGAAGGGAGGGGAATTGTGTGACTATGATCCCAAACCCGGCAACTCCGGCTGTAATAAGTATTGCGTCTGATACGGCGCAGGTTAGGCACACCCAGAATATGTGGCTTCGCATTATGCCTTGCTTCAGGACAAAGGCGTTCTGCGCACCGATGGCGAGGATCAATGCAAATGATGTTAGAAAACCCGTAGTGCCAGCCGCAAGCATTGGCGTCACGATCGTTTTACAGGGGCGGGTTTGATACCGGCTGCGATTTCTTCTTTGGTTGGTGGCATAACCAGACCAGCCGAGACCACCAGTTTAGCGGCGTCTTCAACAGTCATATCCAGAATAATAACATCCTTGCGCGGAACAAAAAGTAGAAAACCTGAGGTAGGGTTTGGCGTGGTTGGCAAGAACACCGACAGCATTTCGTCCTCGCCCGTCTTTTGCAAAACCTCCCCCTTGGAGGCCGTTGAAATAAACGCGATGCCCCAGACACCTTTGCGCGGGTATTCAATCATGCAAGCATTTTGGAAGTTGGCGTTGGATTGGCTAAGGACCGTCTCGACAATTTGTTTGAGACCACTATAGACGGAACGCACCACCGGAGTGCGATCAATTAGGCCTTCCCAAATTCGGATCAACTGACGGCCAAATAAACCTTTAGTTAGCGATCCTATAATAGCTGTTGAAATCAGAAAAATTACCACGCCAAAACCGGGTATATCTTTGCCCAAATACGTGCTCGGGTTGTAAGTGGCAGGTACCAAGGGCACGAAACGCGCATCAATAAAGGTTACCACGGTCCAGATCAGGTAAACCGTAATCACCACAGGGGCGACGATAACAAGACCCGTCAGAAAGTTACTCCGCAATCGCTGCATTAGCGATGGTTTCGGGGTAATCTTTTTGGTGAATTTCTTTTTACGCGCCATGTGTTCCCTCGTTCTTGTTAACGATATTTAGGTAATTTCGTTAACAAGAACAATAACCCTTTACGATTTAAGTGCTTTTGCTATCTGCGTGGCAAGCTGCGCGTTGTTTTTAACAAGCGCGATATTGCACGTAAGGGAGCGCCCCTCGGTTAGTTCAAATATCCGTTGCAAAAGAAACGGTGTAACTGATTTGGCGGCAATACCTTGTGCTGTGGCTTCGTCAATGGCCTGTTCGATAACTGGGGCCATCTCCGCGCTTGGGATTTCATCAGCGGCAGGGATCGGGTTAGCGACAAACATCCCGCCATCCAGATCAAGCGTTTCGCGCATAGAATACGCTGCTGCAATTTCGTCAGCCGTATCGGCACGTAACGGAGATGCCAGACCCGAGGATCGCGACCAGAACGCCGGGAAGTTGTTTTGCTGATATGTCACGACCGGAACGCCGCGTGTTTCGAGTATTTCGAGGGTTTTAGGAAGGTCAAGAATTGCTTTCGCGCCCGCACCAACCACAATCACTGGCGTTTTTGCCAACTCTTCAAGGTCTGCTGAAATGTCGAACGTTTTTTCTGCGCCGCGATGCACGCCACCGATACCGCCTGTGGCGAAAACCTGAATGCCAGCAAGATGGGCGCAGATCATTGTTGCCGCTACCGTCGTTGCGCCGGTTTTTCCGTTGGCAACTGCAAACGCAAGATCAGCACGGGAAAGTTTCAGAACATCGGTGCTTTGCGCCAAATCCTCCAAACGCTCGTCAGATAGGCCGATGTGGATGGAACCATCCATGATCGCAATTGTTGCAGGTGCAACACCTTGGCTACGGATTTCCGACTCGATCATTCGTGCTGTTTCAACGTTTTGCGGGTAGGGCATTCCGTGCGTAATAATGGTGGATTCTAACGCCACAATCGGGGTGTTGGCAGCCATAGCAGCCATTATTTCGGGCGAAAAGGAGATGGGTAGTTTCATTGTGTGTCTTTCATTACATGCTCGGCCGCAGCCTTGACCGCAGCTTCCATAATTTCACGCAATCCCAATGTAGATGCTATTTCCGCACCTACGAACGTCGCAAGGAATACATCGCCAGCACCTGTGGTGGTTTTCGCCTCGACTTTCGGCGGGGTGACAGAGATCACACCATTTTCATCGCAAAGCGCGCTCTCGTTCGGGCCGTCCGTAACAATAGCCCTGTGCGCTCCTAGCTGACAGAGCGCCTCGCAGGCTTCGCTGCTGTCGGTTAGGGTGCGCTTACACAGGGTTTCAGCTTCAATCTTGTTAACGAACAGCGTTGCGGATTGCGATTGTAGGGCGGCACGCATGCGCTCCGCCTTGCCAGGACTAGCTGGCACAAACGACAGGTGCGCCGCATCAAAATCTTGGTTTTTCGCAATTGATTCCAGCGTAGAGACGGGTAGATTTCCATCGATCACAACAGCCCCTTGCCACGGGCTCTGTGCTGTTCCTAAGCGGCCATCGCGGACGGGGGAAAGTATAATGTCTCCGGCTTTTTCTAACGATGCACAATCGGCAATGGCGCCGAAAACCTCACCGGATGTGGTCTCGATAGCTAGATAATTATCGGTTGGGTCATCTATTCGCGTAACATATTGACAGTCGACGCCTGCTGCCTCCAGCTTAACGACCAACTCGTCGCCCTGCGAATCGTTCCCGATTGTTGTTAACAATGCGGCTGGCTGACCACGTTGAACCAATGCCAACGCTATGTTCAGAGCTACCCCGCCAGGGCGACGACGAATGATTCCGGCTACATCGTTTCCGGGCTGCATTTCGCAACTGGCACTGGCTATAATATCCCAAAGGGCAGAGCCTATGCAAAGCACGGGCAGTGGTGAAGTATCCGGCATTCCATAGTCCTTACCCAATTACATAGCTTATACTGTCTTAAGGCATATATGGTGTGTTGCAATCCCCTGAATTTCAGAACCACCGCCGAGCGAAGCGAGGCTTGGCCCAACCGAAGGGCGGGAGGGTTGTTCCGATATAAGGAGGCCTCGTTTTGCGAGGTGAATGTGCATGATCTAGGGGTTGCAATCCTTAACCGGGTCAGCTATTTGGCGCTCACTATAAATCCACAGGCGGGGTTGCGGCACTTGGGGGAGAAATCCTTAAGCGTCCACCGGTTGGGGCCAGTATTGGCGCCTTCTCCCTGCTGAGGCTAAACCGGAAAGGTATACTACAATGGCTCTACCCGAGTTCACATTGCGCCAATTGCTTGAAGCAGGCGTTCACTTCGGTCACCAGACACACCGCTGGAATCCCCGCATGGACCGTTACATTTACGGCTCGCGCAATGGCATCCACATTCTGGATCTTACACAGACTGTTCCGATGCTCGACGCAGCACTTGCAGCTGTTCAAGCTGTTTCCGCCAAAGGCGGTCGCATTTTGTACGTTGGTACAAAACGCCAGGCGCAAAAAGGCATTGCTGATGCAGCCGAGCGTTCTGCACAGTACTATATGAATCACCGCTGGTTGGGTGGTACGTTGACAAACTGGCAGACTATTTCGAAGTCGATCACGCGCCTGAAAAATCTGGACGAACGTCTGGAAACCGGCATGGAAGGTCTGACCAAGAAAGAGCTTCTGAAGATGACTCGCGAGCAGGACAAACTGCAAGCCTCCCTTGGTGGTATCCGCGAAATGGGCGGTACGCCTGACATCATGTTTGTAATCGACACAAACAAGGAATCGCTCGCGATTGCAGAAGCCAACAAACTGGGCATCCCTGTGATTGCTGTTGTTGATAGCAACTCCGATCCTGTTGGCATCGATTACCCGATCCCGGGCAACGATGATGCTGCGCGTGCAATTGCACTTTACACAGACCTGATCGCGCGTGCAGCGCTTGACGGTATGGCTGCTAACCTTGGTGCCTCCGGTGTTGATCTTGGCGCAATGGAAGAAGCTCCGGTTGAAGAAGCCGTTGCTGATGAAGTTGCAGCTGAAGAAACACCAGCCGCCGAATAAGGCATTTGGTTCTGGTCTGTCGCTAGTAATTACCAGCGACAGACGCATATGAATTTCCCTTGCGTCCAGGCCACCCGCTTACGGCGCCGAAATACTTAAGGAGAGCTGTGATGGCAATCACCGCAAAAATGGTTAAGGAGCTGCGCGATACTACTGCCGCAGGCATGATGGATGCTAAAAAAGCATTGGTCGAGACAGATGGTGACATGGAGGCCGCAATTGACTGGCTTCGCACCAAGGGTCTGGCAAAGGCCGCCAAGAAATCGGATCGCACAGCAGCTGAAGGCCTTGTTGGCGTAGCTGTAGACGGCGGTGTCGGTGTTGCTGTTGAGGTTAACTCCGAGACCGATTTCGTTGCCAAGAATGCTGAATTCCAGAGCATGGTTACGGATATTACGAAGGTTGCGCTTGGTGTGGAAAGCGTTGATGCGCTGAAAGCGGCTGATCTTGGTGGCAAGTCTGTTGAAGAGGTTGTAACCGAAAAAATCGGCACAATCGGCGAAAATATGTCGGTTCGCCGTATGGTACGCGTCGAAGGTGACTCGGTTGCAGCATACGTTCACAACGCTGCTGCTGACGGCCTTGGTTTGATCGGTGTGCTGGTTGCCGTTAAAGGTGACGACACTGATGGTTTTGCCAAGCAGGTTGCTATGCACGTTGCGGCTACTAATCCGGCGTCTCTTTCCGAAGCTGATCTCGATGCAGAAGTTGTTGCACGCGAAGAAAAAATCCTGACCGAACAGGCACAGGAATCCGGCAAGCCTGACAATATCATTCAGGGCATGATCAAGGGTCGTATGAAGAAATTCTATCAGGAGGTTACACTTCTGAACCAGAAATTCGTTATGAACCCTGACATCACAGTTGCTCAGGCAGCAAAAGATGCTGGCGTTGAAGTTGTTGCTTTTGCACGCGTTCAAGTTGGTGAAGGCATTGAAAAAGTCGAAGAAGATTTCGCTGCGGAAGTTGCGAAAACTATGGGTGGCTAATTTGCCAGCCGGTTAAAATTTGGGCGTCACGGCTGGAATGGCTGTGGCGCCCTTTTTTATCGCAGGATGTCACTTTGTGCATTTTTTGCAAGTAGCTGCATTTTTGCGATTTCTATGCAGCCTTGCCGCGTCACCTCATCTGCATCCTCCCACAATGGATAGGAACCCGGCGGGTATTGTTCTGCATAGATTTGACGAGCAACAACATCGACAAGGTAGTCGGGTAGTTCTATCATAGTGCCATCCCTGTTGGTCGGTATTTACCATTGAAATCACCCTCACTTTACGCCATCTTACGCCAAATCACAAATAGGAGATTCTAGCGATGCCGGATGGGGAAATCACAACCAAACCGCCGTATAAACGTGTGCTCTTAAAAATTTCTGGCGAGGCGTTGATGGGGGACCAGCAATTTGGTCTTCATCCCCCCACGGTCGAGCGGATTGCAAAAGAGATCAAGAAAGTTCACGACACTGGTGTCGAGATTTGTCTAGTCATCGGTGGTGGCAACATTTTTCGAGGTTTGCAAGGTAGCGCACAGGGCATGGAGCGCACCACGGCTGATTACATGGGAATGTTGGCGACGGTTATGAATGCGCTTGGTATGCAAAGCGCGTTAGAGGCAGAGAACATCCACACCCGTGTGATCTCTGCCATACCTATGGATCAAGTCTGCGAGCCCTACATTCGCCGTCGCGCTGTGCGTCACCTTGAAAAGAAACGTGTGTGCATTTTTGCGGCCGGTACAGGCAATCCATATTTCACAACAGATACCGCCGCCACGCTGCGGGCCTCTGAAATGAAGTGCGAAGCTATTTTCAAAGGTACTCAGGTTGACGGGGTTTACGATAGTGACCCCAAGATCAACCCCGACGCAAAGCATTATGATCGCGTGACCTATGATACCGTTTTGCAAAAGAACCTAAAGGTTATGGATGCATCGGCCATTGCGCTGGCACGGGATAACGGTCTGCCGATTATTGTATTCTCTCTTAACGCTCCGGGCGGATTTTTGAGCATTTTGCATGGTAAAGGTAAGTTTACCGTCGTAGAACCTAGTTAAACATTCCGCAGGAGACGAAATATGTCTAACGAAATCGAAGATATCGATCTGGATGATCTGGAAAAGCGTATGGCTGGTGCGTTGAACTCGCTAAAACATGATTTTAATTCTTTGCGGACGGGTAGGGCTTCGGCATCGATGCTTGATGCAGTCATGGTTGATGCTTATGGGTCGTCAACGCCGATCAATCAGGTGGCTACGATTAACGTTCCTGAACCGCGTATGGTTTCTGTGAACGTCTGGGACAAAACCATGGTTGCGGCTGTTGACAAGGCGATCCGCCAATCCGGCCTGGGGTTAAACCCCGTGATGGACGGCACAACCTTGCGCCTGCCTATTCCCGAGCTGAACGAGGAACGTCGCCGCGATCTATCTAAACTGGCTGGCCAATACGGCGAAAATGCGCGTATTGCGGTACGCAACGTGCGTCGTGACGGTATGGAACATCTGAAGAAGATCAAAGATTCAATGGGTGAGGATGACCAAAAGCTGTGGCACGACGAAATTCAGGAACTGACGGACAAAGCAATTGTGAATATCGACAAAGCGCTTGAGACGAAACAAGAAGAAATTATGCAGGTCTAGTTTGAGCGCTGCGAGTAGGACAATATAATGAGCGGTAAAGCGAATAAATTTCTCGACCTTGGTACACGTGTTTTATCTGCCATTGTGATGATTGCTATCTCCGTTACTGCATTCTGGTTGGGCGGATATTGGGCAATTGGCTTTATCGGCGCGGGAGCGTTGGTTCTACTGTGGGAATTTCACAAAATGCTGCGCCAAGAAGTGGTGCGCGGAAAAATTGACTTGGCCATCATGGCTGGTTCGGCTGTTGTTTCTGTTTATGCGACATTTACATACAGCTGGATATATGGCGCGGCGGCGCTGATTGCTGGCGCGGCAGCCTTGTACAAAAGCGACCACGAAAACTGGTTTTGGCTGTCGTCCGGCTTGTTGTATATCGGCGCGTCCATGACCGCGATGCTTATGATATTCCTTTCACCGGAGCATGGGCTTTTTGATGTTTTCTGGGTGGTTTTAATCGTCGCCTTAACTGATATCGGCGGGTATTTCGCGGGCCGTATTATTGGCGGTCCAAAGCTATGGCCAGCGGTTAGCCCCAAAAAAACTTGGGCCGGAACGCTTGGTGGCTGGTGTTTGGCGATAGTTGCCGGCGCACTTTTAGGGTGGTTTGGACCAGAACCTGTGATGCATTCTGTGGTGATTAGTTTTATTATCGCGATTGCCTCGCAGCTCGGTGATTTACTGGAATCGTGGTTGAAGCGTCAGAAGGACGTAAAGGATTCCAGTGATATTATTCCTGGGCACGGTGGCCTTATGGATCGTCTCGACGGAGTTATGGCTGCGGCGCTGGTTTTCGCCTTTATTCAAGGCCTTTCTTAAATGCGACGAACGGTAAGTATCTTCGGCTCTACGGGGTCGATCGGGTGCAATACGGTTGATTTACTGCTGCGACAAGGCGGAGCCGCGGTGTACGATGTAAAGGTCGTAACCGGTGCGCGGAACATCAAGTCACTTGCAGAACAAGCTGTTTTATTGAAAGCTGACGTTGCTGTGACAGCTGATGCCACACAGCTTTTTGCGCTGAAAGAGGCACTTGAGGGTACAGGAATTACGGCTACAGCAGGGGCTGACGCTTTGCGCGATGCAGCCACGATTAAAGTCGATTGGGCGATGTCGGCCATCGTCGGTTCGGCAGGGCTTGCGCCTACACTCGAAATGGCGAAACAGGCCGGAATACTTGCGCTAGCCAATAAAGAAAGCCTCGTTTGCGCCGGTGAGCTTGTCAAAGCCACTTGCGCCGAATCTGGTTGCATATTGGTGCCCGTAGATAGTGAGCATTGTGCGATTTTTCAGGCTTTGGCTGGTGGCAAACACGCTGACATTTCACGGATTATTCTTACAGCCTCAGGCGGGCCGTTTCGTGACTGGACACTGGACGAAATGGCCGATGCAACGCTCTCGCAAGCCATGGCGCACCCGAATTGGGATATGGGCCAGCGAATTTCAATCGATTCAGCAACAATGTTTAACAAAGCCTTGGAGGTGATCGAGGCGCATCAACTGTTTAATGTGTCTGCTGAACAGATCGAGGTCGTCGTGCATCCGCAATCAATCGTTCACTCAATGATCGAATACAAAGATCATTCCGTAATTGCACAACTGGCCGCACCCGATATGCGAGGGGCAATCGGTTTTGCCCTTAATTGGCCCGAACGTCCACCTTTGCCCGTCGAACAGTTGAATTTCGGTGCTATAGCGCAGCTGAATTTCGCAACACCGGACGAAAACCGCTTTCCAGCCTTACGTCTTGCGCGGCGGGTTCTTGAGATTGGCGGACTTGCAGGAGCAGTGTTTAACGCGGCTAAGGAATCCGCGCTCGATCGGTTCATTTCCGGCGACATTGGCTTTCTTGATATGGCACGGCTGGTTGAAACGGTTCTTGAGAGCCTCCATGTTGAGGCAAGCCAATCAAGCAGCCTTGAGGGCCTTGAAACCGTTATGGCTATAGATGAAAAGGCCCGTACAAAGGGTAAAAACTGGATGCCAGCATAACTGGCGGAGGTAGTATGGAATACATTTCACAGATCCCCGTCTTTGGCGGCTTCCTTTCAACGATCATAGCATTTGTCGTCGTTTTAGGTGTTGTCGTTTTTGTCCACGAATATGGCCATTACATCGTCGGACGATGGAGCGGCATTCATTCCGAGAAATTCTCGTTAGGGTTCGGGCCGGTGATCTGGTCGCGAACAGACAAACGCGGCACGCAGTGGCAGCTTGCGGCAATTCCACTTGGTGGGTACGTCAAATTTCTAGGGGATCGCGGTGCTGCCAGTGAAACCGACTTCGAGGCTTTGGAAGAAATGTCCGAGGCAGAATTAGCACGAAGTTTCCCTTCCGCACGCCTTTACAAGCGCGCGTTAACGGTTGCGGCAGGACCATTCGCAAACTTCATTCTGGCGTCGGTTATATTTGCAGGGTTGGTTATGTGGCAAGGTATCGCCACTGATAAGCCGACAGTCGGTAAGCTATTTGCAATGCCGGACGCCTCTTACGGTTTGCAAGTTAACGATCAAATTCTCGCTGTCGAAGGGCAGGTAGTGAACAGCTTTGGCGACATCGTTGATGCCGTTCTAGCGATGGATCCCCCTGGTGATATGGAGGTTCTGGTTCTTCGCGATGAAGGTGAAGTACTTGTTAAAGCTCCTTATCTTCTAATTCCGGGAGTCTATAGCATCGATCCACTTTCCGCAGCCAGTGATGCTGGCCTTAAAGGAGGGGACTTGATTGTAGAGGCCGGGGGGCAAAATCTTTCTACATTCAGAGAGCTTCAACAAGTTGTTGCCGCATCGGGTGACACTGAAATATTATTAAGGGTCTGGAGGGATGGCGAATATCTGGATTTGCCGATCACCCCAGTGCTCCGTGAGTATCCCGATGGAGAAGGCGGTTTCACCCAGCGCGTGATGATCGGCGTCTATGCGGCGCTTGCGTTTCAGCCAGCAACGCAAACCCCTACGCCTTGGAACGCGGCTTATATCGGCGCTGGCCGAACGGTAGCCTTCATCGAAAGCTCATTGAACGGCATAAAACATATGTTTCTCGGGAACCTTAGCCCGACAAACCTTCAAGGCCCGGTAGGAATCGCACAAGTATCAAAAGACACAGCAAATCAAGGCCTTAGAAGCTTTCTTTCATTTATCGCTGTGATTTCCACAGGAATTGGCATGTTAAACCTGTTTCCGATCCCGATGCTGGACGGTGGCCATTTAGTATTTTATCTTTATGAGGCCTTGCGCGGCCGGCCGCCTTCGCAAAAAACAATTCAGATTTTGATGTCAATTGGGCTCGCCATGGTGCTGTTATTAATGGTATTTGCTACGTATAATGATTTTATGAGATTGTGACGTGTTAACGGTAATTCCTGTCGTCATAGTGTCGACAGAAGCAGATTGGCGGATTGTTTATGAAACTTGTACTACTTGAAAAATTAACTGTAAAAGCTTGTATTACAAGTGTTTTCCTAAGCGCTCCAATCGCCGCACCTTTATTGGCGACGTCTATTCTGGCTACGCCTGCGTATTCTGCTGTCATATCTTCGGTCTCTGTTGTTGGAAATGAATTGATTCCCTCGCAGACGATTCGGGATTTTGCCGGAGTGAATTTCGGCTCCAATCTATCATCTGCCGATATTAATGCCGTTCTTCGCCGCTTGTATGACTCCGGCATGTTCGAAAATGTGGAGCTTCAGGTTTCAGGTTCGACACTGGTTATTACTGTTATTGAAAACCCGACGGTCAGTGTTATCGCGTTCGAAGGTAACACAAACCTTAAGGATGATGTTCTTGCAAGCATTATTTCCTCTTCGGTTCGCCGCCCCTTCAATCGCCTGACTGCCCAGTCCGATGCCCAGACTATCGCCCAGGTATATGCGCAAGAGGGGCGCGTTGACGTATCCGTTAACCCAGTCATCATTCCCGTTTCCGACGGGCGCGTAAATCTGGTGTTCGAAGTGACTGAATCCGATGTGGCTGGCGTTAATCGTATCAGCTTCGTCGGGAATTCTGCGTACTCGGACCGCCGTCTGCGCGGTGTAATTGAAACCAACGAAACAAATATACTATCCTTCTTCCTGTCTGGAAATACGGTTGATGCAAATACAATCGCTTTGGATCGCCTGAAACTAACGGATTATTACACCAACAAAGGCTACATTGATTTTGAGGTGTTGTCCTCTGTCTCGGAACTTTCAGCAGATCGTAGCGGTTATTTCCTGACTCACACTCTGAACGAGGGCTTTCAATACACCTTTGGCGATGCAACGATTTCATCGTCAATCAATGGTGTAAGCACGGATGCATTCCAGAAGTTCGTAAAAATCCCTACGGGTCGGACATATTCTGTCAATGACATTAACGAGATTATAGAAGAAATAGAGGTCGAGGCCGTACGCCAAGGCCTGCCTTTCCTGCGTGTCACACCGAACTATACTAAAAACGAGGCCGAACGCACGGTTGATGTGAACTTCGCACTCGTCTCAGGCCGTCGTGTGTATGTGGAACGGATCGATATTGGCGGGAACACCGGAACAGTCGAACGCGTGATCCGTCACCAATTTGATTTTGTTGAGGGGGACGCCTTTAACGCCCGCAAAATGGCGATTGCCGGTGATAAGCTTCGCTCGCTCGGGATTTTCGGGGCAACTAATGTGTCGGTTCGCGAAGGCTCATCACCTGACAAGGTTGTTGTTGACGTTGAAGTTGAAGATATCCCAACTGGTAGTGTTGGCTTTGCACTTGGATATTCGTCTGGGGCCGGTTTTAGCGGCATGGTTAACCTTTCCGAAAAGAACTTCCTAGGGCGCGATCAGGATTTCGCGCTGGAATTAAGTTATGGTGAAAAATCACAGGTATTCTCGTTAAGCTTCAATGAGCCGGCTTTGTTTGACCGCGATGTCGCTGCTGGATTCAGCGCCTATTTCCGCAAGTCTGATCGCAGTGAATCATCCTTCCAGTCTACAAATTTCGGCTTCGAGCCTAATGTCCGGTTTGCCCTTGGTGAAGATACGCGCATGCAGATTAGTTATCGGCTTTCAAGCGACGAAATTCGGGATGTCGCAGCAGGGGCTTCGTCAGTTATTCTTGCAGACCAGGGCGGACCACAGATTACATCGTCTTTAGGATTTACACTTTCATATGATCGCCGCAACTCGCGTGTTGATCCAACTTCAGGTTTCATCCTTACTTTGAACGAAGAGATTGCAGGCTTGGGGGGGGATTTGAACTTCTCCAAAACGGTTGTCCGCGCTAAAGGCTACACAGCTTTCTTTGATGACAGCCTTGTTCTTTCAGCCGAAGTTGAAGGCGGCGCGCTCGTTTCGACAGATGGGTCGGACAGCCGCGTGACCGACAGGTTCTTCCTTGGAGGTAATACCCTTAAAGGTTTCGTAAATGGTGGTATTGGTCCGCGTGACACAACTACCGCAAACAACGACGCGCTCGGGGGAAATTACTACGCAGCCGTGCGCCTGCAAAGCAGCTTCCCTATTGGCTTTGGGGAAGACGCTGGCATCTTTGGTGGTGTGTTTGCGGAGGCAGGCAGCGTTTGGGATCTGGGTAACATCGGTGTTGTTGATGACGATATGTATATTCGCGCATCCTCTGGTGTTAGCCTCTTCTGGGCGACCCCGCTTGGCCCTTTGGAATTCAGCTATGCTTTCCCGATCCTGTATGAAGACGACGATATTACGCAGAACTTCAGCGTTGCGATCTCCACGCGGTTCTAGGTTTTGGGTATCGCAACAGCAAACATTACGTACTTTCAGCGTTTTGTGGCGCTACTTATCGGCTTGATGCTTTGTGCCACACAATCCGGCGCACAATCGGATTTTCCAACTGTATTTCCACAGCCTGTTCTGATTCTGGATCAGGACGGGCTGTTTAACAACTCCAAACTCGGTCAGGACATGCTGCTTATTCAGGCAGAACAGCGAACCGTACTGTTGCAAGAAAGCCGCGTAATCAGCGATGCTTTCGAGATTGAGGAAGGGCGCCTGACGGACATTCGCAGCGAAGTTAGTGCTGAAGAATTTAGGTTACTTTCCGAGGATTTTGATGCGCGGGTTTTGGCTGCACGTGAATCTCAACGGGCAAAAGATGTTGAGATGCAGCAATCTATCGATGGACAGTTACGCAGGTTTCTGGTCATTGCCGCCCCATTCCTAAGCGAAATTATGGTGAAGTATCACGCGAGTGCCATTGTAGACCAACGATCTGTCCTTTTGTTTGATCGAAATATGGATATAACACAGGAAGCAATCGAGATACTCGACCGGGCCTTTGATACGAACCCGGATTTAGCCATCGAAAAGGAATAACACATGTCCGACACAGTGACAGAACTCAAATCTGCCGACCTTTCTGAAATCAAGCGCATGATACCCCATAGGTATCCGTTCCTTCTTATCGATGCGGTCAAGGATATCCACGTAAACGATAGCGCCGTCGGTATTAAAATGGTCACCGCCAACGAGCCGCATTTTCAGGGACACTTTCCGGACAAAGCCGTGATGCCGGGTGTGCTAATCGTTGAAGCAATGGCGCAAACAGCTTGCGTTCTGGTTGGCACGACGCTTAACCTGATTGACGCAGGAATGCTTGTATATTTCATGTCGATGGACAAAGTGAAGTTCCGCCAAGTCGTGCAACCGGGGGATGCTTTGGAACTCCACGTTAAGGTTATTCGTGGACGCGGAAAAATCTGGAAGTTCTGGGGCGAGGGTAAAGTCAACGGCACTATCGTTGCCGAAGCCGAATTCACCGCGATGATAGTCCCACCCGAAGACGCAAATAAAGGCTGATTATGTCTATTGATGCAACTACCACAATCCACCCCTCTGCGGTTATAGAAAGCGGAGCTGTTATCGGTGCTAATTGCAAAATTGGCCCGTTCTGCCTTGTTGGGCCAAACGTAACACTTGGCGATGGTGTCGAGATGTTCAGCCACGCTGTGGTTACCGGATTTACTAAAATCGGCCCCAACACCCGGATATGGCCAACAGCTTCAATAGGACATCAACCGCAAGATCTGAAATATGCAGGCGAGCAAACCTATCTTGAAATCGGGGCAAACTGCATGCTGCGCGAAGGTGTTACGGTCAACCCCGGCACAAAAGGCGGCACTGGTATCACGCGGATTGGTGATAATTGTTTACTGATGCTTGGCGCCCATGTTGGGCATGATGCACAGGTCGGGAACAATGTGGTGTTGGCCAATCACGCATCTGTAGCGGGGCACGTGACAATTGGGGACGATGTTATCGTCGGTGCACTCAGCGGTGTCCACCAGTTTGTGAACGTTGGAAAAGGCGCTATTATTGGCGGGTTGGCGGCAGTGGCTACTGACGTTATCCCATATGGTATGGCTTTATCCGAACGCGCCAACCTCGGCGGGTTGAACCTGATTGGCCTGAAACGACGTGGAGCAGACAAAGCTGCAATCAATGGCTTACGGGCGTCTTTTTCGGAAATATTTGAAGGGGAAGGCACCCTTAAAGAACGTGCGCAAAATGTGCGGGACAATTATGGTGACAACGAACTGGTTTCCGACGTGGTTGATTTTCTGCTGGCAGATAGTACTCGTTCATTTTTGTTGCCCAAAAGTAACAAGTAGTTATGGGTGCGGTGGCCGATAAGAATAAACCCGGGCTGGCAATTATTTCCGGGCGCGGGGATTTGCCAAGATTATTAGCCGAAAAATGCCAAGCATCTGGCCGCGCGTATATGGTTGTAGAATTCGAAAGCATCCCACTTGGTTGGGTATCATCACATCAGGTTATTCCCGCAATTTTTGAACAAACAGGTCATATGTTTGAGCAGTTGCATAAGGCTAACTGTCAAAACGTTGTCTTTGCGGGATCTATGGATCGTGAAAACCTTGATGTCGGCAAGCTAGATGAAAAGGGTATTGAATTAGCCACAATTTTATCCAAAAGCATGAAAGCTGGCGATGATGAAACCCTAACTTCTATCATAAAGTTTTTTGAGGTTAATGGTTTCAATGTTCACGCAGCACATGAAGTCCTTCCGAGCCTTATTCCAGAAAAGGGCGTGTTAACCATTGTTAAACCAAGTGAGGATGACATTTTCGACGCTACACGCGCTACGGAAATCGTTGACGGCCTCGGACACGTAGACGTCGGGCAAGGGGCGGTTGTCGGGCAAGGCATTTGCCTCGGATTGGAGAGCATTCAAGGCACCGACACGATGCTGAACTTCGTGAAAAACAACCGCAATGGCTATGCTCCCGACCCAAACGGAGGGCGTGGTGTGCTTTTAAAGGCACCGAAACCTGAACAGGATTTACGCGTGGATCTACCAACGATAGGCCCCGACACAATTCAAAATGCCTATGACGCCGGGCTGGCCGGTATCGTTATCCAGGCAGGAGGCGTGATGATTCTACGTCGTGAGGAAACTGTCACTTTGGCAAACGACCTTGGGTTATTTTTGTGGGTTAGGCCCCAAAATGACTGAAACATTAACTTTTTTTATCGTTGCTGGTGAAAGCTCTGGCGACCGACTTGGGGCGGCGTTGATGAACGGTTTGAAATCCGAGCACAATGGCGAAGTTCGTTTTATTGGTGTTGGCGGGCCTTTGATGATCAACCTCGGTCTGGAAAGCATTTTTCCGATGGACGAGCTTTCAGTTATGGGTATCGCCGAGGTGCTGCCCAAAATCCGCCTGCTTTTACGCCGCATTAAGGAAACAGCCAATGCCGTAGAAGCCAGCAACCCCACAGCATTAATTACAATCGACAGCCCTGATTTCTGCTTCCGCGTGGCCAAACGTGTGAAAACCCAAATGCCTACACTTCCAGTCATCCACTACGTTGCACCATCGGTTTGGGCATGGCGTCCAAAACGTGCCGCGAAAATGGCGCGATTTGTTAACCATGTCTTAGCACTTTTACCTTTCGAGCCCCCCTATATGGAGGCCGAAGGCATGAGTTGTGATTTCGTTGGCCATCCGATTACTGCGGAAAAACAGGCAACAAATGCGCAGGCTGCGGCATTTAAAGACGAAATGGGCGTGGCGAATGGCAGGCAGCTACTAACAATTCTCCCCGGATCGCGGACCAGCGAGGTAACAAGGCTTGGCCCGGTTTTTCGTGAAGTTGCCGAAAGATTAAGAAATGATTACCCGAACCTGAGTTTCGCGATTCCGTCTGTCGGTGCGCGTGTGGATTTGATCAAGCAAATTTTTGAAGGGCTGGACATAACCATTCTGGATCCGCGCGAAATAACTTCTGCTGAGGCCGAAGATCGAAAACGCGCGTGTTATCGCGCCTCTGACGTTGCACTGGCAGCCTCCGGAACTGTTTCTCTCGAACTCGCAGCTTCGGAAACGCCGATGGTTATCGCCTACAAAATGCATTGGTTTACCGCATTTATCAAACGTCGAATGGTGCGTGTATCAACCGCGACTCTGGTTAACCTATTGACCGATACGAACGCTGTACCCGAACTCTTGCTAGAAGAATGTACAGCCGAAAACATCTATCATTCCGTCAAAAAACTGATGGATAGCGCCGAGGCACGCGATGCTCAATTAGCTGTATCGGCAAGAGCTATGGAAATGCTGGGGAAGGGTGATGACGCTTCTGGTAGTAGGGCGGCAAAATCGGTTCTTAACTTTATTAATAGCAATTAAAAAAACGCCGGAGACTTGCCCCCGGCGTTTCAATATCAGCGGTTTTCTACGTCCATGTAGTCGCGGTATTTCGCACCGGTATACAGCTGACGTGGACGTCCGATTTTTTGTGTAGGGTCGGCGATCATTTCTTTCCATTGTGCGATCCAGCCAACTGTACGCGCCAGCGCGAAGATCGGCGTGAACATAGATGTCGGGAAGCCAATCGCATCCAGAATGATGCCAGAATAGAAATCAACGTTCGGGTACAGCTTTTTCTCGATGAAATATGGGTCGGAAAGCGCGATACGTTCCAATTCTTTAGCAACCTGAAGAGTCGGGTTGTCTTCAATCCCCATCAGGCCCAGAACTTCATCCGCAGATTCCTTCATAACCTTGGCACGTGGGTCAAAGTTTTTGTAAACGCGGTGGCCAAAGCCCATCAAACGGAATGGATCATTCTTGTCTTTGGCACGTGCGATGTATTCAGGAATGCGGTCAACAGTGCCGATTTCGCGCAGCATGTTCAGCGCGGACTCATTAGCGCCACCATGTGCCGGACCCCAAAGGCAGGCGATACCGGCTGCGATACACGCAAACGGGTTGGCGCCCGAAGAACCAGCGAGGCGAACGGTTGAAGTTGATGCGTTTTGCTCGTGATCAGCATGAAGCGTGAAAATACGATCCATAGCACGGGCAACAATCGGATCAACGTTGTATTCCTCGGCTGGAACCGCGAAACACATATGCAAGAAGTTTGACGCGTAATCCAGATCGTTGCGTGGATAAACGAAGGGCTGGCCGATCGAATACTTATAGGCCCACGCCGCAACAGTTGGCATTTTGGCAATCATACGGATCGAGGCAACTTCGCGTTGCCACGGATCGTTGATGTCAGTGGAATCGTGATAAAACGATGACATTGCGCCCTGAACACCACAAATAATTGACATCGGGTGCGCATCACGACGGAAACCACGGTAGAAATACGCCATCTGTTCGTGCAACATTGTGTGCCGGGTCACGCGTGGTATGAATTCATCCAGCTGCGCAGCCGTTGGAAGCTCTCCATATAAAAGAAGGTAGCAAACCTCAAGGAAATGAGATTTTTCAGCAAGCTGATCAATCGGATAGCCGCGATACAGCAGCTCTCCTTTGTCACCATCGATGTATGTAATCGCGGATTCGCATGACGCCGTAGACGTAAAGCCCGGATCATAGGTAAAAACATCGCCTTGAGCATACAGCTTGCGGATATCTACAACATCTGGTCCCAAATTCGGGCTGAAAATTGGAAGATCAATTTCCTGATCGTCAAAGTTCAATTTTGCTGACTTCTTGCTATCCAATACCATTCTGTACCTCATATTCGACCTAATCGGTCCATTCCATCAATCCGCACGTTGGTCCTGCCACTTTTACGCGTTGACTTTCGAAACGGGAACCGGATCGAATATCAGCGAGAGGCGTCCTCCAGCCGTGCGATGCTTTCTTCTTTGCCGAGCTGTACCATCATATCAAACACACTCGGCGATACTGTTCGCCCTGTCAGAGCGACCCGAAGAGGCTGTGCAATTTTACCAAGTTTAAGGTCTTCGACCTCTGCAAAAGCACGAATTTCCGCTTCGAGTTCTTCTAGCGTCCAAGTAGCATCTCGCAACCGCGAAGTCAATCGATTCAGCATACCACGGGATACCGTAGTTAAAAAATGTCCCGCCTTTTCATCCGGTTTAAATGGACGATCGCCAAGGAAATAGTGAGCTATTTCCAATAGTTCCGGCAATACTTTCGCGCGTTCCTTGATGCCATCCATGCCAGCTATAAACATTTCGCGGTGCCGTGGCGTCAATTCTGGCAAATGCTGCGATGCAATAAACTTTTCGATCTCCTTCAATAGCTCGACATTATCTGTCGCCCTTATATGTTGACCGGAAAGGTTTTCTAATTTCTTAAAATCGAAGCGTGCGGGTGATTTTCCGATCTTCTCCAGGCTAAACCACTCGATAGCCTGTTCGGTCGTAAAAAAGTCCTCGTCACCATGGCTCCAACCTAGACGGGCGAGGTAGTTGCGCATCGCAGCAGGCAGATACCCCATGTCTCGATATGCCCCGACTCCAAGCGCACCGTGTCGTTTTGACAGTTTCGCACCATCAGGCCCGTGAATCAGCGGAATATGTGCGTAAACAGGTAAATCCCACCCCATTCCATTGTATATAATGCTTTGACGCGCGGCATTGGTTAGATGATCGTCGCCACGAATAACGTGTGTTACGCCCATGTCGTGATCATCCACAACAACAGCCAGCATATAAGTCGGCGTCCCGTCAGAGCGCAGCAGGATCATATCGTCCAGCGTTTCGTTCTTCCACGTCACACTACCCTGAACCTGATCTTCAATCGTCGTTTTGCCCTCGCGGGGGGCTTTCAATCGTACAACATAGGGGGCGTCAGGTGCTGTTGCCGGATCTGCATCGCGCCAAGGCGAACGAAACAACGGTGGGCGCTTTTCAGCACGCGCGGCAGTACGAAACGCATCAATTTCTTCTTTGGTCGAGTAACACTTATACGCAGCACCTTTCGCCAACATATCATGCGCAACCTCGGCATGGCGATCCACACGGCTGAACTGGCTTACGGGCTCTTCGTCCCAATCAAGGCCAAGCCACCGCATTCCGTCATAAATCGCTTCCACGGCTTCGGGTGTGTAACGTTTGCGATCTGTATCTTCGATCCTTAGCAGGAATTTTCCACCTTGATTGCGGGCAAACAACCAGTTGAACAGAGCCGTCCTCGCGCTTCCGATATGCAGGAAACCTGTGGGCGAGGGGGCGAAACGCGTAACGACATTAGACATGGATTAACCTTTTGGTAACCAGAATTGAGATAGAACCAACGGGGTTTTAGGCATTTGTAGTACGGAGAACAAGGCCTGTGATCAGATCAAGCCTAACGGAAACCCTCGAACTTCAACGACATCGCTTAATGTTATGGGCGCCTGTAATGTTTGGCGTCGGGATAGTTACGTATTTCGCATTAAGGTCCGAACCTTCCATAACACAAATTCTGATGATCGCAGGTGTAGGATTGACGTGTGCGGCATTCATACGCCCACATTATATTATACGCACAATGCTTTTGTTTATGATTTTGTTAACATCGCTTGGATATAGTTACGCCGCTTACCGCACAATAACGATCAAAGCACCTGTATTAAGCCGCCATTATTACGGCCCTGTCTATGGCCGCATCATCGGAATGGATCGCTCTTCTACAAATGCGCCGCGTATTTTGTTGGATAAGCTATATATACCCGGGTTTCCAATCTCCAAAACACCGGAACGCGTCAGGATATCCCTGCACGGGTTCATTCCAGACAACACCTTGATAGCCGGAGCCCGCGTGGCGTTAACCACCAGCATTTCTCCGCCCGGTCCACCTGTCGAACCCGGTGGTTTTGATTTTCGACGAATGGCATGGTTTATTTCGCTGGGTGGGGTCGGGTACACGCGAAACCCGGTAATTCCTGTATTCGACGCCACAGACCCGGATTTTCGGGCGCGTTTGTTTTCAATACGAATGGGCATTTCCGATATAATTAAAAGCGCAATTGACGGGCAAAACGGGGCTTTTGCGGCTGCAATTATAACGGGAGACCGCTCGGATATTGACCCTGAAATTTTGCATAGTCTACGCGCCTCCAATTTGGCGCATTTACTGGCTATATCGGGCCTGCATATGGGGTTGCTATCGGGATTTGCTTTCGCCTTGTTGCGATCCGGTTTTGCATTATTTCCATATTTGGCCCTTCGTATTCGCCCCAAGAAAATCGCAGCGGCATTAGCAATTATGGCGGGCGCGGCATATTTGATGTTGTCCGGTGCAAGTGTCGCCACCCAACGCGCCTTCATTATGACTACCGTGGTTCTATTGGCGGTTATCCTCGACAAACCCGCCTTTACATTACGTGCGGTGGCTTTGGCGGCATTTATAGTATTGCTAATCAAACCTTTCAGCGTTCTGGAGGCCGGTTTTCAGATGTCTTTCGCGGCGACCACGGCATTAATCTCAGCCTACGAATTCCTTAACAGGCGAAATATATGGAAACGCCTGTCATACGGAAAATGGAAATTTGTAAAGCCGGTGCTCGCGTTATTGTTCACGTCCGCAGTTGCGGGGGGCGCGACCGCGCCAATCTCGGCCTTTCATTTCAACCAAATCTCGCAATATGGGCTCGCGGCGAATTTACTGGCGGTCCCGATAATGGGGATGCTGGTTATGCCCAGTGCCGTTCTGGCGTTTGTGCTGATGCCCCTTGGATTGGAAGGGTGGGCATTTTGGGTGATGGGCAAAGGAATCGGATATATCCTGTGGGTTTCGCAATACTTTTCCAATCTGGACCATGCCGTAACGCATATAAAATCTGCGCCAGCTATAATTTTGGCCGGGATAACTGTTGGTGGATTGATTTTACTACTATGGCAAGGAAAGGGCCGTGCCGTGGGTATATTGGTAATAACATTAACGATATTCACATGGTCGAAGTTTTCACGTCCATTGGTACTAATCGATGATTCAGGGAAGGTATTTGGCCTTCAAACCGAGGCCGGCCGTGCCATAAGCAGGCCGCGAGGCAGTGGCTATGCCGTGAAAATATGGTTGGAAAATGACGGAGACGCAAGAACTCAAGCCATGGCATATTCACAGGAAGGTATAAGCAGCGGTAAACGATTTGCCGAGGCTGATTTATCTGATGAATGGCGTTTGTATTTGTATTCAGGAGATGACGTCGAGGTCGCTAAATCAAAGTGCGATGCGCACACAATTCTGGTTTTATCTAAACTAGACTACACATCCGAAATTTGCGTTGTGATTAATCCGGATTATCTGCGCCACAGGGGGGCGATATCCGTTAATATGAAAAACGGCAACCCGATGCTTGAACACAGTCGGGATGCCGCAAGAAATCGTCCGTGGGGATATTGATTAATAGGTCCTTACCAACCCGACCAGCTTACCCTGCACACGCACTTGGTCATCCCGGTAAACCCGTGTTTCATAAGCAGGGTTAGCCGCCTCCAGCGCGATAGAACTGCCGTGCTTGCGGAAACGTTTCAACGTTGCCTCCTGATCCTCGACCAATGCTACAACTATGTCGCCGTTATCGGCAATAATCTGCTCGCGAATTACAACAACATCACCATTATTAATACCCGCATCAATCATGGAATCCCCCTTAACCTCCAAAGCAAAGTGCTTGCCGGAATTCGAGAGCATCGACCCGGGAACGGCAACTGTATGGGAAACTTCTTGAATTGCCTCTATCGGGGTACCAGCTGCAATCCGGCCCATGACCGGAACCTCAAGCGCATCAACCTCAACGGGGATAGCTTCGGGGTGGGGGTCAACGCGGCCACCTTGTACGACCGCTGGCGTAAAACCACTGCCACCCAAGGAATCTGGTAAACGCACGATTTCGATAGCGCGGGCACGGTGCGCGAGGCGCCGAATAAATCCACGTTCTTCCAGTGCTGTTATCAGGCGGTGAATGCCGGATTTCGAACGTAAATCGAGCGCTTCCTTCATTTCATCAAACGATGGTGGCACCCCGTCTGCTTGCAACCGTTCGTTAATAAACTTTAGTAGATCAAGTTGTTTGCGCGTCAGCATATCCGTCTCCGAATTCAAAAATAGCACCTATAGTCCCGTTAGGTTCTACATGTGTTCCCGTTTTGTGTCAACTGTCAGCGGATTTATTAAGAAATTCTTACAAATTCAACAGATGCACCTTTATTTAGTGGCCCCTCATTCGGTGGACGCACCAACAAGGCATCAGATTGGCCTAATATGGTTAATAAAGAGCTATCTTGTCGCTCAAAAGGCGTGATTTGTGTACCTTTATCGGTAAATTCGACTTTAGCCCGCATATAATGCTCGCGACTGCCGTTTTGCCGGATATCCTGCGCCAGAATTCCGGATTCGCGCGGAAGTGGTGAAGCTTCAAATCCTAACATTACGTTAAGCATCGGGCGCAAGAATATGTGACCACACACCATAGAGGAAACTGGATTTCCCGGCAGGCCTACCATCGGAACGCCATCCATTTTTCCCGCCATAAGCGGTTTGCCCGGCTGCATGGCAACCTTGTAAAAATTCAGGTCCATACCGCGATCAACGGCGACTTTATGCACCAAATCATGGTCGCCCACGGATGCGCCGCCGATTGTGACGAGCAGATCTGCGCCAGCGGAAAAATCCATCGCTTGCTTTAAACTTTCAACAGTATCACGTGCGATCGGAAGCATCCTTACCTCGGCACCATGTTCTTCCAGCAATGCTTTCAGGCCAAAGTTGTTGGAACAGATGATTTGGTCCGGGCCAGGTGTTTCACCGGGCATCACGAGTTCGTTCCCGTTGGCAATAAGTGCGACGACAGGTTTGCGGGTCACGGGAACCTGCGCAATGTTCATCGACGCGAGCAAAGCAATATCCGAGGGCGTAAGTTTGCGCGGGGCAGATATTACGTCGCCCTTGCTGAAATCTCCGCCAGCGGGGCGGATGTATGTCTTGGTATCACGATTTTCACGGACTGTAATGGTGTCGCCATCCCTGATGGCGTCCTCTTGGATAAGGATGCAATCTGCGCCTTCGGGGATGGGGGCACCGGTGAAAATCCGTACGGCCTCTCCGCTGTTGATATGCCCTTTAAATCGGTCTCCGGCGGCAGACTCGCCTATAACCTTTAACGTCATTCCGCCTTGCGCCTCTCGGTTAACAACAGCGTAACCATCCATTGCAGACGATGCAAATGGGGGCTGTGTCAGGCGGGCAGAAACATCTTTGGCCAACACACGACCTGCGGCTTGGGTCAGCGGTACAATTTCGCTTTCCAACCTATCAGAAAGGGTGAAAATACGATCGAGAGCCTGAGATACCGAAATCATTACCTTGCCTCGAACAGACCGGATTTGCCGCCGTCCTTCAGGACAAGACGAACATCTGATATCACCATAGATTTATCGACAGCTTTGACCATATCGTAAACCGTCAGGCCAGCGATGGATACTGCGGTCAAGGCCTCCATTTCCACGCCAGTTTGTCCGGTGGTTTTGACCGTTGCTTCGATATCTACACAATTGCCATCAGCGTTTGGCGTTAATTCGAGCGATACTTTTGACAAGGCCAAAGGATGGCAAAGCGGTATAAGATCGTGAGTTTTCTTGGCGGCCATGATGCCTGCCAGTCGGGCAACGCCCAAGACGTCGCCCTTCTTGGCGCGCCCTTCTGTGATTAGGGCCAAAGTAGACGGCTCCATCGTGATCTTGCCCTTCGCGACAGCCACACGCGATGTGATCTGTTTTTCAGAAACATCAACCATATGGGCCGCGCCTTGATCGTCGAAATGGGTTAGGTCGGACATTACAGCTCCAATAGATTACGAGTGGCGGTCTCAACGTCGGCTTGGCGCATCAGGCTTTCGCCAATCAGGAAACACCGAACGTCGTGGCGTGCCATATCGGCAAGGTCATCGACGGTGTTCAGGCCTGACTCCGAGATTAACATCTTATCTTCTGGCGCAAGTTTCGCCAATTCGCGGGTTGTATCCAGCGATGTTTCAAAGGTCTTAAGGTTGCGATTATTGATCCCGAGAAGGGGGGATTTCAGGATGCTGGCGCGTTCAAGTTCTTCGGCGTTATGCACTTCTACCAGCACATCCATGCCCCATGCGAACGCGGCATCTTCGAGTTCAACCGCTTGCGCATCCGATACGCTAGCCATGATAACCAGGATGCAATCGGCCCCCATCGCGCGGGCCTCGGCCACTTGGTAGGTGTCATACATGAAATCTTTACGCAAAACCGGCAGGGATACCGCCGCGCGTGCTGCGATAAGAAATTCATCCGCACCTTGAAACGACGGCGTATCGGTCAGCACACTTAGACACGTCGCGCCGCCTTGCTCATATGCTTTAGCCAATTCGGGTGGGTTGAAATCAGCACGGATTAAACCCTTAGAGGGGCTGGCTTTTTTGACCTCGGCAATCAGCCCATAGCCTGACATTGCGGCCTTGCCCAGTGCATTGGCAAACCCGCGAACCGGCGAGGTCACCTTGGCAGCAGCCTCGACTTCCGCAATCGGGCGGGTGGTCTTGCGTGCTGCGACTTCTTCCAGCTTATACGCCTTAATCTTATCTAGAACGTTGCTCATTCGCTAGCCGCCGATGTGATTTTTGCAAGTTTGGTTACAGCGGCTAAGGCTTTGCCGGAATCTATGCTCTCGCGCGCCATTTCGACGCCGGTTTTCAGATCGTCCGCCTTGCCGGCAATCACCAGTGCCGCAGCTGCGTTCAGCAGCACGGCATCACGATAGGCGTTTTGCTCGCCCGCCAGCAATGCGCGAAAGGCCACGGCATTTTCAGCAGGCGTGCCCCCCATAATATCTTCGAACGGGTGAACGGGCAGACCAGCATCTTCGGGGTGAACCTCACGATCTTGAATCGTACCATCCTCTAACGCCGAAACCCAGCTAACCCCGCAAATCGTGATTTCATCCGTACCGTCGGACCCATGCACCAACCATGCCTTTTCGGACCCCAGCGCCAACAGTGTTTCGGCCATCGGGCGGATCACATCACGTGAATACGCACCCGTTAATTGTCTCTTAACGCCTGCGGGATTAGTTAACGGGCCAAGGATATTGAAGATCGTCCGCGTCCCGAGTTCTTGCCTCGATGGCATTACAAACCGCACAGCAGGGTGGTGCATGGGGGCCATCATAAAGCCGATACCAGCCTCTCGTAGGCCTTTTTCAACCACATCCGCACCAACCATTACGTTGATCCCCATCTCGCCCAAAGCATCCGCCGCGCCGGATTTGGATGACAGGTTCCGGTTGCCGTGTTTGGCCACAACAACGCCAGCCCCCGCGACAACAAACGCCGTCGCAGTGGAAATGTTAAGCGTTCCTTTACCATCGCCACCGGTTCCGACGATATCCATAGCCCCTTCGGGTGCTTTCACAGGCAAACATTTCGCGCGCATAACCGCAGCAGCGGCAGAATATTCATCAACGCTTTCGCCGCGTGTACGAAGCGTCATCAGGAAGCCACCGATTTGGCTCGGGGTGGCATCGCCGCCCATGATTACGTTGAACGCCGACTCGGCTTCGCTACGGGAAAGGGGACCGCTTACCGCTTTTTCGATGAATTCTTTAAGGTTGCTCATTTCCCGCCCCCTGCAATATCTAGAAAGTTCTTAAGCATAGCGTGACCGTGTTCGGACGCAATCGATTCAGGGTGGAACTGCAATCCGTGGATCGGCAAGGTTTTATGTTGCAATCCCATTATCGTTCCATCTTCCAGTTCCGCCGTGATTTCCAGACAATCCGGCAGGGTTTCGCGCTCTACAATCAATGAATGATAGCGCGTGGCCGCAAAAGGCGAGGGCAAGCCCCTGAACAAACCTTTACCCTTGTGGTGTATCTGCCCCATCTTACCGTGTACGATTTCATCGCAGCGAACAACTTTGCCACCAAAAGCCTGACCAATGGTCTGATGCCCTAAACAAATGCCAATCAACGGAGTTCCGGTTTCCGCCGCCGCCTGCACCAGAGGCAGGCAAATTCCGGCTTGATCGGGGTCACAAGGACCAGGGGAAAGCATGATCGCCGAGGGGTTCATCCCCATCGCCGCCTGCACATCCATCTCGTCATTTCGTTTAACTTCGACGTTCGCACCCAGCTCACCCAGGTAATGGACGAGATTATAGGTGAAACTGTCGTAATTATCGATTAGTAACAACATCGCTTATCTTTCATAATCCGACTTTCCACATTAGGGTGGAAGTGCGTACGTAGCACGGTTAAGGTCGTTTACCAACGATCGACCATTATTGGAACGTCTGATCTGGTTTTTTGGAGAAAATGCCCATGGACGATAATAATACTCTGCCAAAAGGTGGCTTTTTCCGCGGCGTGCTGGCCGGGCTAACCCTTATTTCCCTTGTTTTTATTGGGCTAGCGATGGCTTTTCCATTAATTGTGGTAACAGGCCCCGAACTCGCCATGATAACCGAGGTCGATAGCCCCCCGGCGCAATCCGCACCTGTAATCGAGGAATCATTCAGTGGCATTTCCGCCTACACGGACCCGCCATCACCGGCACAACTTGGAAGTGTGCCTGCGTTATTCGGAGGTTCTTCACCAGTGGTGGCAGCAATAGAGCCCGCGACTGCCGCACCTGTAAATACGGTTTCACGGCTCGAATCCATGCCAAGCAGCGATATTTTGATCGGCAACAGTGCCAGCGCGCCCAGGGTTAAAGTCTCGCCAACCGCCCCCGAAATCGAGTCGGCCGGTATTTCAGAAAATGTGACAGTCGAAGAAACGACCGAAGCCCCGAACGTAGGCTCTGGAATCGTGCAAGCCTCTGTCCAGAATGACACCACGACAGAGCCACAGGCGATAGAACAAGCCCCGGAAACTGCGGTCCTTACCGAAGCACCTGCAATTGTCGAGGAGCCGGAGGAATCATCTGCTGGGCTGGAACTAACAGGGCAAACATTGATAGCTGGCACTGAACCAACGCAGGCCGATAGCATAGAAATGGCCGTGCAAACGCAAACTTCGGCGTTTGATGCGTATTCTGCCACGTTCGATGATGACGGTGCGCTGCCCTTGATGTCGTTCATCCTTCTTGCCACAACTGTCGAGGAGGCAGAACTTATAAGCGGTTTTTCCGCACCTATAACTTTGGCAGTTGCATCTGGTAATCCCGATTCCAAAGAGATTATTGCAAATTACAGGGCGTCAGGCGGCGAAGTCGTTTTGTTGCTTCCAAGTGAAGGGGAAAATGCCATTCGTAAAGGCGGGACACCGAGTGACGCATCCGCACTTCTCGATGCTGCTTTTGCTAATTCAGATGGCGTAATCGGTGTTATGGATGGCCCCGAAGGGGATGTAAATCAGGACACCCGGATGATAAGCGCGGTGGTGGCCAAACTTTCGCAAACCGGACATGCAATCATGACAGTCAATGGCCTGGGGATTAACCGCGCAAGTGTTTTGGCGGCGGAATCCGGCGTTCCGGCAATAGATATCTCCCGGGCCATAGACTACAATAACGGCACCATCGCAGTTGTGCGGGCTCTGGACAAAATTGTGCTGCAAATTGGCGACCAGAAGTCGGTTGCTGTTTATACCGAAACGACCCCCGAAATGCTGTTTGCTTTGAAGTTTTGGTTAGAAAGCCAAAAGGCACAGGCTGTAGCCATTGCGCCTGTGTCAGCGTCAATCCTGCGAAATTAAGGTCAAGTTAACTTTGCCCGCCACGAAAGTTAACGAATAGGCCCGCGTCTTGCGCGGCCATCATTAGAGCTTTGGATTTGTTAATGGTTTCTTGATACTCGTCCTCGGGGTCGCTGTCATAAACAACGCCGCCGCCAGCTTGCACATAAAGCGTTTCGTCCTTCACCACGGCAGTCCGTAGTGCGATGCAGATATCCATGTCACCACCAGCCGAGAAATACCCGACACCGCCGCCGTAAATACCGCGTTTCTCGGTTTCCAGTTCGTCAATAATTTCCATGGCACGTACTTTGGGGGCGCCCGAAACCGTTCCCGCAGGCAAACCTGCCAGAAGGGCCGCGAGGGCGTCATAGTCGTCCCGCAGCTCGCCTTCGACATTACTGACGATATGCATGACGTGGCTGTAACGCTCGATAATAAATTGTTCTGTCGGTTTCACCGTACCAATTTTGGCCACGCGCCCGACATCGTTCCGACCAAGATCCAGCAGCATCAGATGCTCGGCCATTTCCTTGGGATCGGCCAAAAGATCGGCTTCCAGTGCCTGATCTTCAGCCTCGTTAGCGCCGCGTGGGCGGGTTCCTGCAATCGGGCGTATCGTAACCTTTTCACCTTGCACCTGCACAAGAATCTCGGGGCTGGCACCAATCACCTGAAAATCACCAAAGTTGAAGTAGAACATATAGGGTGAAGGATTCGTGCGCCGCAGTGCGCGATAAAGTGCAAACGGTGGCAGGTCGAACTTTTGCGACCACCGCTGGCTGGGGACAACCTGAAAGATGTCTCCGGCACGGATGTAATCTTTGGCCTTCGAAACCACCTCGAAGTATTCTTCTTTGGTGCGGTTCGAAACAGGAGCCAACTTAAAAGGTTCTGCGCCCAGATCACGCGTCTCGTTCGGGATGTCACGATCAAGATCGCGCACTGCCTCCATCACACGCTCGGCCGCTTGCGCATAGGCGGCACGCGCCGATTGGCCGTCATTTACCCAGCACGGGCTTATAACCGTCACTTCGCCCTTGGCGCCATCCAAAATGACGGTAACCGTCGGGCGCAGCATCATTGCATCAGGTGCGCCGATGGGATCAGGGTTAATGTTTGGTAAGTTTTCGACCAGACGGATCATGTCATAACCCAGATACCCGAACAGACCCGCCGACATAGGGGGCAGGTCGTCCGGCAGGTCAATCTTGCTTTCCGCAATTATCTGGCGAAGCGCACTAAGGGTGTCTGTGTCCATCGCCTCGAACGCCGTATCGTCAAATCGGGCAGAGCGGTTGATCTCGGACGTGTTGCCATTAGCGCGCCAGATCATATCGGGTTTCATGCCGATAATCGAATAACGCCCACGCACCTCGCCACCAGTCACGGACTCCAGTACAAAACTGTCTTTTTTTGCTTGCGCCAGCTTCAGGATCAGCGAAACAGGCGTGTCAAGATCTGCGACCAAGCGTGTCCAGACAACCTGATTTTGCCCTTCGGAATAACCGCTTTCGAACGCTTTGAATTCCGGCGAGATAGCCATTAGTTCGCGCTGTAATTTAGCTGGTCGTGAAGGGAATCAATCCGTACCTGATTAAAAGTCGGTTGCACCGTATCAACCAGCGCGGCGCCGAAATACGCCAACAAGTCTTGCGAGAGTTTCTGCGTTTGCTGCGCTTCGATCTGCGCCAAAATCGCGGCTGCATCCTCGCTCGCCGGATCAAACGGGGAAGCGGACGTAAGTTCGATAATCACAGCACCGTAGACATCTTCGATAACCATTGCTTCCCCGACTTCAAGTGTAAATACATCCTGGATAATCGAAGGAGGCAAGTCGGGAATTGTTGATGTGCGGGTTACCTCTGTTACATCTTCCAGCAACAAACTGCCGCCAAAATCACTTAGCGAACCGCCGTTGGAAACCCCAATCGCGTTAATAATCTGTTCAGCGCGCGCCAGCATTAGCTGGTGCGTTTTTGCGGTTTGCTGCCCGTCAAAGACAGCTTGCGCGACATCAGCCATCGGCTTCACAAACGCTTCGGTAATGCCGTCAACGCGCAGGGCAAAGATGCCTCCGTCCTCCAAGTCAAGGATGTCACGTTCTTCGCCAACCTCGGAGGCCGACGCCTCTTCGCGGAATGTCGCATAGGCCGCAATGCCATCTGTTTGGCCCTCGGACAGATCGATCGTATCCAGCTGCATATCGGTTTCATCGGCCACCTCTTCAAGCGAGGCACCGCCAGCGATAAGGTCGATAACCTCGCTCGCTACATCGCCAATACGGAATCCGGCATCCTCGATGGCCAGTTCGCGTTGCAATTCGTCGTGAACCTCTTCAAGCGGGATAGACAGGGCCGAAATCGCAGCGTTTACGCGGAACAGGGCCGGGCCGATGTTGGTATCGACAGGTCCGTAAATGCCGGGCTCCTCGGAGGCGAACAGAACCTCTGCCACAGCCGCTCCAACGTCACGCGCGGTTACGTCCCCAAGATCAATGTCCGACAAGGCGAGGCCGCGGGAATCGGCGAGTTGTTCGAACGTCATATCGCCAGCGTCAATACCGCTACGGGCCTCTATGGCTTCGGCTTGGGAACTCAAAACGATACGTTCAACGAAGCGTTTAGCAGGTGTATTATATTCGGCCTCACGTTCTTCATAAAGCGCGACAACGCGTTCCTCGGAAACCTCCAATGTTTGGGCAACCATCTCCGGTGTCAGGCTAACATATGTTATCTGGCGGGTCAGCGGTTGCGTGAATGCGTCAGGGTTAGCCACATAATAAGCGTTTAATTCGGCATCTGTCGGGGCAGGGACAGAGCCTGCGATATTGTTGGCTCCAACGCGGGCATAGGTGAACCCGCGGCTCTCGCCGATATACTTCATGATCGCCAGTGTAGCCTCGTCTGGCAAATTAACGCCAGCGGACACAGCCGCCTGAATTAACATTTGCGAAGCATCCGAGCGAACCAGCGCCTCGTATTCTGTTGGGGTCATGCCGGAACGACGAAGCGAATCTTTGTAAACATCTTCATCAAACGTGCCCGTCAGACCCTGAAACCCGGGGTTGGACAACAATGCATCCTTAACCGTTTCATCCCCGACCGAAACCCCGAGACGCAGGGCCTCGTTTTCATAGGCCGCCTGTGTCACCAGCCCTTGCAACACACGACGATCAAGCCCAAACAACAAAGCCTGTTCAATGGTTAGCTGCGTGCCGAATTGTTGAGATACCGTCGAGATTTCATTCTGGATGTTGCGGAAATAATCATCTGCCGAAACATCAACCTTACCCACGGTCGCCACACTAGCTGAAATAGAGGGCGAAAAAATGCCCCCCAGACCAAACCCGACCATTGCCAGCACGGCCAACATCAGCACAAAGAAAAAGAAAAACTTGGATATCTTTGATCGTTTAACTGCTGACATTATATATATCCTTGTAGGCTCGTTGAATTCGTCGGAAACTTTTAGGCTGTGTGGGGGGCGGATACAAGGCCGCTATGGGCTAAATGCCTTCAAGCGCTTAAACATTTCGTTTAATCCGTCTTTATCGGCATTGGCGAAGGCAATTCGCAATTGTTTTTCGGCCTTTCCGTCCATGCCTGTTGGTTGAAACATCGTGCCAGGCAAGATCAGCAAAGACTGCTGCTGAACCAACATTTTGGCGATTTCATCCGACGGAAGGTCAAACGGGTGTTCGACATAGGCGAAATATGCCCCGCTGCCCAACAGCTTCCACCCCTCAAGGTTCGCGAAACCTTCTTCGCAAATTGCACGGCGGTTAAGGATTTCATCCCGCTGTTCGGCCACCCATTTCGATAGGTTCTGCAACCCGTAAAGTGCTGCCTTCTGGGCGATTTGGTTGGGGCAAATGGCAACCGAGTCGAGGAATTTCTCAACCTCAGCCAGACGCGCCGTTGAAGTTACCATCGCCCCAACGCGGTGCCCTGTCAGGCGGAACACTTTCGAGAACGAATAAAGGTGGATCAGATTATCCGGCCAGTCGTTTGCTACAAACAAGTCATGTGGCGCACCCGTTTGGCTGTGGAAGTCACGATAGGTCTCGTCCACGATCAGGGCCAACCCATGTTCTTTGGCGATCTCCATAAATGCGTCCAGCAGCCCCTTGGGATACTCTGCACCGGTGGGGTTATTCGGTGTCACAAGGACAAGCGCTTTCACGCTGTCATCAATCAATGCCCGTGCTGCCTCGGGATCGGGCAGCATTCCATCACCACAAGGTAAAGGTCGCGCCTCGATACCTGCCGTGTCCAACCACATTTTATGGTTAAAATACCACGGCGTCGGCAAAATAATCGCATCACCTGCACTGGCAATTGTAGACACCACTGCACAAAACGCCTGATTGCAGCCAGAAGTGATCGCCACCTGTGAGGGCGAGATTTCCCCGCCATACAACGCTGACCATTGCTCCGCGATTTCTTTTCGCAACGCGGGTAAACCCAATACAGGCCCGTAAATATGGCTATCATCCTCGGCCACCGCCGCCACCATCGCTTCGCGTAGCGCAACAGGGGGGGGATCAACGGGCGCAGCTTGCGAGAGGTTCAGCAACGGGCGTTCCTTTGGAAACGCCACTCCATCCAGCCACCGCCGCGCCTCCATGACGGGCGGCGAGAAAGTCTTGGCGATTGTTCGGCTGATTGGCCCCTGCGTCATGTTCGAATCCTTGCTGTTTCCCACACCCTATCGCCTTGACGTCAACGGACGCAACGGCGATAGAGGGCGCATGGCACAACCAGCGATATTAACCCTTTCCGACATTATGCTAACCTTCGGCGGCAACCCGCTTTTCGAGGGGCTGAACCTGTCGGTAAATCAGGGTGAACGAATTTGTTTAGTGGGGCGAAACGGCTCTGGTAAATCAACACTTCTCAAGGTCATGGCCGGCATCACGGAGCCTGACGCCGGCGAGGTATTCCTGCGCCCCGGTAACGCGGTCGCCTATATGGAACAGGACCCAGACCTAAGCGGGTTTGAAACGTTGGGCGATTACGCGTCATCCGGTTTGGACCCATCAGAATACTACCGTGTTGAAATGGTCATGGAAGGCGTGAAGCTGAACGTTGACCAAAAGCCGGATCAGGCATCTGGTGGCGAACGTCGCCGTGCCGCTTTGGCCAAACTTCTGGCCTCGGACGCCGATCTGATGCTGCTGGACGAGCCAACCAACCATCTGGATATCGAAGTCATTGCGTGGCTTGAGGAACACCTCAAACAGACGCGCCGCGCCTATGTAATTATCAGCCATGACAGGGCTTTCCTGCGTAATCTGACCCGCACGACGCTGTGGGTGGATCGCGGTGTTGTCCGGCGTTCTGACAAGGGGTTCGAGCACTTCGAGGATTGGCGTGACAAGACGTTTGAGGAAGAAGACCTGAACCGTCACAAGCTGGATCGATTAATAAAAGCCGAAGCTCGTTGGGCGGTTGAAGGGATTTCCGGTCGTCGCAAACGCAACATCGGTCGCGTGGGGCGTTTGGATGATATGAAGCAGGGGCGGGCGGAACAAATCCGACGTACCGGCACTGCTAAAATGGAATTCGATAGCGGGCCGAAATCCGGCAAGCTGGTCTTCGAAGCCACTGATGTTTCAAAGGCTTACGACGGAAAACAGATCGTTAAAGATTTCAACCTGCGCGTTATGCGGGGCGAGCGGATTGCGTTTGTGGGGCCGAACGGGGTTGGCAAAACAACGTTGCTGAAAATGCTGCTTGGCAAGGTGCAACCGGATGAGGGCTCGATCAAGATCGGGACGAATTTGTTGATCGCAGAGTTCGATCAGAACCGTGATGCGCTGGAACCTGACGCAACCCTGTGGGAGAGTTTGACCGACGATAAAGAACTGGGTGTTTCGGGCAAGAATGACCAGATTATGGTACGCGGAAAACCCAAGCATGTCGTTGCTTATCTTAAAGAATTTCTGTTTACGGACAAACAGGCGCGGGCGAAAATCAAGTCGCTTTCGGGTGGGGAAAAGGCGCGGTTGTTGCTGTCTAAATTGATGGCGAAAGAGAACAATTTGCTGATTTTGGATGAGCCCACGAACGATCTGGATGTAGAAACGCTGGATTTGTTGCAAGAGCTGATTGATAACTATGAAGGCACTGTGCTGCTGGTTAGCCACGACCGGGATTTCCTGGACCGCGTGGCGACGACGACTATTGCCATGGAAGGCGACGGGAAGGCCACGGTTTATGCGGGTGGCTGGACGGATTATCAGGCGCAGCGCATGGAAGTTTTGGCGGAAAAAGCTAGCGTTACCAAAAAGGTAAAGGGCAAAGCTGATGTTGCTACGCCTGCGTCTAAAGCCGAAGGGTTGACGTTTGTGCAAGAGAACCGCCTGAAGGAATTGCCGGACGTTATTGCCCGTCTGGAGGCCGAGATTGCCAAGCTGGAAGAGTTCATGTCGGACCCGAATTTGTTCACCGACCACCCTGTGAAATTCCAGAAAGCTACGGATGCTTTGGTGGAACGCCACGAGCGGTTGGCGGAGGCGGAAGAAGAGTGGATGGGCTTGGAAGAACGCGCCGGTTCGTAGCGTTAACCTTTGGGTTTTAGGCCGATTTTTCGTG
>Ga0209121_10000284_pt1 | contig 54881 bp, 54 predicted proteins | sample Cruoilmetagenom3_FD_187292 | JGI IMG/M metagenome (GOLD analysis project Ga0209121, IMG submission 187292) | Oil polluted marine microbial communities from Coal Oil Point, Santa Barbara, California, USA - Sample 3 (SPAdes) (version 2) | ecosystem: Environmental > Aquatic > Marine > Oil seeps ... | reverse complement strand
GTGACCAGCCCATCACCCACAGTTAGAATTGTGTAGGTTTCAAACGCGCGGCCAATAGGCATATCATGCACGATAACGCCCATGATCAACCCCATTATCAGATTGAGAAGTGTAATGAGAAGCCCGGCAACCGCATCGCCCTTAACGAATTTGGAAGCACCATCCAGAGAGCCAAAAAAGGTGGTTTCCAGTTGCTCACGCTCGCGGCGTTCTTTCGCCTCTTGATGATTGATGGCACCAGCGGACATATCACTGTCGATCGCCAATTGTTTGCCGGGCATGCCATCTAGGGCAAAACGCGCGCTGACTTCGGCCATGCGTGCAGCACCTTTGGTGATAACCATAAAATTAACGATCAGCAAAACGCCAAAAACCACAAGGCCCAAAAAGACACTGCCGCCCATGATGAAATTAGCGAAGCCTTCGATCACTTCGCCTGCTGCATCGGTGCCTGTGTGCCCTTGGCCGATTATCAGTTTGGTCGAAGAAACATTCAACGAAAGCCGCAACATCAACGAGGCCAGAAGAATGGTGGGGAAGGCCGAAAAATCCAGCGGCCGCTCGATGAAAAGCGTCACCGTAAAGATCAGGATGGCCAGCGCGAATGAGGCCGCCAGCCCCACATCCAACACCCAGGCAGGCACCGGCAGGATCATCATCACGATGATCGCCATGAGGGCCAACGCCAGCATGACAGTGGGCTGGAAAATATTTCTAAGGCTTAACTGTCCCATGCTCAGGATCCCAACATTGGTTGCGCCAGACTAATCAAAGCCTGTCCTGTGCCTTGCTCCAAAGGCACCAGAGATCCGCGGGCGCCGCCATTGGAACCTGGTTGCAGCAACGGAAAGGTATTTATACGCAACCGGTTTTGCGAAGCCGCGATCGGACGGGATACAGCATTCGCCACGATGACGGGCGGCTGTGCCTGCATATCGCGGCGGATGCGATCAAACCGGCTGCGGTATTTGGTGGCAAATTCAGGCGTACGAGAATGGTATGCACCTGCTGCCTTGGACCAATCGCCAGTTTCCTGATGCAGCCTGTTCAGGAAATTAGCGGCGTATCGGGCATTTGTCAGAGGGTCAAACATTTCATCAATCGAGCGGAATGCCTCGTGATGCCATTTGTAGTTGATCTGAAAGCAGCCCACATCGAAACTGCGCGCGCCACGCTTGAAGTGTTTAAAAACATACGCCCGTGCTGCATCTTCGGTGTCGAACCATTTGCCGATGCCTTCCATGTTCACCGTCCAGGGCCATGGCTGCAACGTCCCATCGCGCGTACGACCCGTTTCCGTACGTGTGATGGACCGCAGGACCGCCAAAGGCACGCCGCTTTCTGCCGCAGCCACTTGGGCAACTTTATCGCACATGAGGGCTATATTGGCCGATGCCAAACCGGCAGCGGGCCACAGCCCAACGAAGAGTATTGAGCTTAGAATCCAGCCTCTAAGAAACCCGGTGTCCGGGAATAGGAATGACGGTTTCACCGTTTTGATCACGTTCTGAGATCCTTAGATCCACCACCGAACAGTGGGGTGGCACCACGCTATGCGCATGAGATTTAGATTTGGTAACTGGCTGTCTGATCAGTATCACTCAATTGAAGTGCTGGGCGCTGGGTTGGCATTGAGTAAAGCGTCAAACGTATTGCGCATCGCCAGGCTGCCTTCAACCAAGTTGCGGTTCTGAGCTAGCACGGCGATGCTGCCGGTAGATGTTGTGGGTTCCTCTGTGGAAGTGCTGTTCAATAGTGTTACCAGACTTGCAAAAACCGGATCGCCAGGCGCTGCGGCCTCAGCCCAATTGTCGCCCAGCCAGGCCTGCCGTTGCGCCTTTTGTGACTGACCCGCAGCGACATAGAGATGATAAGCTGCGCTATGGTCCCCCACCATACTGCGCGCTTTGGCTCGCAGAAGATTGGCATCAGCACCGATCATGCCCAGCATTTCAACAATCGCTTGGCGCGGTTTATTATCGCGAAGGGCCAATTGCGCACGCAACAATTGACGATCTTTCCCAGTGCTACGACCTTGCGGCAAATCTCTCGCCACAAATGTTGCTGCCTGATCTGCAAAGCCTAAAGCCAGCAATCGATCGGCCATTGAGTTTGCAACATCTGGTCGTAGTTGCCCTGCCTGCTCAGGCGTGATCGGCAGAGTATAGCGTAGAAAGGGAATGTCCTCAGGTTGATGCGCCAACCTGTGCAACAAGTCCGATTGAAGCGCGACCGTTTCGCCCGGTTGCAGCTGCGCCTGAATGCGCTCAAACTCAGAAAAAGCCTGGTCGACCGCACCTGATGCCACAAGCGCCCGGACATAGGCGCGCGCAAGGATCGAACCGGCCTCATCATCCTGATGTTCAAAGGCATAGGCACCGGCCAACTGCGCCAACTCAAATGATATTTCCCGCATGCTATCAAACCGTTGATCTATCATCTGGACCAATGCTTCGGTCGAGGGTTCCGCATTGCTTGCAACCACACCCTGCAGGGTTTGATCGGCCTTTTCTTCATCTCCATTGGTGGTAAGCAGGTCCGCTGAAACCATATCAGATTTAGGGCTTCGCGTGTCTTCATTGCGATCCAGAATTCGCAACAGATTTGCAGCAATTTTTGGGCGGTTGGCATGAATAAACCGTTGGGCCAGAACCGGACCATAGTGGGCACGCAGATGATCGGGTAACCCATTAAAGGCGCGCAAGATCGCATCCGTATCCACAGACACGCCGATGGGTAGCGTTTCAAACGACAAAGCCGCCCACAATGCAGCAGGCGACGCGCAACTCAGCTGGTTTATAGCGAATGGCGTTACGCCTGCATGGCCGTCTTCAGCAATGCGCGTCAATCGAATCAGAATCGCCGTATCCGTATGTTCCGGCGGCATTAGATTCATTAAATTGCGTGCTTCTGCCCCGAAACCAAAATAGAGATATAGCCGGACCAGCTGCTCAGCGACCTTTGGATTTACAGCATCAAATTCACCTGTCAATTTCAGGCGTAATTTCGAAATCTGATCACCAAATGGATCGTCATTACCCCAAGACCCAACATCAATCCGACGATCCGCCAAACATCCTGATGCCGCCAGGTTTTGCTGCTGTGCAAGGTGCGACCCCAGAAAATCCCGGTCGATGCTGCTTTGGGCTTTGAGATTAACGTGATCAGAAGCTTGCGTTGTTTCTACATGATCTGAAACAGATGTCTCTGGCTTGTTAGCTGAATCACTGCTGCTGGCAACATCACGTGGCTCTGGCCGATCAACACTGGGTGACAACAATCCCTGTGACGCAGCGCGCCCGACCTGCAACAATAACCGATCACGAACTTCGGGTTTCAAGGTTGTTGTCGGTATCTTGGCCGTTTCTGTGCCTTGCAGATTTACATCAGGCAAGCCCGCAAGCGATAGGTCAATCACACTCGAATGCCTTTGGCTCTCAAAAAGTGGGCTAGAAATGCTGCGGTATTCTTGCGGGCGGGTTTGCGTGAGTTGGGTTCCGATTTTCTCCGGTGTCTCACGAACATCCAGAACCAGCATTGACTTGCCATGCCAAAACGCCGTTGCTTCACAAGTGCAATCAAAGGATAGCTGTAGTGCCTTTTCTGCTCCATTCCACTTTACATCAAATATTCTGTTCCGAGGAATTCGGGCATAAATCTCGCTGGTATCCAGCGTCAGACGTGGCGCATTGAAAACAAGCTGCGCGCCATCTTTGGTCGGTTCAATCTCCCACTCCATGCGGTTGGGCAAGGTTACGGTCAGGCGTGAAAATGTATCATGCTCGCCCGAGCGGACCTGAACAGTCTGCGCCTGAGCAGCAATTGCAAAACCAAAGATACATGAAAAGAGAACAGCCAGGCGCATCAGGCCGCATCCTGTTTGACAGACTTCAATGCCTCTTCCAGGTCGTTGAAGCTGGGGCGGCAATGGGAGGGCGTGTTTTGGCGGCCGACTTCAATACAGATGTTGGTGGAGTGGTTGTAAAGATTTGCCACAAGCACTTCGCGGATAAGCTGATAGAAGTGGCCATCTTCTTCGACCACCGCTTTGACCTTACCCGCAAACGGCCCAACCAGCCCATACGATAGAAATACACCCAGGAATGTCCCAACAAGAGCGCCGCCAATCATTTTACCAAGGATTTCCGGCGGTTGGTCAATGGCGGCCATTGTTTTGATCACCCCAAGAACAGCGGCAACAATACCCAACGCGGGCAAACCATCGGCCATGGATTGCAAGGCGTGGCTGGAATGCAAGGCATGATGCATATTGGCATCCATGCGCTTTTCCAACACCTCTTCAACCTGGTGTGGATCATCATAGTTCATCGAGGCTGAGCGAAGTGTGTCACTAATAAGCGCCACTGCTTCACCATCCGCCTGAATTTTTGGGTATTTTGAAAAAATGGAAGAGCTGTCCGGCTCTTCAATATGCTCTTCAATTCCTACCGGGTTCGAGCGGGCAAGGCGAATCAGTTCAAACAACAGGCACAGTAGATCGCGGTAATCTTCGTGCTTCCATTTGGCGCCTTTAAAAACCTTTCCAATATCCTTGATGGTGTGTTTGACCGCGGGAATATCGTTGGAAATCAGAAAGGCGCCGACAGCGGCACCGCCGATCATCATAAGTTCAAACGGAAGCGCTTTCATAATAATCCCGAGCTTGCCGCCAGCAGCGATGTAGCCGCCGAACACCATTACGAAAATCACCAGAATTCCGACCAGCCCTATCATGCTATTCTCCGTTAATCCCAATCAGGGCAAATGTGACATCTTGGGGTTAAGAAACCGTGCGAACAGTTCAATTATTCCTTGGGGACTTCGGCATTTCTTCCGGCCAGAACGACGCTGAAGGTATGCGCCGCCTCAGGTGAAATCCCCGCTAGAATCGCAGCGGCGGCATCGGGGCGCATTCGGCCCAGGAAACCTGCGGCGAATTCTGGCGTCATTTCTTCAAACAGAGCGGCGGCCTGCTTGGGCTTCATCGTTTCGTAAACTTTGGTTAGGCGCGCCAGATCCCCTTCTGCCGCAGTTTCAGCCAAAGCGATCGTATCGCGCAAAGCTGTTTCTGCTGCGGTTAAGGCTGCCAGCTTTCGGGTCACCTGCTCATCAACGATTTTCAAGGCGTGCATCCTATCGCGCAGAGCGTCTTCTTGCTCGGATAGATGTGCTTCGCGGCTCTGAAACGCCGCCAAAATGGGTTTAAGGTCTTCAGATGTCTCGCACTGCGCCAACATTGGTGCTGGTTCAAGTGGAGTGATTTCCATCTCATCATTGGCAAGCGCAAACGCCTGGCCTGCATTATCGCCCATACGAAGCACTGCTGATCCCAAGAGCAAGGTAGCAATCATTACCAGCCCCCCCCGATTTGAGAAGCGGCGTTTGCGGCGCGGGGAAGTTTTGGGCTTTTTCATTACGCAGCTCCTGCCTGAGGTTCTGAATGACGCCGGAAAACAGGCCCGGCAGTGGGTGCCATTTGAGCTTCTTGTTCAGGCGCCTTAGGTGGGGGTACAATTTCAGTTGCAGCAACTGTGTTCACTGGTGCTGGCGCGGTAGCCGGGGCCGTCGTAGGGGCCGGTTCAGGCAAGTCATTCATGGAAACCACAAGCAATTCCAAACGTTTGGCCACACCTTCAGCACGGTCGGTCAATCCATCGAGCGACTGCGTAGATGTGCTGGCGGTATGCTGAGCTGCTTGCAGCGTTTTGGTCAGATCATCTACCTGCGCTGACAACACAGCAACCGCCCCGCCGACGCCATTTTCCAGATCATTGAATCGCGCCAGCCGCCGCGCCAGGATATAGCAATAGAACCCGGCTCCTAACGCGCCAGCAACCAGCAAAATATCTGCAATCATTTCCATAACACCCTCATCAGTTCAGTACGAATTCCATGATCAACAGGTCGTTGACCCGCCCACCGCCAGTCACAATTTGAATGCGGCGCAACATCTGCGCTCGCATTCGCGTTAACGAGGCCCCATCAGCGAGGTCTTCCACCTCAAGCGCGCGCAAGTAGTTGTTCAGCACATCGACCACGCGCGGCATCAACTGAGTAACTTCATCGGTATAGGCGCTGCCCACCTCCAGCTGTGCACGAAACCGCAAATGGCTGCCTCGTTCACTGAGTGAAATCACCAAAGGATCCACAGGCACAAAGACAACATCAGGCATATGCGCCACCTTTTCGGCCGCGTGTTCATCCTCCATTGCGTGATCATCAGCCTGGTGCGAATCACCACCAAACAGCAGACCCGACTGCACCGCATAAAACCCACCACCGCCACTGGCCAGCGCCAGCACCAATCCAATGATCAAAGGCAGCTTCGACTTCTTTTTGGGCGAGTCATCTTCAGTTTCATCAGGGTCAGCCAAGCGTATTACCTCCGCGGTCGTTTGGATAACTATAAGCAGGTTAGAACTAACCGATTGTTAAGGCTGATCAGCCAATGTCGATGCCATAGACCAGCAGAACGCCAGGGTCAGGAGGCAAAGAATTGCAGCAACTCGCTACTTTATGGACATCCCTAGATGCACGTCGTCGCGTTATTGTGGTGTTGGCCACAGCGGCCATGTTTACCGCCGTATTGTCCCTTGCCCGTATGGCATCTGCACCCAGTTTGACGTTGCTTTATGCGGGGCTGGAAAGTGGCCCCGCAGGCGAGGTTGTCAGCGCGCTTGAAGCACAGGGTGCCACATACCAGGTGCGCGGCGGGTCGATTTTTGTTGATTCGGCCCGGCGCGATGAATTGCGCATGACATTGGCCAGCGAAGGCCTGCCCACCAACTCCGGCAAAGGATATGAGCTGCTGGACACGCTTTCTGGGTTTGGCACCACATCACAGATGTTTGACGCCGCATATTGGCGTGCCAAAGAGGGCGAGCTGGCGCGCACCATCGTCTCACACCCAGCAATCAATATGGCGCGGGTTCATCTGGCCAGCGGCGGCTCCAACCCGTTTCAACGTGATGTTACGCCGACAGCTTCAGTTTCTATCTCGTCCGATGGAGGCGGGATCACCGCGAAACATGCGCGCGCGCTGCGGTTTTTGGTGGCTTCGGCTGTGGCCGGCCTAACCCCCGATGATGTGTCAATTATTGACGGCCAGGGCGGGTTGATCGGTGCCGCAGATGAGGCCCCGTCGAACACAGCTGATGATCGCGCCGATGTGATCCGCCAGAAGGTTGAGCGCCTGTTGGAAGCACGTGTTGGGGCTGGAAATGCGGTGGTTGAGCTGAGCCTTGATACCATTACCAGCACCGAATCTATCCGTGAACGCCGCATTGATCCTGATAGCCGCGTCGCTATCAGTACCGACACCGAAGAACGCTCGGATACAGCCTCGGATCAGGGTGGTGGCGACGTGACTGTCGCGTCAAACCTGCCTGCCGGGGATGCAGCAGGTGGCGACAGCTCATCCAGCCAGGCATCAGAGACGCGTGAACGCGTAAATTACGAAGTGTCCGAAACCGAACGCCAGGTGACCATGGCCCCAGGTGCAATAAAACGCCTGACTGTGGCGGTGTTGGTCAATGGCACGCTGGACACAGGAGCAGATGGGGCAGAACAATTTGTGCCCCGCTCCGATGAAGAATTGGGCTCTTTGCGTGAACTTGTGGCCTCAGCAGTTGGCTTTGATGAGACGCGCGGCGATGTAATCACGTTGAAAACCATGCAATTTGAACCCGCTGTTCCGGAAGGTACTGCTGTTCAGGCCTCATTGTTCGACAAGCTGGCGATTGACGTGATGTCAATCATTCAGGCCGCCGTTCTGGCGATTGTAGCGCTTGTACTTGGCCTTTTTGTGGTGCGCCCATTGTTAAACAGTGGCCCCGTGGAACAAGCATTGCCGCAGTTGAGCCCACCCCCCCGGAGTGATCCGGCAGAGAACATGACCCCACTTACAGGTGAAATTGATGACGGCACATTCTCACCCGTAGGCATGACGACGCTACCCAATGGTGAAGGCCTGGTTGATGAAACCCAGGGCGGCCTGCTGTCGCTGGCCGAGGGTGAAGGGCAAGAAGACCCGGTGGAACGTCTGCGTAATTTGATAGGCGAGCGTCAAGAAGAAACGGTTGAGATACTACGCAGTTGGCTGGAAGGTGAGGAGGAGAACGCCTGATGAGTATTTCACATTTACTCGAAGATTTTGGATCTCTTGCACAGGGTACACCTGTTTCGCTAACCGATGTGTCTTTGGAAGAGCAGAAGCTGGAAGCCTTTGAAAAAGGGTATCAGGCCGGATGGGATGATTCCACCAAATCCGGGTCTGACGACAGCCGCCGGATCTCTGCTGATTTTGAACAAAACCTTCAGGATTTGTCTTTCACTTATCAGGAGGCGCATGTCGCCTCACTAAATGCGCTTAAACCGCTGTTGGATCAGATGGTGTCGACCGTGCTGCCTGCAATGGTGCAGAAAACTCTTGGATCGCAGATTTCGGAATTACTGCATGACCTGGCCAAAAAACATGGCTCACAACCTATTGAAATAGTCGTAGCGCCCGCCAACAGCGCAACAATCGGCGATTTTCTGAATCAAAGCACGCAGCAAGATATCAAGCTTGTCGAAGAGCCGTCTCTGGCTGACGGCCAAGTTTACATCCGATTTGGCAGCCAGGAACGCGAAATCAATTTGAACGAAATTCTGACATCCATCGATCAAGCTGTTGTCGGATTTTTTGAAGAAGCCCAGAGGGAAACAGCATGACAGATGATGTGAGCGCAAAACCGACCAACGCAAGTGGACCAAAGAACCCGTTTTCATCGGTCCCAGTAGAAATCACGATTTCGGTGGGCAAAGCCAGGCCTCTGATCCGTGACCTGTTAAAGCTGGGGCAGGACGCCGTTCTGCCACTAGACAAACGCGTGGATGATCCGGTGGAGCTATATGTAGGCGATCGCCTGATCGCGCGTGGTGAGTTGGAGGAGATGGACGGCGATGCACAAGGACAGCTTGCTGTACGCCTAACAGAAGTCGCAGATCTGCAAGATGGCCTGGGATGAAACGTACATTCCTGCTTATCATCGCTCTTAGCCTGGTGGTTCTGTTCTGGGTTGCTCCTGCTTCGGCGCAAGACATATCAATCTCACTGGGGGATGAGGGCAGCCTATCAGCGCGCACTATTCAACTGATGCTGTTAATCACGGTGCTGAGCCTTGCCCCGGGCCTGGCCATCATGATCACCTGTTTTCCATTTATTGTGACGGTCTTGTCGATACTGCGGCAGGGGATCGGGCTGCAGCAATCACCTCCGAATATGTTGATTATCAGCCTGGCGCTTTTTTTGACCTACTTCGTGATGGAGCCAGTTTTTATCGCCGCTTGGTCACAGGGAATAGATCCTTTGCTGCAAGATAAACTGTCTTTTGAAGATGCCATCAGCCGTACGCTGGCCCCTTTTCGCATTTTTATGGCGGGCCGTGTGGATGCAGACACACTTGCAGCGATGGCGGCGTTGCGTCCAGATGCTGAAAATATCGCCACTGGTGCCGATGCGCCTTTGTCGGTTCTTATTCCCAGTTTTCTTTTGTCCGAGATTTCTCGCGCATTTCAGATTGGTTTTCTTGTTTTTCTGCCATTCTTGATCATTGATCTCGTTGTTGCAGCCATCTTGATGTCCATGGGCATGATGATGGTGCCGCCGGTAGTTGTCTCGCTGCCATTCAAACTGGCCTTCTTCGTGATTGCAGATGGATGGCAATTGATCGCCGATAGCCTGGTCAGAGGGTACTTCTGACCAGGCCCGCACACACATTATCTTACCACAAACTCAGCATGCAAAGCGCCGGCCGCCTTGATGCTTTTGAGGATGTCGATCATATCGCGCGGCGATACGCCCAACGCATTGAGCCCTGCAATCACTTCTGACAATGAGGTGCCTGATGGTACCTCGGCCAGCCCTGTTCCTGGTTCTTCCTCGATCGAGGCATTGGTACGCGGTAGAACGATGGTTTCCCCAGCAGCAAAGGGGTTGGGCTGTAGAGCCAGTGGCACTTCTTCCACTCGCAGGGTTAAATTCCCTTGAGATACCGCAACGCGTGAAATTCGTACTTCTTGCCCCATAACAATAGTGCCTGAGCGTTGATCGACTACGACACGCGCTTTGCGTTCTGGCTCGACCAGAATATTCTCAATTCGGCCTACCGCATGTGCAGCGGAACGTGCGTTAGCAGCATCGACACTGATCCGCACCGTGCCAGAATCCAGCATGATGGCCACAGGTCTCCCATAGGTTTTATTGATTGCCTCTTCGATCCGTCCCGCTGTGGTGAAATCCGGTTCGCGCAAAGCCAAACGCAGTGTATCAAGAGAGGCAAACTCAAATTCGATCTCACGCTCGACCCGCGCACCAGATGGGATCACTCCGGATGTAGGCACACCTTGTACCACCCCTGCGGCAACACCTTCAGCAGAGGCGCCGCCGGCGATGATCGTCCCCTGCGCCACGGCATAGATCTGACCGTCTGCCGCATTAAGCGGAGTCATGACCAAAGTGCCGCCAAGAAGGCTCTTTGCATCACCGATTGCTGAAACTGTCACATCAATTTGCCCGCCCGTGCGCGCAAAAGGTGGCAGGCTGGCCGTGACAAAAACTGCGGCTACATTCTTTGGGCGAAACTGCTCACCGGTGATGTTCACGCCCAGTCGTTCAAGGATGTTTGACATGATTTCTTCGGTGAAGGGTGCGTTTCGAATGCCATCGCCCGTGCCATTCAGGCCAACCACCAGACCGTACCCCACCAGGTCATTACCGCGCACCCCATCAAATTCTACCAGATCCTTGATCCGGATCGGGCTGGCCGAAACCGGGAGCACAAAGAGCGACAGAGCGATGAGGCAGATTGTAATACGTTTGCATATGTTCATCACAGGTAATTCACCAGGTTGAGCCGCGACATGCGCGACGTGATTGTATAAAGCGTTTCAAGCCGCAATTGGACGGTTTCAAGCTCGGTTGCTGTGTCGTAAGGATCCACCGCCAACAGTTGAGTTTGCACCAGCGATAGGCTGGTCTGTTCAGCCGAGAGACGCGTGGCAGCGCGGTCAATGCGGCTTTCGGCAAAGCCAAGATCGGAACGTATATCAATGACCCTCGATTCAGCCCCAAGCAAGCTTTGCCCAATTTGCTGAGTTAGGGTGCGCTGTTCTGCGTTGGTTAAGGTCACGCCAGGATCATCCAAAACCGAGGCAATGGCGATCTGCTTTAACACCGCGCGAATTGCTGGATCATCGGCCCGCAAATCAAGCGAAACAGATTCCCCATGCCCCAGTTGATAGGCATTTCTTGCGGAAGATCCTCCCTGATAGATCAGCGTTTCAAACCCACCCGCCGGGTCAAAGAATGTATCCAACGCCGTGGTGACATCTCCAGCAGTTGCTGACCCCGCTACGGCCGCCTGAATTGCCGCGATAAAATCACTGGTTGGGGCCAGCGGCGGCTGTGTAACTTCATCACCAGAAAACAGCGACCGGCCTCCGACATTCGTGTTTAAAGCGGCGAAAACCGTGGCAAGTGTACCGCGCGCTTCGTTGGCAAACGCATCAAAGCCGATCCCCCCCTGGGATGTACCAATGGTCAGCGCGATCGAGCTAAGGTCTTGCGTGGTGGTTTGCACTGTGTCCAACGCCAGTTGCATCATCGACGTTTCGACGCGGCCCTGATCGGCACCACGTTGAAAGGAATGCGACAATTCAAGCTTGTGTTGCACATCGGCCAAATGCAGCAAATTGCCTGAGAGGTGTTGCGTGACATCCGCCGTTAAACCGCTGGCCAGCTCTGCTGCGAGGCGGTCCATTTGCTGTTTCAGGGCGGTATTTTGATGGCGCAAGGCAAAACCCTGAGCGAGATCACCAATAGAATTGAATGACATAGGTTAAATCCTCAATAGGGCTTGCATCATTTCGTCGATCGTTTGGATCATTCGGGCATTGGCTCCGTAAGCTTGCTCAACCAACAAAAGCCGTTGCAGTTCGGCATCTGTATCGACACCATTTTCCAGCTCCAGATTGACCAATTCACTTTGCAGGGCCGATGCAAATGTGAGCGTTTGGTCCAGCGTCAGGCGATTTTGCCCGAGCTGCGATGAATAGGTGGCCAGATGCCCGGTCAATGACCGCGCAGTGCCGCCCAGCGACCCAGATGCGAGACTAACATCCGAGGAGAGCGCTGTGGAAAGCTCGGTCAACAATGTGCCATTGCCTGCTGGCCCCTGAGTGAGCGCACCGAGCCCGTCACGCAGCCGCCAAGCCGCGCCACCCTGTGCGGGATCAACCAGGGCGTTTAGGGAAATTCGACCTGCTACGCCCACCTCATTCACTGGGTCAAACAACAGCCCACCATCCGTAAAGAGGCCCGGATCGCCTGGCGCACGGGTGGCATCCAGGCTGGGATCTTGTAACCGCTCAAGCATATTGCGAGCGAGCGCATCCAGTTGAGTTTGCGCATCCACCGCCAGATCATCGCGCACCGAAAATAATGCGGCGAGGCGGCCACCTTCGACCGGGCTGCCAGTCCCAGATGGAGGCACGGCCACGCCGTTGATTGTCAGTCCGGACAATTGGCCGTTACCCAGGGTCATGTGCGGAGCAACGACATTTGATGGGTTGAATTCCAATGTGGCTGCTGTGCCGTCCAGAAGAATTGCGCCGCCAGGTGTAAAAAGCGCCAGTGTGCCGTTGTCCCGCGGCACTTGTCGCACCGGGATTAGTGTGGCCAGTTCATCAATCTGTTGTTGGCGATGATCCAAAAGCGAGGCGGACAAGTGATCTTTGTTGGCGTGACCAGCAATTTCAACATTCAGCTGTTGAATATTGCCGAGAAGGGTATTCGCCCTATCCACAGTGCTGGAAATCTGGCCCTCGGTATCCGTACGGTCACGCTCTATTTCATTGGATGCGATGTTGAACGCTTGGGTTAGTTCACCCGCTCGAACCGCCACTTCCAAATGTGCATTACTGTTTTCGGGATTGTTGGATGCAAAAAGAAGGCTGGCCTCAAACGCCGCCAACCTACCCGAGAGCGACGCCGGATCGTCAGGGGTGCCCAAGGTGCGTTCCAGCGATGCCACGAACTCCGCGCGTGTTTCAGCGTGGCTTAACGCCCCATCCGCAGCACGCCGATCTGTCAAAAGCACCGGGTCCACCCGACGGGTGATCCCGGTGATGCTAACGCCCGACCGGCCGTAGCCGTTGGAATTTAACTCCAGCTGGCGGGGGGCGTATCCTTCGGTCAGAACATTGGCCAGATTGGAAGAGGTCACATCGGCCGCACGGGCCGAGGCGGTCAATCCGGTGATCGCGGCATTTAGGGCGCTTGAAATGCTCATGAGAAGGCCTTTTCTGAAAGAAGGATTACGGCGAGAGCCGTATTAACGCTTGATGTTGGTGGTTTCCTGCAACATCTCGTCCACGGTCTGGATCACTTTGGCGTTTGAAGAATAGGCGCGCTGGGTCTGGATCATATCCGTCAGCTCACCAGCCACATCTGTGGATGATTCCTCGCGTGCAAATGACACCACTTCACCAGTCGGGCCATCACCAGCGTCCCATAGGTAGAACGACCCGCTGTCGGGCGATGGCATGTAGGTTTGCTGATCCAGCGCGACCATCCCGTTAGGATTGGGCAGATCAACCAAAGGCACCTGATAGATGATTCGCGTGATGCCGGTGTCAAATGATGCCCGAACAAAACCATTGGCATCAACCTCGGCCGAAGTCATGTTGCCCACGGGTGATCCATCTTTGGAAATTGAAAGGGGTGCAAAACTGTTCGACAGCTGGGTCATGCCATCTGCGGCACCCAAGGTGCCGATGTTGATTTCCATCGGCCCACCAGCAACGTTGACAATCATGCTGCCTGACGCGCCATCATAAGCCCCGCCTGTAACAGTGGCGACACCCAGCAATGTCCCGCCAGAGGCGCGCGCGTCATCAAAGGTCAAAGTATATTCGCCGATGATGGCACCGCCCTGGGCAGAATCGGCGATGGTCATCGTCCATTCATTTGATGCACCAACACCCGGCACTGTTGGCGTGTATTCAATCAGCAGGTTTTCAGATTTTCCAAGGTTGTCAAAATATTCGATCGGCAGTTGCCGTGGGGTCCCTGCAGACCCAGCCTCGGTTTCTGTGGCAGGCAGGTTCACGCCAAGGTTAACCTCGGTTGTTGGTTCACCCGTCAGTTGGTTCATGTTGATCTGAACCGGTTCCAACCCATCAGAGGTGTCGCGGGGATACTCTGGTACAGTTCCGTCAGGGTTGGCAGGCCAGCCCAGCAAAACAAGCCCTGATTCGGTGACCAAACGCCCCTCATCATCAGTGCGGAACGAGCCGGTCGTGGTCAACAGCATCTGTGCGTCGCCATTGCCGGCTTCGACTTCGCTCACCCGGGCGACAGGCAACATGCCGCGCTCGCTAACCGCCAAATCAGTGGCGTTATTGGTTGGTACAAGCGGGCCGCGTTGATCAATCAGGCGCAGAGTACTGGATCGCACGCCCCCTGCGGAATAGCTGCCACCGTCGGACGAAATCACAAGGGATTGAAAATCTGCCTCAACCCGTTTGTACCCATAGGTGGACGAGTTTGCGATGTTGTCTGAAATTGCCGCAAGCCTTGTCGCGTTGGCACTAAGCCCCGCCACACCAGCATTGAGAGAGGATGAAATAGTCATGGATACGCCTTTCTGCTGCATCGATAGGTTTCGATACTCAGGCATAGGCAAGTCTCCTTACCACGGCGCTAACATATAAAATCCGCTGTATTTCCCGACAGAGAGATAATCTCAGGTATCAGATCTGAGCAAGATAACCTCCAACCTGTTGTTACGAATGGCCATTGGGTTTCTCACCACCGGCTCACGATCGGCGTGTCCGGTGATGCGGCGCATGCGTTCGCTTGTGACTCCGCTTTGTTGCATCATCACGCGCATACGATTCGCCCGGGCAGCGGACAAATCCCAAACCGGGTTGTTGGCCACAACAATAGGTTCAGACCTTGTATGCCCTTCGACAGCGATAGTGTTTTCCACCAGTTTACTGACCGTCGCCAACAGGTCTGCCAATTCGCCCAGCAAAGGCGTGGGCGTATCTGTGCCTTTCACGAAAAGATGACCGCTTTCAAGATCAAACAACTCGATCACAAGCCCCTCATCAGTGACGCGGGTCAGAATGTGCTGACGGGTCTTTTCTGATACGGTGCTTTCACCGCTGCGACCGGAGAGTGCATCTTCCAACGCCTCCATGGCATCAGCCATTGCGGCGGATTGCTGTTCTTGCCCGGCATCACTCACGCCCATTTCACCACGCGCCTGATTGCCTTCGGTCGGGCGTTGATTGGTGGCGCCGGTGCCATTTTGCGGCAATGTTTCTTCTGAAAACAGGCTGTCGCCGCCAAAATCACCATCTCCGCCCCCCGAAATCCGATTGATCGGAATCGTAGGGCTAAAATAGTCAGCCACACCTTTACGTTGTTGTTCCGTCGTCGCGTTCAAAAGCCACATCAACAGGAAGAAGGCCATCATGGCTGTTACAAAGTCGGCATAGGCAACTTTCCAGGCACCACCATGGTGCCCATCGCCGCCTCCGGCTTTCTTCTTCTTGATGATGATAGGCGCGACATTAGCCTGCGCACTCATCTCCACCACCTTTTTTACTCACCCGAGTTAAGGATTAGCAGAGAGATATTACGCGCGGCTTAACGTCTAAACTTGTCGAGACATAAGGCGGGGCGTCACCCACCCACCATATAAGGCATGAGAACGATCTCATTGTCCTCACTGATGGGAGTGAACCACGCCTCGCGGTAGATGACCCCATCCAGAGAAAGTGACACACCACGTTTGATCTGCGGGCTGAGGGCAGGATACCGTAGCTCTAGCTGATCCAGCAATTGTTTGAAATTGCTGGCGTCTACGTCGACAACATCCTGCCCTTCTGCAAGGTCACGCAAGGAACCCCAAAGCTTGACCTTGACCATCTCTAGCGCTCTGACATCGCCTTCAGCAGGCGCGGCGGTGACATGGGCAACTCGTGCATGCGCACATTTGCAGCCCGAGACACAGCATTGGACAGCGCAGCCAAAGGCGGCACGATTGAGGTTTCACCCACACCGCGCACACCATACGGGTGGCCGGGGTTGGGGATTTCCAAAATCACTGTCTCGATCTCTGGCAAGTCCGAGGCCACGGGCACGCGGTAATCCAGAAAGCCCGCGTTTTGTAAACGCCCATCTTCGCCATAGATATATTCCTCGTTCAACGCCCAGCCGATGCCTTGTACGGCACCACCCTGCATCTGACCTTCGACATAGTCAGGGTGGATGGCTTTGCCGGCATCCTGAAACACCGTGTAGCGCAAGATTTTCGTGGCACCTGTTTCAGTGTCCACTTCTGTATCCACCAGATGCACACCAAAGCTGACGCCGGCACCATCGGCGTTTACCTCGTGGTGGCCGGCAATCGGCCCGCCGGTGTTGTCCATCACTGCGGCAATCTCGGCCAAGGTCATGGGCGGATGATCCCCGGCATTGGGGCCCGATGGCTTGGCAGCTCCGTCTTCCCAGACGACTGCCTCTGCGTCGATGCCCCAGATTTGTGCGGCCCGTTTACACATCTCACGGATGGCGGCGCGGGCGGCTTCAATCGTGGCCAAACCCACGGCAAAAGTCACGCGGCTGCCATCGGTCACATCGTTGAAACCCAGTGAATTGGTATCGGTGATCACCGTGCGCACCTTGTCATACCCAATGCCCAGCTCTTCGGCGGCCATCATGGAAATCGACGCGCGTGAGCCGCCAATGTCCGGATTGCCCTCAACCACACCGACAGTGCCGTCATGGTTGATGTTTAACGATACACAAGTGTTGCCACCAAAGTTGAACCAGAACCCGCAGGACAATCCGCGCCCCTGATTTTCGCCCAACGGTGCGCCATAATGTGGATGCGCCTTGGCGGCCTCAAGCGTGGCAACAAGGCCGATGTCGTTGAATGTCGGCCCATAGGACGCCAATGTGCCCTTGCGTGCTGCGTTTTTCAAACGCACATCCAGCGGATCAAGGCCCAACTCCTGACACAGCTCGTCCACCACGCTTTCCACAGCATAGATCGCCATGGGCGCGCCGGGGGCACGGTAAGCCGCTTCTTTGGGCCGATTGGTCAGCACGTTCCAGCCGAGCGTTTGCACCGCGTCCAGATCATAAGCCGCAAAGGCCGCCTGAGCACCGAACTCAACAGTACCGCAAGGAAATGCACCCCCTTGATAGCGAAGCTTGGCTTGAGCCGCAGTGATGCGCCCATCCTTGGTCATGCCGATTTTGACATCTGAAGACGAAGAAACAGTTGGCCCGCTGGCCCGGAATACCTCCTCGCGTGACATGACAATCTTGACCGGTTTGCCCGACTTGCGGGCCAGCGCCAATGCAACAGGCTCGATAAAGCAAGTGGTCTTACCGCCAAAGCCGCCGCCAATTTCAGAGGCCGTCACACGCAGTTGCGTGGCTTCGATACCGCAGATCTCCGAGCAGATCGTGCGCACATTGTACTGACCTTGGGTGCAACACCACAATTCGCCCCGGCCATCATGGCCAAGGGAGGCCAGACAGGCGTGTGGCTCAATATAACCCTGATGGGTGGCAGCCGTTTTAAAACTGCGCTCCAAAATTGTGTCAGCCTTGGCAAACCCCGCCTCCAGATCACCGTGACCAAACTCAAAATAGCTGGTGACATTCGGTGATGACCCCGCCGGCACGCTTTCGTCAGCGCGGTTGGCCTGCACCACAGGGGCATCGGCCTTCATCGCTTCGTCAACGTCGGTCACATGAGGTAACAACTCATACTCAACCTTGATGGCACGGATCGCAGCACGCGCCGCAGAGCGGCTGGTGGCCGCCACGGCAGCGACTGCGTGACCATCGTACAGCGCCTTGTCACGGGCCAAAACGTTGTCTTTGATATCACGGAAGAAATCATCCTCCGGCTCGGCCAGATCGGCACTGGTGACAACCGCCTTCACGCCCGGCATAGCCAAAGCAGCGGAGGTATCAATCGACACAATCCGTGCATGGGCATGGGGGCTGCGCAAAATGCGACCCGTCAACATGCCGGGTGCTGTCAGATCAGCGCCAAACAGCGCCTTGCCAGTGACCTTGTCTATACCATCAGGGCGTTTGACCCGCTGGCCAATAACCTTGAATTCGCGTTTTTCGTTTCCATCGAGAGCCATGTTACGCGCTCCTCATTTCAGCAGCAGCGGCCTGCACTGCCTTGATGATTTTGTCATAGCCAGTACAGCGGCAAAGATTGCCCGCCAGCCAATACCGAATTTCGGTCTCAGAGGGGTCGGGGTTTTTCTCCAGCAGCGCCTTGGCAGCCACCAGAATGCCCGGTGTGCAGATCCCGCATTGCAGGGCGGCTTTTTCGATAAAAATGCGTTGCAATGGGTGTAGTGCTTCGCCATCTGCCATGCCTTCGATCGTTTCGACCTGAGCGCCTTCGGCCTCGGCCGCCAGCACCAGACAGGAACAAACCAGCCGACCATTCAGATTGACCGAACAGGCACCACAATCGCCTGTGCCACAGCCTTCTTTGGCACCCGTCAGGCCCAAACGGTTGCGCAGGGCGTCCAGCAAAGTCTCTTCGGGTTCGCAAATGAATTCAACCGCGTCACCGTTGACGGTGGTTGTTACATGGGTGTTCTTCATGATGTGCCTCCGGCGCGTTCATAGGCGATCAATGCGGCGCGTTTCGCCAACACGCCTGCGGTTTTTGTGCGGAACTCTACAGTGCCACGTTTGTCGTCGATGGGTGAGCAGGCCGCCTCAACAGCGGCCACCATCGAGGCAATGGCCGCATCATCCAGCCTGGAGCCAATCAGGGCAGCGCCGGCATCTTCCACCAATCGTACGGTTGGTGCCACTGCACCCAAGGCAACACGCGCACCGGTCACAGTGCCCGCGCCATCCAATTCAAGGTTCACCCCTGCCGAAGATACAGCAATGTCCATTTCTGTGCGCGGAATGAAGCGCAAATAGGCATCCGACGCATTTGCCGGGCGGGCAGGCAAAAAGATTGACGTGATAATCTCGCCCTTGGCCAGCGATGTCTTGCCGGGTCCGACGGGAATGTCCAGAACCGGGCAATCACGTTTGCCATCCGGGCCCTGGATACGGGCCACGGCATTTGCCGCGACCATTCCTGGCACGCTATCGGCAGCGGGTGATCCATTGCACAGGTTGCCCACCATAGTGCAGCGCCCCTGCACTTGGGTTGACCCAATCAGCTCAACCCCTTCAACCACGCCGGGCCATGCAGCACATAGGTCAGTATGCTCGCCCATCTCGGCGCCAGAAACTGCCGCGCCTATGCGAAATCCGCCAGCTTCGGCGGTGATATCGCGCAGACCATCCAGATGTTTAAGGTCAACGATCAGATCCGGCTCTACCATCTCTGATCTCAGTTGCACCAGCACGTCAGTACCGCCCGCCAGGATACGCGATGTACCCGTCTCTTCGGCAAGCAACACCGAGGCGGCATAAAGACTATCCGGCTTCACGTATTTCATTAGACATCCGCTCCGATTGTATCTCTGAATGCGCATTCAATGAGGCGCAACAAAGATACTGTCTCGGAATATCCGCAGCGTCAATGGAATCAAGGTGGCATTCGGCTAAATCTCTGAAAGCCACAGCATCACCATTGAAACCAATATCCCAACACCCGGCCCGCGAAGTGAGGTAAACCCCGGACTTGGGTATTCAGGTATGCTTGGCGTCTTTAGAGTCTGGTTCAATCACCTCGGCATCAACGATATCCGGATCAGCTTCAGCCTCGGTTTCGGTAGCACCTTCGTCACTATTGTCCTCGATCGCGCCAACGATCAGGGGCAACATTTCAACACCCGTTGATGTTGTCACCAAAGATTCCGGCGGGGCGGTCCAGCTCAGCGTGTCAAAGGAATGACAGTTTTCGCAGGCAGGCACCCATTCGGCATGAATGTGATGGCAATTGTCACACACCCATTGCGGTCCACGCGGAGCCGACAAGGCGCGCGCCAGCCACCCCTTGACCACCGCATCAGAGGCCCCCTCACCACGTTCAACGGCGGCCATGATGGTCAGGGCACGCGCATCTGGGTCGGTTTCGATCAAATCACCCAAGGCGCGACGCGCAGCGGGGAAATCCTCGGCGGCAATCTGCAACTCAGCTGCCAGCAGTTTGCTCTCGCGGTGATCGGGATGTGCATTGATCAACTTAGCAAAGCGCTTGATGCGTTGTTGCGGGGTTTCGTCATGTTCGATTTCGGCGAAGGCAGCCGCCAGATCAGGGTGTGGCTGGGCATCCCAGGCCTTTTTGATCACACGGGTCGCATAGCGTTTGGAGCTTTGCTCAATATAGCTGCGCGCGGCCATCACCGCTGCGGGCACCAGATCAGGCGAGAGCCTATTGGCCTCAATCGCGGCCTCGCGTGCCTCAATGGAATTGCCGTCATCCAGCACACCACGCGCCTCGGACAGGGCCAGCACGGCATCACGCCGCTTGTGAACATCGCGCGGCAAAGAGCCATATTTCAGCTTGGCCTTCAAGGTTTCGCGCGCGCCGGTCCAATCTTCGGTTCGGGCCTGAAGCTGCAACAGCATGTCTTGCACTTCTTCGTGCTTGGGTTTCAGCGCAAAGGCGGTCTGCGCCAGTTTCAGCGCGGTTTCAGTATCTCCATCCGACAACTTTTGGCGCAGAATGCCACGCACGCCAACAAAACGAGTTTTCTCGTTGGTCAGCAAGCGTTTATACACTTCTTCGGCCTTGCGCCGGTCGCCCTTCATTTCAGCCGCCTGGGCCGTAATCAGATTGGTCAGCGCAGGTTTTTTCAGGTATTTTTCGGCTTTACTGGCCTGTGCCATCGCCAGATCCCCTTCACCCGAAGCAAGTGCCATCACACCTTCTGACAGCGCCTTATATCCCTTCTCCTGACGGTTGCGCGAAAAATGGCGTGAAATGGCGGTTTCATCACCGTTGATGAACTTCAGAACCGCAATCAAAAAAGAGGCCAGCTTCAGCAGCACCCAGATTGCCACAACCATCACGATCAGAACAATCGCCGCCATCAGCGGCGTCAGGTTGAACTCCAGCCCTGCCATCTGAATACGCACACCGCCATCCAGTTCGAGCAAATACCCCGCACCAACGGCCGCTGCCGCAACCAGCGCGACGAAAACAACAATCTTGATTATCGACCAAAGCATGTTACGCGCCCTTCTGCGATCAGTTCAATTCTTGGCCCAAGGCTTCGGCTGCGGCAACCGCACCTTGCCTACGCGCCACTTGGGTGGTCCAGTCCGAAAGTGCAGCACGCCCGACCTCCGGCAGAGCTTCGATTTCGGCCAGTGTATCGGTCAACCTGCCATCACGCGCGGCGGCCTCAGCACGCGATAGCACCGCATCCGGGTCATCCCCCTCGCGTGGCTCAAGCGAGCGTGTGCCCAGCTGATTTTTCAGGAATGCTGAAAAGCCGCTTTCGTCGCCGTTGTTTGCGGCCTCCCGGCGCGATACGGCCAAGGCTGCACGGGCAGCATCCGGAAAGCTGGCTTGCAATTGCGTCAGTGACGGCACGCCGTCTTCGGCCACGTCGCTCAGTGCGGCAGGAACGCTCACACCGGCATTCTTCAAATCACCCAAAGCAGCGGAGAACCCCGCTCCGGTATCCAACGCTGTTTGAACGCGGGTCAATGCCGCGCGCAACATAGTGGCTTTGGCAGTTTCCTCGGCGTTGCTTTCCATGCTCTGCGCATCCGATGCCATCGCCTCAAGCTCGCTACGTTGGGCAGCCATGGTATCTTGCAGGGCCTTCAGCTCGCGCTCATAGGCAGCAACAGCGGCATCCGACGCACCTTCGGAAATTGGAGATTTTTCAACAGTGGTCAGGCGATCGTCCAGCGCTGAAAACTTTGAGTCGAGCGCATCCAAACGGGTCGCCAGGCCTTCGGCCGCGGCGCTCATATCAGACATCGCAGCATCAACGACAGTCATATCAGGGCCTTCGGGCATCTGATTGACGGTCTGCGTCAGGCCCGCAATCGCATTTGCGTTCTGATCCAGTTTGGCGCTCACTTCTTGTTGGAAGGCTTCACCATCCTGCCCGCCAATTTGCGGCAGAAGGTAAAATGCCGCACCAAAGCCAATACCACCGGCAACCAAACCGCCCAACAGCATCGGCACAAAGCCGCCTTTGCGCTCGACTATAGTTTGTGTCGCACTGGGATCGGGCGCTGGAATCGGATCACTTTCTGGCGCGTCAGAGTTGTCTTCTTGTGCCTCAGATTCCATCTCTTGGGTGAGAATAACTTCGGCCTCATCCTCAGCCGGTTCTACCTCTTCGGGCGCAGAATCTTCATCAGATATCGCGTCTTGCGTGACCCCTTCCAAAGTTTCCGCTTCGTCCGATACATCACCATCAGTGGCATCTGTCACATGATCCTCAACATCGGGAGATGCATCCGCCTTGGTTTGGGCAGCCTCTTTTTCAGGTGTCGATGTCTTCTTGCGTGCCACGTTAAACCACCTTCATTCGAATCTGGGCTGAAACCAGCCTTTATTGATCTTACTGCGCCCGTTTTGCACCCTCAAGCAACTTGGCTTGCTCCAAGAGGGTATCCATCGCCACAAACATCGCCTCGGCGTCAGGCCGAGTGGCAATATGCAGGCTGTTTACAGCGTCTTTTGGCACGCTCAATGCGACATTGTTGCTAAGGGCAGCCACCAGAACAGGTGCGACAGGGTTGATCTGAGAAAATACTATTTGTGCACTACGGGGTGAATAAAGGGGAAGAATCACAGGGCATTCCCGGCCAAGGCAGGTTTGCGCCTCCTCACTCAGGGGTTGGGCCACCTGCCGATACACCACAGATTCAGATGCCGGGCGGCCAGCCGCCGTTAGCCGTGACGCCAAATCACCCGCTGAATGCTCTCCTCGAATGTGCAGATAGTGGCCACTTGGGTCATCAGCCATGATCCGATCAAACAGGGCCTCAACATCCCCATCTGCCCTGGTCACCGCAAATCCGGCATCCCATGCAGCCTGTGCCGTGGCAGACCCAACAGCGTAACATGCCAAATCGCGCCGCGCAGACAGGCTTACAAACGCCGCCACGCCATGTTTTGATGTAAAGATCAGCCGACTGACCTCGTGTAGGTCTGGCAAAGCGCCGACAATACTAATTTGCAGTATCGGCGACACCACCAGCCGAACACCACACCCCCAGCGGTTACGCAGCTCATCGGCCAACAAAAGGCCGTTTGGATCTGGACGGGTGATCAGCACTGTGGTCGTCATGTTGGCTCCGCAGTTGTGTAGGGCACCTCTGAGGTGTTACCTGCGCAAACATAATCACGCAACGGGCGCACCGATGACACCCACCCTGACCATTTTGGGCCTTGAAAGCAGCTGTGACGATACAGCCGCTGCTGTAGTGCGCGTGTCCGAGGCGGATGGACCTCAAATTTTGGCGTCTGTTGTTTATGGCCAAGACAAGCTGCACGCCCCATTTGGTGGTGTCGTCCCCGAGATAGCCGCGCGCGCCCATGCTGAAAAGCTGGATATCTGCGTGGCTGAGGCATTGCAGCAATCCGGGCTTGGGTTACGCGAAATGACGGCTGTGGCCGTCACCGCCGGGCCAGGGCTGATCGGGGGCGTCATCTCAGGTGTGATGTGCGCCAAGGGGCTGGTTGCCGGGGCCAATCTGCCATTGATCGGAGTAAACCATCTGGCGGGCCATGCTTTGACGCCGCGCCTGACAGACCAGTTAAGCTACCCTTATCTGATGTTGCTTGTCTCGGGCGGGCATTGCCAGTTTCTGATTGTCCGGGGCGTAGATGATTTCACCCGTCTGGGCGGCACGATTGACGATGCCCCCGGCGAAGCATTTGACAAAACTGCGCGGCTTTTGGGCCTGGGCCAACCCGGCGGGCCCGCTGTTGAGGCTGAGGCGAAAACAGGCGACCCCAAGCGATTTGCCCTGCCCCGTCCCCTGTTGGACCGGCCAGGTTGTGACATGTCATTTTCGGGTCTCAAAACGGCTGTATTGCGGACCCGTGATCAGTTGATCGCCCAGCACGGCGGATTGCGCCGTCAGGACCGCGCTGATTTATGTGCCGGGTTTCAGGCCGCTGTGCGGGATGTTCTGGCTGAAAAAGCGCGGCGTGCTTTGGCGATCTATGCACAGGAACAGCCAACAAACCCGGCCTTGGCCGTAGCAGGCGGCGTGGCTGCAAATCAGGCCATTCGCGCCGGGTTAGAGACTGTTTGTGCCGAGACTAACACGATGTTTACGGCCCCGCCTTTGGCATTGTGCACTGATAACGCAGCAATGATTGCTTATGTTGGGGCTGAACGTTTTGCCGCAAGCATGGTGGATGATATGACACTGGCCGCACGTCCACGCTGGCCGTTGGATCAAACCAGCCCGGCCATGTTGGGCAGCGGCAAGAAAGGGGCAAAGGCATGATTACCGTTGTAGGAGCAGGCGCCTTTGGCACTGGGTTGGCTATTGCTCTGGCACAGCGCGGGCGCGTCAATTTGTGGACACGGAGTGCGGATCATGCACGCCAGATGCAGACTGACCTGACCAACGCCAAGCGCCTGCCCGGCATCCCCTTGCCTGATCAAATCAATGTCACCTCCGCGCTATCAGACAAGCGACCACATCAGACTTTCCTGCTGGCTGTTCCAATGCAGACATTGCGACAGGTGCTGAGCGATCACATGGATGTTTTTGCTGGCCAAACCCTCGTTGCCTGCTGCAAAGGAATTGAGCTGAACAGCGGCCTGAGCGCCACGCAATTGATCCATCAAGTCATTCCCGATGCCACGCCCGCCATTCTGACCGGGCCCAGTTTTGCGGCTGACATTGCGCGGGGGTTACCCACAGCGCTGACACTGGCCTGCACTGATGAGCCGACGTGCAAAGCCTTGCAAGCGCAACTGGGCACACCCTGCTTGCGGCTCTATCGCACCACAGATGTGATCGGCGCCGAACTGGGCGGGGCGTTGAAAAATGTGATGGCCATTGCCTGCGGGGCCGTGATGGGTGCGGACCTGGGGGAAAGCGCTCGCGCCGCCCTGATGACACGGGGATTTGCCGAAATGTGCCGTATGGCGCAGGCCAAGGGGGCCGATCCCACAACACTTGCAGGGCTGTCAGGTTTTGGTGATCTGGCGCTGACTTGTACGTCGGACAAATCGCGCAATTACCAGTTTGGCCTTAGCCTTGGCCGTGGCGAGGCATTTGACCCCTCCATCACTGTCGAGGGCGCCGCCACGGCCCACGCGGTGCTGGCCGAAGCGGACAAAATGAACATCGACATGCCAATCACCGGCGCTGTTGTCGCCCTGTGCACAGGGAAATTGCAGGTGACCCAAGCAATGGATATGCTGCTTTCAAGACCACAAAAGGAAGAATGATGCTGATCGCCCTGATTGGCCGGGACAAACCCGGCGCCTTGCAAACCCGTCTCGATAATCGGGATGCCCATGTTGCCTATCTGAAAAGCTCGGGCGTTGTGTCTCAGGCCGGGCCGTTATTGGATGATAAGGATCAGATGATCGGCTCACTTGTGGTTCTGGAGGTGGAGGACATCGCCGCTGCCGAGGCTTGGGTCGCTGGCGATCCCTATGGGCACGCTGGGCTGTTTGCCTCTGTTGAGCTGATACCCTGGAAGAAAGTCATCTGATCATGCGCTATTGGCTGTTCAAATCCGAGCCCTCCACCTGGAGTTGGGACAACCAGATGGCCAAAGGTGACGCGGGTGAAGAATGGGACGGCGTGCGCAACTATCAAGCCCGCAATTTCATGCGCGATATGGTGGTGGGCGATCGGGGCTTTTTCTATCACAGCCAGAAAGAAAAGGCCGTGGTTGGCGTGGTTGAGGTTTGCGCCACAGCGCATCCAGACAGCACAACCGATGATCCGCGTTGGGAATGCGTGGACATAAAGGCCATCGCCCCCGTGCAAACACCCGTGACGCTGGAGGTGATCAAACAAGATCCGCGTCTGTCCGAAATGGTGCTGGTGCGCAATTCTCGTCTGTCTGTTCAGCCAGTTACACCCGATGAATGGCAGGTCATCTGCGATCTCGCTGGGATAAGCCTCTAGGCCAATTCACGGTTTTGGGGCATGGTTAGCCCACAACATGCGCGAAACAGAGGGACACCCTATGGAATTGATAAGCGTGATTGTGGCCGCAGCGGCCGGCTTTGGATTTGGTGCAATCTGGTACATGGCGCTTGCCAAGCTCTGGACCAAAGCGGCCGGGATTGAAGTGGATGAGAATGGCCGACCCCGCAACACCAGTGCCAAGCCCTACATCATGGCCGCCATCGCCATGGTGTTGGTGGCCGGCATGATGCGCCACGTTTTTGCGCTGGCCGGGATCGACACATTTGGCAAAGGCCTGATTTCAGGACTGGGCATCGGGCTGTTTTTTATCTCGCCCTGGATCATGATCAACAACGGTTATGGCGGACGTACATTCAAGCTGACAATCATCGACGGCGGCTATGCTACATTTGGTTGTGCAATCATCGGCGCGGTTTTGATGCTGTTTTAGGCGGTGGCGTTTCACGGCCATGACCTAAACAAGAGTGAAGGGTCCAGACCAATGGACTGAACCCTTCACATCCCCACGATCCCTACGCACCACACGCATCTTGGGGGAAATTTCTGGTTCAGCCGTCCTGGCTTGAGCTTGTTCAAACTAGCCAAGCGGGTGCGTTCAGGCAAACTCCAAGTGCTTCGAATAAACCTCAATATTAAACCGTTCTGTTTCGACGCAAAAACGCCCGCCAAAACAGGCGAGCGTTTGTAACGTCCAAAGTGATCTGGCTTAGCCGTAGACAGACTCTTTGCCGAAATGCTTGGTCAGCATATAATATACAACGGCGCGGTATTTGTTGCGCTCGGACTGGCCATAGGTTTGCAAAGCCTGGTTGATGCCATCCATCAACTGCGGGCCATCGGCCAGGCCCAGCTTTTTGATCAGGAAGTTGTCCTTGACGGTTTCCAGCTCGGACGGCTGGCTGCCAGCCACTGTAGAAGCGTCAGCATTATAAATTGCAGGGCCACAACCGATAGTAACCTTCGTCAAAAGGTCCATATCGGGGGTCATCCCACATTTGTTTTTCAGATCGTCCGCATACTGCGCGATAAGGTCGTCGCGTTTTCCCATAAGGCTTCTCCTACCAGGCCGGCGATGTGCCGGAATTTCAACTAAAGTACCGCCCTGTTCAGGCGCTGCCAGCACGATAACGGCAGATGAGAGTTGCACAAAGGGAAAATTTTCTCACATTCTCCCCCTGAAACGTTGGGTCACTTTCCACATCTCGGATCGCATCAGTGGGAGCATGACTGCTTGATCTCGCGGGCGGCGTTGATGGCGGGCTGGCCATGCTGTTCTTCGTGGCGGCGCATGGCAGTGATCTGAAAACAAGCCCCTGCGTCGTGGTGGCATTCACCTTGTAGGGCTTTTCAACAACCTTGATTGTTGGCTCTGCAAAAGCAAAGGCGCCTGTCAAAAGACAGACGCCCATCACCAGCTAAAAACTGATCTATTGCTTAGTAGCGGTAGTGTTCCGGCTTGTAGGGACCATCAACATTCACCCCGATATACGACGCCTGTTCAGGCTTCATTTCGGTCAGCTTCACGCCGATGCGATCCAGATGCAAGCGGGCCACCTTTTCATCCAGGTGTTTGGGCAAGATATAGACCTGGTTGTCGTATTCGTCACCTTTGGTCCACAGCTCGATCTGGGCCAGAACCTGATTGGTGAACGATGCAGACATCACGAACGATGGGTGGCCAGTGGCATTACCGAGGTTCAGCAAACGACCTTCAGAAAGCAGGATCAAACGGTGCCCATTGGGCATTTCGATCATGTCCACCTGTTCTTTGATGTTGGTCCATTTGGCGTTTTTCAGCGCCGCCACCTGAATTTCATTATCAAAGTGACCGATGTTGCCAACAATCGCCATGTCCTTCATTTCGCGCATATGCTCAATGCGGATCACGTCTTTGTTGCCGGTGGTTGTGATGAAGATATCGGCATCTGCCACAACGTCTTCCAGCACGACCACTTCAAACCCGTCCATTGCGGCTTGCAGCGCACAGATCGGATCAACTTCGGTGACTTTCACGCGTGCACCAGCACCGCTCAGCGAAGCAGCCGAGCCTTTGCCCACATCGCCGTAACCCATGACCACGGCAACCTTGCCGGCCATCATGGTATCAGTGGCGCGACGAATACCGTCAACCAGCGATTCTTTACAACCGTATTTGTTGTCGAACTTCGATTTGGTCACACTGTCGTTCACGTTGATCGCAGGGAAAGGCAGCTGACCCTTCTTGTGCAGATCATACAAGCGGTGAACGCCGGTTGTTGTTTCTTCCGATACGCCCTGAATGTCGGCGCGGGTTTTCACAAACCAGCCGGGAGTTTGAGCCATACGCTTTTTGATCTGTGCAAAGATCGCTTCTTCTTCTTCGGATGTCGGCGTTTCGATCAGATCGGTTTCGCCTTCTTCAACGCGCGCACCCAACAGAACGTACAACGTTGCGTCGCCGCCATCGTCGAGGATCAGGTTTGCGCCCTCAGGGAACATGAAGGACTTGTCCAGATAATCCCAATGCTCTTCCAACGTCTGACCCTTGATGGCAAACACAGGCGTGCCGCCTTCGGCAATGGCTGCGGCTGCGTGATCCTGAGTTGAGAAAATGTTGCACGAGGCCCAGCGCACATCGGCACCAAGATCCACCAACGTTTCAATCAGAACGGCGGTTTGGATGGTCATGTGCAAGCTGCCAACAATCCGGGCACCCTTCAGCGGTTTGCTTTCGCCGTACTCAGCACGGAGAGACATCAGGCCCGGCATTTCGGTTTCTGCAATATCCAGCTCCTTGCGGCCAAACGCCGCCAGGCTGATGTCTTTTACAATGTAGTCATTCGCCATGAGGTTGGCTCCTTACAATACGATTTCGCAAGGCAGATAGCACCGGGCCATGATTTGAGCAATGCGGGATTACTGCGACACACCCTCAGCAAGGTGTCTATCGGCGGTATTCCGGTGCCAGCCGACAGTCTTGGCTGGCCAACCTTTCTGCCAAATATACCGGAACAACCGCATGCGTCGTAACCTGTGCTTTGCATTGTCTGATGGACGCGGCTATCTCTGGCAGACGCACAATACCAGAATTCAGGAGCTCCCGTGCCCAAACCCCCCCGTGCCTGGCAGAAAATGCTTTCGGGTCGCAGGCTTGATCTGTTGGACCCAACCCCATTGGACATTGAAATTGAGGATATTGCCCATGGCCTGGCTTTTGTCGCTCGCTGGAATGGGCAAACCTTGGGGGATTTTGCCTATTCAGTGGCTGAACATTCGCTTCTGGTGGAAACCCTGTACACTAGGATGACGCCCAAGCCTGATCCCAAATGGCAGCTTGCGGCCCTTCTGCACGATGCACCAGAATATGTAATTGGGGATATGATCTCGCCGGTAAAATCCGCCGTTGGACCGGGCTATGACGAATTGGACAAACGCCTTTCTGCTGCGATCCACCTGCGCTTTGGCCTACCGGCCGCTATCCCTGTGGCTGTGAAAAAGCATATCAAAAAGGCTGACAAAATCAGCGCCTGGATGGAGGCCACCAGCATCGCAGGCTTCACCACAGACGAAGCCAACCGATTTTTCGGTGCTCCTGATCCTGATATGGTCAAAGGACTCGACATTGTGCTTCGCGCTCCTATGCAGGCGCGTGCCGATTTCACCGCGCGTCACCAAACATTGCTGGAACGCCTCTGATGATCCATGTGCGCAACGCTGGCCCGATGGATGCACCCGCTATGGCCGATCTGCTGAATGCCATCATCGAAAAAGGCGGCACCACGGCGCATACCACTCCGGTGGACCGCAACACGCTGGTTACCCTTATGCAGGCTTATCCGGGTAAATCTGCCTGGCTCATCGCCGAGGATGACACCGGCACCCTGCTCGGCTTTCAGCTCGTTGAGCCACATGACAAACTTCCGCCCGAAGCTTGTGATATAGGTACGTTCACCGCCCTTGGGCACGCTCAAATGGGCATCGGATCCGCCCTTTTTGCGCAGAGCTGTACCGCCGCCCGCACACTTGGATTCACATGGATCAACGCCACTATCCGCGCCGATAACACTGGTGGGCTGGCCTACTACCAAAGCCGGGGATTTGAGGACTATAAATTGGATCACAACATCTCACTAGATGATGGCACCCTCGTGGATAAAGTCTCTAAACGCTTTGATCTGTGACCAACTTCCATCTTCTTGCCAAAATTATCCCCGCCGGAGGCACCAACCCTGTGACACCTATCCCAAGCAATGTATCAAAGCGCCGCCCCTTTTGGGGGCGCGGGGTGGGCGGGTGGGAGCACCCTCAAAAGGGGCATCCCTAAAACCCAGCTTACTTGGGAGAACGCTTAGCCAGGATGCGCTGCAGCGTCCGCCGGTGCATATTCAACCGCCGGGCGGTCTCAGAAACATTGCGATCACACAGCTCATACACCCGTTGAATATGTTCCCAGCGCACACGATCCGCGCTCATCGGATTTTCCGGGGGCGGGGGCATATCGTCTCCGGTCGCCAACAAAGCGTTGGTGATATCGGTGGCATCTGCTGGCTTTGACAGGTAATCTGTCGCGCCGATTTTCACGGCGGCCACCGCCGTGGCTATCGCGCCATAACCCGTCAGAACAACTATTCGGGAATCCGGGCGTTTTTCACGGATCACTTCCACCACATCCAACCCATTGCCATCTTCCAGACGCAAATCACACACAGCAAAAGCCGGAGGTCGCGCTGTTGCAATGGCCGTGCCCGCCGCAACAGAGCCTGCCGTTTCCACTTCAAATCCGCGCTTTTCCATGGCTTTCGCCAAACGCCTCAGAAATGGCTCGTCATCATCTACCAGCAGAAGTGATTTATCATCACCAATGGTGCCCAGATCTGCGTTCATGCCGCCTCCCGCCTGCGTGAATTGCCGTGGCGTTCATCCTAAACGCGCGCAAGGGTGGGCGTCAAACAAACAGGCTATCCAGCATCCACGAAACATTGAATCTGATCGGCCATTTCCTCGGCCTCGATTGATCGGCGAAAGAACTCAACAAAGCCATGTCCCGGCAAAACCAAATAGGAGAAGGTCGAATGATCCACCAGATAGTAATCTTCCTCACCCTCTTCCGGTTCCTGCTTTTGATAAAAGGTCCGATAGGCTTTGCTCGCGGCTTTGACCTGTTCCTCTGATCCGGTCAGCCCCAACATCCGAGGGTGCAGATAATCGGTGAATTCCTTCATGACTTCTGGTGTGTCGCGGGCAGGATCAATTGAGATAAACACCGGTTTCACAATTGTGCCCCGCTCCTCCAGCAAGGCGACAGCCTCGGCATTGCGCCCTGCATCCAATGGGCAAACATCCGGGCAAAAGGTGTACCCAAAATAGATCAGACTGGGTTGGTCAATCACCTGCACATCGGTCACGGTCTGACCATCCTCATCAACCAGTGTAAAGGGCCCGCCAATCTGGTCGGCACCGCCAGCGATTTTGGCAGTGCGGCACTGGCCAAACGGGTCATCCCCATCAGAACCGGATGTCATGACATACAGTCCACCCAACAAAATCACGACAACAACAGTCGCACCAATTGCAAAAATCCGGGTCATTTTACTCTCCTGAGGGTCAGGCCAATTCACAGGCTGGGCCTTGGCCTTGTCATGAGGAACAACTAGCATCGCTGACAGAACTTTCAATGAGGCGAGTTAGCGCAGATGACAGATCGCTCACATGGGATGCTGAAATCCCGCCAACACCACAACTGGATTCGGTTGCGTACGCTGGTATTGCTGCGGTGGTGGGCGATTTTCGGCCAGGTTTCGGCGCTTATCATTGCCCAGAAAATGTACAATCTGACACTTGATATTGGCCTGCTTTATCTGGTGATCGGGGTATCGGTGATCACCAATCTGGTGGCTGTGTTCATCTATCCAAAAAACAAACGTCTGAGCGAAAGTGAAACTCTGCTCATCGTGCTCTATGACATGTTGCAGCTGGGGTTGATGCTGTACCTGACAGGCGGGTTGAACAATCCTTTTTCAATTCTGATTGCCGGGCCGGTGATGGCCACAGCCTCGGCCCTGTCTTCGCGGTCAACAATTTTTCTGGGCATCATGGCAACCCTCATCGTGACGGTGCTCATGCAGGTCCATTTGCCATTGCGCACCGAACAGGGGTTTATCCTGCGGGTGCCTGATGTGTTTCTCTTTGGAAACTGGGCAGCCATTGTAATTGCTGTGGTCTTTTTGGGTGTCTACTCACGGCGGATCGCATCTGAGAGGCAAGCCATGTCAGATGCTTTGCAAGCCACACAAATGGCCCTGGCCCGTGAACAAAAGCTGACAGATCTGGGGGGTGTTGTGGCGGCAGCAGCGCATGAGTTGGGCACTCCACTGGCCACCATCAAACTGGCCAGTTCAGAACTGGCAACAGAACTGGCCGACAATCCCGAATTGCACGAAGATGCCATTTTAATATCAGAACAAGCCGATCGCTGCCGTGATATCATGCGCTCTATGGGCCGGGCGGGCAAAGATGATTTGCACATGCGTACCGCCCCTTTTAGCGCCCTCATCGAAGAGGCCGCAGAGCCGCATATGGACCGCGGCATTGTTATTCACTTTCAACATGGTGTCCAAGCGAGCCCAAACAGCGCACCGCCAATCGTGCAACGCCAACCCGAAATTATTCATGGCATTCGCAATCTGGTTCAAAATGCCGTGGATTTTGCCCAAGATACCATCTGGGTTGAAACCAGCTGGACGCCCCTTTCAATCACGGTGCGCATCATGGACAACGGGCAGGGTTATCCACCCGGTATGCTGGATCGCATTGGCGAGCCTTTCGTGCGTCACAGCTCACAACCCAGTGACCCCAATCGTCCAGAGTATGAGGGCATGGGTCTGGGCCTGTTCATTGCAAAAACGCTGCTGGAACGCTCGGGGGCCGAATTGAGTTTTGCCAACGGATTTGATTCCTTTCACTCTCGGGTCAGCCATGCAGATCGGACCGGCGCTGTGGTAGAAGTGAGCTGGCCACGCGCCAAACTTGAGAGCAGCGCAGATCAGGAGCGTACTGCACTTGGGAAAAACCAACATTTCTAGACATAACTGAATTAAATTTATGTTTATTTACCGCACGTTAACCTCGTGTTAACCAGAGACACCCACCTTGAGCCTGATAACTGGTCAAAGGTAAAAACATGGGTGTGCTCAGCTTCCCTGTCGTATTGGGATTACTAATGGTGTCTGCAGCGGCATCAATTTTGGTTCTGTGGCTGATGGGTTTGGTCGATCAACGCCGCCAGTCTGCCCAAGACAACGCAAATCACCCAACGCGCACCAACAGTTTTCTGTTTTGCGATCACACGCTGACGGATCACGACGTCAAAGATCTTGCCGCCCACCTGCCAAACTTAGAGGATTTGAAAAATTGGTCTGAGTTGCACGATTGGCTGGGCCGGCAGTTTGGTGCGTTACCCCTCAATCTGCAATCCCTAAGCGAAGACACAGAACACCATTATGAAAACCAAGTTCCAGGCGCTCAATCTGAATTGACGCTGACCCGCAGTGGCCAGTTTACGCGTGTGACTTTGCATGATCCCTTGGTGCCATCGCCAGCGGCATGGTTTGCAACAGACGAGATTGCTCGGTCGATGAATGAGGCGCAAGACGTTTTGGATCACGCACCCTTTCCGATCTGGAAGACCAATGCAGCAGGCCGTTTGATTTGGAAAAATGCGCCCTGTGCCATGATTGAGCGCGCGTTGGATGTGCTGCCAACCCAAAAGGGCAAGGCATCCGCACGTTTTTCGGTGCCAAGAGCCGACGGTGAGCAACCAAATTGGTATGAAGTCACATCACATGACGTTGGCAAATCCTCAACTTTGCATTTCGCCACAGCTATTGACCAGGTGATCCATGCGGAATCAGCCCAGCGCGATTTTGTTCAGACATTGACCAAGACCTTTGCAAGCCTGACCACCGGATTGGCCGTCTTCGATAAAAACCGACAGCTGGCCCTTTTCAATCCTGCTTTGGTTGATCTCACGGGCTTGCCAGTCACTTTCTTGAGTGCGCGACCTGACGTGATACGCTTCTTTGATGAATTGCGAGAACGACAGGTGCTTCCTGAACCCAAGAATTACGCCAGTTTGCGTACTCAGATCCGTGACGTGATCGCCAAAGCAAATGAAGGCCGATACCTGGAAATCTGGAACCTGCCCGGCGGTGTGACCTATCGGGTCACCGGGCGGCCTCACCCAGATGGTGCCGTAGCGATTTTGTTTGAGGATATTTCTGCTGAGATCCTCAAAACTCAACAATTCCGCACCCAGATTGACCTTGGCCAATCGGTGATTGACGGGTTGGATCATGCCATCGTTGTGATCGCCCCCAATGACCTGATTATGCTATGCAACACCGCGGCTACTGATCTGATCAAAATTGATCCAGGCAATAGCTTTGTGGATATGTCGGTTGGCACTCTGATCAGCGCCTGCCGTGATCAGTTTCACAGCGATGCCCTTTGGGCCATGTTTGAGGCAAACCTGCGAGATGGCTCCATCCCACATAGTTCAGGCTTGGACCGGCATTTAAATTCGCGGGCAGGTCACCAGTTTCAATACCGGATCAAAACCCTACCCGGCGGTATGCGCATGCTATCCTTTACCAAGGTCAAAACACATGCCCAAGCACCAGCTCTGACCATGGCCGAGTAATCGCGCTTGCAGGCCCGGTCCGCGCGTATATTCTTGCGCCATGATCACTTATCTCTCCGACAGCCCTGAACAAACATGCCAGCTCGCAAGGTCCCTTGCAGCGCAGCTTAAGCCGGGGGATGTTATTTTGCTGACCGGTGATGTGGGCGCCGGGAAATCTCATTTTGCGCGCTGCCTGATTCAGGCCTCTCTGCACCAGCCCGAGGATATACCCTCGCCCACCTATACATTGGTTCAGACTTACTCTGCCAAGCAATCCGAGATCTGGCATGCCGATCTCTATCGCCTTACTGATACAACCGAAATTGAAGAACTCGGCTTGATCCAGGCCTTTGATGACGCGATCTGTCTGGTAGAATGGCCCGACCGTTTGGCGGATTTGGCACCTGCATCCGCGTTGTCTGTTGCTCTTGATCCTGGCGCAGATGATGATGCGCGTGTCATCCGGTTCAACTGGACCTCTGACCGTTGGACACCCTTGATGAAAGGATTGCTAAATGCCTGACCGCGAGGCCGCAATTACCGCGTTTCTGGCGCATGCCGGTTGGGGGGATTCCGCGATTGCTCCGCTGGCCGGGGACGCCTCAAACCGGCGCTATCTGCGTTTGAAACGCACCGATCCTGTGCAATTGGCTGTACTGATGGACGCCCCGCCGGTCAGGGGTGAAGACGTGCACCCCTTCATTCAGATTTCCAACTGGCTGACAAATGCGGGCTTCAGCGCACCAAAAATCTTCGCCTCTGACGAAGAACAGGGATTTTTGCTGTTGGAGGACCTGGGGGATGATCTGTTTGCGCGGGTTATCCCGGCCCGGCCCGAACAGGAAAGCACTCTCTATACATGTGCGACAGATGTGCTTGTTTCATTGCATGAATGCGCGGCCCCAGCCACGCTAGCGCCCTATTCTATCTCGGTCATGACTGATCTCGCCGCATTGGCGTATGATTGGTATCTTGGCGCATCACAGGGCGCTGATACCTTGGCCAAGGCGCAATTTGGCGCGGAAATGACGGCTGTTCTAGCCCAACACGCGCCACAACAAGATGTGTTGATCCAGCGGGATTACCATTCGGAAAATCTGCTCTGGTTGCCCGAGCGTGACGGAGTTGCCCGGGTCGGATTGTTGGATTTTCAGGATGCCATGCTGGGCCACCGCGCCTATGATCTGGTCTCTCTCCTCCAAGATGCACGCCGGGATGTGCCACCCACAATTGAGGCTGAGATGATCCAACATTACATCACCGCCGCTAATCAGGATCAGGACAGGTTCACTGCCGCCTACCATGTTTTGGGGGCCCAAAGAAATCTGCGTATTCTGGGCGTTTTTGCGCGCCTGTGCGTGCGCGATGGCAAGGCTCACTATGTGGATCTGATCCCGCGTGTCTGGGGTTTGTTGCAACGTGATCTGGCGCATCCCGCGCTGGCTGATCTGGCCCGGATTATCACCGATACTCTGCCCACTCCCACCGCAACACTATTGCAAGGTCTAAAAGACAAATGCCCCACCATCCCTGCTCAGTAATGTTGTTTGCTGCCGGTTTCGGCACGCGTATGGGTGCTCTGAGTGCAAATCGCCCGAAACCTCTGATAAACGTGTCGGGGCGCCCCTTGATTGACCACGCTTTGGCGCTGATTGAGGAGTATGGCGCAACCACTATCGTGGCCAATCTGCACTACAAGCCTGAGATGCTGAAACACCATCTTGCAGGGCGCAACGTTCGGTTCTCGGTTGAACAACCCGAGATACTGGAAACCGGCGGTGGCCTGCGTGCGGCATTGCCATTGTTGGGCGATGGTCCACATTTCACCATGAACACAGATGCTGTCTGGCGTGGGCCAAATCCGCTGCGACAGTTGGCAGATGCGTGGGATCCCGCCGCGATGGACGCGTTGTTGCTGTGCGTGGAGCGCAATAATGCCGTTGGCCACACCGGACAGGGCGATTTCCTGCTGGGTGAGAATGGTCAGATAAAACGCGGCCCCGGAATGGTCTATTCAGGTGTGCAAATTATCAAACCCGATCTTTTGAATGATGTGCCCGATCAGTCGTTCTCGCTAAACCTGCTCTGGGACAAAATGCTTACAACCGGGCGGCTGCATGGCGTGTCCTATGGCGGCCAATGGTGTGATGTGGGCCGGCCCGAAGGAATTGCCCTGGCCGAAAATATGCTGGAGCAACGCGATGTTTGATCCATCACAAAAACCGCGCATTTTTGGCCTGCCTCCGGGGGTGGATTTCCCTCACGCCCTGATCGCCGGATTGTCCGAGCGGATGGCAGGTACGCCGCCCGAAGCGATGGCATCAGTGCATGTGATCGTGAACACCCGCCGCATGGCGCGCCGTATTCGCACTTTGTTTGATGAAGGTCCTGCTCTGTTGTTGCCCCGCGTCAGCCTGGTGACTGACCTGGCTACGGACTGGGGGCTGCATGATGTTCCACCCGCCGTTTCGCCACTGCGCCGGCGGTTGGAGCTGACCCAGCTGATCTCGGGTCTGCTTGAGCAACAACCCGATCTGGCGCCGCGCAGTTCTCTTTATGATTTGGCTGATAGTCTGGCCAGCCTCATGGATGAAATGCACGGCGAAGGCGTTTCACCTGATATGATTGAGGCGTTGGATGTATCCGATCAGTCCGGCCATTGGGCGCGCACATTGGCGTTTTTGAACATCGTTAGACAGGTTTTTGCAACAGGGGATGATCAACCAGACGCCGAGGAACGCCAGCGCATGGTCATCACCCGCCTGATCGCCCAATGGGAGGTGGCGCCACCCAAAACACCTGTGATCCTTGCAGGCTCCACCGGCTCTCGTGGATCAACGGCCATGCTGATGCAGGCGGTTGCCAGGTTACCGCAAGGGGCAGTGGTATTGCCCGGATTTGACTTTGAAATGACGGGCGATGCCTGGCCTGCGCTTCACAACATCGTCGAAGGCGCAATGCCGGTTGAAGACCATCCGCAATACCGTTTTCACCGACTTCTGACCGAGCTGAACCTGACACGAGACGATATGGAGGTATGGCACAACACCGATCCCCCAAATCCTGCGCGTAACAAGCTGATATCTCTGGCATTGCGGCCTGTTCCGGTCACAGATCAATGGTTGCGCGACGGGCCTGATCTGGGCCCGCTTGCCCCTGCGACTGATGATATGACCCTGCTCGAGGCCCCCTCGACCCGGATTGAGGCGTTGACCATTGCCATGCGTCTGCGACAGGCAGCCGAGGATGGGCAGATCGCAGCACTTATCACCCCGGATCGAACGCTGACTCGTCAGGTCTCGGCGGCGCTGGATCGGTGGGATATTCGCCCCGATGACAGCGCGGGACGGCCCTTGCACCTGTCGCCTCCGGGGCGTTTTCTGCGGCATGTCGGTGATCTGATGCGCCAGCGTCTGACGGCTGAGCATCTTTTGACAGTGCTCAAACACCCGCTTGCCCATAGTGGCGGCAACCGTGGCACACATCTGCGCCTCACCCGCGAGCTGGAATTGTACCTGCGTCACAAGGGCGTGCCTTACCCACAGGCTGAAGATTTGCAAACCTGGGCCGCGTCGCAAAAAGATGCCTTTGGTCAACCTTGGGCCGATTGGGTGTGCGCATGCCTTATGGGCAAACATCAACCTGATGAGGCAGCGCTGATTGATCAGATCACCCGACATCTGGAATTGGCAGAACGTATTGGCGATGGCGCAGCGCCCGAGCGGCAAAACGAGCTGTGGAAAGACACCGCCGGGCGTGCCGCCCATGAGGTGGTGCAAACCCTCATTGAACAAGCCCCGCATGGCGGCGAGATTGACACCTTTGATTACACCAGCCTGTTTCACTCCATCCTGTCACGCGAAGAGGTCCGTAACCCGGACGAACCGCATCCTCATATCCTAATTTGGGGCACGTTAGAGGCACGGGTTCAGGGCGCCGATCTGGTGATCCTCGCCGGATTGAACGAAGGAAGCTGGCCCGGCATTCCCAGCCCCGATCCATGGCTGAACCGTGCATTGCGCCATCAAGCCGGGTTGTTATTGCCCGAGCGGCGCATCGGCTTGTCTGCGCATGATTTCCAACAGGCCGTCGCCGCGCGCGAAGTGTGGTTGACGCGCTCGGTCCGCTCGGATGATGCCGAAACGGTCGCCTCGCGCTGGATCAACAGGTTGACCAATTTGCTGGCTGGCCTGCCCGAACAGGGCGGGAAAGATGCTTTGGAGGCGATGATTTCCCGCGGCAATCTTTGGATGCAAAAAGCCGCAGCGCTGGAAACTCCGCCCACGATCAAGCCTGCACCGCGCCCGTCGCCCTGCCCGCCGACATCAGCGCGACCCAAGCAATTGTCAGTGACTGAAATCAAGCGTCTGATCCGTGACCCTTATGCCATCTACGCCAAGCACGTTCTGAGGTTGCGGCCACTGAACCCTTTGATGCGCGCGCCGGATGCGTTGCTGCGCGGGATCGTTTTGCACGGGGTATTAGAGGACTTCATCCGCGACAGCACCCGTGATCCTCAGCTGTGTACGCGGGACTACTTAATGCAGAAAACAGTCTCTGTTCTGGCGCAAAACGTGCCTTGGGCCGAAACCCGCGCCACTTGGTTGGCGCGGTTGGAACGTGTCGCCGACTGGTTTGTCGAGACCGAACATGCCCGCCGCAAAATCGCCCATCCCACAGCGTTTGAGGCCCGTGGTCAAACACAGATACCCGACCTTGGGTTCACCCTCACTGCCACCGCTGACCGGATCGACATGGATGCCACCGGTGCGTTGCATATCTATGATTACAAAACCGGTGCAGCCCCCAGTCGTGAGCAACAAAAACACTTCGATAAGCAGCTGTTGCTTGAAGCGGTGATTGCCGAACGCTCGGGTTTTGGCAGGATTGATCCGGCGGATGTCGCACAGGCGGTTTTCATTGGGTTGTCCTCTGCGATGAAAGAGGTGCCCGCCCCACTGGACGAAGACCCCCCGGCCAAAGTATGGGCAGAGTTTGAGACCCTGATCCGTGCGTATCTGGAACCCTCCACTGGCTATACCGCGCGCCGCGTGATGCATTCTAAATCTGATTTTTCCGAATACGATCAACTGTCGCGCTTTGGCGAGTGGGACATTACCGCAGCCCCCGCCAAAGAGGTGCTGGAATGATACAGCGTGATGAAGCCACCCAAGTGCAGATCAAAGCGGCGCGTCCCGACCAGTCGACCTGGCTGTCGGCCAATGCCGGCTCGGGCAAAACCCGCGTTCTGACTGATCGGGTGGCGCGGCTATTGCTGGGCAAGGTTGACCCCCAACATATCCTTTGCCTGACCTACACCAAAGCGGCTGCCAGCGAGATGCAAAACCGGCTGTTCAAACGGTTGGGCGAGTGGGCAATGCTGCCGGATGACCCCCTGCGCGATCAACTGCGAGAGCTGGGGCTTGATGGTGCGATACCGGCGGATGATCTGCGGCTGGCGCGCCGCCTCTTTGCCAGTGCGATCGAAACACCGGGCGGTTTGAAAATCCAGACGATCCACTCGTTTTGCTCATCCCTTCTGCGCCGTTTTCCCTTGGAGGCCGAGGTGACACCGCAGTTCAAAGAAATGGACGAGCGTGACGCCGCCCTATTGCGCAGTGACATCACCGAACAGATCGCCGATGGCCCACAATCGCTCCTTCTATATGATGTGGCGCGCCATTATGGCGGCGACAGCTTTGAAGATCTGACCGCCGAGATTGTGCGCCACCGGGCTCATTTTGAGACGCCGTTAAATGATGAAATGCTGGCACGGCATTTCGGGCAAGACCCCAACATTACAGCCGACGATATAGCGGCTCAGGTTTTCCTTGGTTCAGAGGGTGATCTGCTTGCCACTTTGATCCCTGCTCTTTTGGCCAGTGGCGTCAATGACAACAAGGCTGGTGTTCGCCTTCGCACCATCAGCGAGCTGAATGCCCGTGCCTTGCCCATGTTTGAAAAGGTGTTTTTGACCGGCGCTAAAACGAAGTCTCCGTTTTGTGCAAAGGTCGGGTCATTTCCAACCAAAAGTTGCCGAGAAGCCCTGGCCGACATAATGCCTGAGCTGGACCAGCTGATGAACCGGGTTGCCGATGCTCGGGAAAGGCGTCTGACACAGACCGCGATTGCCAAAACCCGAGCGCTGCACGCTTTTGCCAATGTGTTTCTGCCCGCCTATGCACAGGCCAAACAACGCCGTGGACTGCTGGATTTTGATGATCTGATCCTGCGCGCGCGCGATCTGTTGACCGATCCCAATGTGGCAGCTTGGGTTTTATTTCGGCTGGATGGCGGGATTGACCATATTCTTGTCGACGAAGCCCAGGATACCAGCCCCGTGCAGTGGCAGGTGATCGAACGGCTGGCACAGGAATTCACCTCTGGTGAAGGTGCGCGGCGTGATACTCTGCGTACGATTTTTGTGGTCGGCGACAAAAAGCAATCAATTTACTCATTTCAGGGTGCTGACCCGCGCGAATTTGACCGTATGCAGGCTGAATTTGCGGCGCGGCTGTCGGGTGGGAACACCCCCTTGCAAGACATGGAAATGGCGTTTTCCTTTCGGTCGTCTCATGCGATCCTATCGTTGGTGGATCACACCTTCAGCCGTGCTGAACAAAGCGGTTTTGCGCCGGAGCAGAGCCACAAAGCGTTCAAGGCCGACATGCCCGGCCGGGTTGATTTATGGCCAGTGATCCCACCGCCCGAAAAAGAGGACAAGCCCGACTGGCACGACCCGGTGGATGTGAAAGCGGCCAATGACCCTTCGGTTGTTTTGGCGCGCCGCATTGCCGAAACGATTGAAACACTGATCAGGGATAATCACCCTATTCCTGCCGCCCCAGAACAGGGTGGCCCTTATCGCAGCCGTGCGGTTGAGCCGGGTGATTTCCTGATTTTGGTGCAACGTCGATCGGATCTGTTTCACGATATCATCCGTGAATGCAAAGCCCGCGCACTCCCTATTGCCGGGGCTGACCGTCTAAAGGTCGGTGCAGAACTCGCGGTCAAGGATCTGGCCGCGATACTCAGTTTTCTCGCCACGCCTGAAGATAATTTGTCACTGGCAGTTGCGTTGAAATCTCCGTTGCTGGGCTGGGATGAGGCACAGCTTTACAACCTCGCCCATGGACGTAGCGAGCCCTATCTTTGGGCCGCACTGCGCAACCGGGCTGAGGAGTTTCCGCAGACCTACGCCATTTTGCGGGATCTACGGGATCAGGCAGATTTCCTGCGTCCCTACGACCTGATTGAGCGCATTCTGACCCGCCATGATGGGCGGCGTAAAATCCTGGGGCGGTTGGGCGCCGAGGCGGAAGACGGCATTGATGCATTGCTGGCGCAGGCCATGGCCTATGAGCGTAATGCCGTAGACAGCCTGACCGGGTTTCTTGTCTGGCTGGAAAGCGATGAACTGGAGATCAAGCGGCAGATGGACAGTGCCGGCAATCGCATCCGGGTCATGACAGTGCACGGCGCTAAGGGGCTGGAGGCCCCCATCGTGATCCTGCCCGATACCGGCCCGCGCACGATATCTGTGCGCGATCAGGTGATTGTCGCAGATGGCGTGCCTTTGTGGCGCACGGGGGCTGATGCCTCGCCCAGCGCGATTGAGACTGTCATAAATCAGATCAAAACCGCCGAACAGGCCGAGCGGGATCGGCTGCTGTATGTCGCCATGACCCGCGCTGAAAAATGGCTGATTATCGCGGCTGCAGGTGATTTGGGCAAAAAGGGCGATACCTGGTATGACAAAATTCATGCAGGGATGGTGGCTGCGGATGCCCAACCCCATCCCTTTGCTGAAGGAGAGGGATTGCGCCTGTCTCATGGTGATTGGCCAGAGGCCAAAGCTGTAGCAAGGCCTGTCGGTGAGGCCTCGCTGCCGATACTACCACCTCATTTTGAGCAAACTGCACCGGAGGTACACCGCGCAGCCGAAACCCTCAGCCCGTCGTTATTGGGTGGCGCCAAGGCGCTGCCCGGCGAAGACGGCCAGAACGAAGATGCAGCCAAAGCGCGCGGCAATTTGATCCACCTCTTGTTGGAAGTGTTGCCCACATATGACCCCACGGATTGGGCCGATATAGGAGCACGCCTGGCAGGGACCAGCCCAGATGCCCAAGATGCTCTTGCCGAAGCCACGAAAGTGCTGGCGGCCCCTGAACTCGCCCCGTTGTTTCAGGGGCAAATTCTGCGCGAGGTTCCTGTTTCGGCGAATTTGGAGGCGTTGGGTGGTCGTCGCATCCATGGGGTGATTGATGTCTTGGTGATCGAGCCGTCACGCATTCTGGCCGTTGATTTCAAATCAAACGCGATGGTGCCGCCCGACCCGCAAACATGCCCCACCGGATTATTGCAGCAAATGGGGGCTTATGCCCATGCCTTGCAGGTGATCTATCCCGCCCACAAAATCGAAACAGCCCTCTTGTGGACAAAAACCGCCACGCTTATGTCTCTGCCACACGATCTTGTGACAGATGCGCTCATCAGCAACCATATATCTTGACGAAGCCACCCGGCCTACCTAGGTTCATGACCTGTGTTGCCCCCCTTTAGGAGAGAATCCCATGGCCACCGTTGCCGTAACCGACGAAACATTCGACGCTGAAGTGAAGAATTCCGATGTCCCCGTAGTGGTTGATTTCTGGGCTGAATGGTGCGGCCCCTGCAAACAGATCGGCCCTGCTCTGGAAGAGCTGGCGGCTGAAATGGGCGGCAAGGTCAAGATTGCCAAGATTGACGTAGACAGCAACCCAAATTCGGCTGTTGCCATGGGCGTGCGTGGTATTCCGGCGCTGTTCATCTTCAAGAATGGCGAAGTGGTTTCAAACCGCGCAGGTGCGGCACCAAAGGCCACATTGCAAAGCTGGATTGAAGACTCGATCTAAGCTTAGATCAATATTTGGGATGAGGGCGCTTTTGGGCGCCCTTTTTTCATGTAGGCACCGCCCTGCCTTCACACACCAAATCTGTGTTTCTCTTGCGACTGCCCCCGGCAAACGCCATATAGAGACCACCCAAACGAAAGGCTCATCCCATGGCTGACGATCAATTCCCCGGTTGGCACGGCACCACTATTATCGGCGTTCGCAAAGGCGGCGAGGTGGTTATTGCAGGTGATGGGCAGGTCAGCCTTGGCCAGACCGTCATCAAAGGCACCGCGCGCAAGGTACGTCGCCTATCCCCCGGCGGTTACGATGTTGTTGCTGGTTTTGCCGGGTCCACCGCCGATGCATTCACGCTGCTGGAACGCCTTGAATCCAAGCTGGAGGCCACGCCCGGTCAGCTGCAACGCGCCAGTGTGGAGTTGGCCAAAGATTGGCGCACGGATAAATACCTGCAAAAACTGGAGGCGATGCTGATCGTCACCGACGGAGCCGAGCTCTATGTGATCACTGGTGCAGGTGATGTTCTGGAACCAGAGCATGACGTCACCGCCATCGGATCGGGCGGTAACTATGCGCTGGCTGCTGCGCGCGCGATGATGGACACCGGTAAATCCGCCGAACAAGTGGCACGGGATGCGATGGCTATCGCCGCTGACATCTGTGTCTATACCAATGGCAATTTGACGATCGAGAAGATTAGGGGCTGACGGCCTGCGCCATCAACCTCCTATATTTTAAGCTGGCAAAACCCAATGGCACACCAGCCATGTCGCACCAGATGTAATACCGGATGACATACTGCTTATCCGGCGCAAAGAAGGTGCCAAAGCTTGTGTTTCCAAAACCGATGCTTAGGTTCCCCTGAACACTCTGATAAAGGGATTTTGCTGATGGTATTTTTAACAATCTACGGGCCCCGTTTAACATGATCCTTTCCGAAGACGATCTTCGCGCCGCCACCGCCGCCGGTATCATTGACGAAGCGCAAGCCGCACGCCTCAGCACGCTGGCCCATCAACGCGCCGGGCGATTGGCCAAAGGCCTGCCTGAGGACGAACCGTTTGAGTTGTTCAAAGGCTTTGCCGAGATTTTTATCTCGGTTGGGCTGGTCCTTCTGATTTCGAGTGCTGTGGCTTTTGCCGCCTCTATCGGGGGAGTATTGGCCATCGCGCCGGCGCTTGCCCTGCTCAGCTGGTTTGCGGCCAGGTATTTTACGCTCAAACGCCGGATGACGTTGCCGTCTATTGTGCTTGTCTCGGGGTTTAGTCTGGGCGTTGGCACTTTTGTCGCCTGGCTGTTTGATGTCATTGGCCTGCCCGATCAAGGCTGGGTTATTGCCTTGGTGGGGCTGGTGGGCATCGCAGCAATGCTGTTTCATTACCGCACATTCCGCGTGCCGTTTTCGATGTTTATTGCAGGGCTATATGGCCTGGCTGTGGTGTTTGGTATCACCGGAACCATCACACCGGGAGACATGGATAATTCCAGTTGGGACACGTTGTTTGACCTGCGCCACGGCGGCAGCTTTGCCATCGGAACGCTGGTCTTTGGTGTGCTCGCATTCATTGCCGGTATCTGGTTTGACATGCGTGATCCGCTCCGCCTTGGCCGCTTGGCGCGATCGGCTTTCTGGCTACATCTTTTGGCCGCACCTGCGTTGGTCAACACGGTGATGATGACGGCGTATAATGTTCAGGGTATCATTGGCATGTTGCTTACTGTCATCGGTCTGATCCTGATCACGGTCTTTGCATTGATCATTGATCGGCGCTCGTTCCTGACCGCGGGTTTGGGGTATCTGGCCTATGTCATTCTTTGGGCGCTGCAATTGGGCGATGGTGATCTTTCAATTCCCACGGTCATGCTTGTCCTTGGTGCGATTGTCACTTATCTCGGCACCTTCTGGACCACCCTGCGCGTAAGCCTTATGCAGGCCCTGCCTGATTTCCCCGGCAAAACCCGTCTGCCACCTTATTCGGAGTCCCCATGACCGATCTCACCCCACGCGAAATCGTATCCGAGCTGGACCGCTTTATCATCGGCCAGGATGACGCCAAACGCGCCACAGCCGTGGCCCTGCGCAACCGTTGGCGGCGCAAACAATTATCAGATGATCTGCGTGATGAGGTTTACCCCAAGAACATCCTGATGATCGGGCCAACCGGTGTGGGCAAAACCGAAATTTCGCGCCGTCTGGCCAAATTGGCCCGCGCCCCCTTTATCAAGGTTGAGGCCACGAAGTTTACCGAAGTGGGGTACGTTGGCCGCGACGTAGAGCAGATCATCCGTGATTTGGTAGACAGCGCCATTGTCGATACCCGCGAATGGATGCGTGAAGATGTTAAGGCCAAGGCGTATGCTCAGGCCGAAGACCGCGTGATTGATGCCATTGCCGGCCCGGATGCACGCGAGGGCACCCGTGAAATGTTCCGCAAAAAGCTAAAGGATGGATTGCTCGACGATACTGAAATTGAGCTGGATCTGGCAGATACCACCAACCCGATGGGTGGCATGATGGATATTCCCGGACAGCCCGGCGGCCAGATGGGCATGATGAACCTTGGCGATATGTTCGGCAAAGCCTTTGGCGGGCGCACAGTGCGCCGCAAGATGACCGTATCTGAAAGCTATGAAATTCTGATCGGCGAAGAGGCCGACAAACTGCTGGATGATGAAACCGTGCACAAAGCCGCGATTGATGCGGTTGAACAAAACGGCATCGTTTTTCTGGATGAGATCGACAAGGTTTGCGCCCGCGCCGATGCGCGTGGTGGCGATGTATCGCGCGAAGGGGTGCAACGTGATCTGCTACCCCTGATCGAAGGCACGACCGTGTCCACCAAATACGGCTCGCTGAAAACGGATCATATTCTGTTTATCGCATCAGGTGCGTTTCACATCGCAAAACCATCTGATCTGCTGCCCGAGCTGCAAGGCCGCTTGCCCATTCGTGTGGAGCTGCGCGCGCTGACCGAAGAGGATTTCGTGCGCATCCTGACAGAAACCGATAACGCCCTGACCCGGCAATACACCGCCCTGATGGGCACCGAAGAAGTTGAGGTGTCCTTCACTGATGATGGCATCAAGGCACTGGCGCATATTGCGGCTGAGGTGAATCAATCGGTTGAAAATATCGGCGCCCGCCGTTTGTACACCGTGATGGAACGTGTGTTCGAAGAACTTAGCTATACCGCACCGGACCGCGCTGGTGACAAGGTGGTTGTAAACGGCGAGTTTGTGGACGCCAATCTGGGCGAGCTGGCAAAATCAGCTGACCTAAGCAGGTATGTTTTGTAACCACATTGTGTGGTTCAAATTGGTTTCGCCCCTCTGGATTACCTGACCACTTGAAATCGCTTCCTTTTGGTGCTGTTTCAGGTGACACAGAATTATGACTGTTCTCACCTTCCTTCGTGAAAACGCACGTTGGCTTTCTGCCGGAATGTTGCTGACCTTTCTCAGCAGCTTTGGGCAGACGTTTTTCATCTCTATTTTTGCCGGTGAGATCCGTGAAGTGTTTCAGATATCCCACGGGCAATGGGGCGGGATCTATGCCGTTGGCACCACTGCATCAGCCATTGTTATGGTTTGGGCTGGCGGGCTGACCGATCAGTTTCGGGTGCGCAGTCTGGGGGCTGTAGTCTTGCTGATGTTGATGGCGGCCTGCCTGTTCATGGCGCTTAACCCGGTGTGGTGGTTGTTGCCATTGGTGATCTTCTGTCTACGATTCACTGGCCAAGGCATGACCAGCCATATCGCGGTTGTTGCCATGGGCCGGTGGTTTGTCGCCACGCGCGGCAAGGCCCTGTCCATCGCCACCCTCGGTTTTGCCCTGGGCGAGGCGGTGCTGCCGCTGATTTTCGTAGCACTGTTAGTGATTTATGACTGGCGACTGCTTTGGGGAATGGCGGCGATCTTCGCCATCGCCGGTATCCCTGTTCTGCTGATGTTATTGCGCGAGGAACGCACCCCGCAATCCATGGCGCATTCTGATCAATCGTGGGGAATGGGGGCGCAGAACTGGACCCGCAATCAAACATTCCGGCATCCGCTTTTCTGGTTCATGGTGCCTGCCCTCTTGGGGCCGGGCGCGTTCAACACTGCGTTCTTTTTTCATCAGGTGCATTTTGCCGAGGTGAAACACATGTCACATGTTGAGCTGGTCGCAATGTTCCCATTCTACACTGTGGTTGGCATCCTTGCGATGATGGCGTCGGGTTGGGCGCTGGACAAGATCGGAACACCGCGGCTGATCCCCTATTACCAGTTGCCCATGGTCGCGGCCTTCATCACACTTGCCTATGCGGATAGCCACACCACCATACTGCTGGGTTTCTTCTTTCTGGCGCTGACGACAGGGGCAAACACCACATTGCCCAACGCGTTTTGGGCCGAGTTCTTTGGCACAAGGCACTTGGGGTCAATCAAGGCAATGGCAGCTGCCGTCATGGTGCTGGGTTCTGCGATTGGCCCGGGAATCACAGGGATGGGAATTGATTTAGGGATGGGGATTGAGGTGCAATACTTGTGGGTGGCAGGTTACTTTGTCTTTGCCACACTCATCATGATCATTGGTGTGGCCCGCTATAAAAGCGCGTTGGAGTGGCCAAACTAGACTTACCGCGTCCGGCGCAGATACACATAATATGCCCCGCCACCGCCGTGTTTCAGATGTGCCTCGCTCACTTGCAAAACCACCTGCGCCAAAGGCGCCTGCGCCAGCCATTGTGGTACATTGTGGCGCAACACGCCCAACCGTGTGGGGATCGGCCCGCCATCATCACGCGCTTTGCCTTTGCCAGTGACCACCAAAACCAGACGTTTGCCACTGGCATGTGCCCTCAGAATAAATTGGGTCAACCTGGGATGCGCCTGATCCATCGTCATCCCGTGCAGGTCCAGTTTGCCCTCGGGCTGCACCTTGCCACGTTTCAACCGGCCAAAGGTTTTTTTGTCCATTTGCAATGGTGCCATTGCCACCTGTTCACGTATGCCGGGCAACGTTTTGTGGGGTGGGGCTGTGCCATTTGATTTTTGGCCCAGGGTGAAAGGCTCTATCGGCAGGCGCTTGGGTTTGGGCGTTTTCAGATTGGTTATGGGGTGTTCAGATCGCTGGTGATCTGCGTGCATTTGTTGGGTGTTTTGCGCCACTTTGCGCCACAGTTCCAATTCGTCCGGACGCGGACGCCGACCGGCCATTACAATTGCTCCGACAACATCGCGTAGGCTCGTTGTATAGGCAGCAACACCACCATGCGGCCCGGATCACGCAGCTTTCCGGCGTCGCGGCCTGCCCGGTCACCCGTACCAAAGAAGATGTCGGCGCGTTGTGGCCCCTTGATCGCCGAGCCGGTGTCTTGTGCCACCATCAGCCGGTTGATCTTGGTTTTACCACCCTTTTCAATCCAGACCGGTGCGCCCAGCGGGGTAAAGGCCGGATCAACTGCAATGGTGCGCATCGTGGTGATCGAGCGGTTCATCGCGCCTTTTGGGCCTTTGCTGGCGGCCACGTCATCAATCCGGCGAAAGAACACATAGGATGGGTTGTGATACAGCAGTTCCCGACCTTTGATCGGATTGCGTTTGACCCAGTTCTTGATCACCTGCGCCGATACTTGATGCGCCTTGTAGACGCCCCGGCTCACCAGTTCGACACCGATTGATCGGTATTCATGGCCGTTTGACCCGCCATATCCCACACGAACCACATTGCCGTTGGGCAGCTTGATGCGCCCCGACCCTTGGATTTGCAGGAAAAACAATTCCACCGGGTCATCAACCCAGGCGATCTCATAACCCTGGCCACGCATAAATTCACCGGTCTCTATCTCTCGGCGAGTGAACCATGGATTGGATGCTTTGGATGCCTTCGGCTCGCGGTAAAGCGGATAGCGATAGCGCGCATCCGGGTACAGCGCGCCTTGCAACTCTGGCTCAAAATACCCGGTGAACAATGCGCGTGACTCGTTTTCGATCAGCACTGGGCGAAAGAACAATTCAAAGAAGGATTTCGCATCCGGGTGTTGCTGGGCCAATGCACAAAGTGAACGCCAATCGGGATCACGCATATCGGTGCAGGTGTTTACAAAAACACTCAGCGCGTCGTCATGCGCATCTGCTTCCCAGCCTTGCAAATCATCAAAGCTCAGTAATGTGTGGGTCAGCTCATTCGCGGCAAGGGCGCCCGCAAGGGACGCCCAAAGGAATGTTATTGCCGCCCACGTTCTGATCATTCGCCCGTGGCAACAAGCCGCCAGTTCGGATCATTTGATCCCATCACGCGCTCAAAGGTCCAGATGTCTTTTTGCTTTTTCGACTGGCCCGGTGTGCCCTCGATAACGTCGCCGTCCTTATTGCGCACAACCGAGACCAACTCGGCAACAAAGCGAACAGTGATTTCCGCCCGTTTGCTGGATTGATCAAAAGTCGCATCCGCCAGCGCGGTTTCGCGCAGCCCGATAAATTCAGCGTCGATGGTCAGGCCTTGTTCCTGGCGCGCATCAACCACCTGAACGAAGGTTTCATACACCTCTTCAGACAGAAATGGCATTACCTCGTCCAGCTTGCCGTTTTCAAACGCCATCAGGATCATTTCATAGGCCCCGCGTGAGCCTTGCAAAAAGTCGGTGACCCCAAACTGTGGCTCAATCCGTTTCATATCGGCCAAGGCGCCGGCTGCATCTGTATCCTCGGGGACATGATCGGTGATGTCGCGGTCCGGGCCGCCATCAACCACTTCAAATTCGTTACGGCGCTCCTGGGCCGGGCTGGACGCATTGCGCGGCGGGCCTTCAAACCCGTCACGCGTGCCCAGCACGTTTTTCAACCTCAGGATCAGGAAAACAGCAATACCGGCCAGTACCAGCAGCTGAAGAATAGGCGAATTCATGACTACCTCATTTCAGGTAGGGCATGGAAACATGCCCCGTTGGCTCTTATGTAGGTGAGGTACACGGTCAAGTCCACCATCGCGCCTGACCAAAAGCATGGAGGCCCGCAAATGTGGCTGTTTCTGGCGTTTCTCGCCGTTCCGTTGATTGAAATTGCCCTGTTCATTCAGGTGGGCGGCTTTATTGGGCTGTGGCCCACATTGGGTATCGTCGTGTTGACGGCTATTTTGGGCACTTATTTGGTAAAAACCCAAGGCGCCATGGCAATGAACAATTTGCGTGGCTCGTTTTCACGCCTTGAGGATCCATCAGAGCCTTTGGCCCATGGTGCCATGATCCTCGTGTCAGGCGCTTTGTTGTTGACGCCGGGGTTTTTCACTGATGCGGTTGGCTTTGCCCTGCTTATGCCCCCAGTTCGCAGTGCTGTTTTCAGATATTTGCGATCCCGCGTGAAGGTGCAACGGTTTGATATGGGCCCCGGTGGACCTCAGTCAATGCACAAAGAATACCGCCCCAGCCGTGGCGGCGAAACGATCATCGAAGGGGAATATACCGAGGTTGCGCCGACGAAACAGCCAACACACCCTACATCTGGCTGGACAAAGCACTAAGGCAGGCATTGAGGCGGCCCGACCATCCTGTTAAGTGTGCCACCGAACATTGATTTTCCGCTGGAGGCCCTGATGGCTGAGAAAGAAAATGGCGCTGCACAAGAGCAGCCCCAAGTTAAGATGAACATTCTGACCCAATTCATTCGTGACATGTCATTTGAAAACCTGCTTGCCCAGCGCGGCGTAGGCGGTGAAGTGACCCCGGATGTGACTGTAAGCGTCAATCTTGAGCCCAAGAAGCGCCCAGCTGAAAATCAGTACGAAGTCATCACCAAGCTCAATATCGAATCAAAAAACAAAGAAGGCGGTGAATCGCTTTTCTTGCTTGAGCTGGAATATTCCGGCGTGTTCCACATTGAGGGCCTGCCAGACGAGCAGCTGCACCCTTTCTTGTTGGTGGAATGCCCGCGCATGGTGTTTCCGTTCATGCGCCGGATTGTCAGCGACGTGACCCGCGATGGGGGCTTTCCGCCGCTGAATCTGGAAAACATTGATTTCGTAGCGCTGTATCGCACTGAAATCGCCCGTCGTCAGGCGGCTGCCGCTGAAGAGGCCAAAACGCCCTCAGCCTAGCTTTTTCCAAAGTGCTGCGTCTCCCAGGCTGTCAATCATGGCCTGGTGAGCTGCCTCTTCTGCCTCGGTAATGCGAGGTGGCAAAGGCGTGGCACGTTTTTGTGCCCGCCATTCGGTATCGCTGCCCTGAGCCACACTTGTTGCGCTGTTTCCAGCCAAGGCGAAATCGGGTTGCCTGCCGCCGATCAGCTCCAAATACACTTCGGCCAGTATCTCAGAATCGAGCAAAGCACCGTGCAATGTGCGCGCTGCGTTATCAATGTTGAACCGACGGCACAGGGCATCCAGAGATGCAGGCGAGCCGGGAAATTTTTTACGAGCTATCGCCAGTGTATCCAGTGCCTGCTCCATCGGTAGCTTTGGCAGCTTCAGCCAGCCCAACTCAGCATTAAGAAACTTCATATCGAACGAGGCGTTGTGGATGACCAACCTGGAATCCTGCACGAAATCCAGAAAATCTTGGGCGATTTTGGCAAACACCGGCTGGACCCGCAAAAAATCATCGCCCAGCCCATGCACCTTAAAGGCATCTTCAGGCATGGCGCGTTCCGGGTTTATGTATTGGTGATAGGTTTTGCCCGTGGGCATGTGGTTGAACAGTTCAACCGCGCCGATCTCAACGATCCGGTCACCTTGTTCCGGTTCAAACCCTGTGGTTTCCGTATCAAGTACGATCTCACGCAATTGCCAGCCCTGCCCTGATATCCCTGACCACTGCCTGCACCTGCGCTCGTGCATGATCAAGCGTGTCAGTTTCGATTATATAATCCGCCTTTGCGCGTTTTTCCGCATCAGGCGCCTGCTTTTCCATGATTGCTTTAAGTTGTTCCCTTGTCATGCGGGCGCGTTGCATCAAACGCTTCTTTTGTTCTTCAAAATCCACGCTGACCACCACAATGGCGTCCATGATCGCGTCTGATCCTCCTTCAAAAAGCAGGGGGATATCCAGGACAGTTATATCGGCCTGCGAGGTTTCCAGGAAAGCGGTGCGATCCTTGGCCACAAGCGGGTGCACGATCGCCTCGATACGATTGAGAATGGTCGCATCCTTGGAAATCAGTTCTTTCAGCCGTTCACGGGATACCATTGCGTCTTCGATGCAATCTGGAAATGCGGCCGACATCGGCGCGACTGCTGCACCGCCCTTGGCATAAAGCCGATGCACCGCCGCATCTGCATCCCACAGCGCGCAACCTTCGGCGACAAACATTTCAGCGGTTGTCGATTTGCCCATCCCAATGGAGCCGGTCAGACCTAGTTTGAAAGTCATCGCAGCGCCGCCGCGCGTGTGGCGCTATCCACTTCGGGACGTACGCCAAACCAGCGTTCAAACGCTGGGACAGCCTGATGCAACAACATGCCCAGTCCATCCACCGTGGTGCAGCCCTTTTTTTCGGCCTCAGCCAAAAGCCTTGTTTTCAGGGGTGCATAAACCAGATCAGTGACCACCGCGCTCTTGTTCAACCCATCAAGCGGCACCCGCAGAGGTGGTTTGCCCAGCATGCCCAGCGATGTTGTGTTTACCACCAGTGATGCATCATCAAGCATGTTGCCGGCCTTCACCCAATCACACACTTGAATGCGTTTTCCGAAATCTGTTTTCAGGGCTTCCGCGCGCACTCGTGTGCGATTGGATATCATAATTTCCGGCACACCCACATCCAGCAGAGCCGCAACAACAGCCCGCGCAGCACCACCTGCGCCAAACATGGCTGTTGGCCCCGCCTTTGGATCCCATTTCGGCGCGTTTTGTTTCAGGTTTTGGATAAACCCATAACCATCGGTATTATCCGCGTGAATTTTCCCATCTTTTCGAAAAATAAGCGTGTTGGCAGCGCCAATCAGAATTGCCCGATCTGTCACCAGATCAGCAATCTCCATCACCTTTTCTTTGTGAGGCGCCGTGATGTTAACCCCCACAAAGCCCATCTTGAACAGAGTACGGATGACATCTTCTAAATCATCAATGGTTACGTCCATCGGAATGTAGTACCCAGGAAGGCCATAGGTCTTGAGCCAATGCCCGTGAAGCTGTGGGGATTTGGAATGCACCGCAGGAAATCCGATCACTCCGGCGAGGGGGATTTTTTTGATGCTCATTGTGTCAAAACCCCACGGGTGGTGAGGTATGAAATCAAGCTCAGCATTGGCAGGCCCAGAACGGTGAAATAGTCACCTTTGATATGTGTAAACAAGCGCACGCCTTCTTCTTCCAATTTGTATCCACCAACCGAATGTTGGATGCTGTCCCAGTTGCGGTCAACATATGCTTGTATGTAGTCACCGCTAAGGGGTCGCATTACCAGAGTTACTTTGGCTACCTCCCGCCAAACCGGGAGGAACCCTTCGCAAACAACCACAGCGGACAGTAGATCATGTGACTTACCCTGCATGGCTGTCAGTTGATCCCTCGCATCATTCTTGGAGGTCGGTTTCGACAAAATGCTGCCATTGAAATCCAAAACCTGGTCGCATCCGATCACCATGGCATCGGGGTGTTTATCACTGATCTTTCGCGCCTTAAGTTCGGCCAATGCATCAGCCACATCTCTTGGGGATGCTCCATCCGCGAGTAAGGATTGCTTGACCGCATCTTCATCAACGCGCGCTGCTTTTGCCTCATGCGCGATACCAGCTTGCCTCAGCAATGCCTGTCGGGTTTCAGATCCCGAAGCGAGAATAAGAGAAGTGCTCATGTGGACAACTCGGTGTAAAGTTTAACAATTGTTTAAGAACACTTTGGTGAGAAATCCATGCCGAACTGGATAATCTGATGATCATGCCTGATTTCAGACATCTGCTCGATTGTTTTACCCCTGTGGAACAGGATAACTCATTGCGTGTGAACAGTGGGGTTTGACCTAGTTTAGTCCCTGTTTTTTCCAGTATAATCCTGCTTTGAAAAATGGTATAACTTATTGATATATAACTTTATTATCTGGTAATTAAAAAAACATCCCACGATTTATGCACAGTCCAATTTCCTGTGCACAACACTGCCTATATCTTAATAATCCACAGCTTTGGACGACACTACTTAAATCATCATCCTTTCTAATCTTTCTTTTTATTTATATCAGGAAGGAC
>Ga0209121_10000283_pt1 | contig 54950 bp, 56 predicted proteins | sample Cruoilmetagenom3_FD_187292 | JGI IMG/M metagenome (GOLD analysis project Ga0209121, IMG submission 187292) | Oil polluted marine microbial communities from Coal Oil Point, Santa Barbara, California, USA - Sample 3 (SPAdes) (version 2) | ecosystem: Environmental > Aquatic > Marine > Oil seeps ... | reverse complement strand
TAAGAAACTATGTTCGTTATCAGGAAAAAGAAGACTTAGGACAAGCGAAGCTTGAAATTTAGGAAACCACGGACGTAAGTCCGTGGTAGTTCATTTAATGTTTGTATATTGAGAGGAGATTTATTGGATAATAGTTTATCGGGTGATATCGAGAAGATTTTGATTACCGAAGAAGAAATTAACGATAGGGTAAAGTGTTTAGGTAAAGAAATTAGTAGTGACTACAAGGGAAGAAATCCGCTTTTAGTAAATGTATTAAAAGGCGGGGTAGTTTTTTTATCTAATCTTATGATGAATATTGATGTGCATATTTCAATTGATTTCATGGCGATTTCAAGCTATGGCCCCTCCACGGAGATGACCGGTGTGGTGAAATTAATTAAAGATTTAGAAGAAAGTATTGAGGGAAGAGATATATTAATTGTTGAAGACATAATTGATACCGGTTTAACCTTGAATTACTTAACGAATAATTTGAAGGCCAGGAAACCCGCAAGTCTCAAAATTTGCACTTTACTGGACAAATCAATTCGACGTATTGCTGATATTCCCATAGACTACAAAGGTTTTGATGTCCCTGATGTTTTTATGGTTGGGTATGGTTTGGATTATGAACAAAGATATCGAAACTTACCATATATTGGCATTCTTAAACAAGAAATTTATCTTGGATAAAGCGAATTATTGAATCCCTAAAGTTTGGTAATTTCTCCCCTGGTTGCATATCCTAAATTGTTTGCCAGATCTCCTATTCTTTCAAGATTGTTTATGATGTCGAGAAACAAAATACCGGCGGCAGAAAGACAAACGCCTTCCTTTAACCTTTTTATGTGTCTTAGATGGGCCTCGCGAGCTATTTTGTCAATCTTTTTTTCGAGTTTTTGATATTTTTTCGTCGTTTCAATATCATCACCTTCAAAAGCTTCTATTATGTTGCCATACATCGTTTTAACATCATAGAATAATTTGTCTAATTCCTTCTCGGCGGATTTTGAAAATATAATTCTTTCATTGTTTTTTTCATCGATTATCTTCATTATATTTTCGGCGTGATCTCCGGCTCTTTCAACATCGTTCACAACATGCATGAGGATTGTAAGTTTTTTTGATTGTTCGGGACTCATTGAGTTTTGCGATATTTTTGTAAGATATTTAGTTATTTTTGCTGCAAGATTGTCAACGGCTTCCTCTCTTTGCTCAACGTGTTTTTTGGATTTGTTTTTTGGGTTGAAGATAAACTCTTTGTCATAATCGAGCATTTCAATCGTGAGACGCGCCATCCTGGCCAGTTCCTTGGTTGCTTGTCCAAGGGCGATTGAAGGAGTACCCGTAATATGCGGATCCAAATAAATAGGCCCTCGCTCAACGATGATTTCCTCACCGGGAACTAAAAAAGTAACGGCTTTTGCAACTAATCCAATGAGAGGGAGACCCATTAAAGTACACATTATGTTCAATGAGGTTTGAGCGTTTGCAATTTGTCTAGCGATGTTGGAAGAAGTGAAAGTGGCGAATTTAGTAAAAAGAGGCAAAATTATCAAAAATATTGCGGCACCGGTTACGTTAAACATTAAATGTGCTACAGCGGAACGACGTGCGGCAAGAGATGTGCCTATGCTGGCTAACATGGCTGTTATACAGGTACCGATTTCTGCTCCCAAGACAATGGGAATTGCTGTATTAATGGTTAATATACCGGCGGTTGCAGATGCGATAACGAGACCCATTGTAGCGCTGCTGCTTTGAATGATGGCCGTAACCAACATGCCCGCAAGAACTCCTAAAATCGGCTTTTGGCCAAAGATTGATAGAAAATCAACCAAAGCGGGACTTTGTTTTAATGGATCTATAGCATCCTTCATAAGTGAAAGACCGAAGAAAAGTAATCCAAATCCAAGAATTGTTTCCCCGATAAATTTATAAAGTTTTCTTTTGCTAAAGAAAGTTATGGCAAAACCAATTCCAATCGCAGGCAAAGCATACCTGTCAATGTGAAAGGCAATCATCTGCGCAGTGATGGTGGTTCCTATATTGGCTCCCATGATTACACCAATTGCCTGCTGAAGATTCATTAGCCCGGCGTTAACAAATCCAACCAACATAACCGTGATAGCGCTGCTGCTTTGGACAAGAGCCGTTGCGCCGGCTCCAACCATTGCTCCTCGCCAGGGCTTGGTGGTTAAAATCTCCAACATTTTGCGCATTCGGTCACCGGCTATTTTTTGGAGACCATCTGCCATTTTTTGAATTCCATATATAAAAAGACCTAATCCTCCTACCGTATTCATGATTAAGGAAACCGTCATTTTACCTCCGCATTACTCAACTTTTTATTTGAAAAAGTATAACATAAACATTTTTTTTAAATAAGTCGACATCAGGATTTTAAACATTGCGTCCTGTTTAGGATTGCAATAAAATTGTTTTTAATTTAAAGGTTTTTTAAGGAGGTTAAAATTCGAGTTTTAAAAAGTTTGATTGTCGCAATCGTTGTTACGTTTTTCCTGTTAACGCCGTTCTCAATTTGCCAAGGTTCCCCTTCTTTTAATCAAGTAAAAAACTTTAAAAACGAGGCAGATAATCTTCAAACAAAGCTTAATAGAATAGTTGGAGAATATAATTTTGCCTATAATGAGTACGTTGAAATTGTTTGTGCGGAAAAAAAATCTGAAGAAAAATTAAAAAAACTTAAAAAAGAACTTCGTACAAGAGAAGAGGCGTTAAATTTGCGCCTGAAAGCCATTTACATGCACGAAAAATTAAGTTTTTTACATGTTCTTATGGATTCAACTGATTTTAATGATTTTTTGAGCCGTTTTTATGTTTGCGAAAAAATAAGTGCCAGAGATGCAAAGGTTATTAACGAAGCAAAAAGACTAAGGATTGAATTTCAAAAAGAGAATCGGGACATGGAGGTGAAACGAATCCACCAACGGGCGTTATTGGATCGTTTAAGCAAAAAACAAAAGGAGATGGAAGGGAAGTTTGAAAAAGCTAAAACTCTCCTCTCTGGTGTAGAAAAATCACCTCAAGTTAAATCTCGAATTATTAAGGGTGTTAGAATAAAATGCTTTCCGGTAGCCAACCCTTACGCTTACGGTAATAGCTGGTTAGCTCCACGGAAAGGGCATCGTCATCAAGGTTGCGATGTTTTTGCCGCAAAGGGGACGCCTTGCTATGCTTGTGTAAGTGGCAGGGCGAGAATTAGTCATAGTCATAATGGCGGAAAATCTATATATCTTAACGGCGATGACGGGGATGTTTTTTACTACATGCATTTAAATGGATTTGCCGTTACCGACGGTCACGTTGAGGCGGGTCAGGTTATAGGTTATGTTGGTGACACCGGTAATGCAAGGGGTGGTGCCTGTCATCTTCATTTTGAAGTTCATCCCAAGGGTGGAAAAGCGGTAAATCCTTACCCTGTTTTAAGAGGTGTTGGATGAGAGGCCATCTTTTATGAGGTTTGACGTTTCTCGCAAGTAACGATAGTATTTATTTATAATTAAATAATATGTGCAAGGGGAGCAAAAGCTGAGAGTCCACCGCCGGAATTGGCGAGGGAGACCCTTATAACCTGTTGGATAATGCCAGCGCAGGGATGCAAAATATTAAACAATGAAAACCGCTGGCAAGCGGTTTTTTTAAGTGAGGTTGTCATGGATTTATCCTTCTATGTGATTACCGCGGAGACAGTTGAAGGGGATAGAAGTCATCTTGATGTTGCGAAAGCCGCAATTGAGGGTGGCGCAACGGCAATTCAATTTAGAGAAAAAAATAAAAGCTCTCGAGAGTTAATGAAAATTGCCGAAGTGCTTCATCGGGTAACAAAAAAGTTTAAAATTTCTTTAATAATAAATGATCGAATAGATATTGCTCAAGCGGTTGAAGCAGAAGGGGTTCATTTAGGGCAGGAAGATATACCCGTTAAAAGGGCACGTCAAATATTAGGTCAAGACGCAATAATAGGTATTTCTTGTGGAAATATCAAGGAAGCGATAAAAGCTGAGTGTGATGGGGCAAGTTATATTGGCGCCGGGCCGGTGTTTCTCACATCAACCAAAGAGGATGCACGTGAGGCAATTGGGATTGAGGAATTTATTAAAATAAAAAAAAGCGTCAACATTCCCGTGGTGGCCATCGGAGGAATTACAAGCGAAAATGTTGGAGCGATAATAAAGGCGGGAGCCAATGGTGTCGCGGTTATTTCTGAGGTGGCTTTTGCCCCAAACATAAAAGATGCTTGTCGCAATTTTTTAAAAAAAATCAAAGAAGCCAAGGAGGTTAACTGTGAGTTTAAGTGAGATTACAATTACTAAAGCAATTGTTGAAGAATTTTTTAAAGTGTTCATGGAATATTCTGAGGTAGATGTTGCACTGGTTGGTGGTGGTCCCGCTAATTTAGTTGCCGCTACTTATTTAGCAAAGCGTGGGGCAAAGACCGTTTTATTTGAAAAAAAATTATCCATAGGTGGAGGGATGTGGGGAGGGGGAATGATGTTTCCCCGCATTGTAGTACAATCTGAGGCTTGTAGAATTCTTGACGATTTTGGGATAAATTATGCCGAATATAAGCCGGGTTATTATGTTGCGAATTCAATTGAGTCGGTAGGTAAACTCATCAGCAAAGCTTGTGATTCCGGCGTACAGATTTTCAACTTGATAAACGTTGAGGATATTTTGATAAGGGAAAATGATGCAATCAAGGGGTTAGTAATTAATTGGACGGCTGTTGATATGGCCGGTTTACATGTAGACCCATTGTCAATTACAGCTAAGCTTGTTATAGATGGAACCGGTCATGATGCTGAGATTTGTAGGGTGGTTGAAAGAAAAATACCAGGAGCTAAGTTGAGTGTCCAAGGGGAAAAACCCATGTGGGCTGATGTAGGGGAAAAAGTGCTATTGGATACCACAAGAGAAGTCTATCCCGGGTTAATTGTTGCGGGTATGGCGGCAAATGCCGTGGCGGGCGGTCACAGGATGGGTCCCATCTTTGGCGGGATGATGCTGTCAGGGGAAAAAGCGGCTCAAATTGCTTTATCAAAATTAGGAGACGATTAAAGTGACGTTAATTTCGAGGATTAAAAAGGGTGAGGTTCCCGAAGAAGTAAAAATTATTGCGGAAAAGGAATTTGTTAAACTTGAGACTTTGCTGGAAAGAATAACTGCGGGTAGGGTGGTTATACCCAAGAGCACCAATCATCCAAACGTTAAACCAATTGGCATCGGGGAAGGCCTTACTACAAAAGTCAATGCAAATATAGGCACATCGGGGGATTATCCCTTCCTTGAAGAAGAGTTGGAAAAGTTAAGGGCCGCAATTCAAGGGAAAACGGATACGATTATGGATTTGAGCACAGGTGGCAATTTGGATGTGACTCGTAGGGAAATATTAATGGAATCAACTGTTCCCGTTGGAACTGTTCCGATTTACCAAGCGGCAATTGAAGCAAAATTAAAATACGGAAGTATTGTTGACATGAAAAAGGAGCATATTTTCGAAGTTATTGAAAAGCAGGCAGCGGACGGTGTCGATTTTATGACGCTTCATTGCGGAGTTACACAGAAAGCTCTACATGCATTAAATGAGGAAGGTCGAGTAATGGACGTAGTTAGTCGCGGCGGGGTTTTTATGATGGGATGGATGTTGCATAATGGCAAGGAAAATCCTTTATACGAAGAATTTGATGAGTTGCTTAGAATTGCTAAAGAATTTGATATCACCTTAAGTCTCGGTGATGGAATGCGTCCGGGATGTATTTCTGATGCTACGGACCGCGCGCAAATTCAGGAGCTTTTAACCCTTGGTGAGTTAGTCGACAGAGCAAGAGAAGCGGACGTTCAAGTAATGGTTGAGGGTCCCGGTCACGTACCTCTTGATCAAATTGAAGCCAATATCAAATTAGAAAAAGAAATATGCAAAGGAGCTCCCTTTTACGTTCTCGGTCCCATAGTAACCGATGTTGCCCCGGGATATGATCATATAACTTCGGCAATTGGAGGTACACTTGCAGCTTCAGTAGGCGCAGACTTTTTGTGTTACGTAACTTCCCGCGAGCACCTTGGTTTACCAACGGTTGAAGATGTAAGAGAAGGGGTAATTGTCTCAAAAATAGCGGCTCATGCAGCAGATATTGCCAAAGGGATTCCCGGAGCTAAAGACTGGGATTTGAAAATGGCAAAAGCCAGACGACGTTTAGACTGGGAAAATGAAATAAAATTGGCAATAGATCCCGAAAAGGCAAAAAAAGACTATGAAGAAAGAAAAAAGAAGAGCGAAGATGTTTGCACGATGTGCGGAGACTTTTGCGCTTTAAAATTGGTGGATGAATATTTGGGAAAGCATGAATGTAAATAAGGGCAAAGCAAAGATGACTATTGGCATAGAGCAGAGAGCAGAGAGCTAAAACCAGCTTCCAGCCACCAGCCGTCAGCCTCCAGGAGAGACGAAAGAGCAGATAAAGTATAGAGTATAGCTGAAGGCAAAATAAGGGGAATGGGTGGAGGGGAAAGTTAAGTGAAAAATAAAAAAACCAGCAATCTAACCAACAAACTCCCCACTCCCGACTAATGGAGCGTGGAGCTTAGAGAAGAGCGTATTTTTCCCGTCATTGCGAGCACCTCACCCCAGTTTAACCGGGGTGATTTAAGAAAGAAACAAGGTTTTGGTATGGAGAGTGGTGAGCTTGTTACTTAGGAGGAGCCGTAGGCGACGTGGCAATCTCAAGGGATTGCAAATTGTAAAATTAAGAGTTAAAAGAGCATAGAGCATAGAGCATAGAGCTTAGAGAGTAGAGCTTAGAGCAGTTTCACTAAGGAATTAGGGAGCAACGGTATGTATGTAGAGGACGTAGGTGAATCCGGTTTAATTGAGAAAATTATCAATTTAGTCAAGGTTAAAAATAAAGATATAATTGTTCCCATTGGCGACGATGCGGCTGTTGTTCGCACCAGTCCAGGTTATTATATGGTTTTTACCACGGACTTTTTGATTGAAGGGGTTCATTTTGATTTATCTCAAATTTCTGCTTATCAATTAGGGCGTAAGTCAATGCTGGTTAATATAAGCGATATTGCGGCAATGTCGGCTACACCGGTTTATGCTTTAGTTTCTTTGGGCATCAAGCCTAAAACAAAGGTCGAGTTCGTAGAAGAGTTATATGAAGGAATGGCCGATGTTTCCAAAGAGTACAATTTTGCAATAATTGGTGGTGATACGGTTAGCTCCCCTTGCTCTTTGGCAATCAATGTTGCAATGGCGGGTAAGGTTGAACCCGATCTTGTTACAAAAAGAAGCGGTGCGAGGGTGGGTGATAAGATTTTAGTTACCGGTGAGTTGGGGGCATCAGCTGCCGGGTTTTTTTTGCTAAATTCTAAGATTAAGACCAATGATTATTTAATTAAAACTCATTTTGAGCCGGTTCCCAGATTAAAAGAAGCGCAAATTTCTGCCGGCTGTGGCGCACATGCTATTGAAGATATAAGCGATGGTCTTGCCAGTGAAATATTTCATATTTGTGATGCCAGCAAAGTTGGCGCCATTATTTACGAAGAGAATTTACCTATCCCAAAAGGCATTAAAAACGTTGCAGATATTGCAGGTAAATTACCCGAAGATTTTGCTCTTTATGGTGGAGAGGATTATGAGATTGTTATAACAATCTCATCTGATAAAGCGGATTACTTAATTGAGCAGGTTTTGTCCAAAACAGGGACCGATATCAGCGTAATAGGTGAAATTGTAGAGAAGAAAAAGGGAATTAGCCTCTTAGCAAAAGACAATATAAAAAAACCTCTATCTAAAGGTTATGATCATTTTAAGAAAGGAGTTTTTTAATTGCAGATTAAGAAGTTGTTGGTGGTGGGGGGAACAGATCCCAGCGGGGGGGCCGGGATCCAGGTGGATCGATTTACGGCTGCCGATATCGGGGTTTATACTTATAGTGTTTTAACGGCCGTTGTTGCTCAAAACAGCGTTGAAGTTTTGGGTATAGAAAAGTTATCTTCGGAAATAATCTCCAAACAATTGCGGGCCGTTTTTTCTGATTCTCAACCGGATGCTGCAAAGACAGGTATGTTTGCTTCAAGAACAGGCATTGAAGCAGTATCAAATGTTTTTGATGAATTTAAAGTTAAAAATCTTGTGGTTGATCCCGTGTTTCAATCTTCCAGTGGTACGATTTTTCTTGGTGCTTCAGCCATTTCTCTTATGAAAATTCGTTTGTTTGGCCATGCCCGGGTTGTAACACCAAACATCTCAGAGGCTGAAAGGCTTGCCGGATTTCCAATTAATGATTTGAATGATATGAAAAAGGCAGCTAAAGCAATAAAAATGTTTGGTCCCGAGTGGGTGTTAATTAAGGGTGGACACCTCTTGGGCGATGAATGTGTTGACTTTTTATTTGATGGAATAGTTGAATATAAATATTCCGGTAAAAGGATAGACAAAGATGTTAGAGGAACAGGTTGTATTTTCTCCACCGCACTGGCTTCTATGCTTGCTTTAGGCGAAGACGTACCGGAGGCAGCAGAGTTTGCAAAAAATTACGTTAGTAAAAGAATTGCTCAGGCAGTTTCTTTTGGAAAAGGTAACCCTCAGTCAACCCCATCATTTTTTAAAAGTGTTTTTATAAAACCTTGAAAGTAAACATATAATTCAATCAAATAAACCTCATGTTATTTTGGAACCAAAATTAAGGTCACCAACGGTTTATGTCAAAGATACCGGGCAGTTGTTAGGATTTAAAATTATGGTCTGCTGTTAAAGCGCCTATAATTTTAAATATTGAAGATGAGCTAAATGACTTGAAGAATTCAATTAATCGATTTGACCCAAAAGTCTTGTTAGCTTTTTTAAAATCATCAATAAACATAAATCAATAAAAATTTGGGGTGTATATAGTTAGTGCGGGTTTAAGCCTTTGTTATTTTATTAGATTTAATACATCTTGTGCAAATATTTGCTTTTTGTACTTTTCCGTCCTTAATTATTTTTATGTTTTGTATATTTGCTTTTCGGGTTTTTAATGTTTTTTTATGCGAATGGCTCACGCTTTTACCAAACAAAGGACCCTTACCACAAACTTCACATTTTTTTGACATATAAACAACTCCTGTTTTGTAGCGTCTTTTTTACTCGAGAAATATTAGCATTATGAAGGATTTTTTGCAAGAAGGGTTTTGATTTTTTGTCTCTTTTTCTTATGCTATAATCAGCACGTATTGAAGATGTATTTGTATTGTGAAGGAGACTGTAATGGACAAAGATGAAAAATATTTTGGTCAAATAAAGGTTTCCAACGATGTTATAGCTGAATTGGCAGGTTTTGCGGCGCTTGAAAGTTATGGGATTGTGGGGATGGTCAGCCCCAACGCAAAAGATGAGGTTGCCCGATTTTTGGCTAGGGATAAGTTAAAGAAGGGTGTCAGGGTAATAATTTTAGACGGTAAAGTTGAAATTGATTTATATGTGATAATTGAACATGGGACAAATTTGAGCGAAGTTGCCCGGAATCTGGTTGAACGTGTTAAATATGAGATTGAGAAATACGCGGAATTAGAAGTATCCAATGTTGAAGTACATGTTCAAGGGGTAAAGACGAGAAAGTAGTCATAAAAGGGTTATTTATGCTGAAACTAACTGTCGGTGATTTTCCCAATCTAATAAAATCTGCTTTAAATGCTCTTCAAAGACACCAAGAAGAGATAAATAAGCTTAACGTATACCCTGTTCCTGATGGAGATACCGGGACAAACATGGTTCTTACCATGCGATCGGTTTATGACGAATTATCTAAAGTCAAACCAAATACAATGGAAGATATATGTAAGGCCCTAACATATGGTTCTCTTATGGGTGGACGTGGTAATTCAGGTGTAATTCTTTCTCAAATAATCAAAGGAGTTTGCGAAATTTTGTCGTCAAAAAAGTATGTTACCTCGATTTTTCTCATGGAAGCTTTAGAGAATGGTACACAGGTTGCATACAGGGCGATTAGAAAGCCCGTTGAAGGAACCATGCTTACCGTGATAAAGGACGCGGCGGCGGCGGCAAAAGAATTCGACAAAGAAATAGAGCTGGACATATTTTTGGAATATGTTTTAAGCGAAGCAAGGAAATCTGTTATGAGAACGCCCGAGCTTCTACCCGTTCTTAAAGAAGCGGGAGTTGTTGACGCCGGTGGTTGGGGGTTGGTTGTTATAGGAAGCGGTATTTTGTCTTCAATAAGAGGAGAAATAGAGAATGAAGAGTTGGCAGATTACAATGCTCCGATTTTACAATCCGCCGAGGAGATTTCTCTGGAATACCAATATTGTACCGAGTTTATTTTAAACGGCGAAGAAATTAATATTGCAGAATTTGAAGAGGAGCTTGCCCCATTAGGTGACTCTGTTTTGGTTGTAGGTTCGGAAAAATTAGCTCATGTGCATATACATACAAACGACCCCGGTAAAGTTATACAGCTTGCGACAGATAAAGGATCTTTGGCTCAAGTAAAAATAAATAATATGCAGGAAGAAAGCAAGAGAAGAGTCAGCCAAATTTCCGAGTCTACAAGTGAAATTGGACTTGTTGCCGTGGCTAACGGAGAAGGAATTAAGAAAATTATGGTTAGTTTGGGTGTTCAACGAATTGTAAACGGGGGCCAAACCATGAACCCAAGTACTGCCGATATTCTAAAAGTTGTTGAAGATATAAAAAACTCAAAGGTTGTAATTCTTCCAAACAATAAAAATATAATTTTAGCTGCTCAAAGAGTATCTGAACTGACAAAAAAAGAGATTGGCATTGTCCCCTCAAAGTCAATACCTGAGGCTTTTACGGCTTTATTGGCTTTTAATAAAAACGAATCTCTTTCCTCAAATGTGAAAAATATGACGGACTCTTTGTTTGAAGTTAAGACCGGTGAAATAACAAGAGCGGTCAGGGATTCAAAAACATCATGCGGAAAAATTAAAAAGGGAGATTTTATTGGGCTTACCGATCATGAAGTTAAGGTTTCAGATAAATCTTTTATAAAGACCGCAGAAAAACTAATAGACTCAATGCTTGATGATGAAAGTGAAGTTGTAACGCTTTTGCTTGGTAATGGTGTAGAAGAAAAGACTTTGGAGGAATTATCAAAAATTGTTTTAGAAAAACATCCTGGAATTGAAATTGATACTCACAAAGGCGGGCAAGCTCTTTATCCTTTAATTATCGGGGTAGAATAAGTAAGCAAAATGAATAATGCGTGAAATTTGATGTAAAAAAAGGAGTTGATTGAGATAGAAAAAGTTGCAATCGTAACAGATAGTACCGCTGATTTCGAACTTTCTTATTATAAAGAACATGATGTTTGTATGGTACCTTTGATGGTTCGTTTCAAAGAAGAATCGTTTAAAGATTGGATCGACATCAAACCGAAAGAATTTTATAAGAAGTTAAGGGCCTCAGATGTTCTTTCAAAGACATCTCAGCCAACTGTTGCTCAATTTGAGGAAGTTTATAAAAAATTATCCCGTGACCATACACATATTATCTCAATACATATTTCTTCAAAGCTGAGCGGCACAATTCAATCTGCTCAGATAGCCAGTAAAAATATAAATATACCGGTTACCGTAATTGATGGGGGATTAGCGTCTTTGGGAACATCTATCTTAGTTGATTTGGCCGTTAAAGCACGCGATGAAGGAAAAACCGCTGTGGAAATAATCGAAATTGTTAATAAGGCGCGGAATAGGGTAAAAATATTATTTGTTGTTGACACTTTAAAGTATCTTCATATGGGTGGGCGCGTTGGGAAAGCGCAAGCGTTGGTTGGCGGTTTGCTAAAAATTAAGCCGATTCTTACTTTGGAAGATGGCTTGGTGGCGCCCTACAAGAAAGCAAGAGGAACCAGAAAAGCCATGCAAGAAATTGTTTCTATCGCCAAAGAAAGCATAGATCAAGATAAGTCTTATTGTTTAGTTATTGCGCATGGTGACGCTCCTGACAATTTAGTGTATTTAAAGGAACTTCTGTTGAAAGAAGGGTTTAAATTAAGCCAAACAACGGAAGAGGAGGTTGGTGCCGTTATCGGAACATATACCGGCCCGGGGGCAATTGCATTAGCTTACTATCAGGAATAATTTTATGGCTGAAAAGTTTTTAAATAAGTTAGTAGAGCTTGAGGAAAAATTTGGAGCAAATAATAAATCGGTGGTGGGAGGTTTTGCTGAATATCTTCAAAACACGGATTTTGATTTGTCAAATTTTAAAACATGTTCATCCTCTGAGAGAATTAAGATTTTAAAAAAAATAAAAACTCAAGAGCCATCCTTTAGAGATTTTTCAAAATTTGATTCAATCGAGAAGGTTGCTTTGCTCGATAAGCCCATTGAATCGGTGAGATATGTTGGAATTGCTACAGGCAAACGTTTTAGACGATTAAAAATTGAAACCATTGGAGACCTTTTATATCATTTCCCTCATAGATATCTGAATTTTGCTAAAATAAGGAAGATATCCGAAGTTAAAATCGGGGAAGATGTTACTGTCGTTGGTGAAATTAAAGATGTAAGAAAACACAGGGGGCAGAGAGGCACCAGGGTTTTAAGTTTAGGGGTTTTTGACGGTACCGGATATATTTATGGAACATGGTTTAATCAAGACTATATTGCCGGAAGACTTAAAAAAGGAACGCAAGTTGCATTAAGCGGTAAGGTGCTTTACAAGTTTGGATTGATGCAGATTCAAAACCCACTTTTTGATGTTATTGAAGATGTTTCGGAACGCAAATCTTGTACTTATTCAGCAGATTGTCAGAGGGGGGCACATACCGGAAGAATTATCCCCATACATCCCGCCACTCAAGATCTTTCATCCACTTTAATTAGACGCATTATAAAAAATTTGCTTGATGAATTTTCGGATATGCCCGATTTTATGCCCATAGAATTAAGAGACAAATTTAAGATTCTGCCTCTTTCTTTTAGCTTAAAGGAAATTCATTTTCCTTCATCTGAATTAAAATTAAAAAAGGCAAAGGAAAGACTCCTTTTTGACGAACTTTTTTTAATGCAATTGGGGTTAGCCTTTAAGAAGAGCAAATTTAAGGAAAGCAATGTCGGAATTAAGCACATTATCAAAGAAGAACAAATGACTCCGTTTTTTAGTTTGCTGCCGTTTGAATTAACAACGGACCAAAAAAAAGTCCTTAAAGATATTCAAAAAGACATGACCGGCTTGCGTCCGATGAATCGTCTGCTGCAAGGGGAAGTTGGTTCCGGCAAAACGGTTGTAGCTTTAGCTGCTTTGTATTCTACGATTAAAAATGGTTATCAGGGTGCAATTATGGCTCCAACAGAAGTTCTTGCTAATCAACATTATCGTAAAACAAAAAATATTCTAAATAAACTTGGGGTATCTTCTGTAAATTTAACCGGAAGTTTGCCTTCTAAGAAAAAGAAAGAATTTCAAGATGAGATAAATAAAGGAAATATTGATATTGTTATTGGAACCCACGCTTTAATACAAGAAGGTGTTGAATTTAACAACTTAGGTTTGGTTGTCATAGATGAGCAACATCGCTTTGGGGTTGAGCAAAGGTTAAAGCTTAAAGAAAAAGGTGTCTGTCCGGATGTATTAATAATGACAGCAACTCCCATTCCGCGAACATTGTCACTGACTTTGTATGGAGACATCGATATATCAACCATAAAAGAAAGACCCGGCGGACGAAATTTTTCTGACTACGTTGAGACCTATGTTTGCAGTAACCGGCAGCGTGAAAAAGCATATAAAAAGATAAGGAGTGAAATCAAAAAAGGTAGGCAGGGATATATAATTTGTCCTCTAATTGAGGAATCAGATAAAATTGAAGCAAAAGCGGTTATGGATGAGGTGCTTTTTTTAAGAAGTAAAATATTCCCGGATTTTAAGGTTGAAGTAATTCACGGAAAACTCAAATCTGAAGAGAAAGAAAGGATAATGGATAGGTTCCATAATGGCGAAATTGATGTATTGATTTCAACAACGGTTATTGAAGTAGGTGTCGATATTCCAAATGCATCGGTTATGCTAATTGAAAATGCCGATAGGTTTGGGCTCTCTCAGCTTCATCAATTGAGAGGCAGAATAGGTCGCGGTGAACACAAATCTTGCTGCATTTTGATGGCTGATATTTCAACCGATGAGTCCAAGGCTCGAATGAGTGCAATAAAAAACATAAAAGACGGCTTTAAGTTGGCAGAAGCGGATTTGGAAATTAGAGGAGAAGGTCAGCTTTTTGGAGTACGACAGTCGGGGATTCCCGACCTTAAACTTGCCAAATTAACCAGAGATGTTGAAGTTCTTCTCGAAACCAGAAAGGAAGCTTTTGCCATGATAGAAGATGATCCTCAGCTCAAATTTCCAATCCACAAACCTTTATTGAGGGCGGTTAAAAGACAATTTTCTAAAAATCTTGATTGGTTATTTTGCGGTTAAATGATGTTGAACCGTTAAGTAAAAGTTTTGTTTTATACAAGGAGCCAAATGCGCGTAATCGCCGGCATTGCAAAGGGCACAAAGTTGCTGTCGCCAAAAGGTCTTCATACGAGACCTACATCTGACAGGATAAAAGAAGCGCTCTTTAACATAATTGCAGATAGAGCATCGGGGGCCCGGGCACTTGATTTATTTGCGGGCTCAGGTTCATTAGGCATTGAGGCTTTAAGCAGAGGCGCGCAAGAGGTAACGTTTGTTGAGAGTAGTCCTAAAGCAGTTGATGCAATCCGCAAAAATCTCAAAAAAACTGCTTTTTCGGAAAAAGGAATTGTGTTTAAAGGGTTTGTAAAAGGCTTTCTGAAGGATCTTGCCGGTAAGAATAAAAAGTTTGAATTGATTTTTTTGGACCCTCCTTATAAAATTGATTTTAATGTGTTAAACTCCATATTTAAAGGTATCGTAGAAAGTAAAGCTCTGAGTAGCTGTGGGTTAATTGTGTTAGAGTACTCTTCGAGAAGAGATTTTGTTTGCTTAGAAGAAGGGCTGGAACTTAGATTTACTCGGAAGTACGGCGAAGGAAGTTTAAGTTTTTATGAATTAATCAGGAAGGGAAAAGATGAAAGCTGCAATCTGCCCAGGTAGTTTTGATCCGATTACAAACGGTCATCTTGATATAATTGAAAGAGCATCACATTTGTTCGATAAGGTTGTGGTGGGCGTTTTTGTAAATACTGTAAAAACTCCACTTTTTTCTTTGGAAGAAAGAGTTAATTTTATTAAATTAGCCGTAAAGGACAATTTAAAGGTAAGTAATGTTGAAGTTGAATCGTTTGACTCGCTTTTAGTGGATTTTGCCGAAAAACATGGAGCATGTGCGATAATTAAAGGCCTAAGGGCTGTTTCGGATTTTGAACATGAATTTCAGATGGCTCAGTTCAATCAGAAGCTGGATCCTGATGTTGAGACAATATTTATGATGGCGAGTTCACAATATGCTTATTTGAGCTCAAGCGCAGTAAAGGAAATTGCAAAGTTTGGGGGATGCGTAAAAGGACTTGTTCCATCAGATGCAGAAGAGGGGTTAAGAAAATTTTTTAAAGATAGAAGGAGAGGATGTAATTAATGGATATAATGACTTTAATCGATAAACTTGAGGATATTATTACAACGGCAAAACGAGTGCCTTTTGGTGGTTCAATAATGGTGAGTGAACAAAAATTATACGCTATTATTGATGAAATGCGTGCTTCTTTGCCTGACGAGCTAAAACAAGCCAGATGGATTGTAAAGGAAAAACAAGAGATGTTGACTGAAGCTGAGAAAGAAGCAAATCTTGTTCTTGAAGAGGCTCGTAAAAAAGCAGAGCAAATTGCATCGGAGCAGGAAATAGTAAAAATGGCTGAGTCACAGGCTAATGAGATAATTACTACCGCTAAGGAAAAGGAGAGAGAAATCCGTTTGGGAGCGGAGGATTATGCTGACGAGACGCTTGCAAACCTTGAGGTTAACTTGGGTAAGCTTTTATCTGCTGTTCAGAGGGGAAGAGATAGACTACAGGGTAAAACACAGCCAAGAACTTAAGATTGTCTGATAAATTATTAAAGCGCAAGAAAAAGTCTTGTGGCAGGCCATGAGGTCTTTTTTATGTATTGCTTACATATGTTAAAATGTGCAGTTTAATTTGACGAGAGGCTATGAAATCTTTAATTATTAACGTATCCGAAATATTGAAAATCCCGGGTGTCAAGAAAAAGTTTGATTTTTATTATGAATTAAAACCGGTTTGTGATGCGGAAAAATTAAATTTTATTGGTCCGGTACATTTTAATTTTACTATTGAAAATGTTGATATGAAATTAAATGTTAAGGGCAAGGTTTGCGGAAAAATAGGGCTTATTTGCAATCGTTGTTTAACTGAGTTTGAGAGAAAAACAGAAGTTATGCTCGATGAAGTTTTTTCGTCTGACAAAAACGAGCTCGATGAAGATGAAGTTTTTAGAATTAAAAATGAAAAAATTGATATAAGGTTTGTTGCAGAGCAAGCATTTTTATTAAGTTTGCCAATGAAAGCTATTTGCAACGATGAGTGTAAAGGATTATGTATAAAATGTGGAAAGAATTTAAACTTGGGTCCATGTAGTTGTACGAAAAAAGAAATTGATATTAGACTCTTAAAGTTAAAAGAATTCAAGGAAAAACTGGAGAAGAGCAATAATTAAAAAGGAGGTTTTTTAGTTGGCGGTTCCTAAGAGAAAAACGTCTAGAGCAAAACGTGACTCCAGACGAGCAAATCATAATAAAATTAAATCATCTACAATATGTGTATGCCCACAATGTCATCAGTCTAAATTGCCACACCATGTTTGTCCGGAATGCGGTTATTATGACGGCAAGCAGGTTTTGGAGGTTAAATAATCAAGGTGGTTCATTCTTCGATTACAATTGCTGTTGATGTCATGGGAGGAGATTTTGCCCCAAATGAAATAGTAAAAGGGGCCCATATGGCAGCCGATGATGCGGAACTTAATATAGTCTTGGTCGGGAAAGAAGACCAAATAAATGATGAGTTGGGCAGACTGTGTCTGCGTGAAAATATCGGCATCAAGCATGCACCTGAAGTAATTGGGATGGGAGAGCATGCGGCTAGAGCGGTGAGAGCAAAACCAAATTCATCAATTTCCATTGCTGCTCAACTTGTAAAGGAAAATAAAGCGGATGCTTTAGTTTCTGCCGGGAACACAGGGGCGACGATGAGTGCCGCCTTGCTGAAGATAGGCCGGATTAAGGGTATTTTAAGACCGGCGATAGGAGTTGTGGTCCCTGCTCCCAAAAAACCGGTTGTTCTTTTAGATGTTGGGGCAAACGCAGATTGCAAACCGGAAAATATGGTTCAGTTTGCAAACATGGGAAGAGTTTACTCTTCAAAAGTAGTCGGGGTTAGCGAACCTACGATTGGATTATTAAATGTGGGGGAAGAGCGCGAAAAAGGAAGCGAGTTCATTTTAAATACTCACAAATTGATGGAGTCTGTTACCGGTTTTGTTGGAAACGTAGAGGGAAATGACATCTTTGATGCAAAAGTTGATGTGGTCGTTTGTGATGGTTTTACCGGGAACGTGGCTTTAAAGCTAATAGAAGGCTTAACTTCTGCATTTTTTTCGGAAATCAAAACGGCGGTTAAGTCATCTTTTTTTGGAAAGCTGGGAGGTTTTTTGCTTGCTCCCACTTTTAAGACCCTTAAAAATAAGTTAAATCATGAAGAATATGGAGGAGCTTATCTTCTCGGAATAGACGGAGTTTGCGTTATTGGACACGGAAACTCAAATGCAAGGGCTGTTAGAAATGCAATTATGGTTGCAAAACGAGCTGTTTCAGAAAATATTATTTCAGAAATTAAAAAAAGCATTTAGGGGGAAAATCACATAAAGAAAAAATCATCAGTTGGGATTATTGGAACCGGTTCTAATTTGCCCGATAAAGTCTTGACCAATTTTGATTTGGAAAAGATGGTTGATACAAGCGATGAATGGATCCAAACACGAACCGGCATCTCAAAACGAAGGATTATAAGCGATAATATAAATGTTTCCGATTTGGCTGTTGAAGCAGCCAGAGAAGCGCTTTTAAACGGGAATTTAAATATTGCAGACATTGATTTAATAATTTTGTCTACATGTTCACCGGAAATGGTCATGCCTTCCACGGCGTGTCTTGTTCAACAAAAACTGGGCGCGAAAACTATGCCGGCTTTTGATATATCTGCCGGCTGCACCGGATTTATATACGCGATTACAGTTGGGACTCAATTTATAGAGACCGGCTTGTATAAAAAGATTTTAATTATCGGAGCTGATGCTCTTTCTCGGTACATTGACTGGACAGATCGTAACACATGCGTTTTATTCGGTGATGGGGCGGGAGCAATAGTGCTTGGAGAAGTTGAGGAAGGTTATGGCATTCTTTCAAATTATTTAGCAGCAAGCGGTGCGGGCGCCAATCTCTTGCAAATCCCGGCTGGCGGGTCACGGGTACCCGCAACCGAAAATTCATATGAGAAAAAACTTCATTGTGTCAACATGAATGGTAATGAGGTTTTTAAGTTTGCGGTAAGAGCTTTGCCACAGGCAGCAAAGGCGGCGCTTAAAAAAGCAAATCTAACAATTGATGATGTGAGTTATGTAATTCCTCATCAGGCAAACACAAGAATACTGGAGGCCGCGGCCAGAAAATTGAAAATTAATTCTGATAAAATTATCAGCAATATCGATAAATTTGGCAACACATCGACAGCTTCAATACCGATTGCTTTAGATGAACTTGCAAAAGCTCATCGGATAAAAGTGGGCGATATTTTGCTTTTGGTTGGTTTCGGTGCCGGATTAACATGGGGTGCCAATGTAATTAAATGGAGCAAAGCGACTTTGTCGAATTGAAAATTGTAAATTGCCGTACCTATTGGCAAACAGAGAAATTAAAAACTTTAGGTTTTAAAAATGTTTTTAAATTTGCACTTTTGCAATAATGCATTTAGATGGGAGTGGGTTGATTGAATTACTTTTTAACAGAAGAACAACAAATGATAAAAGAACTAACTCAAAAAATAGCCAACGAAAAGATAATTCCTGTAAGGGCTGAACTGGATGAAAAAGAGGAATTTCCCAAAAGCATATTAAATGATTTGGCGCAGGCAGATTTATTTGCTCTTTATATACCGGAAGAGTATGGAGGAATGGGTTTTGGTTGTTTTGAAACTATACTTGCAGTTGAAGAATTAAGCAAGGCTTGTTGTGGTGTTTCGGTGAGTTATGCCGCATGCGCTCTCGGGGCGTATCCCATTCTTCTGTTTGGTTCAGAAGAACAAAAAAAGAAATATCTTTCCGGTATAGCTTCCGGTGAAAAACTTGCCGCTTTTGGTCTCACTGAGGCCAATGCCGGTAGCGATGCTTCCGGTATCCAAACTACAGCGATGGAGGATGGGGATTTTTATGTTCTCAACGGGACCAAACAATGGATAACAAACGGTGGTGAAGCCGATATTTACACGGTGATTGCCCTGACCGATAAAAATAAAGGAATCCGTGGAGCCTCGGCATTTATAGTGGAAAAAGGAACACCGGGTTTTTCGTTTGGGAAAAAAGAGAAAAAGTTGGGAATAAGATGCTCCTCCACAAGAGAACTAATATTTGAAAATTGCAGAATACCCAAGAAAAATATCATTGGGCGAGAAGGGATAGGCTTTATTGTTGCCATGAAAACTCTGGATGTGACCCGTCCCGGAATAGGAGCTCAAGGCGTTGGCCTTGCTCAGGGGGCTTTAGATGTAGCTTTAAATTTTTCGGGTGAACGAGTTCAGTTTGGCCAGCCGGTATATTCTTTTCAAGCAGTACAACATATGCTTGCCGATATGGCAATTTCTATTGAAGCAGCTCGAGCATTGGTTTATGCTACCGCCAAAACAATCGATAGCGGAGCAAAGGTTTTTTCTAAGGAATCTGCAGCAGCAAAGACTTTTGCTACAGATACGGCCATGAAAGTAGCGGTTGATGCTGTTCAAATATTGGGTGGTCATGGTTACATGCGAGAATACCCGGCTGAGAAAATGCTACGTGACGCAAAAATTCTTCAAATCTATGAAGGAACAAATCAAATCCAACGAAATGTTGTTGCTCTTCAATTAATCAAAGAAAACTCGAAAAAAAATAGATAACGGGGGTAACGGTGAATATTGTCGTTTGCATTAAACAGGTTCCGGCTACAACGAAGGTAAAAATAGACCCTGAAACAAATACACTTATGCGAGAGGGAACTGAAAGCATAATTAATCCCTTTGATACATATGCGTTAGAAGAAGCAATTAGGATAAAGGAAAAGTTGGGTGGAAAAGTTACCGCTGTCACTATGGGTCCACCCCAAGCAGAGGAAGCATTAAGAGAGGCGATTGCCATGGGAGTAGATGATGTGATTTTGCTTTCAGACAGAAAATTTGCCGGAGCGGATACCTTGGCTACTTCCTATACTTTGTCGAAAGGAATAAAAAAAATCGGACAATTTGATCTAATAATTTGCGGGAAGCAAACGGCGGATGGGGATACAGCCCAGGTGGGACCGGAGCTTGCCCAAAAGCTTGGGGCTTCGATTGTAACTTACGTGAGTCAAATTAAAAATATTGAAGATGGTTGTATTCAATTTCAACGTATGATTGAGGACGGTTATGAGGTAATTGAGGCCGAGATGCCTTTGGTTATCACCGTTGTTAAGGAAATAAGCGAGCCGCGCGTGCCATCACTGCGGGGGATGATGAGGGCAAAAAAGGCTGAAATAATGACTTGGTCGGCTAAAGACATAGGCGCAGATGATGAAAAAATAGGAATGTCCGGTTCTCCAACTCAGGTTGTGCGGATTTTTGCTCCTGAGGTTTCAAAAAAAGGTGAAATAATCGAAGGTGAACCGATAGAGATAGCTGAAAAACTTATTTCTAAGCTAAGAGAAAGCAAAATCATTTAACAGCTATTTGTTTATAGAGCGAAATGGTTAGGAGATAATTTTGGGTATAAAGATAGATCTAAATAAGTGTATGGGCTGTAAACTTTGTGTAAAAGCTTGCATGTATGGAGCCATAGATATAGTTGAAAAGAAAGCATACATAAATAGTAAATGCATTTTATGTGGGACGTGTGTTTCCGTTTGCAAGTATGACGCAATTTCAATAGATAAAAAAGATAAAAGTGTTCCCGATATCGATAATTATAAAGGAGTTTGGGTCTTTGCGGAGCAAAGGGAAGGAGTGTTGGCCAACGTTACTTTTGAACTTCTCGGGGAAGGCAGAAAGTTGGCTGATAGGTTGGAAGTCGAACTTTCCGCTGTTTTGTTGGGAGACAAAGTAAGCAATTTAGCTAAAGAACTCATATCTTTCGGAGCGGATAAAACTTATGTTGTAGATAACCCAACCTTAAAGAATTGTTTAGACGAATCCTATTGTGATGTTTTAGTGGAACTAATTAAAGAACACAGGCCGGAAATATTTTTGGCTGGGGCTACTTCGTTTGGCCGTTCCTTAATTCCAAAAGTAGCGGCAACTTTAGAAACGGGGCTCACCGCTGATTGTACGGAGCTCGGTATAGATGAAGAAAAAGGGCTTTTATTGCAAACACGTCCCGCTTTTGGTGGAAACATCATGGCAACAATCATATGTCCGAACAAAAGGCCACAGATGGCTACGGTGAGACCCAAAGTTATGAAGAAAGCTCAAAAGAATCTCGTCGGGGGCGGGGAGGTAATTGAAAAAACAATTCTTGAATTAGCTTCACCCAGGGTAAAATTATTGGATTTTATCGAAGACTTAACTGAAAAGGTAAACTTAGAGGAAGCAGAAATTATTGTTTCGGGCGGGCGTGGTTTAGGAAAGGCTGAAAATTTCAAGATTATTGAGGAATTAGCTTCCGTTTTAGGAGCAGCTGTCGGTGCTTCCAGGCCGGTGGTTGATGCCGGGTGGATACCTTATTCCCACCAAATTGGACAAACGGGTAAAACCGTTTCTCCTAAACTTTATATTGCCTGTGGAATTTCCGGAGCAATTCAACATTTAGCCGGCGCGCAAACTTCTGATTGCATCATTGCTATTAACAAAGATGCAAATGCCCCGATTTTTGATGTAGCCACTTATGGAGTAGTTGGAGATTTGTTTGAGATTATTCCGATTGTTACGGCAAAGTTTAAACAGGTTGTTGGGGGTTAAGTGGAAAGAAAACTTGCTTTTGTTTTTCCCGGTCAGGGTTCACAGTATGTTGGGATGGGCAAAAACATAAAAGAATCAAATAAAGAAATATCCGAGATTTTCCGGCAGGCAGATGAAATACTTGGGAAAAAAATATCTCAAATTTGTTTTGAGGGTCCACAAGAAGAGCTCAATAAGACCATAAATACTCAACCGGCAATTTTTACAATAAATCATGCTTGTTTTCTTGCTTTGAAGTTAAATGGCGTTAAACCTGATATAGTAGCAGGTCATAGTCTCGGAGAATATAATGCCTTGGTTGCCGCGGAGGTATTTGATTTTAATATCGGGATGCAGTTGGTTGCAAAAAGAGCAAAACTTATGGAGAAAACAGCTTCAAAAAATCCGGGAAAGATGATTGCGGTTCTCGGATTAGGTTTAAAAAATGTTAACGAAATAGTAAAATCATTGAAGAAAAATAAGATAATTAATGTGGCAAATTATAATTGTCCAGGCCAGATAGTAGTTTCCGGAGAAAATTCGGTTATTGAAAAAGCGACACAGCTTTTTAAACAAAATGGTGCAAAAAGGGTTGTTGAATTGGCTGTAAGTGGTGGGTTTCATTCTGGCTTGATGAGAGAAGCCCAGGATAAGTTTTATGAAATTTTAAAAGATGTTAAGTTTAAAAGGCCAAAATGTAAAGTGGTTTCAAATTATACGGGGGAAGCTTCAACGGATTTTGAGGTTTTAAAAAATGCCTTAAGCAAACAAATTACAGGTTCGGTTCAGTGGGAACGTTCTGTAAATGAAATTGAGTCTCTTGGAGTCAAGATTTTTGTAGAGGTGGGTCCGAAAAAGGTTTTAACGGGTCTTGTCGCCCGAATTGATCGCGATTTAGCCCGACTTAATGTAGAAAACGTTGATACATTAATAAGTACCATATCTTCAATAAAGAGGAGCAAAAAATGAAATCTGAAAATAAAGTTGTTCTTGTTACCGGAGGAACAAGGGGGATCGGTAAAGCAGTTTGCTTAAAATTTGCTGAGTTAGGATACGATGTTGTTATAAATGGGGCGCGCAGCGAAGCTCAGGGCGAAGAACTTGCTTCCAAAATAAAAAATATGGGTGTTAAAGCAATTTTTATTAAAGCAGATGTAGCTGTTTCAAGTGAGGCAATTTCTTTGGTAGAACAAACGATTGAAAAAATGGGTGCAGTAGACGTATTGATTAATAATGCCGGGATAACTCGCGACAATCTTTTAATTAGAATGAAGGAAAATGAATGGGATGCCGTGTTGAATGTCAATTTAAAAGGTACATTTAATTGCATGCAAGCTGTTTCGCGTCACATGCTTAAAAAGCGCCAAGGAATAATAATTAACATGGCTTCCGTTGTTGGGATTACGGGAAACGCGGGGCAGGCAAATTACTCAGCTTCAAAAGCAGGTGTAATTGGTTTAACAAAAACCGTAGCCAGAGAATTAGCTTCACGCGGAATCAGGGCTAATGCGGTTGCGCCGGGTTTTATTCAAACTGAGATGACAAAAAAAATACCGGAGAATTTGAAAAATAAAATAGTAGAAAACATTCCGCTTGGTAAATTAGGCACATCAAGGGATGTGGCTAATTTAGTAGCTTTTTTAGCATCGGATGATGCTGGTTATATTACGGGACAAGTTGTAAATATTGATGGTGGAATGGTAATGTAGTTTATATTTTAATTTAAAAAGGAGGAAGTACAGATGTCGCAAGAAATTTTTGACAAAGTTAAGGGGATTATCGTTGAACAACTTGGAGTTGATGATTCGGCTGTGAAGTCTGAAACATCGTTTATTGATGATCTCGGAGCGGATTCACTGGACATTGTTGAGTTGGTGATGGCTTTAGAAGAAGAGTTTGGACTGGAGATATCGGACGAAGATGCCGAGAAGATTACTACCGTGGGAGAAGCCCTTAAACATATTGAGAACAACGCATAATCAAAAGGTAAGGATTGATTTAAATATGAAGTTGCCAGAATTAAAAATTGGGAATTTAAAAGCATCTCTTCCAATTGTTCAAGGAGGAATGGGAGTTAGGATTTCGCTTGCTTCTCTTGCATCCGCAGTAGCCAACGAGGGAGGAATTGGGTTAATAGCTGCTTCCGGAGTTCACCCTCAAGAGCTTGCTGAGCATATCAGGGAAGCAAAGAAATTAACTGATGGGATAATTGGAATAAACGTGATGGTTGCAATTAGGGAGTTTAAAGAACTTGTAATGACGGCTGTGCGTGAGAGGGTTGACGTAATCGTTGCCGGCGCCGGTTTTTCGAGAGATATTTTTATAATAGGAAATGAGTACAATATTCCAATTGTGCCAATTGTTTCGTCAGAAAAAGCAGCTCGTATTTCGGAAAAATTTGGAGCGGCTGCCATTATAGTTGAAGGGAAAGAAGCCGGGGGACACCTGGGTACGGATAAACCACTTTTCTCAATCTTGCCTGGAATAATTAAAGCTGTAAAAATACCGGTAATAGCAGCCGGGGGAATTCTTAAAGGTTCGGACATTGCGAAAGTTTTTTCCATGGGAGGTAAAGGTGTTCAAATGGGGACTCGTTTTGCTGCAAGCGAAGAAAGCAGCGCGGCTCCAGCTTGGAAAGAGGCATACGTAAATGCAAAATCTGAGGACGTTGTTCTTATCAAAAGCCCGGTTGGATTACCCGGTAGAGCTCTTAATACATCCTTTGTTAAAGATCTGTTGGCCAACAAGATACCTGCTCATACAGATATTAAACGGTGTGTGAAGTGTTTAAAACATTGCAAAAAGGACTTTTGCATCATAGAGGCACTTGAAAATGCCCAGGAAGGCAACATGAAAAAGGGCCTTGTTTTCTGCGGTGAACGTGTGGGAGAAATAAACAACATTCTTTCAGTAAAAGAGATCATTAAAAACCTAATCGAGGAATTTAAAGAAAGTATATTTGGAGGAAAAAGCGAGTGCAAAAAAGAGTTGTAATTACCGGCCTTGGGCCCATTACACCGATTGGAATTGGAAAAGATGTTTTCTGGGAATCTTTAATTAAGGGGAAGTCGGGAATCGGGAAAATTACATCATTTGATGCTGATGAATTTAGTTCTCGTATCGCAGGCGAAGTTGAAAACTTTGATCCGAAAGATTATGTTGAAGCTAAGGAAGCAAGACGAATGGACAGGTTTTCCCAACTTGGGGTAGCTTCTGCAAAAATGGCTCTTGAGGATGCAGGCTTAGCTATAACCAATTCAAATGCTGATAGGGTAGGCGTAATTGTCGGTTCAGGCATAGGCGGGCTGAAAACCTTGGAGGAACAACATAAGATTTTACTGGAAAAAGGGCCTAAAAGAATTAGTCCTTTTCTTGTGCCAATGATGATACCGGATATGGCCGTGGGAAATATCTCTATTGCCCTTGGAGCCAAAGGCCCCAATTTTTGCACCGTAACTGCTTGTGCTTCTGGAACACATGCAATTGGGGAAGCTTACGAAGTTATAAAACGAGGAGCGGCGGATGTTTGCATTGCCGGAGGAACAGAAGCGCCAATAACTCCCTTGGGGGTTGGAGGGTTTTGTGCAGCCCGTGCTCTTTCAACAAGAAACGATGAACCCACAAAGGCAAGCCGTCCTTTTGATGCAAAGCGTGACGGTTTTGTGATTGCTGAGGGGGCGGGGATAGTAATTTTGGAGACATTGGAAAACGCTTTAAACCGCAACGCTAACATCTATGCAGAAATGGTGGGCTATGGTGCAACAGGAGACGCTTATCATATTACATTACCGGCTCCAAGAGGAGAAGGGGCTGCTCGTGCAATGCAGATGGCTATTGATGAGTCAAATTTAGATTGTAAAGAAATAGATTATATAAATGCTCACGGAACTTCAACTCTTTATAACGATGAATTTGAAACCATGGCTATTAAAAATGTTTTCGGAAAACATGCTTATGACCTCGCAGTTAGTTCCACTAAATCTATGACTGGTCACACACTGGGAGCAGCCGGCGGAATAGAAGCAATTGTATGCGCTCTTGCGATTGAAAAACATATTATTCCGCCAACCATAAATTATGAATATCCGGACCCAAAATGCGATTTAAATTATGTTCCAAATCAAGCCATTAAAAAAAATATTACTGCTGCAATGTCTAATTCTTTGGGTTTCGGGGGTCATAATGCCAGCATAATAATAAAAGAGTTGATTGAGCATCGCCATGGAGAATAGTAAATCTGGTTTAGTGAAAATTGCTACGGTTTACGGAAGGCCTAAAGCCTGGATTTTTAAGTCAAAGCTTGAAAGCGAAGGAATTCCTGCAGTTTTAAAAGGCGGTGCTGAAATTCTCGGAGTGACCATTGATGGGTTGGGGGCAATCGATCTTCTTGTTTTAAAAGATGATGCAAAAAAAGCCGAAAAGATACTTTCTAAACAATAGGGGTAAATAATGAATAAAGATTATATAAATAAGGCCGAGGAACAATTGGGTCTTATTTTTTTTAATAAAGATTTACTTAAGGTTGCATTAACCCACAGATCTTTTTCTGCAGAAACGAGTAAAAAAATAGAAGTAAATGAACGGCTGGAATTTTTGGGAGATGCAGTTTTAGAATTTGTTGTAACAGATTTCTTATATAATCAGTACCCAAATCTTGAAGAAGGAGATTTGGCCATGCTTAGAGCAAATATTGTAAATTCAGAAGTATTGGCCAAATTGGCAGAAGACATTGGTTTCGGAGAATGTATTTTTATGGGAAAGGGAACAGAGCTTACGGGTGGCAGGAAACAAGCTTCAATTTTAGGCGATTGCCTGGAGGCTATTTTAGGTGCTATTTATTTAGACTGCGGTATTACGGAAGTTAAAAATTTCATTTTAAAAATTTTTAAAAATGAAATTAAAAAACAAGCTTCAAAAGAAAAGTATCTGGATTTAAAAACAAACTTACAAGAATACACAATGGAAAAATTAAAAATATTGCCTTCATATAGAATAATCCAAGAAAAAGGGCCAGTACACGATAAAACTTTTTTTGCTGAAGTAATTGTCGGCGGAAAAGTTTGGGGGAAGGGAAAGGGCAAAAGCAAGAAAAAAGCTGAGCAGGGAGCGGCTAAGGAAGCGCTATTAAGACTTCAAAAATTACATGGTTAATATTTATTTTCATATAGTAATACGAGGATGAAAACTGTGAATAAAAAAATAAATGAATGTACAGGTGCAAAAAAATTAATCAACGATTTATTTTTTTAAGAGGATATTTTTAGATAATTAAGAATTTTTATTAATAAGTTACAAATTAATATTACCAGAGAGAAAATGTAGCCAACAAGAGAAAGGAGACCGGAGTGAAAAATATGAAAATTGCAGTTTGCCCCGATTTTGTCTTTTCAAGTTCAAATGAGTTGTCGGAATTAAATAATTTTGGTATTGATTGGAATTTGAACCCTTATCGCTTGCCCCTGCTTAAGGATGAGATTTCTTATCTTCTTAACACAATCAAAATAAAGAGGGGAGATTTAGAGATTAGGTTTTGTTGCTCCGATTTAAAGGTTGATATTTTTCATTCCGATGAAAAGATAGCGAACATGTCATTGAGTATTTTGAAATCTTGCATTGATTATATAGGTAAATTAGGTGGAGGTTATTTTACGATAAGGCCTCAATTGTTTTCCGGAACCTTTTGGGATTATGCAGTTAAAAATTTAAAGGAATTGGTTGAATACGGGAACGCAAATGGAGTTATAGTTTGTATTGAGAATACATCAGGCGGTATTTTGTCAAACCCTAAACGTTTTAGAGAATTACTGGAAAAGACGGGAGCCATGGCTACCGTTGACATTTTTATTGACGAAGAGTCTTCTGAATCTTTAAACTTCCTAAAAACGGTTTCAGATAAAATTGTGAATGTTCACCTTCACGGCGGAGTTTCTTGTCAAAATAATTTAGATACTGTTTTAGATGCTTTGCTTAATACAGATTGTGCTTGGTTAAGTGTAGATATAAGTGAAATTGATGAATCAAAACCTGCAAGGGAACTTCTCAGCTGTTTCTTAAAAGAAAAAGGTTGCGTATAATTACTTAACCGAGAGGTTGCTGATATTTAAAAAAATCAACTAAAATATCTTAAAAGATCATGGTAAAAAGTGGTTTTTTGTAATTGGTTTTAAAATTGAATATCTCATTAAAAAAGATAATACAAACACTTGATGAAATTCAGCTAATTAAGTTTTTCTTAAAAGAAAAAGAAGTATTTCGTTTGCCCGAGTTAAGCCAGAAGCAACAAATATACTTGCTTCTTTAAACACCTCCTTTCCAAAATATCTCTCTGTAGACAAGAACTAAAAACCAAAAAAAACATCAATTGCTTACCCCAAGCTGCGGGAATAATGAAATTGACCTGTTTTTGATAAGGGAACTTCTGTTATTAATTTGTTAATAAATCAATTTTCGCAAAATTTCAACTGTGTTAAAATAGTTCAAGATTTAAAAGGAGGAAAATTATTGCATCTCAAATCTCTCTCCATCCGAGGTTTTAAGTCATTTGCCGATAAGGCCACACTAAAACTTGAACCGGGAATAACTGCCATTGTGGGGCCAAATGGCAGTGGAAAAAGCAATATAACTGACGCTGTTCTTTGGGTGTTAGGCGAACAAAGCCCGCGATCCCTTCGTGGCTCAGCGATGGAAGATGTGATTTTTACGGGAAGCTCAAAACGATCACCATTGGGGGTTGCTGATGTTTCGCTATGTCTGGATAACGCTGACGGCTATCTTCCCATTGAATTCTCCGAAGTGACCATCAGACGCAAAATGTCGCGCTCCGGTGAAAGTGATTATTTTATAAACGGTTCTTCCTGTAGGCTTCTCGATATTCAAGATTTACTTTCCGACTCCGGGCTTGGCAGAAAAACTCACTCTATCGTAAGTCAGGGGAAAATAGAAGAGATATTAAACAGCAAGCCGGAAGACAAGAGATTTTTAATTGAAGAAGCAGCCGGGGTTCTTAAACACAGAAAGCGCAAGGAGAGAGCTTTGCGAAAACTTGATTCTATGGACCGAAATCTTTTACGAATCAGAGATATCTTTCGAGAAGTTGAGAGGCAGTTGCTACCTCTCAAAAAACAAGCGCTTCAAGCTAAAAAATATCAAAAGCTAACTCGTCAGCTTAAAGACTATGAGATATCCTTATCAATTATCAAACTTAAAGTAATGCAAAGCAGTTGGGATGAAACTATAAAAAAAACCGGTTATTTAAAAAACGAGCTTGTTGCGCTTGAAAAAAAGTTATCGAATAAACAAGGTAAGATGAGTAAAATCCAATCAAATCTTGAAAAAAAGGGTGACTACGTAGGAGATATTGGTGAATACAGGCGCAGGCTCAAGGGCATTACAGAAAGACTTAATTCAGGGCTTTTGCTTTTGGAAGAAAAAGGGAAACATCTTGTAGAAAAGCTTAGCGACCTTAGAATGCAAATTTATCAAATCGAAAGCCGTAAAAATAATAAATCCAAAGAACTCGATGAAACGAAAGCAAGGTTCGATGAAATTAAGGGTAAGATTGATGACGTTTTAAACAAAATTTCGCAGGTGCAACACGAAAAAGAGTCAATAAATAAAAATCTTAAAAAGGCAATCAGCGAACTAAAAGCTCATAAGATGAATGTGATTGAAAAGCATAAGCAATTGGAAATCAATGAAAACAAACTTAAAATTTTATTAAATTCTTTAAGCGAAACCAAAGCAGAAATTAAATTTATAGAAGAAAAACTAAACGTAATTGAAAATGAAAAAAAATCCTCGCAAGTATCTTTAAGTGAAAAAAAAGAGGAAGAAAATTCGATAGAATCGAGATTAAAGGAGCTTAAAGATTCTTTTAATGAAGTTAAGAAGAAAGATCTCAATCATTCAACCAAATTAGATAATCTTAAATCTCAATTCAAAGAGATTGAAGGAAATATTTTTGGGATAAGAAAAAAAAATTCCGCTTTAGAAGAAATTAAAAGAAAATTAACGGGTTATCCCGAAAATGTAATTTGGTTAATTTTTGAAAAAAACATACCCGGTTTGCATGGGATAATTGGAGATTTGCTCAATATCGATGAAGGTTACGAAAAAGCAATTGAAGCAATTTTGAGCGAGGATATGTACAGCATTGTTGCAAATGATGTTAAAACAGCCAGGGAAGCTGTTAGCACTGTAAGCCAATCAAACCGGGATATTGTTTCTGTGATTCCCTTAAAGGGGTTTGGAAGAACCTTTGAAACTTTACCGAAAAGTAATAAATTAATACCGGCAATGGACGTCATAAGATGTGACCAAGAAATAAGACCTGCAATTCAAGCCCTTTTGGGCTCCGTATTAATCGTTGATAACTTAGATATAGCTTTAGACCTGGCTGACAATGACCCTAAAAAGTTTGTTTATGTGACTTTAAACGGTGAAGTTGTTTTGCCGCAAGGAATAATAAAAGGCGGAAATGTCTCTTCGGAAAATCCGGCTTCTCGTAAAAGAGAATTAGCTGAATTAAAAAAAGATGAAGAATCCTTGATGGATAATTTAAGAAAAACTGAAGAAAAAATCCAAAAAATGGAATCCGGCCTCAAGTTATTAATAGAAAGAAAAAGTAGTTTTGAGAAAAAAATTCAATCTGCGAACGCTGAAAAACAAATTATCGTCGTCGATGTGTCTTACTTTAAAAATTTAATAACAAGAAGAGAGAAAGAAAAAGAAGAGCTTATGATCCAAAATGAAAGAGCTCAAAAAAAGATTTGCGTTAACAAAAAGGGAATTAAGGTTTTAGACACAAAAAATGAGTTATTAAAAAAGGAGATTACAGGCATAAATAATTTCATCGCAAAAGCAGAAAGCGAGAAAGAAAAATATCTTATTGACGAAAGTAAGTATGTCGGAGAAAGTGCAAAATCAGAAGCCGAAAAAGTATCATTGATGGAAAGGTTGTCTTTTGCCGACAAACAATACAATGCTATTTTAGAAGAAATTAAAGAGTTGGATTATACTTTCCGATCTGAACATCAAACCGTTGATGCTATGGAAAAATTAAGAGAAAAGATTCAACCCCTTCACGAACTTTTTGTTGTTTTGTTTAAAAGGGCTGAAACTTTGGACGACAAATTAAAATCATTAACGGTGGACGAAAAGGCCGATACTAAAAATTTGAGGGAAACTTATAAGTCTTTGCAGAGTGAAACCATTTCCCTAACCAAAGAAAGAGATGTAATTTTAAATAAAATTCATGATATTGAGGTAAACAGCGCTCAACTTCAACTCAAGGTTCGAGATTTAACCGGTAATATTGTAAATGAATATGATATTCCGCTCGAAAAGGCTTTAAAAATCTATCCAAAAAACTTGTCCGAGGAAGAATGTGAGGAAAATATAAAAAAAATTAAGAAAAAATTGATAGGACTTGGGGCAATAAACTCAATTGCCATCGAAGAGCATTCAGCACTTGAGGAAAGGTATGGATTTATAAGTAACCAAATTGAAGATTTGAAAAAGAGCAGAAAAACATTGGAGAAAGTTATTAAGATAGTTGAACAAAAAATGAAAGATAAATTTTTAGAAGCGTTCAATGAAGTAAATGTCAATTTTCAAAATATTTTTTCTTATTTATTTTCTGGAGGGAAAGCTCAGCTTGTATTGACAGATGAGGAAAATCTTCTTACGACAGGTGTGGAAATTGAAGCACATCCTCTTGGCAAAAGACTTCAACGAATGACGCTTTTATCGGGAGGCGAAAAGTCACTCATCGCGCTAACACTCCTTTTTGCGATATATCATACAAGGCCCAGCCCTTTTTACATTTTAGATGAGGTGGAACCTGCTCTGGATGACGCTAATTTACAACGATTTATTGCTCTTTTAATAAAAGAAAGGAGCAACTCACAGTTTTTAATAATAACGCATCAAAGAAGAACCATGGAAATAGCAAACTGCCTTTATGGTGTCTCCATGCAAGCAGAAGGGGTTTCAAAACTTATTTCTCAAAAAATGAGTATGGCAGAAACTAAAGTTAGTTAAATGTCGTGAGGTGATTTAAATGTTGAGCAAGTTAAAAAATGGTTTGAGAAAAAACAACAAGGGATTAATAAGTCAAATTACAGGTTTATTTAGTGGTGGTTCGATAGATGAGAATTTTTGGGAACACATGGAAGAAATACTAATTCGGGCTGACATAGGGATACACGCAACTTCGAAAATTGTTGAGGAATTACAAAAACGTGCTAAAGATTTAAATATAAAAGATGTTGAAGAACTGAAGGGGCTTTTTAAGAACGAAATGATAAAGATTATAACGGTGGAAAATGGAGCCCTCATAGAAGACGACTCTTTAAATGTTGTGATTATGGTTGGGGTAAATGGTGTTGGAAAAACCACAACAATTGCTAAAATGGCGTACAAATTTATTGAGTCGGGAAAGAAAACACTTCTTGTTGCCGCAGATACGTTTAGAGCAGCTGCCATTGAGCAACTTCAAGAGTGGGGAAAGCGTTTAGATGTAGAGGTTGTTAAACATCAAAGAGGCGGTGATCCGGCTGCAGTTGTGTTTGACGCAATAGGGGCTGCGCATGCCAGAGGAACAGATATTGTTTTGGTGGATACCGCGGGTAGGCTTCATACTAACGTTGATTTAATGGAAGAACTAAAGAAAATTAAAAGGGTCGCCTTGAGAGAGACAACCGAAGGCGCGGTTAAAACGGTGCTTGTTATGGATGCTACAACGGGTCAAAATGGTATTTTCCAAGCAAAACTTTTTAACGATGCTCTTGGACTTGATGCTATCATCTTAACAAAGTTGGATGGCACCGCTAAGGGTGGTATAGTTGTAGCCATAGAAGATGAGCTAAAAATACCCATTTGGTTTATTGGAATCGGTGAACACCCTAATGATTTACAAGTTTTTAAGCCAAAGGAGTTCGTTGAAGCAATTTTAGAGTAATAAATATGTTTGACATGCATTTTATCCTTATGTAGTATTTCAAAGTCACTTGTTTAAATAATTTTAATTTTGAGGAGCATTAATGTTTGAAAATTTGTCTGTAAAATTACAAAATATATTTTCTAAATTAAAGGCTCATGGATGCCTCAACGAAAAACAAGTTGAAGAAGCTCTAAGAGAAGTTCGTCTTGCGCTTTTAGAAGCAGACGTAAACTATAAGGTCGTAAAGGACCTTATCTTAAAAATTAAGGATCGGGCCGTTGGTGTAGAGGTAACAAAGAGCCTTACCCCTGCTCAGCAAGTTATTAAAATTGTAAATGAAGAGTTGGTAAGTCTTATGGGTGACATATGCAGCAAAATTACATTTGCTTCTAAATCACCTACAATTTTTATGTTGGTTGGCCTGCAAGGTTCGGGAAAAACTACCTCAACCGCAAAATTGGCGCACTATTTAAGCAATATGGGAAAAAACCCTCTTCTTGTAGCAGCAGACATCTATAGACCAGCTGCAATCGATCAATTGGAATCTTTAAGCAAGGAACTGGGCGTTTCTTTTTATTCCGATAGAAAAAGCAATAGGTGTGATGAGATTTCTAAGGCAGGAATAAAACAAGCCACATCGGAAGGAAACGATGTTGTAATAGTAGATACAGCCGGAAGGCTCCATATTGATGATGAGATGATGGATGAGATAAAAAAAGTAAAAAAAGCTATATCGCCGCATCAAACATTTCTTGTTGTTGACGCTATGACCGGTCAAGATGCTGTAAATATTGCAGTAGCTTTTAGAGATAAACTTGATTTCGATGGGTTAATTTTAACAAAATTAGATGGAGATGCCAGAGGTGGAGCAGCTCTTTCAATAAAAGCCGTAACAGGTAAGCCGATAAAGTTCGTAAGTTTAGGGGAAAAAATCGATAGTCTTCAGGTTTTTTATCCAGACCGGATGGCCAATAGAATTTTAGGAATGGGTGATGTCCTTACTTTAATAGAGAAAGCTGAAAAAGCTATTAATATAGAAGAGGCTGCAGCTTTAGAGGAAAAAATTCGCAAGCAAGAATTTACTTTAGGTGATTTTTTGGCGCAAATGCAACAAATTAAAAAAATGGGTTCTATCGATCAAGTTTTGGGCATGTTACCAAAGTTTCCCGGTATGCCAAAAAATGCATTGGCCGGTGTTGATGAAAAACACATGAAGAGAATAGAAGCGATAATTAAATCAATGACTTTAGAAGAGAGAAATAATCCAAAAATTATAAATGGAAGTAGACGATTAAGAATTTCTAAAGGAAGCGGCACCACATCCGGCGATGTAAATAAGCTGCTTAAACAATTCACTGAAACCAAAAAATTAATGAAGAAATTTAGTAATTTTAGTTCCCGTGCTAAAATGGGTAAAAAAGTATCGCCATTTTTTTAATTTTTTAAGAAGGAGGTGAAGAGTTGGCAGTTAAAATAAGGTTAAGTAGGGCTGGAGGTAAAAAGAAACCCTTTTATAGAGTTGTCGCAGCTGACTCGAGAATGCCAAGAGACGGCAGATTTATTGAAATTGTTGGTCGTTATAATCCAAGAACCGAGCCGTCTTTTATAGAGTTTAATAAAGAAAAAATCTTTAAGTGGCTGGCTCAGGGCGCACAGCCTACAAACACGGTTGAAAAACTCTTAAACGTAACAGGAATTCGCGGTGAATTCGAAGCTAATAAACCTAAGGCCCAATAGGAGGTATCGTGATGAAAGAGTTGTTGGAGACTCTTGCTCAAGCTCTCGTTGACAAACCGGAAGATGTAGAGGTAAGCCAAATAGAAGGTGAGCGTTCAATGATATTACAGTTAAAAGTAGCTCCCGAAGATGTAGGTAAAGTAATAGGGAAAGAAGGAAGGATTGCTAAAGCACTAAGAACAATTATTAAAGCATCGGCAACAAAAGAGGGCAAAAAAGCAATGGTGGAAATATTAGATTAATAAATTCAAGTTGGCTGGATGAGAAATGTTGAAACCCACCGTTTTAACAATCGGTAAAATTGTTTGTGCTCATGGCCTTAAAGGTGAAGTTAAAATTTTAAGTCTCACAGATTATCCAGCTCGCTTCAGGGCTGGATTGTCTATTTGTACTTATCCGCTTTTGCCTGGAATTGATGAGTTGAAGATTGAAAGTGTTAAAGGTACATCTAAAAATATCTTAATTAAGCTCAAGGGAGTAGATACTCGAGAGGATGCAGAAAAACTTAAAGGTTTATTGGTCCAAATCCCAATTGAAAAGGATACTCCCCTTCCCGAGGGCACGTATTGGCAACATGAAATAATTGGGTTAAAAGTAATCACGGTTGATGGCAAATTAATTGGTTATGTGACCGACATAATGAGAACAGGCAACAACGATATATATGTTGTTGCCTTGAAAGAGAAAGAATATTTAATTCCTGCCATAAAGGATATTGTAAAAAAGATTGACCTAAAAAATGGATTGATGCTCATAAATGTAATGGATGGTCTGTTGGAGTGATTCAATGTTGCAAATTGACGTGATTACTATTTTTCCGGAAATTTTTAACTCCACGCTTAAGCGTGGAGTTTTATCTATAGCCCAGAAGAAAAATATTTTAGAAGTAAACGTTCATGATTTAAGAAATTTTACCCACGATAAACACAATCAGGTTGACGACGCGCCATATGGTGGCGGACCCGGTATGGTTATGAAGCCCGAGCCGTTTTTTGAGGCAGTTACTTCAATTGCAGAATGTGATTTAAGTGAATTAAAGAGATCTCACAGAATTATTTTGTTTACACCTCAAGGGAAACCTTTAGAGCAAGAAAAAGTTTCCGAATTTGCAAAAGAGAAACAGCTAATTTTGCTTTGCCCTCGATACGAGGGGATAGATGAGCGTGTGCGAAAAAATTTAGTAACTGATGAAATTTCAATCGGTGATTTTATAGTATCGGGCGGAGAGTATCCGGCAATGATTTTTATGGACGCTGTTGCCCGTCTTTTACCTGGAGCACTTGGCGATGAATTATCGGTTGTTGAAGAATCTTTTTCCGCTGGATTATTAGAGTATCCGCATTACACAAGGCCATATGATTTTATGGGATGGAAAGTTCCCGAAGTACTTGTAAACGGAAATCATGCAGAAATTAACAAGTGGCGCCGTAAAAAATCTTTAGGGCGTACTTTAAAGCAACGTCCTGATCTTCTAAAGAAAGCAGTTTTAACGGAAGAGGATAAAAAGATATTACGTGAAATAACGAGAAAAAATTTTTAAACTATTGGCATTAAGAACAGCGCTTGTGTTATAATTCGTTCTTGTGATTTAGAGGAGGTAAAAATGAATAATATAATTGAGTCGTTAGAAAAAGAGCAAATGCGAGATGATTTAATCAACATTCATGTTGGAGATACTGTTAATGTCCATTTGAAAATCATTGAGGGCGGGAAAGAAAGAGTTCAAGTTTTTAAAGGAATAATTATTCGTAAGCAAAATGGGGGAGCAAGAGAAACATTTACGGTCAGAAAAGTTTCTTTTGGTATCGGCGTAGAAAAAATCTTTCCCACACATTCTCCGAAAATTGTAAAGGTAGAGGTGTTAAGCAAAGGGCATATTCGTCGTTCAAGATTATACTTTCTGCGAGATAGGGTAGGCAAACGCGCACGGCTGAAAGAGAAAAGACGTTAGCAGTTTTCAGGGGATTTAATAAATGCATAATGAACGCCATAAATTTTTAGAACTCGGAGGAGTAGTATTTTTATTTCTATTTGAGACTATTCTTCTTATAGTCGTAGCATTTCTAATAGCCTTCGCAATAAAATTGTTTATTGTCCAACCGTTTTTAATTCCGTCAGAGTCAATGATGCCGACCCTACAACCAGGGGACCGGGTGCTTGTAAGTAAGTTTTTTTATAAATTTAATGAACCAAAGCCCGGAGATATTGTCGTTTTTATTTCGCCAACAGATTTAAACAAAGATTATATTAAAAGAGTAACAGCTGTTGGGGGAGAGAAAATTGAGGTTAAAAAAGGACAAGTTCTTATCAATGGTGAGTTTATTAAGGAATCATATGCGGTGAAGGATGGGGATTTAAGCGATTATGGACCTGTCGAGATTCCAAAGGACTCAATATTTGTAATGGGGGACAATAGAGCAAATAGTGGAGATAGTAGAATTTTCGGCCCCATCAAAAAGAAATCTATTTTAGGTCGCAATTTTGCTATTTATTGGCCATTAGACAGAATAAGTTTAGTTAATTAACAAAAACCCCAATTTTTTTAAATTGGGGTTTTTGTTTTCTTTTTAGAAGGATGTTTCGATTTTTTATAGAATTAATTTAACTGTGAATGCGCAAAATACTAAGAAAATATCACATTTTAAAAAATTAAAGAGAAAGTCCGATAATTTAAACAATCTTTACGTATTTGAAGAGCATCTACAAAGAGAATGTTTTTCTTTAATTGCCGGAGTTGATGAAGTTGGCAGAGGTTGCTTAGCCGGGCCATTGGTAACATCCGCAGTTATTTTACCAAAAGGTATTTTCCTTCCAAATTTAAGAGAAAGTAAACAACTTTCTCCCAAAAAAAGAGCTGAGTTTTTTGGAGAAATAAAAAAGCTTGCAATAGCTGTAAGCATTGTAATTGTAAAACCAGAAGAAATCGATAAGTTTGGTGTCCACAAAGCAAACCTAAAAGCTCTCGCGCAAGCATTATTAAAGTTAGAGCCTCAACCCGACTATTGTTTGGTTGACGGATTTACGCCCATTGGCCTAAATAAGCCATTTCTTGCAATTAAAAAAGGGGACACCAAAAGCGCATCGATTGCAGCGGCCTCGATAATTGCAAAAGTTACAAGAGATGAAATCATGATTGATTATCACAATAAATATCCGAATTATGGATTTGCAAAGCATAAAGGATATGGTACAAAAGAACATTTAAGAAATCTAATGAATTTTGGGCCATGCGATATACACCGAAAATCCTTTGCGCCAGTTAAAAAAGCCTTAGTTGAATTTAAACAGGAGGAACTTTTTGGTATCTCTCGGCAATAAAGGTGAGAAGTTAGCTTGTAGATACCTTAGGCGTAAAGGTTATAAAATTCTGGAAAATAACTATCGTTGCAAGATTGGGGAAATAGATATTATTGCCCGGAAAGACGAATGCATGGTCTTTGTTGAGGTTAAAACACGTTCAAATAAGGAATTTGGTGAACCGTTTGAAGCGGTAACAAGTTATAAACAAAAACGTTTACGTCGACTGGCCGAAAGCTATATAGCCAGTAAACCAAAAAACAAATTAAACTGCCGTTTTGATGTAATTTCCCTTTTGTTTAATGGAGAAAAGTTTACAATTTATCACATAGAGAATGCTTTTTAGGAAAAGCAGATAAAGGGGTACCGTTGTTAGCAAAAACAGAAAGCTGCTCGGTTTTGGGGATGGAGGCATCCTTGATTGAGGTTGAGGTAGATATCTCAAATGGATTACCTGCTTTTAATATAGTTGGGTTACCTGATACTGCTATTCAAGAATCACGCGAGAGGGTAAGATCCGGGATAACAAATTCTGAATTTGAATTTCCGTTAAAAAGGATAACCGTAAATTTGGCTCCCGCTGATCTCCGAAAAGAAGGACCATCTTTTGACCTTTCAATCGCTATTGGAATTTTAGCCGCAACAAAACAAATTTCACGAGAAAAATTGTTAGATTACTTATTTGTGGGGGAACTTTCTCTTACGGGTGGAGTAAGACCTGTAAGTGGAATTTTGTCGATGGCTATCTGCGCAAAATCCCAAAAAAAGAAAGGCTTTATAGTTCCCAAAGACAACGCAAACGAAGCTGCTTTAATTCAGGGATTAGAAGTAATTCCGGTGACTTCTCTAAATGAAGTTGTGGACTTTTTTTCAGGTGAAAAACAAATAAAACCCGCTACAGGGGTTTCTCTCGGCATATCCGAGGAAAGTTCATCCATTGACGTTGATTTTAGCGATATTAAGGGTCAAGAACATGCAAAGCGAGCTCTCGAAATTGCAGCAGCTGGCGGACATAATGTTTTAATGGTCGGGCCGCCCGGTTCCGGCAAAACCATGTTGGCTAGACGTATGTCGACAATAGTGCCGGATATGACTTTCGAAGAGGCTATTGAGGTAACTAAGATTTACAGTGTTTCGGGGATGTTATCATCAAAAAAAGGGTTGGTATCTACTCGTCCGTTTAGAGCTCCTCATCACACCGTTTCACCAGCTGGTTTAGTTGGCGGTGGTCAATTTCCTCGTCCCGGTGAAATAAGCTTAAGCCATAACGGGGTTCTGTTTTTAGATGAATTTCCGGAGTTTAGTAGAAGCGTCCTTGAAGTTTTAAGGCAACCGTTGGAGGATGGCATTGTAACAATTTCGCGAGCATCGTCTACACTAACTTTTCCGGCAAAATTCATGATGATAGCAGCCATGAATCCCTGTAAATGCGGATATCTTGGAGATAAATTAAAAGAGTGCACTTGTTCACCATCTCATATTAGAAAATACAGAAGTAAAATATCCGGTCCTCTTATGGATAGGATTGATATTCAAATAGAAGTTCCTCGTCTCACAAAAAATGAACTCATTGGAATTTCAACGGGAGAATCATCAAAAAAAATAAAATGCCGGGTTCAAAAAACAAGAGATCGCCAGAGAAAAAATCTTGACAGTAAAAATATCACATGTAACAGCCAAATGTCCCCACGCATGATAAAAAAATATTGTAATCTTTCTGATTCAGCACAAGATTTTTTAGAAAATGCCATTGATAAATTAGGTTTGAGTGGTAGGGCATACGATAAAATATTAAAGATAAGCAAAACCATATCGGACTTAGATGAAAAAAATACAATCGAAACCGAACATTTAGCGGAAGCGTTACAGTACAGATGTTTTGAAAATGTATCCAACTATTAAATCTACAACAGGTGGATGAAATGGAAAAAAAGTATTGGCTGGGATTAAAGCTTGTTCCGGCAATAGATAAAAGATTTTCAAAAATAATAAATTTTTATGAAACAGCGGAAGAAGTTTGGTATGCAAAAAAGGAGAGTTTTTTAAAAATATATGGAGTGTCATCTGAGCTTGCCAACGAAATAATAAAACAAAGAGAAAGCATTGATTTAGATAAGAACTGGCAAAGACATAAAAAAATGGGTATAGAAATTTTAACAATATATGATGATAATTATCCCCCGTTGTTAAAGGAAATTCCCAACCCTCCCAACGTTCTCTTTTTTAAAGGAGATTTAATAGAAAAATATTCTGAGGCGGTGGCGATTGTTGGTTCAAGACGTGCTACTGCCTACGGTGTTGCTTTAGCCGAGGAACTGGCTTTAAACCTTTCAGAAGCCGGCGTAACGATCGTTAGTGGTGTGGCAAGGGGTATTGACAGTTCAGCGCATAGAGGCGCTTTAAAAGACAAAGGAAGCACGATTGGGGTACTTGGGTGTGGTCATGATGTAATTTATCCGCCCGAGAACAAAAGACTTTATGAGACAATCTCCCAACAAGGAAGTTTAATTTCGGAATATCCAATTGGTACCAGACCTTTAAAGTGGAATTTTCCTGCTAGAAATCGAATAATTAGTGGGCTTTCCAGAGGAGTTGTTGTAGTTGAAGCTTCTGAAAAAAGCGGGGCTTTGATAACAGTTGATTTTGCGTTAGAGCAAGGGAGAGAGGTTTTTGCGGTTCCGGGAAATACAAAAAATATTTTAAGCAAAGGGCCACATAAATTATTAAAAAGCGGAGCTTGTTTAATTGAAACTTCGCAAGACATCCTGGAAGAATTGGGTTTGAGTCACTTGGTGTCTTCACAATTACAGACAGATCGTCTTGCTAAGTTAAACGAGGAGGAACAAAAAATCTTGGCTTGCCTGGGATGGGAGCAAAAATATATTGACGAAATAATTAGGGATTTAGATATTAATCCCTCTAAAACCGCTAGTTTGCTGACTACATTAGAAATAAAAGGTTTTATAAAACAAGATATAGGGAAAAAGTATCTTAGAATTCATTAATTCCAAAAAAGGAAACCATGGAAAATTCAGTTAATAAATTTTTGCAGTATCTTTATGCAGAAAGAAATATGTCAAAACACACAATAAAAGCTTATAAGTCCGATTTAAATCAATTTGTATCTTACTTAAAAAGAGGAGATATTTCAATTGAACGAATTAATTACATCTGTTTAAGGCGTTATTTGGCTTATCTTCAAACACTGGGTTATGCAAGAACAAGTGTTGCACGAAAACTCACTGCCGTCCGTTCTTTTTTTGGATTTCTTCAACGTGAAGGAGCAGCAGGTTCCAACCCGGCGTCTCTGATTTCTTTTCCAAAGCTTGGAAAAAAACTTCCAAAATCGTTACAGATGAATATAGTAGAAGTACTTTTAAATGCACCGGACATCAACAAATCCTATGGGCAAAGAGATAGGGCTATATTAGAGGTTCTTTATGGAACGGGGATCAGGGTAAGTGAATTAGTTGGACTGGACATCATGGATGTTGATTTTAAACAGCAGGAAGTTAAGGTTTTTGGCAAAGGAAGAAAAGAAAGGATAGTTCCCATAAACCAAGAGGCATTAAAATTCATAGAACATTATCTGTCTCAAGGAAGAAAAAAAATTCTGAAAGACAGCAAAAAACAAACAGCTTTATTTTTAAATAAACAAGGTGAAAGATTAGCCGATGGAGCCATTAGGCGAATTATAAAAAAATATGTAAAGCAAGCCGGAATTGAAACGGGAATAACTCCCCATGTTTTAAGACATACTTTTGCAACACATCTTCTTGAGGCCGGAGCTGACCTGCGTTCTATCCAAGAACTTCTTGGTCACGTTGATTTATCATCGACTCAAATTTATACTCATTTGAGTAGAAGTAAACTGAAAGAGATATATTTGCAAGCTCATCCGAGAGCTTGAATTTTTACGGGAGGTAAATTGAGAAAGGAAGAAACGTCTGCTATCAGAGAACTTTGGCTTAAGTATCACGAAGAAAAATCTCGTGAAATTAGAGATAAGTTGCTTCTTAGCTATGCACCATTAGTTAAATATGTTGCGGGACGAGTTTCAATAGGCTTACCTCATAATGTTGAAAAAGCTGATCTTGTTAGCTATGGGATGTTCGGTCTTATTGATGCCATTAAAAAATTTGACCCTTTCAAGAACATAAAATTTGAGACTTATGCTATTACAAGAATTAGGGGTGCCATAATTGATGAATTACGCTCGCTTGATTGGGTTCCTCGCTCAGTTAGAAGAAAAGGGAAACTGCTTGAAAAAGCTTACATCGAATTAGAGAACAAACTTAAGCGTAATCCAACTGATGAAGAAATTGCAGAAAATCTGGAGATATCTTTGGCGGAATTGCAGACGTTATATAATCAGCTAAGTTATACTTCACATATTGCTTTAGAAGAATTTTGGAATATCGGAAAAGGGAAGGATGAACAGTTAAACTTAATTGAAACATTGGAGGACACAAAGGGGCATGAACCATCAAAAGAGCTTGAACTTGAGGAAGTTAAACAGGTTTTAGCAAAAGCAATAGACAATCTTTCCAAGAGAGAAAAAACAGTTATAGCTCTTTATTATTACGAAGGATTAACGCTGAGGGAAATAGGAGAGGTTCTTGGTGTTACGGAATCGAGAGTGTCTCAACTCCACACCAAAGCCGTTCTTCGTTTAAGGGCGCACCTAAAAGAAACGGTATCAGTTTTTTCATAAATCAAAAGCTTATTAATAAGGCATATGTTTAACTTGATGCACAACAACAAGTTTGATATATTTTAAATTTAGTATGTTTCTTATCCAGAGAGGCGAGGGACTGGTTCCAAGAAACCTCGGCAATTTACCTTATTTGGTGTGGTGCAAATTTCGACAATGGTGAATTGAAAGATGAGAAAGGGTTAAAATCTCAAAATAAAAAAGGGGTTATCTTTTAGATTTTGAGAAAAAAGTTTTTTAATAAAAAATTTTAAGGAGGATTTTAGTTGAAAAAAAGAAAGTATTTGTTCACTTCGGAATCAGTAACAGAAGGACACCCCGACAAAGTAGCTGATCAAATTTCAGATGCGATTCTAGATGAGATAATTGAACGCGATCCAATGGCCAGAGTGGCTTGTGAAACCTTTTTAACCACCGGGTTGGTGGTTGTCGGGGGTGAGATTACAACTAATACATATGTAGAAATTCCAAATATAGTTAGAAGAACCATAAATGAAATTGGTTATACCAGGGCTAAATATGGATTTGATGGTGATACGTGTGGAGTTATTTTGTCAATAGACTCTCAATCTCCCGATATTGCACAAGGAATAAACTCTGCTTACGAAGAAAGAACCGGAGAAACAAATGAAGACGAGCTTGATAAGGTTGGAGCAGGGGATCAAGGAATGATGGTCGGTTATGCTTGCACAGAAACCCCTGAACTCATGCCGGCGCCAATTATGCTTGCTCATAAACTTGCGCATAGGTTAGCCGAAGTTAGAAAAGCAAAGATACTACCTTATTTAAGACCGGATGGAAAAACCCAGGTAACCATGGAATACATCGATGGTATGCCTGTAGCGGTAAAGACAATTGTTGTTTCTTCTCAACATAAGCCGGGAGTTGAAATAGATGCAATCTTAAAACCGGATATAATTGAGCATGTTATAAAACCTGTTGTTCCTGAAGAGTATATTGATTATGATAAAGTTCGTATTTTAGTTAACCCCACAGGTAAATTTGAATTAGGAGGTCCTTCCGCAGATACGGGGCTAACGGGAAGAAAAATTATTGTTGATACGTATGGCGGGGCGGCTAGAACCGGTGGCGGATGTTTTTCGGGTAAAGATCCTACCAAGGTAGACAGATCAGCTCATTACGCTGCCCGTTACGTTGCAAAAAACATTGTAGCCGCAGGACTGGCAACCAAGTGTGAAGTGCAATTAGCATATGCAATTGGTGTCGCACATCCTGTATCAATTATGGCAGAGTGTTTTGGAACAGCAAAAATTGACCCCAACAAAATCGAGGATTTAATAAGCAAATGTTTTGATCTGAGACCGGCTGCAATAATTAAAAAGTTCAATTTAAGAAGACCAATTTATAAAAAAACGGCGTGCTATGGCCACTTTGGCCGCAATGATAAGGATTTTACGTGGGAAAAGACTGATATGGCGGAGATTTTAAAAAAAGAAGCCGGTCTATAGATCAACTCGTTTTAAAAAAATTTTAAAAAGCTGTTGGCGGTTAAACAAATTTTGTTTAAGAAATTGTTATTTTTGATTAGCGCTATAAATCACCGGTTTATCCGGTGTGTCAGATACTGGTCTGACGATACGTTTTAAAGCGAAGCAATTTGAAAAAGTTTTTATCCAAAGGATAATTGTCCTCTGGACAAAAATAAATTTTTTTGGTTCGTTTTCTTACTCGCTAAGAAAACGAACCAAAAGACGAAGGAATTTTGTGAAATCTACAAATATTGAGATTGATAAAGAGATTTCATCGAAATTCCTGAGCTGGGCGGCCGATCATTTTTTACGGCTCCAAAATGTACGGTTGTTCAGGCGCCTGCAGAACTCGGGCTACGTCCTCAAACTTTAAAAATTTTCTCGGCTGAATTCAAGGAGATGGTTAATTGATGAAGAGAAAAAAAGACTCAAAGAAAGAAAAGGGAAACCCGGACAAAGAAGCAAATATCTCTTCTTCGAAGGATGAAAGACCTGGAATTTTCAATCGCGAAAAGAAAGAATATGCCCAGCTTAAAAGGATTTTAGCTATCTCTAAACAATTAGCTGAAGAAAATTTAAAATCTGATAGAGTCGCAGAAAAAATTTATGTGAGATTAAAAAAATATTACGGGAACAGAGGAAAGGTTCTTCTGAAATTAAATAGCCGTGAGTTGAATACCCTGATAAGAAACTTAAATGAATCGGATATCGAGGAGAGCAAAATGTTGGCATCGATAATCGAGATACAAGCAAAATAATTTAACTGCATTGACGTTATTCTCACGTCGAAATATTAATAAACACCAATATTAATTTCTGGAGGATATAAATGAATGACGTTGAACATCTTTTGGGTTCAAAAGTTAGGTTCAAATTACTCGAGGTTATATTTTCCAATCCAGAAATTCATTATTACGGTAGATTTTTACAGAAAGCTACCGGCTTGGATCATAAGGCAATATGGAAAGAGTTAAATTTACTTGAAAAAATCGGAGTTCTTGCATCTGAAAATGATGGTAGACTAAAAAGATATCACATCATTCCTTTCCGTGGTTCAGAGGATCTTGCAAATTTTATATTAAAATCCAGCGGTAAACCAAGCATATCAAAAAAACGTCTGCGCGGAAAAACAAAGACAAAAAGTAAAGAGAAGAGTGCTCGTCAGTATAAGAAATCACTCGAGGAAGCAAAACAGTTGATGCTGGAATTAGAGGGAATTGAGCCAGTAAATTAAAGGAGAAATATTTAGTTTGGATTCAAAGGTAGCCATTATCGGCGGAAGCGGGATATATAAACTAAAAGCTTTTAAAGAGGTCAACGAAGAGTGTGTTAAGACACCTTATGGCGAAGTCTTAATTTTTCGAGGAAGATGGAATAGAAAAGAAATAATCTTTCTGCCTAGGCATGGAAAAAATCATAAAATTCCACCTCACAAAATTAATTACAGAGGAAACATATTTGCACTAAAATCTCAGGGTGTAAAAAGAATTTTAGCAACATCCGCTTCAGGAAGTTTAAATCAGCAAATGAAGCCGGGGGATTTAGTGATAATAAGTCAATTTATAGATTTTACCAAAAACAGGCCTTCAACTTTTTTTGAAGAAAGTGATGTTTATCATGTAGACATGACTGAACCATATTGTTCTGAACTATCTCATATTTTTACTTTGGCAGCAGAGAAGATGGGTTTAAAATTTCATTCTAAGGGAACATATCTGTGCACCGAGGGGCCAAGATTTGAGACTACAGCCGAGATAAAGGCATATAGCTTATTGGGAGCCGATATTGTTGGTATGACCAATGTTCCGGAGGTCGTCCTCGCAAGAGAAGCAGAAATTTGTTATTCAAGCGTGGCGGTGGTAACCAATATGGCTGCTGGAATAAAAGAGGGTCATCTTACGTCAACCGAAGTATCTCAAAAAATGCAAGAGATGTCCCGAAATGTAACCAAACTTTTTTTAACTGTTGTTAACGAAATTCCAGAGAAGAGAAGTTGTTGTTGCGGCAGCGCTTTAAGCGATTCTAAAATGAAGCTCCTTTAAGTTTTCGTGAAAACGTTCGAGCTTCACTTATTATTTTTTCTTCATCGCAAACCAATAAATCTCCATTTTCAACCACTGTTCTTCCATCGATAATAACCGTATCAACGTCTGAACCTTTAACCGAATAGGCAAGTTGTGAATGCACATCGTATAAGGGGACAAGGTGCGGTTTGTCCATATCAAGTAGCACAATATCCGCCTTTTTGTTTGCTTCCAGCGATCCTATCGTTTCATCGAGACCGAGAACTTTAGCCCCTCCTTTTGTTGCCATCCATATCGCTTCTTTTGCGTTGACGGCGGTTGGATCTTTTCTTGCAATTTTGTGAAGTCTTGCTGCCGTTTGCATTTCGCCAAACATGTCTAAATCGTTATTACTGGTTGCTCCGTCTGTTCCCAACCCAACTTTTACTCCCGCTTTTAAAAGATCCGGAACAGGGCAAATTCCTGTAGCAAGTTTCATATTGCTTTGAGGATTATGAACAACTCCCGCTCCGGCCTCTTTTAATATTTCAATGTCATGAGTCGAAACCCAATTAACATGGGCAGCGATAGTTTTTTCGGTAAGAACTCCCAAATTATTCAGGTAAGCTATAGAGCTCATTCCTTTTTCCGACTCTATTTTTTTATTTTCCCATTCTTCTTCGGAAAGATGGATATGAAAGGGGACATCATATTCTTTTGAAATTTCAGCAGCCTGCTTTAAAAGTTCGGAAGAGCAAGTATATGGTGCATGTGGAGCAACTGCCGGCATAATACGACCGCTACCTCCTCTTAATTTTTTAATTAGATTTTCGGTGTTTTTTAAGCCTTCTTTGGGTGACTTTGTAATAGGGGTCTTTGAATCTAAAAGGGGACTTCCGAGTATTGCTTTTATCTTCATCTCTTCAAGAACTTCCGCTGCTATATCCGGTAAAAAATACATATCACAAAAAATTGTTGTTCCGCTCTTTAGCATTTCCGCAACAGCAAGTCTAATCGCTTTCCGTATGAACTCAGCATTTACGTACTTAGCTTCAGCGGGCCAAATGTGGTTCTCCAGCCATTCTTTTAATGGCAAGTCATCGGCGAGTCCTCTAAAATAAACCATTGCCGCGTGTGTATGTGCATTAACCAACCCGGGAATAGCCATCTTATTGGCAGCAAAAATTATTTTTCTTGGCTTATAAATTTCGGTTGATATATTTTCGACTTTGTCAATGGCGATTATTTTCCCATTATTTATCGCAATTCCAGCATTTTCTATTATCGAGAATTCATCGTTTACGGTTACAGCCAAACATCCTGAAATTAACAAATCAATTTCTTTTGACATTTTTTCCTCCACTTAAAAATTATTTGCGTTGGAGATAAATAAGAGAATGAGTGTTTTACAAAACTTCAAGACTTACATAACAAAGCCCTCTGCTTGGAGGAAAAATTTTAGAAAAGGCCGTTTTAGATAAGTCAATAACTCGACCTTTAACATATGGACCTCTGTCAATAATTTTTACCGTTACCTGTTTACCGTTTAAAAGATTTGTAACTTTTACTCTTGTCCCCTTGGGAAGAGTTTTGTGAGCTGCTGTTAAACCCGGAATTCCATACCAACTTGCCCAACCTTTTTCGATAACATTAGAGGAACTACGATTTTTGCCGCGGGAAGGCATATTCTCTGAAATTTCACTTTCATTTGCTATACCTGGAAGCATCATATCCTTTTTGTTTAGCTCTTCCTTCAATTTCTTGCTTAACTTATTTGTTTGAGCAACCAACTTTTCTTGACACTCATAATTTTTTTCTAAATTTTCTAATTGAAATTGGATTTTTGATTGTGAATTTTTAAGATTTTCAATCAACTCAGCATCTTTTCCCGAAACTCTTAATAAAGCCTCCAATCTGAAAAAAAATTCATGGATATCACTACTGGTTAAAAGGATAATTGCAGAAGAAAAATTGTCTTCTTTATAAAGACCTACAATTCTTGTGTTTAAATCCTGAACCGATTTATTTAAGTCACTCTCGGTATCTTTTAAAAGATTTTTAGTCTTAATTACCTCTTCATCTAATTTTTGCAGCGTCAGTCTTTCGCTGTTGCACTTAGCAACAATCTTGTTTAATTCCGTTTTTGTCTTCTCTGTTTTTGGACTCGGAGCTGCTAAGGTTGAGGAGGGAATCAAGATTAGGATTAAAACCGGAATAATTATTAAAAAAAATGGCTTGATCATTGATTTTTTTAGAGAACTTAATTTCAAATCGGTTTCACCCTTCAAAATAGGTTAACGGAACACAAGCGATAAATTTAAAAAAATTATAACATAGAAGATAAAATTTGGAAGAGTTGTTAAGTTAATATATGATTAAAAAAGTTTTTTAAAGTATTTAAGAGGAGAGGTAGCTTGTCTAAGAAAATTGCACAAGTAATTGTTGATATTCCATCACAAAATGTAGATCACCCTTTTGAATACCTGGTGCCCTCAAACATTAAATCTCGTGTTGATATTGGCTCATCGGTGTTAATATCTTTTGGCTCACGCCTTCAACTGGGTTATGTTATCGGCTTTTGCAACAAGTCAACTATTGCTTCTTTAAACCCAATCATCGATGTGATAGATGAAAAACCAATCTTTAACAAAGAAATGCTCAGTTTATGCTGCTGGGTCAAAGAACATTATTTATCCACTTTGAGTGAGTCTTTAAAACTTGCTTTTCCTCCGGGGAGAAGCAGGCATCTTAAACAAGAATTGACTTTGCTGAGCGGAAATGATGATAAATTGCTTAGCGAACGTCAAAAAGAACTTTTAAATGTTATTGCAAACATGGGAGGAAAAGCAAAAATAGATGAAATTAAAAAGTATTTCTCGAAAGGGTTACCAAATTTAATTGGAAGTCTTGAAAGAAAGGGTTTTATAAAGAAAAAATATGTAATATCTAAACCACAAATAAATGCAAAAACGGAAGAATACGCCAGTTTAAATTTATCAATAGAAGACACAGCTAACATAGTTACCTCATTAATCAAGAAAGCTCCAAAACAAAGGAAGATACTTTCCCTTCTTTTAGAGGAAAGAACTGTGCCTGTGCACGAACTTCTTTTGAGCACAGGCAGCTCTCGCCAATCCTTAAAATCTCTCATCAACAAAGGCATTGTGAAACTAAATGAAAAATCGATATTTCGAGAACCCGACTTTTTTTATCCGGAAAAAATCCCTTCTTCTTTAAAATTAACCGATGAACAGAGAAGAGCTCTTGAGCAAATAAAAATGGCCATTGACAAAGAAACTTATGGAGTTCAACTTTTACAGGGAGTAACCGGGAGTGGGAAAACGGAAATTTATCTGCGGGCAATAGCCGATGTTTTAAACAAAAATAAGACCGCGATAGTTCTGGTCCCCGAAATAGCATTAACCCCACAAACGGTTCACCGGTTTCGTTCACGTTTCGACGAAATGGTTGCTGTATTACATAGTGGTCTTAGTTTAGGAGAAAGATACGACCAATGGGAAAGAATCAAACAAGGCGATTGTAAGGTCGTTGTCGGCACGAGATCGGCTCTTTTTGCTCCGTTAAATAATCTGGGGCTCATTGTAATAGACGAGGAACACGAAACCACATATAAACAAAACGCCAATCCTCGCTATCATGCAAGAGAAGCTGCAAAAAAGAGAGCTCAATTAAATAATGCTTTAGTAATTCTGGGTAGCGCGACGCCCAGTATAGAAAGTAAATATGAGGTTGAAAAAGAAAATTATGAACTTATAAAACTCACAAAAAGAGTCGAAAATAGAAAGTTTCCGGATATCGAGATAATTGATATGAGAAAAGAAACCAAAAAGGGGAATCGAGGGATATTTAGTTCTGTACTTTTGCAAGAAATGGAAAGATGTATAAATTCTAATAAAAAAATAATGTTGTTTTTAAATAGACGTGGTTACGCCGGCTTTACATTATGCAAAGACTGCGGCTTTGTTTTCAAATGCAAAAGATGTAATGTTTCTTTAGTTTACCACCTTAATAACGGAGTAATGCGTTGTCATCACTGTGGCTACACAACTTACTTGCCAAAGCTGTGTCCGAATTGCAAGAGTTATCGAATGGGGTATTTTGGCATCGGAACACAACGTGTCGAAAGTGAAATAAAAAGGATATATCCGGAAGTTCCGTTAATACGAATGGACGCAGACACAACCATAAAGGGAGGCTCCCACCGAAAAAAAATAATTGCTTTTAAAAAACTGGATGTCGGGATACTTTTGGGGACACAGATGATTGCCAAGGGATTAGATTTTCCCGATGTTGCATTAATCGGCGTTATAAACGCAGATACAGCCTTAAATCTACCTGATTTTAGGGCCGGGGAACGAACCTTTCAACTTTTAATGCAGATAAGCGGCAGAGCGGGTAGGGGGGATTTCCCCGGTAAGGTTATTATACAAAGTTATTGTCCGGGCACATATGCCATCTCCGAAGTAAAAAAGGGTACATACGATAATTTTTTTGAACAAGAGATAAAAATAAGAAAAGAGCTCAACTATCCACCGTTTTCTCAACTCATTAATATCTTGTTCTCAGGAAGTGAAGAAAAAACCGTAGTAGAGGTGGCTCACTCATTTAGTGAGCATTTCAACAAAATTAAAGGTAAAACATGGTTAGATAGTTGTCTTGGTCCAACTCCAGCTCCCCTTTCAAAAATTAAAAATAGGTATAGATGGCATTTAATTTTAAAAACAAATGACTCAACCTCTGCGGTAAAATTTTTAAGGGAAAACATGAAGAGCTTAATTTCGAAGAAAAGTTCAAAAGATGTTAAAATATTAATAGACGTTGAACCAATTTGGACATTATAGCTTAAATTTTTAAAGGTGATATTTATGGCAGTATTAAAGATTAGAAAATTTGGAGACCTTATTCTCAAAGAAAAATGCATACAAATAGCTAATATTGATTACGAACTGGAAGAACTCGTAAAAAATATGGCAAAAACAATGTATGAAGCACCGGGCATCGGGCTTGCCGCCTCCCAAGTAGGAGTTCTTAAGCAGCTATTTATTTGCGATATTGGAGATGGTCTTCAAGTTTACGTAAACCCAAAAATCCTTGCTATAGAGGGGGAGGACACAGATGAAGAGGGGTGTCTAAGTGTCCCCGGCATAAACGTTCCCGTAAAGCGTGCAAAAAAGATAAAGGTTGTTGCTTTAAACATGAACAAGAAGAAGGTGGCCTTTGTTGCCGACAATTTATTATTGGCTCGGGCCATTCAGCATGAGATTGACCATTTACACGGAATAATCATCTTAGATCGAACTGATAGCGAAAACAGAAGAAGAGCCCTTAGCGAGCTCAACGAAAACGCAAAAAGAAATTAATTGGAGGAAGTTTTTGAGAATAATCTTCATGGGAACCCCGCAATTTGCAACACCATCGCTTAACGCCTTATTGAAATCCCAACATCAAGTTGTAGCCGTGATAACACAACCTGACCGACCGAAAGGGAGGTACTTAAATTTAAAACCTTCTTCTGTAAAAAAGGTTGCATTAAAACATGGAATCCCCGTACTTCAGCCGCCAAATTTAAAAAATGAAGATTTTAAAAAAACGATAATCAAACTTAATCCTGACATAGTTGTTGTGGTTGCTTTCGGGCAATTGATCCCACCTTGGTTGTTATCTTTGTCTAAACACGGTTGCGTAAACATTCACCCATCTCTTTTACCCAAATATAGAGGCGCAGCCCCAATTCAGAGGGCAGTTATAGACGGCTGTGCCGAAACGGGCATAACGATAATGCTTATGGATGAAGGTCTTGATACAGGTGACATTTTATTGCAAAAAAAAGTACCGGTTTTTAGTCAAGAAACAGCTGGAGAACTTCACGATAAACTTGCTAATTTAAGTCCCGACTTACTTTTAAAAACAATACAGGGACTCGATTCTAAAACAATTAAACCTATAAGACAAAATGACGCTGAAGCGAGTTTTGCTCCAAAGATAGAAAAAAATGATGCCAAAATAAATTGGGATAATTCAGCCCAAGAGATTAAAAATCTTATTCGAGCTTTAAATCCAATCCCCGGAGCTTATTTTCTTTTTAAAAATAAACGTTTAAAAGTTTTTAAATCCGAGGAAGTAGGAGAGGAATCTTTATCACCCCCCGGGACAATCACCGAAATCAAAAAAGGCATCGGTTTTAAAGTCTGCTGTGGAAGCAATTCTCTTTTAATTCTTCATGTTCAGCCTGAGGGTAAAAAAATTATGACTGCAAGCGAATTTTCTCGAGGCTATCAAATAAAAAAGGGAGATGTGCTTGGGTAGTGCCGATAACCGCTAGAGAATTGACTTTAAATATTATTATGGAAGTTCATCAAAACAAAAGTTACGTAAATTTTCTTTTGCCCGAAAAATTAGAAAAAAGTCAGCTTTCAAAATTAGATAGAGCTTTAACAACGGAGCTTGTTTGCGGTGTTCTTAGAATGGAGGGGACTATTGATTGGATTTTATCTCAATTTTCCTCTCGAAAAATAGATAAAATCCTCCCTGAAGTCCTTGATATTTTAAGGATTGGGATTTATCAACTTATTTACCTAAACAAGATTCCTCCTCATGCTGTTATCGATGAATCCGTGAAACTCGCAAAGAAAAATTTTCATCAAGGTGTGGCAAATTTTGTAAATGGTATTCTTCGGACGATTAATCGAGAAAAAAATAAAATAGTTTATCCGCGGAAGGAAGATAATCTTATTGATTACATCTCGGTTAAATACTCTCATCCTAAATGGCTGGTTCAAAAATGGATAAGTGAGCTTGGGCCCGAAGAGACAGAGGATTTATGTAAGGCAAACAATGTTCGGCCCAAGCTAAAATTAAGAACAAACCTTATAAAAATCACCCCGGACAAATTAGCAAACTTGCTTAAAAAAAGGGGCATTATAACGACTTCCGGCAGTTTCCTCGACGAGTGCTTGATGGTGGTTGAAGGATTTAATTTGGCCAGCCTAAGAGAATTTAAAGAAGGCTTCTTCTTTATCCAAGGAGAAAGTTCAATGTTGGTTTCCCGTATTGTGAATCCCAAAGCAGGCGATACGATCCTCGATATTTGTGCTGCTCCCGGTGGAAAAACTACCCACTTGGCAGAAATTATGAAAAATCAAGGGCAGATAATAGCCGTTGATCTCCACCGAAATCGCCTAAAACTTCTTGAGGACTCTTGTAAAAGAATGGGAATTAAAATTGCTGTCCCCGTTCAGGCTGATGCCACAAAATTAGGTGAAACAATAAATAAGCCGGTTGATAAAGTCCTTCTTGATGCTCCTTGTTCTGGTCTTGGAACTCTGGCCAAACGGCCCGATGCCCGGTGGCAAAAAAGTCTCCGGCAAATTAAAGAGCTTGCCGTTTTACAGCAAAAATTGCTCAAGTCAGCCTCGAGCTTTGTAAAATGCGGGGGGAGTCTCGTTTATTCAGTTTGCACTATATCAAAAGAAGAAACTATCGATACCATAAATTTTTTTCTGCATGAGCATCCGGAATTTAAACTTGAGGATATTAACAGCCAACTGCCTTTATCATTAAAATCAAAAAATAAATGGTTACAGCTTTTACCCAATGAGCATCAGACCGACGGAATGTTCATAGCAGGTTTAATTCGTACCGAGTAAACTGCTTATTTCCTTATTAACATTGAAGATGACTTGTTGCAATGTTACAATCTACCTACCCTTTGTTAGGAAAGGAAAGTAATGAGAAAAGTTAAGATTGCTCCATCAATTTTATCGGCAAATTTTGCAAAGTTAGGGGAAGATGTAAAACTCGCCGAATGTGGCGGTGCAGATTATATTCACATTGACGTAATGGATGGCCATTTTGTTCCCAACATAACCATAGGCCCACAGGTTGTAAAATCTTTAAGTAATGAAACATCTATTCCATTAGACGTTCACTTGATGATTGAAAATCCTGAGTTCTTTATCGATGATTTTATTGCTGCGGGTAGCGATTTATTATCGATTCATTTAGAAGCCTGCAGACACCTTCATCGAGTTATTCAAAAGATAAAATCATATCCAAATATAAAAGTCGGCGTTGCTTTAAATCCCGCAACCGCACTTACTAATTTAGTAAACGTTTTAAGCGAAATTGATTTTGTTTTAATTATGTCTGTAAATCCCGGGCTTGGCGGCCAAGAGCTTATCCCTCAAATGATCGATAAAATCAAGTTTCTAAAAAATATCATCAGGGAGAGAAATCTACCGGTTGAAATTGAAGTTGACGGAGGAATTGATGCCAACAACGCAAAAAAAATATTTGAAGCAGGAGCCGATATATTGGTTGCCGGCTCTTCGGTTTTTTGTAAAGGCGATGTGAAAAAAGCAATTACCGATTTAAGAGAAGCCACCACAGGTTAATGAATAAGTTCAGATACATATGCAACATCGATAGATTAAAATAGTTGGTATTTAATCTACCACATAGAGAGGTTGCATATGAAAAGGGCAGCCAAAGGTTGATCGTCCTCTGGACGAAAAAATAGGTACTCCCTGTAGCATAAGTTACAAAGGCATTTATCTTCCCGGAAAAACATTCAAGTTG
>Ga0209121_10000281_pt1 | contig 55017 bp, 49 predicted proteins | sample Cruoilmetagenom3_FD_187292 | JGI IMG/M metagenome (GOLD analysis project Ga0209121, IMG submission 187292) | Oil polluted marine microbial communities from Coal Oil Point, Santa Barbara, California, USA - Sample 3 (SPAdes) (version 2) | ecosystem: Environmental > Aquatic > Marine > Oil seeps ... | reverse complement strand
CTTGAATTTTACTGTAAGTTACTTCACCAGAATTGTCATAAACGATATCATATAATGAAGAAGACTCAAACCAACCTTGTGATACCTTAGTTCTACCATCTTTCTTCTCAAGAAGGTTTTTTCCCGAATTAAGCAAAACATGTAATTCGTCATTTTTTAAGAATGCGTTATAAGAAGGTGTTCCAGAATATTTAAAAATACTTCTTCCCCAATCTAACTCGCCAGAAACACCAAACTTTAAAATGAGAATATCATCATAATGATAAACTGTTTGCCAATAGCCACCATTCATTCCGTTAGAAACATAATTCTGAGTGATATAAAATTCTTCTGCCAATAAATACGTATTTCCCTGAGTATCTTCTAAAATATAATCTACATAAAAATTCGTCAATTCTTTTCCTTTCTTTCTCGAACCTCTTTTGTCACCATACAAATCTTCATAAACGTTTAGTGGTAATTCATAATTCTTCTTACTCGAAACTGAAAAGTTTTCTGAATCGACAATAAAATTACAGCCGCCTTTTATTCTTCCTGATCTTTTTTCAGAATAGAAACCTATGAGATGTAACTGATTATTAATAATAGAAATATTTAGATTTTGAATAAATTGATCTGTTAACGCTATGGACAATTCGGTGTTACTCTCATTCGTGATTTTATTAAAAATAAAATCATAGTTAGCCTCTCCTTTTTTCTTCTCCTTTTTACCTTCTTTATACAATTTACCTAAAACAAATACTTCGGCATTGTCATTAACAGAAATATCATTATGCTTAAAATATTTTTCTTTATGCTTTTGATAACTCTTAGTATATATAATTTCTAAAGTATTAGCATCAAAAACACGTATCGCATAATCATTTACATCTTTGTAAATATTATCTGTTGCCATGGCCAAATACTTTCCATTAGGTGATATGTCTATGCTCGTTTGTCTGTCACTTCGATTGGAAAACAAGTATCGTTTTTTGGCTACAGTTACTTCAAATAGTTTCTTTTTGGTATGTGTCCCTGTTTCTAAATTAAAAATATGTCCATACACGATACGCTCTTTTGCTTTAGGTGAAAAGACCGTAAATACTTTTATTTCATTACCAAAAACAATTTCACCAATGTACCTTTCCTTTTTACTACTTTCGACAACACGACTATGTTTCTTTTTTAGACTTTTATCGAAAACATCGAACAATAAATCTTTTTTGCTTTCTCTCACCATACCAGTTAAACCATTTTCAGTAGTGTGGATGGTTAAGATAGTTCTAGCCTTTTCTTTATCCTTATATTCTACACTTTCACTAACATTCAAAGTTGTTTTTTGAGCATACGCTAAAGAAATAGTCATTAATAAAATAAAAGAAATTAAATTTTTCATGTATTAGATTTAGATATAATTTATTGAGAGTTCAAATTAATAAAACAAATACACTTTTGAACATAAAAACGCTAAAATATCAATCTAAACAAAACAATAAATATTTTGATTTTTGAAACATGAATCCTTAATACAGAATATAACCAATACCTAGTAGCAACGAAAATAGGAATGTAGATAATGCCAAAACTTTTAACTGACTGTCAAAATCGTTTGGCTGCTTCGCTACTTTTATCTTTTTAACATGAATTATTAATGGAATGAACGCTAACAAATACATGAAATTATATGGCTCAACATAATATAGAATTGAGAAAACAATTGTTATAATCATAGCTCCAACGACCAAACAAAAATGATATACTTTTGCTCGTTGTAACCCTAATTTAACCACCAAAGTTATTTTGCCTGCATTTTTATCAGACTCAATATCTCTCATGTTATTTAAATTAAGAACTCCAACACTTAACAATCCTAAAGCTATTGCTGGCAAAATAACAACATGATCTATATTTTGCATATACAGTAAATAACTTCCCATGGTGCTAACCAATCCAAAAAACACAAACACAAAAACATCACCAAGTGCTCTGTAACCATATGGCGAATCTCCCATGGTGTAATTCAATGCCGAATAAACTGCAAATCCTCCGAGAACCACGAATAGTATTAGAAACAAAAAATTAGTAGTACCAAATGCTGCCCAAATAAGAGCTAAGGTCAACATAATAACAATTATGATATTGAACTTTATCGCATCGAGCATTTCGTCTGGTGTAATCTCTCCACTCTGCAATGCACGTTGTGGACCAACACGCTCGTCATTATCAGTACCTTTAATACCATCACCATAATCATTTGCTAAGTTCGATAATACTTGTAGACTAATTGTTGTTAAAATTGCCAGAATTAAAACCAATGGATAAAAATGACCATTGTAATAGGCAAAACAAGTTCCTAAGATAATCCCAGATACCGAAAGTGGTAACGTTCTTAAGCGCATGGCAGAAAGCCACGGTTTAATTTTTTTCATTTAAGCCCAATTAATTTATGGAATCCATTTTTTTGGGAAATTAGGTTTTCGCTTCTCTAAAAAGGCATCTCTACCTTCTTTAGCTTCGTCTGTCATATAAGCTAATCGAGTTGCTTCACCTGCAAATACTTGCTGACCTACCATACCATCGTCGGTAAGATTCATAGCAAATTTTAGCATCTTTATTGATGTTGGCGATTTAGCCAATATTTCTTGAGCCCACTCATAAGCAGTACTTTCTAACTCATCATGAGGAATCACAGCATTGACCATTCCCATATCATATGCTTCTTGTGCAGAATAGTTTCTTCCTAAGAAAAATATTTCTCTGGCTTTTTTCTGACCAACCATTTTTGCCAAATATGCAGATCCATAACCACCATCAAAACTCGTGACATCAGCATCTGTTTGCTTAAAAATGGCGTGTTCTTTACTCGCTAATGTTAAATCACAAACAACATGCAAGCTATGTCCTCCACCTACTGCCCAACCTGGCACAACAGCAATTACTGCTTTTGGCATAAAGCGAATAAGTCGTTGAACTTCTAAAATATTTAGACGATGATATCCATCTTCACCAACATAACCTTGATGACCTCTCGCTTTTTGATCACCACCAGAACAAAAACTCCAAATACCATCTTTAGAAGATGGTCCTTCAGCACTCAATAATACAACCCCAATATTTACATCTTCATTTGCATCATAAAATGCGTCGTATAACTCTGATGTTGTCTTTGGTCGAAAGGCATTTCGTACGTCTGGTCGGTTAAAAGCGATTCTAGCAACTCCGTTGCATTTAGAATATGTTATATCTTCATAAGATTTGGTAATTTTCCAATCTATATGGCTCATTTTCTATAAATTTAAGTGTAAAAATAGTGAAATAAATTCGAAGCTATTTTAAATGAATTCCATCTTCTTTTATTTCAATCTGGCGTTCTTTATAAAGTGAACCAATAGCCTTTTTAAAACTCTTTTTGCTCATTTGGAGCATATCCTTAATATCCTTTGGATCTGATTTATCATTTAGTGGAAGAAAACCGCTATTATCATGGAGTTCGTTTAAAATAAACTCAGCATTAGGTTCAATATTCCTATAACCAATCTGATTTAGAGAGATATCTAATTTATTATCATTTCGGACTTTCTTGACAATACCTTTTAAGCGGTCACCAACACTAATATCTTTATAAATATCATCTTTAAAAACTAAACCTAAGTGTTCTTTGTTAACAATAACATTCATACCTAATTCAGAAGGATGTGACACTATTAAATCTACCTCATCAAATTGGGCAACGGTTAGTTCTTTATTGTCTAGAAAACGATTGGTCTTACTTGAAGCTACAAGTCGTTCAGTTTCATCATCGAGATAACAATGTACTAAATACCAACCACCAGATTTCATTTTAAAGGCTTGTTCTTTAAAAGGGCAAAACAATTCTTTTACTAAACCCCAATCTAAGAATGCTCCAAAGTTTGTAACTTGATTGCAACGAAGTAAAGCAAATTCACCTTTCTTTATATAAGGCTTATCAGTTGTTGCAACTGGTCGTTCTTCGTTATCTAAGTAGACAAAAACTTCTAGCTTATCGCCTATTTCAAAAACTTCTGGCACATATCTATTTGGTAATAGAACCTCTCCATCATTTCCATCACCTAAAAACAATCCTGGTTCCGTGTCTCTTAAAATTTCGAGTGTATTGTATTCGCCTAACTTTATCATGCTGCAAAGGTATTGATATTAGCGAGATTCTAAAACGAATTTATCACAAAGAAAAAGCGCTATAATCAATTAACTATAGCGCTTCAATATTCTTAAAATCTATCTACTAGTAAACAGATGCTTTTTTGAAATGTACACATAATAAATAATAAACTACTGCTCTATATTTATTTCTGTTAGATTGTCCGTAAGTATCCATTACAGAAGCTATTCCTTTATCTAAATCTGCACCATCTTTTAATCCTAATTTTTTGATTAAATAGTTGTTTTTTACTGTTGCTAATTCTTTTTCGTCAGAACCAGAAACTGTTGAAGAATCTGCATTGTAAATTGAAGGCCCTAAACCTACAGTAACTTTAGTTAATAAATCCATATCTGGATTAACGCCACATTTGTCTTTTAAATCTGCTGCGTACTTTGCGATTAAGTCATCTCTTTTACTCATGTTGTTATTGTTTTAAATTAAATAAAATTAGTCTCACTAAAGGTAAGTATTTTTTAGACACATTAATAATCTATGAGTCACTTCTTAACAGCAATTTCACTTAATGAATTTAAAATACTCTAAGAGAATTTCATCATTGATATGTGAGGGTGTAAAAACCTCTAATAATTTTGGTTTCTTAGAAACAGTATAGAAAGATTCTAATTCATTCTCTAATGTTGTTTCATCATTTGCACTATAATAATCAAAACCATACATCTCACACATCTGCCTTGCACTTAGATTGTGCTTGGTTTCAAAAAACGTATCATAATTTGAAGTATTTTTATGACCTGGGAGAATTCTAAATATACCTCCACCTCCATTATTTACAACAATAATTCTAAAACTATTAGAAATGTAATTATTCCATAATGCATTACTATCGTAAAAGAAACTCAAATCACCTGTAATAAATGTTGTTTGCACATCTGCAGTTATTGATGCACCAATTGCAGTACTTGTACTGCCATCTATACCACTAGTACCTCTATTACAAAATACATTTATGGTTTTATGTAATTGAAACAACTGTGTATATCTAATTGCTGAACTGTTTCCAACTTGTAATTGACTTTGTTTAGGTAAGCATTTTAAAATAGCATTAAACGCTACAAAATCCGAAAAGGGTATTGTTTTTAAATAGTCGTCTTGTTTGTTTCGACGTTTATTTCGAATATTTATCCAAGTAGATTTAAAATCACTTGAATTTACTTGTGACACCTGAGGTAATAATTCACTCAAAAATGTATTTGGTGTAAGTTTAATATGCTTCTCAATACAGAAAAAGGTGTCGTTTGCATTAAATAAACCAATATGCCAATGGTGATTAGGCTTAAACTTTCGTAAAAACTTTTTAATTTTTTTTGAAACAATCAAACCACCAAAAGTTAATAAAACGTCGGGTTGTAAAGTCTTTAGTTCTTCTTCATTTAATGGTGCAATAATTTTGTCGATGCCAGGAAAAAAGTCTTGATGATGTAAATTTGATGTGGTTTCAGTAAACACCAAAATACTATCGTCTTCTGCTAATTTTTGAATCCATTTTTCATCAATAGAATTGGGCTGTAATACACCTACTAAAATCATTTTTCGATTTGCTCTCTGCCAAACATCACTTAAACTATTAAAACCATAATCATCAATGATTTCTATTCTACTTTGAAGTCTAAAAGGTTTTGGGTTTATGGATAATTCTTCTACAGTTTCATACAAAGGTTCGTCAAACGGAATATTTATATGCACTGGTCCAGATTTTAGAACTGCATGTGTTAGAGCACTATGGATTTCGGAATCATTATACGACTGAATATCTTGCTGTAGTCCTAAAAATAATTCGAGTTTGTTTTCAATGCTTTTAAATATTGGCAATTCATTTTCTGAATCTACTTGCTCTTCTTCCTTTAAATCGAGTTTTAAATTAGCGTTATATATTACATGTTCACCATAAACATTCTTTTGTTTTATAGTTTGCCCATCTCCTACATCTATTAAATGTTTTGGCCTATCTGCCGATAAAACTACTAACGGAATATTACTGTAAAATGCTTCAGCTACTGCAGGATAATAATTCAGCAACGCACTACCAGAAGTACAAACTACAGCAACAGGTTCTTGTATTTGTTGCGCAATTCCCAATGCGAAAAATGCTGCACATCGCTCGTCTACAATACTGTAACAATTAAAAAACTCATCGTGTGTAAAACCAATCGTAAGTGGAGCGTTTCGACTTCCTGGTGATATTACAATATGCTTAATATTATGCGTTTTGCATAAGGTCACTACCGTTTGAGATAGTGGTATTTTCGAGTACTTCATATTAATACAAAACTAGCTAATTAAAAGGGCTAAAAAAAATATCACTTCATCAAAAAACGGCAACTCAAAATATTGAATTTACATCAGAATATTTTCGCTAACTTTCACGTTTTAAATTTAATCCGAACTTGATGAAATTCTATATTCTACTCGTTTCTGCCCTCACCTTTTTAACTAGCGAAAATACGTTTGCTCAAAACAACGACAATTTATGGTTTAGAAATACTGCTATTTCGCCTAATGGTCAACAGATAGCGTTTACCTACAATGCAGATATATATGTTGTTTCTACAAATGGAGGTAAAGCCATCAGAATAACTTCACATAATGCCTACGATACTAAACCTGTTTGGTCACACGACGGTAATAAAATTGCGTTTTCGTCTAATAGGCACGGTAATTTCGACATTTTTGTAATGAATTTAAATGGAGGAAATGTGAAACGGTTAACCTATCACTCTTCAGATGATTGGGCTTCAGATTTTTCACAAAACGACAATGCTGTTTGGTTTAACTCTATTCGATTAGACAATGATAAATCTTTACTTTTTCATCAATTAGGTGAACTCTATTCTGTGTCGTTAAATGCTAATATGCCAAAACAACTGTTAAGCATACCTGCTTATGAGGCAAAAAATAATAAGAATGGAGATATTCTTTTTGAAGAAATTAAAGGTTATGAAGATCAATGGAGAAAACACCACACATCATCAGTAACGCGAGATATTTGGATTAAAAAAGCCTCTGGTGAGTATCAAAGATTATCTAGTTTCAATGGTGAAGACAGAAATCCTGTTTTTGGACAAAATGATACCATATATTATTTATCCGAAAAATCTGGAACACTGAATGTGCACCAATCGTCACTTTCTAATCCTAATACAACAAATCAAATTTCAAATTTCAAATTGCATCCTGTCCGACATTTGTCGGTTTCAAATAACAATATACTTTGTTACAGTTTTAATGGTCAGATTTACACGCAAAAACCAAACGAATCACCAAAAAAGATAACAGTAGATGTCTCAGGTGATTTATCATTACTACAAAACGAGTTACTTTTTGTAAATGGAGGGGTTCAAGAAATGGTGCCTTCACCTAATGGAAAAGAAATAATTTTTGTGTATCGTGGAGATGTTTTTGCAACTTCGGTAGATGGAAGTTTAACCAGACGTATTACCAACACTCCAGAACAAGAAAGACACCTAGACATTAGTGCAGATGGTCGTACCATTGTATATGCTGGAGAGCGCAATAATAGTTGGAATCTTTACACAACATCCATTGTTATTAAGGATGAAAAGTATTTCACAAACGCCTTAGAACTCAAAGAAGAGATATTATTAGAAAATGAAGCTGAAACTTTTCAACCAAAGTTCTCTCCAGATGGTAAAGTTATTGGCTACTTAGAAGATCGTACAAAGCTTAAAACAATTGATTTAAAATCGAAAAAAACCACTGTTATCCATAATGGCGAAAAGCACTTCTCTTACTCAGATGGTGATCAAGATTTTGAATGGAGTCCTGATGGTAAATGGTTCGCTATTACATTTTATCCAGATCGTTATTGGGTAGGAGAAATAGGCATTATAAGTGCAAATGGAGACCAAAAGCTCATTAATGTTTCTAAAAGTGGCTTTAGCGATTTCTCACCACAATGGTCTAAAGATGGAAGCATTTTATATTGGGCTTCTGACAGAAATGGAATGCACAGTGTAGCAAAAACGGGTCCTTCGGAAAGTGATATTTATGGAGTGTTTTTAACACAGAATGCTTATGACAAATTCAAGCTTAAAAAAGACGAATTTGAATTATTAGTAGACGATAAAAAGGATGATGATGAGGAAGATAAAAATGAAGATTCAAAAAAGAAGAAAAAGAAAGATGAGGTAAAGGGTAAAAAAGAAGAAAAATTAATAAAACCTATTACTATTGATTTTGATAATCTATATAAAAGAAAAGAAAAACTCACGTTATTTTCTACGCGTTTATCCTCTGCCCTTTTATCCAAAGATTTAAAACAGCTTTATTATATAGGTAGAACGGACAGTAAAGCCGACTTATGGAAGTTAGATTTAAGAACAAAAGAAATAAAATCTTTAGGTAAGTTTGGCAATGGTGGTAGTTTAGCTTTTGACAAAGAAGGTAAAATGCTATTTATTTTAAGTGGTGGAAAAATTGCTAAAATAGAAGTTGGCTCTGGTAAGAAAAAAGGGGTCGCAATAAATTCTGAAATGGCTTTTGATTTATCTTCAGAACGAGAATATCTTATGAATCATGTATCAAGACAAGTGAAGAAAAAATTCTTGGATCCAAACCTACATGGAGCACAATGGATTGTATTGACTGACAACTATAAAAAGTTTGTACCATACGTTAATAACGATTACGATTTTAAAGACATTCTAGGAGAACTTTTAGGAGAATTAAACGCTTCTCACACAGGTGCTCGTTTTTTCGCACGAAACAATAAAGGAGATCAAACTGCTTCTTTAGGAGCTTTTTATGATACTAGTTATACTGGAAAAGGATTAAAAATTTCAGAAATAATGGATGGTAGTCCATTGATACAAGGAGATAAAAAAGTGGTATCTGGAGTAATAATAGAAGCTATTGATGGTATTGAAATAATAGAGAATATGAATTTTTACAGCACACTGAATCGTAAAGCTGGTAAACCTACCATCATATCGTATTACAATCCTAAAACTAAAAAAAGATGGAAAGAGCGCGTTAAACCAATTTCCATTAGAGCAGAAAGTGAATTACGTTACCAACGTTGGATAGACATCAACAGAAAATTAGTCCATAAATTATCTGATGGAAAATTAGGATACATGCATGTAAGAAATATGAGTGATGGTAGCTATCGTGAGTTTTTAGAAGAAGTAATGGGAGAAGAAGTGAACAAAAAAGCGCTGGTTGTAGATACTAGATTCAATGGTGGTGGAGATTTAGTAGATGATTTAACTACATTTTTAAGTGGTAAAAAATACATGGAATTTAGACATGGAGGAAAAGTAGTAGGTAAAGAATCTCAACGTCGCTGGACCAAGCCAAGTATAATGCTTGTGGGCGAATCTAATTACTCAGACGCGCATTGTACACCTGCTGGTTACAAAGATTTAAAAATTGGAAAATTGGTTGGTATGCCAGTACCTGGCACTTGTAGTTTTGTGTGGTGGGAACGTATTCAAAATGGTATTGTTTTCGGAATTCCAAATATGCAAGTCACTGATATTGTTGGTGATGTTTTAGAAAACAAACAATTAGAACCAGACGTTAAAGTTAAAAATGATTTTGATGCTATTACAAACGGAAAAGACGAACAAATTGAAGCTGCAGTAATAGAATTATTAAAGGAAATTAACTAAGGACTTTATTAATCGTTGCTGTTTTATTAATGGTTTCTTCCCATTCATTTTCTGGATTAGAATCTTTAGTAATTCCACCGCCAACGTATATTAATGCCCTGTTTTCCTTTAATTGCATACAACGTAAATTCACATAAAAGTTAGATTGTGTTTTTACAACAGCGTATGCATTATTTTCAACATTTCTTCTATTTGAGTTTCTTGTTTTAGTGTTCCTTAAATTTAACTCCCCTAAAAAACCCGTATAGTATTCTCGATTATAACTTTCGTTCTTAAGAATAAACTCTTTAGCGTCTTGTTTTGGAAAACCGCAAACCGCAGGTGTTGGATGAAGTGCTTCAATAATAGACTTTAAGTTTGTGCTTTCATTAATTAAACTTGTTATTCTAGATTTAAGGTGCAGCAAATTTCCTGCTTTAACCGTTTCAACTTCAGACACATTTATATGTTCAGTGTATGGTTTAATCTGCTTAGTAATATAATCCGTTACAATTTGTTGCTCTTCAATTTCTTTGATAGTCCAAATACATTCAGCATTGCTATTAAAAGGTTGTGTACCTGCTAAAGAAATAGTTGTTAGTTGTTTCCCTTCAGCTTTAAACAATAATTCTGGAGTCGCTCCTAACCATAATCCTACTTTGGGATGATACCAACAGTATACCATCGCATTACTATAGTTGCTATATAATTTTTTGAATATTGATAATGGATTCGTAATACTCAATTCCTTTGTTTCATAACGTGATAAAACGACTTTTTTAAGCGAACCGTTTTCTATAGTCTCTATGCCTTTTGAAACTAAATTGATATGCTCATTTTTATTCGTAGATGCTATTATAGAGTGTGTTGTAGAATCATGCTCTTCTAGATTATTAATCTCTAACACATAATGGTGACATTCTGCTTCTGGCAAAACAATACTTTCATTTTTAAAATCGAATGGAGCAAACACAAATCCGCTTTCTGTAAACGTTTTTGTTCTATGTAAGGTATCGTCTTTTTGCAACCAACATTTAATTGTCGAATTAATAGGTCTGCTATACACTACAAACGGCAACTGATTAGAATACTGAGCTTCTAAGACCTTAAAAAATGAATCTCTATTCATTCTTTACTTATTTTTTGGAAGTGAAATCGTTGACAATCTACAAATGGAAATTAAATTATCAGCATCATCAGTTACTCTAATATCTAAAAGTTGCGTTGTTCTGCCTTTATGCAAAAAAGTGGCTTTAGCATAAACATAACCGTCACTAACACTTTTTAAATGATTGGCTGTAATTTCTAGACCTCTAACAAAATATTTTTCGATATCAATGAATATGTGAGAAGCAAAACTACCAACACTTTCCGCTAATGCAGCTGTTGCTCCACCATGCAAAACACCATCTGGCTGATGTACTTTTGGAGTTACCGGCATCCTAGCAATTAAATAATCATCGCCATAATCAACAATTTCAATACTTAAGGTTTCTAACAAAGTGTTTTTGCTAGCCGCATTAAGCTTAGCCATAAATTGTTCCTTAGATAATTGCATATAAAAACAGTATTTTTAAAGTCGAACACAAAAATACTGAATCTACCTAGAATAATGAATTCGCAAGAGAAAGAAATCATATATACAACACGTAACTCCTACTCTACTTTAAACGAGCTTACAACACAGACTAAAAATGTTTGGTTTGTATGGCATGGTATGGGTTATTTGAGTCGTTATTTTCTAAGATATTTTAAGAACTTAAACTCTGAAAAGAATTATATCATTGCTCCTCAAGCTCCAAGTAAATATTACATTCAACCCAAAATGCATGTTGGAGCAAATTGGTTAACAAGAGATGAGACTAAGACAGGAATGGAAAATATTCTCAACTATTTTGATGCGGTTTTAGACGCTGAAAACATACCAGAAGATGTTAACCTTATTGTTTTTGGTTACTCTCAAGGTGTTAGTGTGGCAATGCGTTATATGGCCAAACGTCAGTTACAATGTAGTCAGCTAGTATTACATTCTGGCGGAATTCCTAAAGAATTAAAACCTAAAGATTTTGAATATTTAACAGAAGCAACTAAAGTGAAATTAATTTATGGTACTGAAGATGAATATTTAGATGAAAGTCGAATAAAAACAGAAACTAAAAAAGTATTGGAACTTTTTGGAAATAGAGTTACAATTCTTCCATTTAATGGACCTCATGTGGTGAATGTTGATTTTATAAATGATTTAGTATGAACATACCAACACTAGAAAATAACAGAGTAAAGCTGACCTTATTAGATTTAAGTAATTTTGAACACTTAGTAACTATCGCTCAAGAAAAAGACCTCATCTTTTACTCACCATCCGATATTTCTTCACCGGAAAAATTGAGAGCCTATGTGCAAGTTGCTGTTGATGGTTACTATCATAAAACAATTATTCCATTTATTATTTACGATAAAGAAAAAGAGGCTTATGCTGGCTCAACGCGTTTCGGTTTGATTAATTGGAAAAACAGAGTTCTACATATTGGTTGGACTTGGATTGGACACCAATTTCAAGGAACAGGTCTTAATCCCAACATGAAGTTTTTAATGCTTCAATATGCTTTTGAAACTTTAGAATTTGAAAAAGTAGAATTCCGTATTGATGAGCGCAACCAAAAATCTAGACGTGCAGTAGAAAAACTTGGTGCACCACTAGAAGGTATCTTGCGAAACGATACACTAATGAAAGATGGCTTTAGACGCAGCACCTGTTGTTATGGGATTTTGAAAGAAGAATGGCCGCATATAAAAGCGACCATTTTTAAAAACTTTTAACTTGTTTGCTGTAGTGTTTTATTCTTTTCTTTTAGAACGGCCAATTGTTTTTCTAAAAATGTAATCGCCTGTTCTGTTTTATAGCTTGTTTTAGAAGCAAAATCTTTTAAATCTTCTTTAAATTTATCTTTACCAGACTCAGCTGCTTTAGATAAATCATCTTTTACTTCAGAAAAATCAGCTGTGATTTGATCTTTAATGTCATTACCTTCTTTTTTAAGTTTGCCTCTTGTGTCACTACCTTTATCTGGTGCCAATAAAACGCCAGCTGCTACTCCTAGTAATGTGCCTAAAACGAGTGCTCCTTTAAACTGTATCATAACTTTTTATTTTAAATTATACTTGTTTACTTATATGTAGTAAAAACTACTGATTTGTTACAAACAAGTTGTTTACCACATATTTATAAAGGAAATTGAAGGTTGCGCTTAACGGTTTTGTGTATGGTTAGTTGCGTGTTTCAGCAACTAATTTAGTAAACAAAAACGAACCAGAGGAAATTCTGAAGGAATTTCCAAGTAGTCAAACACTAGCAATGAATTATACACGGTGTTGTCAAATCGTTTTTTTACCATAATAATTCAGTTCCGTTTTCAGAATTCCAAAATGTTCCGCTATCAAATTCGTTTGTTAAAAACTCAAAAATATTATCAGCTGATTGTTCAGGTGTTAATCTGCCGTTTTTAAGATTGCTTTCTATTATTGTCGTTTTAACCCAACCTGGATGAATGGAAGCTACTTTAATTTTATCTTTCAGTCTATTCGTTAGAATTTTCGTGTACATATTTAAAGCACTTTTAGACATTCGATAAGCAACAGAGTCAGTTAATTCACAAACATCTAAAGAACCCATTTTAGAGGATACATTTAAAATAATTCCGTTTTCGTTTATCAATTCAATTAAAGGTTCTGTGAAAAATACGGTTCCAGTTACATTAACATCAAAAGTTCGATTAAAAGATTCTTTTTCGGGAATGTAAGTGTCCAAATCAGGTCCAATTCCAGCGTTATTAATTAAGAAGTCAATATGTTTAAAATTCCCAAAAATCTCTTTATGAGCTTTCTCAATACTTTCTGTATTTGAGAGGTCTAATTTTAAAGAATAAAAATTTATATGCTCAAAGTTTTTAAATTTTCCGCTTCTACTTGTTCCGATAACAAAGAAATTTTCGTTCAGCATTTTGTCAGTCAAAGCTTTTCCAATTCCTTTACTTGCTCCTGTAATTAATGCAATCTTGTTCATTTTGTGCGGTTCAGTCAAATGTTTACCAACTTAGTGATATGAGTCCGTTTTAATGACATATATCAAACGATAAACGAAGTTAGTTTTTTACAACTAGAAAATCAATACGTAGAACTACGTAATTTTATACAATTTTTGTTTTTCAACTTAGCGAGAAAAGCACTTCATCCGATAAATAATAATCCAAACGATTATATTAAGTCTTATTATTCTAAATGGTATAATTTTCATCCAACCAACCAACAAAATCAATGAAATTTATATTCACAATATGTGCAATAGCTTTTTTAAATTTAAGCTTAGCTCAAGTAACCGTAAAAGATGAAGTACTACATTTTGGAACAGGTGCTTTAATATCTGGAGTAACATACTCATTGGTGTATTCCAAAACAAAAAATAAAAAGAAAGCCTTTTGGTACAGTTTCGGACTTTCTACTTTGGCTGGTCTTTCTAAGGAATTATTAGATGAATATAAGTTTGATGGACGATTTGACACTGGTGAATTTATAGCAACAGCTGCAGGTGGATTAGTTGCCAGCTATACGTTCAACATTTTTACTGGAAAGAAAAAGAAGAAAAAGGAATTAGCGTATATTAATGCGTCAGGCTTTTAATTATTTCTTTAACAGGAAGAATTGCATTAGTATGTTCTATACTAGGACCAGCAACCCAAACTGTTTTGTAAGTTGCTTTTTTGGCTGCTTTTTCTGTGGCTTTCATCCCAATTGAAAAACGAACCATTTTTACCCATTTTTTTAAACTCTTATTCTTGTTAAGTAAGTTTTCTAACCATGTGGCTTGAGTTCCAATTTTTTGAACATATGGAGTGTTGATTACTGTACATGGTGTGCCAGAAATACGCTCTGTCATAATAATATCTTTTGCACCATAATCAACACAAGCTTGCTTATATTCTTCTGTTACGCCAGCTTCAATAGATGCTATAAATGGACTACCAACAGAAACTCCTTCTGCTCCATAACTCAACATATTATCAATATCTGCTTTACAACCTACTCCACCAGCAGATATTACAGGAATATTTAATTCTTGGCTTAATAAGTTGGTTAGATCTTCTGGAGATAAATTCCCTCTGTGTCCACCAGCTTCATTATTAACTGCGATTGCAGCATCTGCACCAAGTCCTTCTACCTTTTTTGCAAACTTTAAATCAGTAACATCACAAAAAACTTTTATACCAGCTGCATGTGCTTGTCTTATTGTTTCTTCTGGACTTCCTAATGATGTGATTATGAAATCACATCCTTCTTCACAAATTACTTCTAGTTGTCCTTTGTATTTAACGTTAGACTTGTTTACAATTAAATTAAATCCAAAAGAACCTCCATCAATTTTATTTGCTTTTAGTTCTTTTATGGCGGCTCTCAATTCATCTAGTGTTCTGTAATTTAATGCAGGAATACAGCCAGCTATACCTCCTTTCATGGCTTCAGTTACCATCTCTACATTAGACACCAAAAACATTGGAGCCTGAATTATTGGATATTTTATATTGAGTAATTCTGTAAGTTTGGTCTGCATAGGTATAAATTGTTAGCGTACAAATATAATATATTTTACTATGCATGCATAGCATATAAATAAAGTAATACTAGTTTTCAAGAAATTAGTTCTCTTCTAAAAATTACTAAGTAACTTTAATAATGGTAATAACACTCCTAAATAACTCTTCAAAACAGGATTTTCAAAATAGTACAAATAAAAAAGCGACTCGTTAAAGTCGCTTTTTGTTTTACATATATACAATTTTCACTGTTTAATAAAGCGTTTCGTTTGTGTTCCTTTGTTATTAGATGCTCTGACTAAATATACTCCAGTTTTCCAATTAGAAACATTTACAGAAGACTCTAATTTAGTCAGTAGACCAATATAAACACGCTTACCTAAGACATCAAAGACTTCTAATTTAGAATCTTCGTTTGCATTTGGCAATTTTATATTTAATGTACTTTTTCCAGGATTAGGTGAAATCGTAAATTGATCCTTTGGATCTGTCGATACCTGAGCAAAAGAAAGTGCTGATATAAAAAATAATAATAAAAGTAATTTTATTTTCATACAAGTAGGTGTTAATTATACGCCAAGTTACTAATTATTAACTAATAACATTTACACTTCATCGAAAAGTATCCATTATTTACTTAAGTACATTTTTCTTCTAGAATATAAATCATAAAACTCGTCATCCCTTAAACTATCTATAAATAGAATACTTTCACCAGTACTCTTCATCTCTGGCCCAAGTTGTTTATTTACATTAGGAAATTTATTAAATGAAAAAACTGGTTGTTTTATAGCATAACCTTCTAATTGTGGATTAAAGTCAAAATCAGTAACTTTTTTCTCTCCCAACATTACCTTAGTTGCATAGTTTACATAAGGCTCTTTGTAAGCTTTTGCTATAAAAGGAACAGTGCGTGAAGCTCTTGGATTGGCTTCAATTATATAAACCACCTCATCCTTAATCGCGAATTGAATATTTATTAAACCTACAGTATTTAAAGCTAAAGCGATAGTCTTTGTATGGTCTTTAATCTGTTGCATTACTAATTCACCTAAATTAAATGGTGGCAAGGTTGCATTACTATCACCAGAGTGAATTCCACATGGTTCTATATGCTCCATTATACCTATAATGTATACATTCTCACCATCACAAATTGCATCAGCTTCTGCTTCTATTGCTCCATCTAAATAATGATCTAACAGTAATTTATTACCAGGAATAGATTTTAATAAATCAATAACATGTGATTCTAATTCATCCTTATTGATAACAATTTTCATCCCTTGTCCTCCAAGCACATAAGATGGTCTTACTAATATTGGAAAATCTAAAACATCTGCAATCGCCAGCGCTTCATCAGCTGTTTCGGCAACATCAAACTCTGGATAAGGAATGTTATTCTCCTTTAATATATTAGAGAAGCTTCCTCTATCTTCAGCTAAATCTAAAGATTGGAAACTTGTTCCCATTATCTTAACTCCCCAACGCTCTAGCTTTTCTGCAAGTTTTAACGCTGTTTGTCCTCCAAGTTGTACAATAACTCCTTCAGGTTTTTCGTGTTGAATAATATCATAGATATGTTCCCAAAAAACAGGTTCAAAATAAAGCTTATCCGCAATATCAAAATCGGTTGAAACCGTTTCTGGGTTACAGTTAATCATTATTGTTTCGTAACCACATTCGGCTGCAGCTAACACACCATGAACACAGCAATAATCAAACTCAATTCCTTGCCCAATTCTATTTGGCCCAGAACCTAGTACAATTATTTTCTTTTTATCTGAAACAACACTTTCGTTATCGACGAAAACGGTTCCGTCCGAGGTTTCTACCTCACTTTCAAAAGTTGAATAATAATAAGGTGTCTGCGCTTTAAATTCTGCAGCACAAGTATCTACCAATTTAAATACACGATTGATGTTAAGCTCTTTACGCTTCTTGTAGACTTCACTTTCTAAACAACCTAGCATATGTGCTATTTGTCTGTCTCCATAGCCTTTTTGCTTTGCTTCTAATAATAATTCGCGTTCAATAGAATTTATTTTGAAGGTAGAAATCTCTCTTTCAAGTTGAAACAACTCTTCATATTGCTTTAAAAACCACATGTCTATTTTTGTGATTTCGTGAATTCTACTTAATGGAATTCCCATAGCAATGGCATCATATATTACAAATACACGATCCCAACTAGCATAAGTTAGTTTCTCGATTACAGTATCATAATCTTTATATCCTTTCCCATCAGCACCTAAACCATTTCGTTTTATCTCAAGCGATTGTGTTGCTTTATGCAATGCTTCTTGAAAAGAACGACCTATTGACATCACTTCACCAACAGCTTTCATCTGTAAACCTAAAGTTCTATCTGAACCTTCGAATTTATCGAAGTTCCAGCGTGGAATTTTTACCACAACATAGTCTAAAGTTGGTTCAAATAATGCAGATGTTGACTTCGTAATTTGATTATCTAATTCATCTAAATTATAACCAATAGCCAACTTCGCAGCAATTTTTGCGATTGGATATCCCGTGGCTTTACTAGCTAAAGCTGAAGAACGGGAAACTCGTGGGTTAATTTCAATTGCAATAATATCTTCTTCTTCATCCGGACTCACAGCAAATTGTACATTACAACCTCCAGCAAAATCACCAATGCTTCGCATCATATGTATTGCCATATCACGCATTTTTTGGAAAGTCTTATCTGATAAAGTCATCGCTGGAGCCAATGTTATAGAATCACCTGTGTGAATTCCCATCGGATCCATATTCTCAATGGTACAAATTATAACTACATTATCATTTTTATCTCTAAGTAATTCTAGCTCATACTCCTTCCAGCCTATTAATGCTTTATCAATCATCACCTCATGAATTGGTGACACTTCCAAACCACGTGTTAGCATTTCATCAAAATCTTCTTCTTTGTGTACAAAAGATGCTCCTGCTCCACCAAGTGTATAGGATGCTCTAATCACAAGAGGAAATCCAAATTCTTGAGCAATTTCTTTACCCTTAAGGTAAGACGTAGCCGTTGCTTGTGGTGCCATGCCAACACCAATTTTTAACATTAATTCTCTAAACTGTTCTCTATCTTCCGTAATATTTATGGCATCAATATCTACACCAATAATATCAATATTAAAATCTTCCCAAATTCCTTTTTCGTCAGCTTCAATACAAAGGTTTAAAGCGGTTTGCCCTCCCATAGTTGGTAAAACAGCATCAATTTGTGGATGATCTTTTAAAATCTTAATTATTGATTTTGTTGTAAGTGGTAATAAATATACATGATCCGCCATAGTGGGATCCGTCATTATAGTTGCTGGATTAGAATTGATAAGAATCGTTTCTATTCCATCCTCTCTTAATGACCTAAGTGCCTGAGAACCTGAATAATCAAACTCGCAAGCTTGACCTATAATAATTGGTCCTGAACCAATTAGTAAGATAGATTTAATGTTTTTATTTTTTGGCATGTGTAATAAATGTTATTATGGTGAGCAAAAATAGTTATCAATAGGATACAAAAAAAGGCGTTACACCTAAGTAACGCCTTTAAATATTAACAATTGTTAATCATTATTTTTTATGTCTTGTTTCAGATGACACAGACAATCTCTTTCTTCCTTTAGCTCTTCTACGTGCTAAAACTTTTCTTCCATTAACAGAAGCCATTCTTTCTCTGAAACCGTGTTTGTTTCTTCTCTTTCTTTTTGATGGTTGAAACGTTCTTTTTGGCATGTCTTATATTTTTATAATCTGAATAATCTTTTTATATAGTTATGAGCTATCTCAAAACTGCGTGCAAATATACAACAAGTTTTTACTTTAGCAAGTCCTAAAATAAATATTTTTATATAGAATTTTATTACCTTTGCACACTGCAAAAATACGCATATATATGTTCAATAAAAATATAAAATTAGTCATTGCCGTTTTAATTATTGCTTTTGCTATATATCAATTCACTGAAGGAGAGATAGGTAATGGCATAATGTATATATTACTTTCTACCATATTTATTTTCCTCTACTTTAAAAATGAAATGATTCTGTTAGCATTTTTAAAATTACGTAAACAAGATTTTCCTGGTGCTAAAAAATGGTTAGATAAAATTAAAAACCCTGAAGGAGCGTTGGTAAAAAAACAACAAGGTTATTTAAATTACTTGAATGGTATTATGGTTTCTCAAACCAACATGAATGAAGCTGAAAAATACTTTAAAAAAGCAATAAGCTTAGGATTGTCCATGGATCATGATTTAGCAATGGCAAAATTAAATTTAGCAGGAATTGCTTTTTCTAAACGCCGTAAACCTGAAGCACAGAAATTATTAGCCGAAGCTCAGAAGTTAGACAAAAGAGATATGCTTGCAGATCAGATTAAAATGATGAAGCAACAAATGAAAAAAGCAGCAATACCAAAACAACAATATGGTCAGCCAACTTCTGCAAGACAAAACCGCAGAAGTAGACGCTAATTTAATTACTACAATAAAAAAAGGCTTAAACTACAAATTGTAGTTTAAGCCTTTTCTTATAAATGAAAGTATCTTTAATTATAATGTCCTTCTTTAGGAATCTCTATAATATATGATTTCCCAGATTTATTATTTAAATGCTTTTCCCTTAACCAAGGATTATGCAATTTCAATATTTTATAATTAACTCCAAATCGTTTTGCAAATTGTGAAAAGTTAGTAACTGCAGAATCAACTTCTATTTTATAAGTTGGTACAGGCTTATATAAGTCACTTGAATTAAAATTAAAACCATATTTATCTGGATGAGACAAAATTTCTTTTAGAGCTACAATTCTAAATACGTATCTACCAGTTTCTTCACCTAACAACAAATCATAGTAAGTAGAAACGTCTTGTTCTTTTAATCGTCTTGCAACACCAGCTTTACCAGCATTATATGCTGCAGCTGCTAACGTCCATGAGCCTAATCTCTCTTTTGCTTTCTTTAAATAGCCACAAGCAACTTCTGTTGATTTAACTAAATTATAGCGTTCATCAACGTTTGCATTTACTTCTAATCCGTTTTCTCTCCCAGTAGCCTTCATAATTTGCCAAACACCACTTGCTCCAGCAGGTGATCTTGCATTTGTCAAACCACTTTCTATTACAGCTAAGTACTTAAAATCATCTGGTACACCATTAGCTTTAAGTATTGGTTCTATAATTGGAAAATATTTTTGAGCACGTTTAAACATTAACAATCCATTAGATTGCCAATACGTGTTTACTAAAAGCTCTCTATCCATACGTTCGTAGATGTCTGGATTTTCTACAGGTACAAGTTCTTCGGCAAAATTTAAACCTTCTGGCATTTCTAAGGCATAAACATTGTAATCATTTACAATTGGCTGCTCTTTTCCAATAGTTTCATCTGATGGAGCTTTTTGCACTGAGAAGATAAAAAGACCTGAAACACAGATCATTCCAATAGCGGCTAAGGTGTTTTTTAAGATTTGCATGGGATTATAATTTTTGACAATGTAACTAATACATAATAAACATCAAAATGATTAATACATAAATTAATTTGGGTTTTTACATTTAATACTTTCAATTTCAAGACTCTATAAGCTTAGGTAGATTTTCATTAAACCACTTATATTTATTTATAATCATAATATGAGTACCTCCTTTTATGACAATACTATTGCCTCCGCAAGAATATGGAAAAACAAAATCTTTGTCACCATGTATATAAATAGCATCTGGATGTGGTTTCTCTTGATCCCAACAAACCACTTGCTTAATAGCCCAATCTAAATAGGATTTATCTGTAACAGAGAGGTATTTTTTGTAGAGATTTACACGTTTTTTAATAGATTTACCAAAGGCGTATTTTGTTAATAAATCTACATTACCTGCCAATCTTGTAGGTAATATTTTATATGCTTTTGTAAATTTCAGGAATTTCATTCGTCTTGGCAATTCGTGATGCGACTTTACACTAGACACTACAATCAATTTTTTTAATGCGATAAATTTACTCATTTCTTGTACCAAGATTCCTCCAAATGATACGCCAAGTAAAACAACATTATCGTGCATTATTAAGCTACACATGCGCTTTGCGTATGCTTGAAGGGTTTCATTCTTAAATGGAATTTGCCATTCTAACCAATGAATTTCATAGTCTGAACTTGGCAATTTAATGAATTCAAAAATAGTTGGATTAGCCGCCATTCCTGGCATTAAATATACATGTATTAGGTTTGGGTTCATTTATTAATATATTATCTGTAAATATGGCTCTATTAATATTAAAAACAATGTTCTATAATTCCTTACAAAATAAGGTTTTAACAACCATTACTTAGGTTTATAGCCGATTTTTACGTACCTTTGCACAGCAAAACTATATAAAATATAGTATCTACACGCCAACCTTTGAATTTAAATAGAAAAAATTATGACAGAAACTGCTGAATTGATTGACAACGATTTTCTACGCCAATTTGAGTTAAAGGTTGAAAATGACATGGCAATTATTGAATATTCATTACAAGAACGTAAGATATTCTTAACCAAAATGATTATTCCTGATGCAATAAGGACAGAGGAATTTGAACTAGATTTTATTGATTTGGTTTTCAGTAATATTAAAGAGCGTAATATTAGTGTGGTACCGACAAGTCCTGAAATTGCAAAATTTGTTAGACGAAACAGAAAATATAAACGTATGCTACCTGTTGGTATTCGAATATAATTTTAAAAAATAAATACAAACAAAAACCCGAAATTTTTAAAGTTTCGGGTTATTTATTTTTTATACTAATGCTTCTGCAAAATTGAATCTTACCAGACCATCATCGTCTATCTTGGTTAAGCTTACCTTATGAAGCGTATTAACTAATTCTGGATTCCAAGGTGTTTTTACCTTTACATAATTTTCTGTAAATCCGTGGATATAACCTTCCTTATTATCTCCTTCAAATAAAACAGTACGTTCAGTATTTAATTGATTTTCATAAAATGCACGTCGTTTTTTTACAGACAAACCTCTTAGCATTTTACTTCGCTTTGCTCTAACATTTTTTGGCACTACTTCTTCCATTTCAGCCGCTTCTGTATTATCGCGTTCAGAATATGTAAATACGTGCAAATAAGAAATATCTAATTCGTTTAAAAAATTATATGTTTCTAGAAAATGGTTATCTGTTTCACCAGGAAAACCAACAATAACATCCACGCCAATACAAGCGTGAGGCATCACTTCTTTTATTTTAGAAACTCTTTCTACATATAATTCTCGCATGTAGCGACGCTTCATATTTTTTAATATCTCATTACTTCCACTTTGCAATGGCACATGAAAATGAGGCACAAATGCTCTCGATTTTGAAACTAAATCAATTGTTTCATTCTTTAATAAATTAGGTTCTATTGATGAAATTCTTAAGCGTTCTATGCCTTCTACTTTATCTAGTTCTGAAACTAAATCTAAAAACGTGTGTTCGTGTTTTTTATTTCCAAATTCTCCTTTACCATAATCACCTATATTTACTCCTGTTAAGACAATCTCTTTAATGCCTTGTTCAGAAATTTCTTTGGCATTAGTCAATACGTTTTCCATAGTATCGCTACGAGAAATACCTCTGGCAAGTGGAATTGTGCAGTATGTACATTTGTAATCGCAACCATCTTGTACCTTTAAAAACGCTCTAGTTCTATCTCCAATGGAATAACTGCCAACATAGAAGTCAGCGTCTTCAATTTCACACGAATGAACTTCTCCAAAGTCATTTTTGGTTAAATCATTTAAGTAATCTGTAATTTTAAATTTTTCAGTAGCTCCCAAAACCAAATCCACTCCATTTACATCAGCTAATTCCTCTGGTTTTAGTTGTGCATAGCAACCAATTGCAACAACAAATGCTTCAGGATTTACTTTTTGAGTCTGTTTCACTATTGTCTTAAAACGCTTATCCGCGTTTTCGGTAACGGAACACGTATTAATTACATAGATATCAGCAGATTCCTTAAAATCCACGCGATCAAATCCTTCATCATTAAAACTTCTAGCAATTGTAGAAGTTTCTGAGAAATTAAGTTTACAACCTAAAGTATAAAATGCGACTTTTTTTGATTCCATGTTTTGTCATCCTGAACTTGTTTCAGGATCTTTTTAAATTTACCTTTACATTTGTCATATTCATAACATAATTCATCGAATATTTAAGTTAAAAAAGTATTTCGACTGCGCTCAATATGACAACAGCCTGCAAATTTACAACATAATAGTTATATGCTAAAACACATCAAATTCTTATTCAACAGATTACCTTTTTTTGTATTGATTTTAATGTTATTATCGTGCTCATCAAAAGAAAAAACAAATAAAGACAATCTAGTTTTTAGATATAACGAGCATAAAAACATTGGCTCTTTAGATCCTGCTTTTTCAAAAGACTTAGCAGATATTTGGGCAACACATCAATTATTTAATGGTTTGGTGCAAATGGACGACCAACTCAATGTTAAGCCTTGTATTGCGGAAAATTGGACGGTTACAGATAGTGCCAAAACCTATACATTCAATCTGAGAAAGGATGTGTTTTTTCATAAACATAAATTATTTGGCGCTTCGACTTCGCTCAACAACCAAGATTCAACTCGCATTGTTAATGCATCTGATTTTGAATATAGTTTTAATCGATTAGTTGATAAATCTGTTGCGTCACCAGGAAGTTGGGTATTAAATAAGGTAGAGCAGTTTAAAGCAGTAAATGACTCTACATTTCAAATTCAACTAAAACAACCTTTTCCTGCATTTTTAGGTTTGCTAACTATGAAATATTGTTCGGTAGTCCCAAAAGAAATTGTAGAGCATTATGGAAATGATTTTAGGTCTAATCCTATAGGAACAGGTCCTTTTAAATTTAAACGTTGGGAGGAAAACTTAAAACTGGTTTTTAGACGAAATGAAAACTATTTTGAAATTGACGATAAAGGAAAGCAACTACCTTACCTCGAAGCAATTGCAATAACATTCTTACCTGATAAGCAAAGTGAATTTTTACAATTTGCACAAGGAAATATTGATTTTGTATCAGGATTAGACGGTTCTTATAAAGATGAAATATTAACTTCGGATGGCAAATTAAAATCTAGATATTCAGAGGCCGTTAATATGATTAGAGGCCCTTATTTGAATACGGAATATTTAGCTTTTTTTATGGAGACAGAAGTAGACGAAATACAAGCTCTAAAACTAAGAAAAGCCATAAATGTTGGATTTGATAGAGCTAAAATGATGACCTATTTAAGAAATGGTATTGGAATACCAGCAAATGGTGGATTTATACCAAAAGGCTTACCTGGATTTGACAATACAATAGGTTTTGATTATCAACCAGAATTAGCAAAACAATTAGTTTCTGAGTTTAAGTCTGAAACAGGAATAGGAAATCCAGAGGTTACTTTAACAACAACAAGTAACTATTTAAGTTTCTGTGAATTTATACAAAGAGAATTACAAAAAACAGGGTTGAATGTTAGTGTAGATGTAATACCAGCTTCAAGCTTAAAGGATGCCAAAGCCAATGGTCAACTTGACTTTTTTAGAGCTAGTTGGATTGCTGATTATCCCGATGCTGAAAACTATTTATCCTTATATTATAGTAAGAATTTTGCACCAAACGGACCAAATTATACACATTTTAAAAGCGAAGAATTTGATACAATGTATGAAGCTGCTTATTTAGAAACGAATCCTGAACTTCGCGCACAGCTATATACCAAAATGGATTCCTTAATTATGGAAGCTGCACCTATTGTACCTCTGTTTTATGATGAAGTGGTTCGGTTTACCAGAAAAGAGATAAATGGTCTTGGTATTAATGCGACCAATTTATTAGAGCTTAAAAACGTAAAAAAATCAAATGACTAATTTCTAAAATTTAGAAAAGTAGTATAAATCATCTCCTCCTTCACCTTTTAAACGTCTTGATGATAGATAACCAGTAGTTAAATCATCGTTTAAAAAAAACGAAAAATCATCACCTCTGCTATTTACTGGCATTTCTAAAGATTTAGGTTCTTGTTCAGCCACAGAAGATTTTAAATCGTAACTATAAATATCTAAGCCACCTTTTCCACCACGTCTATCTGAAGAAAAATAAAGTACATTATCTGTACTTACAAATGGAAAAATTTCCGTTCTAGAAGAATTAATCATTTCATCTAACTTTGTTACTTCACCATACGTTTTATGATCCGTAACAGAAACTTTATATAAATCTGATTTTCCTTTAGTTCCTTTTATAGTAGAGACAAAATAAAGTGTAGAACCATCTGGACTTAATGCTGGATGTAAAAAATTAAAATCTGGATCACAAAATGGCAAAGTTGTAAAATTTGTCCAACCTTTCCCTTCTTTATATTCTGCTCTTTGGATTTGAAGATTAAATGTCTCTATACCTTTTAATTTGTTAGCCCCTTTTCCTAAGTGATTTGTAGTAAAATACATGTATTTACCATCTTTAGAATACGTAGCGGCTGACATATTAAACTGACCAAGCTCTGTTTTTACAATAGGTTTGGCATTTCTTATTTCCCCATCTTCACTCAATGGCGCTTCATAAATGCCATAGACATTGCCATTATATTTATCTTTTATGGCTCTTCCTCTTTTTGTAGTTAGATTATGGCTAAAATAGATTTTATCTCCACATATACGAGCAGCAAAGTGATCTAGTTTAGTATTAATTTCAAGTTTTTTTACCTCAATATCTTTGCTTTGAGAAAACCCAATGCTTATAACAAATAATAAAAGAAGTGTAACTTTGATTTTTAACATGACTTTATTCTCTTCTGTATTGTTTAGTTTCTGCAAAAATATGCTCTAAAATTGCTTTATCTTTATCTGTAAATTCTTCGTTACGTCTACTCATTACGACCTCTGCAACTTCAAACGCTTTGCTTGTTTTATGGGTTACAAAACCTCTGCTTCCGCCCCAAGAAAAACTTGGCACAAAGTTTCTTGGAAAACCACTTCCAAAGATATTAGCACTAACACCAATAACTGTACCAGTATTAAACATCGTGTTTATTCCGCATTTGCTATGATCACCCATCATTAAACCACAAAATTGTAATCCTGTTTTAGCAAATCCTTCTGTATGGTAGTCCCATAATCTAACTTCAGCGTAATTATTCTTTAAATTACTGTTATTTGTATCAGCTCCAAGGTTACACCATTCACCTAATACTGAGTTTCCCAAGAATCCATCATGGCCTTTATTAGAATATCCGAAAATCACCGAATTATTTACCTCTCCTCCAACTTTACTATATGGACCAACTGTTGTAGGTCCATAAATTTTGCTTCCCATTTTTACTGTTGCATTATTGCATATGGCTAAAGGCCCTCTAACAACAGAACCTTCCATAACTTCTGCATCTCTACCTATATATATTGGACCAGAACTTGCATTTAAAGTCACAAAATTTAAGGTTGCTCCTTTTTCAATAAAAATATTTTCAGGATTTATAGTGTTAACTGATGCAGGAATTGGTTGAGACTGCCTGTCTTTTGTTATTAATCTAAAATCTTCATTTATAGCGTCTCCATTTTTAGAAAAAATATCCCAAGTATGTTCAATTTTAATAATGTCACCTTCAAATTCTATAGCATCAAAAGTTGAAAAATTATTAACCTCCTCTCCTTCTTTTACAAAAAAAGCAAGAACATCTTCTCCTTTGAACAATGCCTGATTATGGCTTAAGTTTTTCACAAACTCAACAACTTCAAGATTTGGTAAAAAAGATGCATTAATCATAATGTTCTCATCCATTTCAACCATTGGAAATTTATCCGACAAATAATCTTCTGTAACCGTAGTTGTTGTATATTCTAGATACGATTCCCATTTCTGTCGTATTGTTAAAATTCCTATTCTTATATCTGCAACTGGTCTGGTAAATGTAAATGGTAAGAGATTATTACGATATGGACCGTCAAAAAGTATATAGTTCATTCTGAGTTTAAAGTTTAACGTCTATAGTTTAAAGCTTTTTAAGCTTCAAAATTTAAAACCTTGATTAACATATCAAATGTAGCTTAAATACGTAAAACAAAAAAGCCTTTCTGTTGATAGAAAGGCTTTTTCGATTATCGGTATTTTGCTATGTCTATTTCTTAAACTTAGCGTATTTGCTTTTGAATTTATCAATACGACCAGCAGTATCTACTAATTTAGATTTACCAGTATAGTATGGATGTGATGTTCTAGAAATTTCCAGCTTCACTAATGGATATTCAACACCATCAACTTCAATAGTTTCACTTGTATCTGCTGTAGATTTAGTTAAAAACACATCTTCATTAGACATATCTTTAAACGCTACTACTCTATAATTCTTTGGATGTATTCCTGCTTTCATCACTAAATGCTTTAAATAAAATCGATTTTTTCGAGGTGCAAATTTAAGTAATTTTTATAAATCTACAATTATTTTAATACTTTTTATTTCACAAATTAATGTAACATTTCGTTATCTTTGAATACTAACTAGACAATTAACTAAAAACTCATCTTAATATGGAAAAATCTTTAAAATCTATATCAATAAATTACGGTCTATATTTAGGCTTATTTCTAACCGCTTTTACTGTAATTGCATATGCTCTAAATATTGAGCTGCTTGTTAATTTTTGGTTAGTACTGTTATTATTGCCTTTGATTACAATAATAATTGGAATTGTTTCAACAGCAAAAGTTAAAAGTGTTTTAGGCGGATTTATGAATTTTAAGCAAGCTTTTTCTTCATATTTTATTACAATTGCGATAGGTATCTTAATAAGTTCGGTAGTCTCAATTATTTTATTTGGATTTATCGACCCAGATGCTGCTGCAATGTTACAAGAAATTGGTCTAGAAAAAACTAGAGGTATTATGGAAAGCATGGGAGCACCAGAAAGTGAAATTGACAAAGCCATGGCAGCAGCAGCGGAGCAAGACACTTTAAGTATAGGAGCTCAAATAATGTCTATAGCAAAAGGTCTTGTATTTTACGCAGTAATTGGACTTATTGTTGCGTTGATAATGAGAAAAAATGATCCTGATGCTGCTTAAATAATTTCTTTATTTTTGAAGTCTAGAAATTAGACAACAACTCTATGAATATATCAGTAGTAATACCACTACTTAACGAAGAAGACTCTTTAAAAGAATTACACGATTGGATTGTATCAGTGATGCAATCCAATTCGTTTTCTTACGAAATTCTGTTTATTGACGATGGAAGTACTGATGCTTCATGGAAAGTCATAACACAGCTTTCTAAAACGAATTCAAACGTAAAAGGTATTCAGTTTTTAAAAAACTTTGGAAAATCTCAAGCACTACACGCTGGTTTTGCAAAGGCGGAAGGTGATGTTATCATTACTATGGACGCTGACTTACAAGACAATCCTGAAGAAATTCCTGAGCTATACAAAATGATTTCTAGCGATGGTTTTGATTTAGTTTCTGGTTGGAAAAAAAAGCGATACGATTCTGTAATTGCAAAAAATTTACCTTCAAAATTATTTAATTGGGCGGCAAGACGTACTTCTGGTGTAAAATTAAATGATTTTAATTGTGGACTTAAAGCCTATAGTAATACGGTTATAAAACATATTGACGTTTATGGGGAAATGCATCGCTATATTCCTGTACTAGCAAAAAATGCTGGCTTCACAAATATTGGAGAAAAAGTAGTACAACACCAAGCACGGAAATACGGTAAAACCAAGTTTGGGATGAATCGTTTTATCAATGGATTCTTAGATTTAATTTCTATTTGGTTTATTTCGCGCTTTGGAAGGCGTCCAATGCATTTGTTTGGGTCACTTGGTGTAATAATGTTTATCATTGGTTTTGGATTTGCGTTCTACTTAGGTATTGACAAACTATTTCTAAATCCTTCAGGACGATTAATTACACAACGACCACAATTTTACTTAGCACTTTCAACAATGATAATTGGTTCTCAATTTTTTATTGCTGGCTTCTTAGGTGAGCTTATTTTGCGTTCTAATCGTAAGCATCAACGTTATAACATAAAAGAAGAACTATAATTCGATTATTTCACACTAAATTAAACTTCTGTTACAAGCTGTAAGCGTGTAAATGTTTACTTTTGTATTCAAAATAATTTTTAGACAATGATTTATATAAAACCTGAGATTTTAGAAAAAGTCAATTCTTGGTTAACACCAGTTTTTGATAATAACACACAAAGCCAGATAAAAAATCTTATCGCTTCTGATCCTAAGAATTTAGAAGAGAGTTTTTATAAAAACTTAGAGTTTGGTACTGGTGGAATGCGTGGTGTTATGGGACCTGGCACAAACAGAATTAATAAATATACACTCGGAAAAAACACACAAGGTTTAAGTAACTATATAAAACAATCTTTCCCTAATGAAACATTAAAGGTAGCTATAGCATACGATTGTAGACACAATAGTAAAACTTTTGGAAAAATTGTGGCGGATGTCTTTTCGGCAAACGGCATTCAGGTTTATTTATTTGAAGATTTAAGACCAACTCCAGAATTGTCTTTTGCACTAAAACATTTAAACTGTCATTGTGGAATTGTGTTAACTGCATCTCATAATCCACCAGAGTATAATGGATACAAAGTATACTGGCAAGATGGCGGACAATTAGTACCACCTCAGGATGCCGAAATTATAGCAGAAATAAATCGATTAGAATATTCTGAAATAAAATTTGAAGCAAACGATAGTTTAATTCAATATATAGGAAAAGATGTTGATGAAGTATTTATTGAGAATTCAATAAAAAATGGAAGCTTTAATACTTCAGCTGAATCTAAAGAAAATTTAAACGTTGTTTTCACTTCTTTACATGGTACATCAATTACAGCAATTCCAGAAACTTTAAAACGAGCTGGCTATTCAAACGTTAGTATTGTTGAAGAACAACGCGAACCTAATGGAGATTTCCCAACAGTAGTGTCACCGAACCCTGAAGAACCAGAAGCGCTTAAAATGGCAATGGCCCTTGCAGAAAAAGTAGATGGTGATATTGTTATAGGTACTGATCCAGATTGTGATCGATTGGGAGTTGTAGTTCGTAATTTAGAAAACGAATTGGTAATTCTTAATGGAAACCAAACCATGGTTTTAATGACTGATTTCTTGTTGAAACAATGGAAAAATGAAGCTAAAATTAATGGGAATCAGTTTATTGCATCCACAATAGTTTCTACACCTATGATGACCGCTTTAGGAGAAGCATATAATGTCGAATGCAAAATTGGACTGACTGGATTTAAATGGATCGCAAAAATGATAAAAGATTTCACCGAACTTGATTTTATAGGAGGTGGTGAAGAGAGTTTTGGGTTTATGGTTGGTGATTTTGTTAGAGACAAAGATGCCGTTACCTCTACCCTTTTAGCATGCGAAATTGCTGCACAAGCTAAGGCTAAAGGAAAAACCATGTATCAAACTTTAATTGATTTATATATAGAACATGGTTTCTTTAAAGAACGCTTAGTGTCTCTAACTAAAAAAGGAATAGAAGGTGCTCAAGAAATTAAACAAATGATGGTTGACGCTAGAGAAAATCCGCTAAAAGAAGTAAATGGTTCTAAAGTAGTGCGTATTGAAGACTATCAATTATCTATCGCTAAAGACGTTATTAATAATACTGAGCAAACAATCGAAATACCAAAATCTAACGTCTTAATTTATTATACTGAAGACGGAACCAAAATTGCTTTACGACCAAGTGGTACAGAACCAAAAATAAAATTTTACATCAGTGTAAACACTACACTAGACAACGTGTCTGACTTTGCGACAACGGAGCAATTATTGGAAAACAGAATTGATGCTATCCTAAAGGATATGAATTTATAATTAATGGATTACCTTAAGAAACTTTCGAGATTTATTATACCATATAAACGTTATGGTATTCTAAATATCATTTCTAATATTTTCTATGCGCTTTTTAGCACACTAGCGATGATATCATTGATGCCAATGATTAATGTTTTGTTTGATGAAGATAAAAAAGTAACACAAGAGCCTATTTATAATGGTATTACTGACTTAAAAGATTATCTCGAAAATTCAATTAACTATTTTATAACTAGTACGTCAGAGCAGTATGGGCCTCAGCGTTCTCTGCTGTATATGATAGTTCTAATTATCAGTCTATTTTTATTGAAGAATTTATTCAATTACTTAGGTTTATATTTTATTACATTTCTACGGAATGGTGTATTAAAAGATTTACGAAACGAAATCTATGACAAAGTAACTAGATTACCAATTTCATATTATTCTGAAAAGAAAAAAGGTGATATCATTGCTAGAATATCTGGCGATGTTAACGAAGTAAAAAATTCTCTTCTTGCTGTTTTAGAACTTATAGTAAAAGAACCTTTAACCATATTATTTGCAATTGTTGCAATGTTTACAATTTCGGTTAAGCTCACCATATTTGTTTTTCTATTTATTCCTATTTCTGGCTTTATAATCTCAAGAATTGGTAAAAGTTTAAAGAAAAAATCTGATCGTGTTCAGAGAGAACAAGGAGTATTTCTTTCAACTTTAGAAGAAACATTAGGCGGATTAAAAGTGATAAAAGGTTTTAATGCTGAAAAACGTTTTAATGATAAATTTCAAGAATCAACAAATCGGTTTTACAATTTTTCAAACACTTTATTAAACCGTCAAAACTTAGCATCACCAACAAGCGAGTTTTTAGGCATTGTAACGATTGCGGCTTTATTATGGTATGGAGGAAGCATGGTATTAATTGAAAAAACGCTTTCTGGAGGTGCTTTTATTACATTTATGGCATTGGCTTATCAAATACTAACACCTGCTAAAGCAATTAGTAAAGCAAGTTATAAAGTAAAAGCTGGTAATGCCGCAGCAGATCGTGTTTTAGAAATTTTAAATACACCTTCTCCTCTAGAGGATATACCAAACGCTATTCAAAAAGAAGTGTTTAATTCTAATATTAAACTCAATAATATTTCCTTTAAATACGATAATGATTTAGTACTTAAAAACTTTTCACTTTATGTTCCAAAAGGAAAAAGTATTGCTTTGGTTGGTCAATCGGGAAGTGGAAAAAGTACAATTGCCAATCTTGTTACTCGTTTTTATGATGTAAATGAAGGCAGTATCACTATAGATAATGAAAATATTAAATCACTTACTAAGCATTCTCTACGAAGTTTAATGGGATTGGTAACTCAAGATTCTATACTTTTTAATGATAGCATAAAAAACAACATTCTTTTAGGAAAAGAGAATGCTGATGATGACGAAATTATTGAAGCTTTAAAAATCGCAAATGCTTGGGAATTTGTAAAAGATTTACCTAATGGAATTGACACCAATATTGGTGACTCTGGTAACAAATTATCTGGTGGACAAAAGCAACGTTTAAGTATCGCAAGAGCTGTACTAAAGAATCCACCAATAATGATTTTAGATGAAGCGACCTCAGCCTTAGATACAGAGAGTGAACGTTTAGTGCAAGAAGCACTAGAAAACATGATGAAAAACAGAACATCTATTGTCATTGCGCACAGATTATCAACCATTCAGAATGCAGACTTAATTGTGGTTATGCAAAAAGGCGAAATTGCAGAGCAAGGCACACACTCAGAACTTATCACCAAAAATGGTGTCTACAAAAAATTAGTGGACATGCAGAGTTTTGATTAACTAAACACCATAAATTATTAAAATCAAAAAAGGACGAGCCGTAAGGCGCATCCTTTTCTTTTGTTATCAGATTTGGGGAACTGATAACGGTTAATAGGTTAAGCTGGGTCAAACTTATAATAAATAAAAGTATAAACCAAGAAAAAAATGCTTTTTATCGTGTTTTTTTGCTTTTTATCGTATTTATCTCACATAACTCACTGATTTTCAACAACAGGATAAGACTATTTCAATTTTTAAATAAATCAATTAAACTTTTACTAATTTACCAAGTCTAAATACCAAAGTAAATTACTTGATTAACGAATCGGAATTCATAATACGGTTACAAGACCCAAAGTCTAAAGAAGCAGCTTTTAGAGAACTTTTGCAGCTCTATAAAGAACGCTTATATTGGCACATACGAAAGATTGTAATAAGCCATGATGATGCAGACGACGTACTTCAAAATACATTTATAAAAGTGTTTCGCAGTATTGATAAATTTAAAGGAGATAGTAAATTATTTTCATGGATGTATCGTATCGCTACGAACGAATCTATAACGCATATAAATAAAAATGCCAAGCGATTACAGATTTCAAATGAAGAACATCAAACCAATGCTATTAACAACCTAACTGCAGATGTTTATTTTGAAGGCGATGCTATTCAATTAAAGTTACAACAAGCCATTGCGACTTTGCCACAGAAACAACAATTAGTATTTAATATGAAATATTTTGAAGATATTAAATACAAAGATATGGCAGAAGTTTTAGATACAAGTGAGGGTGCATTAAAAGCATCTTATCATATTGCAGTAAAAAAAATTGAAGCCTTTTTAACATCAGATTAAACTATTTCGTTAATTTGAAGTCATAGAAATAGAAAATAGATTTCCGTTTTTACGGGAAATTAACATGAAAAAAGACAAATTACATAACATTAAATCAGCTGGTTTTACAACACCAAAAAACTACTTTGAGTCTTTTGACGATAAATTATTTGAACGCTTAAATAAAAAAGAGTCAATTGAAGGCCTTGAATCTACGGGTTATGAAATCCCACAAAGTTATTTTGATTCAGTTGAAGGCAACGTTTTTAAAAGATTAAATATTGAAGAAAAACCAGTTATTAGTTTATTATCTAGAAAGACATTCTATTATGTTGCAGGTATAGCGGCTTCATTAGTATTGTTAATCTCCATTTTCACTAATACTGAAGTATCTGAAGAACTTTCTGTAGAAATTGTAGAAACATATCTCGAAGAAAGAAACCTTGATAGTTATGAGCTAGCTCAGTTATTAGCTGACGTTGATTTATTAGAAGAGGATTTCACAATTTCCAACACACCATATGATGAAGATAATTTAGAATCTTATCTTTTAGATAATGCCAATTTAGAAACCATTATAGAATATTAACACAATATACAAATGAAAAAAATTATCCCAATAGTAATAATGCTTATTAGCATATCCTCTTTTGCTCAAGATAGAGGCAAGATGAAAGAGCGCATTAAAGCTCAAAAAATAGCATTCATTACTGAGAAACTTGACCTAACCTCTAACGAAGCAGAAAAATTCTGGCCAATTTATAATGCCTTTGAAGCATCAATAGAAAATATTAAATCCAAGGATTTAAGAGCCGTGAAAATGGAAATGCATAATGGAGAAGATGTATCTGATAAAAGAGCTAATGAATTATTAGAAAAGCTAATGAAGGCCGAAAAGGATATGCATGATGCTAAATTAAAACTTGTTAAAGATTTAAAGAAAGTTATACCTGCAAAAAAGATTATACTGCTAAAAGCTACTGAAGATCAATTCAATAGAGTATTACTTCAGCGCTTAAGAGAAATGCGAGAAAAACGTTCAAAACGAAACTAAAAAAATGATTAATTCTAAAAAACATGCTATTGGTTTGTCTTTTATCTTATTCTCTAAATGTAAGCTTACCTATTCGACCACTACCAGCTGCATAAGCTATAGAATCATTTAAAAACCGAATGGTATAAAATCCCTCGTCACTTAAATGTGTCCAGCTATCACCAGCATTATTGCTATAATCAATACCTTTAAAACCTATAGCTACTAATTCTTTCCCATTCCTATTAGGAATATATTGTACACAACTTCTGTAACCTGGTCCTTTTCCATTTGCTACAAGTTGCCAAGTTTTACCACCATCCTTAGTTCTAATTTTATTAGCTAAAGTATCGTTAGGCTTAGTGTAATCTCCTCCAATAGCAAAACCATTATTTTCATCGTAAAAATCTATAGAATACATACCTGTAGTTTCTTTTCCTTGTACAATTGGTGTGTCATAAGCTATCCAAGTTTTTCCTTTGTCTGATGAGTATAAAACTCTACTTGTTTTACCTCCTGTTGCTACCCAAGTATGGTCACCTATTATAGCGATATTAGTGTCACTTGCTGCAAAAGCAGCTTCGCCTTCTTTGGCTTTAGGCAAATCATCACAGGTTAGTTTTGTCCAAGTATTTCCACCATCTCTTGTAATGATAATACTCATACAATCATCTGTAGGATCACCAATCGCTATTCCTTCTTGGTCATTCCAAAAATCTATAGAATCATAAAAAGCTTTTTCATGATTTTCTTTATAAACTAAACGTAATGAATCTTCTTCAATCATGTACAAAAGAGTAGGCGATCCTATACTTACAAGAAAACCAGCTTTTTTAGTTATCGCCAACGAACGAAAATTCGGCACAATTGTATCATGTTTCAATTGAAAACTCAAACTAGCTACATGCTCAAAGGAATTTTTTGAAATCCCACCAATTTCTCCATTAGATGTAGCAAACGATCCAAATCCTTTTTCATCAATTTCTATAGCTCTTACATTCAACAAAGAGTCTTGCATCAAAGTTTCAATTTCAACTTTAGAAATATTTCTTGGCTTTAATGCCTCTTCAGATTTACAAGAACTTAAACCAAGCATCAATAGCACTACAATTAATATTCGCATAATTTAAAATTTCATCTAAAATAAAAAACCTATCGAATAAACTGCCAAACACTTCTACAAATAAACATTAAAACGTAAATTTGCACGCTATAAAATTTTGAAATGAGACTACATAGAAACTTATGCTTTGCGGTAATTGACGGTTTACATCTTATTTTTAATGAAGGTGAATATGCTGATAAAGTAATTCAACAATTACTAAAGCGAGATAAGCGTTGGGGAAGTCGCGACAGAGGTTTTGTGGCAGAAACCGTGTACAGTATTGTACGTTATCAAAGACTTTACGCTGAAATAGCAAATGTAAAAGCACCTTATCACAGAGATGATTTATGGAGACTATTTGCAGTTTGGGCAATATTAAAAGGTATTAAATTACCAGATTGGAAATACTTCACTGATACTCCATCTCGAAAAATTAAAGGTCGTTTTGATGAGCTTTCAAAAATCAGAAAATATAAGGAATCTATTCCAGATTGGATGGATGAATTAGGTATAAAAGAATTAGGTGAAGCCGAGTGGACAAAGGAAATAGCAAAGCAAAATGAGCAAGCAGATGTTGTCTTAAGAGTTAATACCTTAAAAACAACTAAGAAAGATTTACAACTTAAGTTACAGTCCGAAGATATTGAAACTGAATTATTACCAAATCATCCTTCTGCTTTAAAACTAACTGAACGTGCGAATGTATTTAGAACTGAAGCTTTTAAAAATGGCTGGTTCGAAGTTCAAGATGCCTCATCACAGTTGGTTGCAGACTTTTTAGATGTAAAACCAGGCATGAAAGTTGTAGATGTTTGTGCAGGTGCAGGTGGTAAAACGTTGCATTTAGCTTCCTTAATGGAAAACAAAGGTCAGGTTATTGCCATGGATATTTACGAAAGTAAATTGAAAAAACTCAAAATTAGAGCACGTAGAAATGGTGTTCATAATATTGAAATGAAGGTTATAGATTCTACTAAACCCATTAAGAAATTACATGGTAAAGCAGATCGTTTATTAATTGATGCTCCATGTTCTGGACTTGGTGTATTACGTAGAAATCCTGATGCAAAATGGAAACTACAGCCAGAATTTATAGAAAGCATTAAAAAAACGCAACAAGAAGTTTTAGAACAATATTCTAAAATGGTAAAACCTGGTGGGAAAATGGTATATGCGACATGTTCTGTTTTGCCTTCAGAAAATCAGAAACAAGTTGACAAATTCTTAACATCTGAAGCCGGAAAAGAATTTACATTTGTTAAAGACAAAAAAGTACTTGCCCATAAATCTGGATTTGATGGATTTTATATGGCACTTTTAGAAAAAAAATAATTCGAATTATTATCAAATTAAAATTATAAATGAAGAACTATTACTTTATAATAATAGCAATAATTACCACATCTATTGGTTTTGCTCAAATACCATCAAACTATTATGATAGCGCAAATGGCTTAACTGGTTATACTTTAAAAACACAATTAAAAAACATTATTACTAATGGTCATAACGATCAAGGTTATGGTGCTTTATATTCTGGCTATGTTACTACACATTCAGATAATATTATAGAAAATGGCTATGAAAATGACAATACAGTATTGTTGTTTTATACAGAAAACCCTAATGGCACAGATCCATATACATTTAATCATGGCTCTGACCAATGTGGAAATTATAATGCCGAAGGAGTATGCCACAATCGTGAACATTTAATACCACAATCCTCTTTTGGAAGTGCTTCACCAATGCAAAACGACATACACCATGTTGTACCAAGTGATGGCTATGTAAATGGACAAAGAGGTAGTTTGCCTTTTGGAACAGTGGGATCTGCAAACTGGACATCGCAAAATGGATCTAAACGAGGAAATAGCAATGTTTCAGGTTACTCAGGATCAGTATTTGAACCAATCGATGAGTTTAAAGGTGATATTGCAAGAGCAATTCTATATTTCGTTACACGTTATGAAAATACCGTAGATGGATATACAGGCTTTGAAATGTTTAATGGTACAGAAGATCAAGCTTTAGAAGATTGGGCACTTGCTATGTTATTAGACTGGCATTATAATGTAGATCCTGTAGATCAACGTGAAATTGATAGAAACGATGATGCCTATAATTATCAAGGAAATGCAAATCCATTTGTTGATCACCCTGAATATGCTAACTTAATTTGGAATCCTACACCAGATATTGAAGTACCTTCAGATCCTACAAACTTAGTTGCATCAAATCCAACAGATAATACTATAGATTTAAATTGGACAGCATCGACAGATAATGTAGCTGTTACTTCATACGATGTCTATATTGATGATGTCTTTGCATTTAATACTTCTAATACAAATGCTACAGCAACAGGACTAACTGCAGACACTAATTATTGTTTTAAAATTAGAGCTAAAGATGCAGCAGGTAACACATCTGGTTTTAGTAATGAAGATTGTGAAACAACAACAAATAATGGTTCTGGTACTACAGATTGCTTAACTGAAACATTTGAAAACTTAGACACCTCAATTGGTTCTTATTCTAATGTCACTTGGACAGGAGATGATGGCGGAACGTGGAATGCTACAGATTCTAGAACTGACCAATCATTAAATAATAGTGCAATAACGGTTAGAAATGGTGTATTAACATTGCCAAATACTTCAGGAGGTATTGGAACTTTAACAGTAACAACTCAACGCGTATTCAGCGGAGGTAATGGAACTTTTAATGTTAAAGTAAATGGAAATGTTGTCGGAACTATTGCATATGATGATACGGTTCAAACGATTACAATTCCAAATATTAATATAGAAAATAGTGTTTCCGTTGTTATTGATGGTAATACTACTTCGAGCAATAGAGTTAAATTCGATGACCTTTCGTATACATGTTATTCTTCTTTAGGCGTTGAAGAATTTGATACTATTAATGTAAAACTTCATCCTAATCCTGTAAAAAATAGCTTAACAGTAGATTTAAAATATGAAGTTGACACGAACATAGAAATCTATGATATTCTTGGAAAGCGCGTTTTTAAAAGTACATTTAACAAAACAAAAACATTAAATCTTCAAGCTTTAAAATCTGGAGTTTATATTGTAAGAATTAGTCAAAACAACACTACTATAAGCAAGAAACTTGTGAAGCATTAAATATTTGTTTCCTCGAATAAATTGTAAAAATTAATACTTATACATTTTAAATGATAAATAGTTGTTCACTGTGCTGGTAGCTTTAGGGCATTCTATTTGCATGTTGATTCCGAGAATTCTTTTTTATTCGTTAAATTCGATTATTTTAAATCAAACTAGTTTAAAATAACATGATAACAATAAGTATAAAAAAGGTCGTTACTATATTTCTGTTCGTTTTATAACCACACAATTAGGTAAGGAGAAGTCCATAAATGCCCAAATTGGTTATGGTATAACTATACCTTATGAAAGTGAAGATGAAATTGCTAACAACGGTTTTTTTATTCAAGGTGAATACGTACTTAGAGTTACCAGTTGGTTTGAATTGAAACCATATATTGGATTTATTTCAACAAGTTCTAACGGAAAAGATCTTAATGACAATCTAACAGATGAAATAGCTACAGCCACTACACTTTTAGTTGGTGGTAAAGGAAGAGTTAGAGTACCAATCCCTTATGTTGCTCCGTACATTGAAATTGGTTTAGGGAGCTTCAATAGGTGAATTTAAAACACTTACAGCTTTTACAAATATTAATAAAAGTGGGTTTATCTATCATATTCCCATAGCTTTTGGGTTAGAATTACGTCAGAACAATAGTGTAGATCGGATTCACCTATTATATTTCGCCAACTTTAGAGCAAATCAGTGGTGCTTTTGCCGTTGGAATTTCCTTTTTTTTAAATTCTAAACAAAAAAAAAGACCCTCAATAAGAAGATCTTTTTAATATAATTATATTTTTTTATCTAAAACATCTCTCTACCTGAAAAATGGAAAGCACCTTCTATTGCAGCGTTGTCATCACTATCACTTCCATGAACAGCGTTTTCGCTAATAGAATCTGCGAACATCTTACGAATTGTACCTTCTGCAGCATCAGCAGGATTAGTTGCACCTATTAATGTTCTAAAATCTTCAACAGCATTTTCTTTCTCTAAAATAGCTGCAACGATTGGTCCACGAGTCATATATTCTACTAACTCACCAAAAAACGGACGCTCTTTGTGTATGCCATAAAATTCTTCAGCATCTGCCTTTGTCATCTGTGTTAACTTCATTGCTACGATTCTAAAACCTGAAGCTGTAATTTTTTCTAAAATTGCGCCAATGTGTCCTTTTTCAACAGCATCGGGCTTTAACATTGTAAATGTTTTATTAGTTGCCATGTATTTTTTTTTAATGAGGTGCAAAAATAATGTATTTCTTCAATTAATCAAGTACTACCAATAATTAATACAAATGTTTAATGTTAAACAAATATGCAGCATTAGATTGTCTTCTTTCATTAGTACTTAGGCAGGATTATCAAGATTCATAATTTCATATTAAATACATATATCTAAATACCTAAAAATTGTATATTCGTCAACTATGATTGAAGCACAAATTTCTGAAATAAAATCACTATTAAGTTCACCTAAAAACATTGTTATTGTTCCACACAGAAACCCAGATGGAGATGCAATGGGTTCTACTTTAGGATTATATCATTATTTAAAATCATATCAGCACAATGCTGTAGTAATTGCACCAAATGATTATCCAGATTTTTTAAAATGGTTACCTGGTGATAACACAGTCTTAAAATTTGAAAGCCAACAAGATGATAGTATTGTACTAATCGACAAAGCAGATTTGATTTTTACTTTAGATTTTAATGCCTTGCACAGAACGGGAGGTCAAATGGCTGAAGTTTTAGAAAATTCAAAAGCTATTATGTTAATGATAGATCATCATCAACAGCCAGATGACTATGCAACTTTCACCTATTCTGATGCTACCATGTCATCGACCTGTGAAATGGTTTATAATTTCATTGAGATGCTTGGTGATTTGGATAAAATAGATGCTAAAATTGCTACTTGTCTATATGTTGGTATTATGACAGATACAGGATCTTTCAGATTTCCCGCAACAACAAGTCGAACACATCAAGTAATAGGTAGCTTAATAGAAAAAGGTGCCGAAAATTCTGAAATTCATAATAGTATATACGATACAAATAGTTATAGTCGTTTACAATTGTTAGGAAGAGCAATGCAGAATTTAGAGGTGATACCTGAATTAAAAACAGCATACATTTCATTGTCTCAATTAGAGTTAGATGAATTCAACTTTAAAAAAGGAGACACGGAAGGTTTTGTTAATTATGCCCTATCTCTAAAAGGTATTATTTTTGCTGCTATTTTTATAGAAAGCCTTCAAGATGACATTATAAAGATATCGTTACGAAGTAAAGGTGATTTTTCGGTCAATGAATTTTCGAGAGCTCATTTTAATGGCGGAGGACATACAAATGCTGCTGGAGGACGCAGTGAAACAGACTTAAAATCAACGATTGATAAATTTATTAGTATATTACCGCAGTATAAACAAGAATTGTCCCAAACATGAAAAACCTATACTACATTATTCTAACAGCTCTTTTTTGTTTTAGCTGTAAATCACCAGAAGCACGATTACCAGAATCAGTGCAATCTGGTTCATTCTTAAAGGAATCTGCAGAACGCAACAAAAAACTCAACGAATTAGAACACAAGCAAATAGAAGCTATTATTAAAAGTAATCCAGATAAAGATTACATCGCTTCAGAAAGTGGATTTTGGTATTACTACAGTAACCAAATTGAAAGTGACACAATTCAACCGCAGTTTGGCGACATTGTTGATTTTAATTATAATGTTTCTGACATAGAAGGCATAGAAATTTATACCTCGGCCAATAGATCTTATGTAATGGATAAGGAAGAATTATTCACAGGATTACGGGAAGGTTTAAAATTAATGAAGCCCACAGAAAGCGCAACCTTTATTTTTCCTTCTCAAAAGGCATTTGGATATTATGGCGATGAAAATAAAATAGGAACAAATGTTCCTTTAATATGCGAAGTAACTTTAAATACAATAACAAAAAACAATGATTAAAAAAACAATTACGGCATTTGTTGCACTATTAGCATTAGTAAATAGCTCTTGCCAAGAACGTTACCCAGATTTAGAAGATGGAATTTATGCGGAATTTGTAACCACTAAAGATACTATGGTTGCAAAACTCTTTTTCAAAAAAGCACCAGTAACAGTTGCAAACTTTGTTGCATTAGCAGAAGGTGTACATCCTTTAGTGAAAGACGAATATAAAGGAAAACGCTACTATGATTCTTTAACGTTTCATCGCGTTATGAATAATTTTATGATTCAAGGTGGTGACCCAACAGCTACAGGAACTGGTGATCCTGGATATAAATTTGAAGACGAACTTATTCCATCTTTGAAACATGACAAACCAGGTTTATTATCAATGGCTAATGGAGGGATAAATTCTAATGGAAGTCAATTTTTTATTACTGAAAAAGCGACTCCATGGCTAGATGGTTATGATGCCCAAGGTAACTTAAAAGATTGTGCAAATCCAAGAGTGTATTGTCATGCTGTTTTTGGAGAACTTGTAAAAGGTTTTGATGTGCTAGATACAATCTCTAATGTTAAAGTGCAACCAAGATCAAACAAACCTCTTGAAGATGTTGTGATTTTAGAATTAAACATTATTAGAAAAGGTGGTAACGCAAAGAAATTCGATGCTGCTAAAGTCTTTACTGAAGAACTACCTAAAATAAAAGAACGTGCTGAAGCAGCTAAAGCTGAAGCGGCTATTAAAGCAGAGAAGGCTCAGAAGGAAGCTAAATTATTAGCCGATGCTGCAAAAGCAGAATTCTTAAAAAAGAATGAAACTTTAAAAGGCAGACGTATTGACTCACCAACAGGTATGGCAATGATTTTTACTCATGAGAGTAATGGAGTTAAGCCTAAATCAACAGATTATGTAAATATTGATTGTGCAGGTTATTTAGAAAATGGAGAATTGTTCTGGACAACTTGGAAGGAAGTTGCAGAAAAGAATGGTAAATATGATGAGCGTCAAGATAAACAAGGAGGTTATGCTGCATTTAACATGCCTTATAATGAAACGGCTACTTTGGTAACTGGATTTAGAGAAGCGATGTTAAACATGAAAGTTGGTGATAAAGCCAGAGTATTTATTCCTCATTATTTAGGATATGGTGTTAATGGAAAACCACCACTTATTCCTAGTAATACAAACCTAATTTTCGATATACAAGTGACAAGTATAAAAAAATAAATTATAGTGATATTAGAACATAAAAAAGCAGCCAATGGCTGCTTTTTTTATGCTTTATTGAAATCTAAGCTTTTGGTATATTCTCCAAAATCTCTAATACAAATTTCCAATACTTCTGCGCAGAAGAAATCTGAGCACGTTCATCTGGTGAATGTGCACCTTTAATATTTGGCCCAAAACTAATCATATCCATCTCTGGATAATTTGTTCCAAGAATACCACATTCTAATCCTGCGTGGCATGCTGCAACATGAGGTTTCTCACCATTATTTAAACGCTCATAAATTGGAACCATCACTTTTAATATGTTGGAATCCATATTAGGAGCCCAACCTGGATAATCACCAGAAAACTCAACTTCGCAACCTGTCAATTCAAAAGCAGCACGCAACGTATTTGCTAAATCTAGTTTAGTGCTTTCTACCGAACTACGCGTTAAACAACCAATTTTAATAGCTCCATCTTTAACAATAACTCTCGCAATGTTATTAGATGTTTCTACTAAGTCTTTAATATCCGGACTCATACGATACACGCCATTACAAGCAGCGTGCAATGCTCTTGTAATACCTTCTTGCACTCCTAAATCCATAATTTTTTCAGGAGTATCTGTTTTAGAAACAATGATTTCCAAATCTGGTTCCATTGTTTTAAATTCTGTTTTAATTGTATCTGCAAATACTTTCATTTCAGCTTCAAAAGCAGCTTCATGTATAGCATCAATTGCTACTGTTGCATTACTTTCTCTTGGTATTGCATTACGTAAGCTTCCACCATCAATTTCAGCAATACGAAGTCCAAAATTCTCAAAACCATCAAACAACAAACGGTTCATTAACTTATTAGCATTTCCTAAACCCTCGTGTATTTGCATCCCAGAATGTCCACCTTGCAGACCTTTGACTGTAATGGTATATCCAATTTTAAATTCTGGTGTTTCCTCTTCTTTATACTCTCGTGTTGCAGTAACATCTACTCCACCTGCGCAACCTACACCAATTTCATCATCTTCTTCTGTGTCTAAATTTAAGAGTATCTCACCATTTAGTAAACCTCCTTTTAAACCTTTGGCACCTGTCATCCCAGTTTCTTCATCGATAGTAAATAAAGCTTCTAATGGAGGATGTGCAATTGAATCACTTTCTAAAATGGCCATAATAGTTGCTACTCCCAAACCATTATCTGCACCAAGTGTTGTTCCTCTTGCTTTTACCCAATCACCTTCAATAAACATGTCTATGCCTTGAGTATCAAAATCGAAAACCGTATCATTATTCTTTTGATGCACCATATCTAAATGCGATTGCATTACAATTGGTTTTCTATCTTCCATTCCAGAAGAAGCAGGTTTTTTAATAATAACATTTCCTACTTCGTCTTCTATGGTTTCTAAACCTAGATTTTCACCAAAATTTTTCATAAATTTAATAACACGCTCTTCTTTTTTAGAAGGTCTTGGTACTTCATTTAAATCTGCAAATTTATTCCATAATTGCTTTGGCTCTAAGGCTCTTATTTCTGAACTCATATCTCTTATTTTATTTGTACAAATTTACAAAATACTCACTACTATTTTTCTCCATTCTCAACTTGTTTCAGAAACTCTTTTCTTATTTTTGAAATATGCGCTTCAACAAAAAATTAGGTCTAGTTATTTTTCTAGTAATTCAAATTATATTGATTTCTATACTTAAGGATCACCCGGAATTTATTGAACGCTTTTACAGTAATGGTTTATATGTATTCTTGTCTAAACTAATGCGATACGTTTTTGGATGGCTGCCGTTTTCGGTTGGAGATGTACTATATACTTTAGCTAGTATTTATTTACTACGTTGGTTATATATTAATAGAAAACGCATTGTTAAGGATACACTGAGTTGGATTTTGGATATTGGTGCAACACTATCCATTGCATATTTTGCTTTTCATATCCTATGGGCTTTTAATTATTATCGACAGCCATTATACAAATCCCTTAACCTTGATGCAGAATACACCACGGAAGAACTGATTTTATTTACAGAAAAACTTATTAAAAAATCAAATTCAATTCACAAGAAAATTGCAATTATCGATTCCATAAAAGTTGAAATACCATATTCAAAGCCTGAAATATTTAATAAAGTCAAAGACGGTTACAAAACCCTAGCTGAAATGTATCCACATCTTGATTATGAACCAAAAAGTATTAAAAAATCGATTTATAGTGTACCATTGACCTATATGGGATTTTCAGGATATTTAAATCCTTTTACTAATGAAGCACAAGTTGATGGGTTGATTCCTACTTACAAATATCCAACAACATCTTGTCATGAAGTTGCACATCAATTAGGCTATGCAGCCGAGAACGAAGCAAATTTTATTGGCAGTTTAGCAGCAATTCATAATGAAGATATTTATTTTCAATACTCAGGTTACACGTTTGCTCTTCGTCATTGTTTAGCTGAATTGTACAGAAGAGACCAAGAGCTTTATAAAACAACGTTAACTACAGTAAATAAAGGAATTTTTAAAAATTACCAAGAAGTGCAGACGTTTTGGATGAGTTACAAAAATCCTATTGAGCCCTTTTTCGAAAAAACATTCGACACTTTTCTAAAAGCCAATAATCAATCAGCCGGAATGAAAAGCTATAGTTATGTCGTTGCCCTTTTGGTTAATTATTATGAGGATAAACCTTTATAAAGACTCGCATTTTCCTTTTTAGAAAACGTTAAAATATTCATATTAAATTTTGGTTTATACTATAATACCTATCTTTAGATTTCAATTAACCAACCAAACAATATGGTAAAAGCACAATTAGGGCTGCTCATTTTTATGTGCAGTTTTTCGTTATTTGCACAAGATTACTTTCCGAGTAATTCTGGAGTCAAAGCAAATAATTCTAACTATACAGCATTTACAAATGCTACAATTCATATTTCACCAACCGAAATTTTAGATAATGCAACATTACTCATCAAAAAGGGTAAGGTTGTTAGTGTTGGGAAATCAGTGAATATTCCTAAGAATTCAACAACAGTTGATTTATCTGGTAAAACAATTTATCCATCCTTTATTGATTTGTATACCACATTTGGAGTTACAAAACCAAAACGTGGAGGAAATGGACCTCAATATGGACCAGGACGAAGTGGTTTTTACTGGAACGACCATATTATGCCAGAGCAAGATGTTATGGCTAGTTTTAAATACGATTCTAAATCAGCATCAGAATTACACAAATTAGGATTTGGTGTCGTAAATACGCACATGCCAGACGGTATTGTTCGTGGTAGTGGAGCACTAATTGCACTAAACAATAATGCAGATAATTCATTACGTGTTATTGATGGAGAATCTACACAAAATTTATCATTTCGAAAAAGTGTAACATCTCGCCAATCATACCCATCGTCTATTATGGGAAGTATGGCATTGTTGCGTCAAATGTACAATGATGCCAAATGGTATGCTGGCGGAAATGTTGATACCAAAGATTTATCGTTAGAAGCATTGAATGGAAACAAAAATTTACCACAGATTTTTGAAGCTGGTAGTAGAGCAAATATATTGCGTGCTGATAAAGTCGGCGACGCGTTTAACATTCAATATACAATTGTTGGAGGTGGTGACGAATACGAACGTATTAACGAAATAAAAGGAACAAATGCTACGGTAATTTTACCTATTAATTTTAGAAAAGCTTACGATGTTGATGATACTTTTTTAGCGAGTACATTATCATTAAGTGATATGCGTGCTTGGAATCAAGAACCACATAATCCTAGGATATTAGCAGAAAATGGAATAAAATTTGCTTTAACAACTCATGGTTTAAAATCGAATAAAACATTTTCTTCTAACGTAATGAAGGCAATAGAAAGTGGACTTTCTAAGCAAAAAGCTTTAGAAGCACTGACTACAATTCCGGCAAGTTTATTAGGTAAATCCGATGTTTTAGGAACTCTAAAAACTGGAAGTTATGCTAACTTCTTAATAACTTCGGGTGATATTTTCGATAAAAAAACAAAGTTATACGAAAACTGGGTACAAGGAACTCCACATGTAATTGCTGATATGAACGTAATGGACATTGATGGAGACTATGCATTTACTTTAGGTGGTAACGATTATAAACTTTCAATTTCAGGAAGCACAAAAAAGCCAAATGCAAAATTAGAAAGTGGAGATAAAAACTTAGGCACTAAAATGAGTTATAAAAACGATTGGGTTAACCTAACGTTTAAAACTGCAGACAGTACTAAAAAAGAGTTTATTAGGATAGTAGCTAATGCTTCAGATGGCACAAATTTAAATGGAAAAGCGACAATGCCTAATGGTAATAATTTAACTTTTTATGCAAGTAAAACGCTAAAGGAAGACTCTAAAACTGAAGACAAAAAGAAGAAAGACGAGGTCGCGAAGACAGTAACAATGAATCCTGTCACTTATCCTAACTTAGCATATGGATTTACAGCGAAACCAAAACCTGAAACTTTATTATTTAAAAACGCAACGGTTTGGACTAATGAAAAAGATGGCATTTTAGAAAACACTGACGTCCTAGTTAAAGACGGAAAAATTTCTAAAATCGGGAAAGGTTTATCCAATAGAAATGCAAAGGTAATTGATGCCACTGGTAAACATATAACAGCAGGCATTATTGATGAACATTCTCATATAGCAGCTGTTTCAGTTAATGAAGGCGGTCATAACTCCTCTGCAGAAGTAAGCATTGAAGATGTATTAGATAATGAAGACATTGATATTTATCGCAATCTGGCTGGTGGAGTTACTTCCATGCAAATTTTACATGGTTCTGCTAATCCTATTGGTGGACGTTCTGCAATAATCAAATTAAAATGGGGAGAAACAGCTGATAACTTAGTATATAGTAATTCTCCAAAATTCATAAAATTTGCTTTAGGTGAAAATGTAAAACAATCACGTAGTAGAAGTAATTCGCGCTTTCCGCAATCTCGAATGGGAGTTGAGCAAGTGTATATGGATTATTTCAGTAGAGCAAAAGCTTATGATGAAAAGAAGAAAAGTGGTAAACCATATCGTAAAGACACAGAAATGGAAGTCTTAGCAGAAATTTTGAACAAAGAACGCTTCATTTCTTGTCATTCTTATGTTCAAAGTGAAATAAATATGTTGATGAAAGTTGCGGAGAAATTCGACTTTAATATAAATACATTCACTCATATTCTTGAAGGTTATAAAGTTGCTGACAAAATGAAAAAACATGGAGTTGGTGGTTCTACCTTTAGTGATTGGTGGGCTTATAAATACGAAGTGAACGACGCTATTCCTTTTAACGCATCTATTATGCATAACGCAGGCGTAACAGTAGCAATTAATAGTGATGATGCAGAAATGTCGCGTCGACTTAACCAAGAAGCTGCAAAATCAATTAAATATGGAGGTGTTAGTGAAGAAGATGCTTGGAAGTTTGTTACATTAAATCCTGCTAAACTTCTACATCTAGATGACAGAGTTGGCAGCCTTAAAGTAGGTAAAGATGCAGATGTTGTATTATGGTCTGACCATCCACTTTCTATTTATGCAAAAGCGGAAAAAACAATAATAGAAGGCATCATTTATTTCGATATAGAACGTGATAAGCAATTGCGAAAAGCTATTCAAAAAGAGAAAAGTGAATTAATCAATTTGATGCTTCAAGACAAAAACAAAGGTTTAAAAACACAACCTGTAAAGAAAAAAGAAAAAAAATTATTGCATTGCGACTCAATGGATTTACACAACTAAAACTAGTTATAAAATGAAAAACTTAAATAAAATAAATGCGTTGTTATTTATGTTGTGTATCACATTAGGATTTGCACAACAAACACCAGCACCAGAACAAACAAAAGATTTTGCAATTGTTGGTGCAACAGCTCATATTGGAAATGGTACTGTTATTGAAAAAAGCCTCATTTTAGTCAGTAACGGAAAAATTACTGCTATTGGACCGAAAGCATCTACACCAATGCCTAAAAAGGCAATGGATATAATTGATGCTAAAGGCAAGCATGTTTATCCAGGCTTTATAGTTTCTAACGGAACTCTAGGTTTAGTAGAAGTTGATGCTGTAAAAGCTACTAATGACTTATCAGAACTAGGGACTTTCAATCCACATATTAGAAGTATTATTGCTTATAATGCTGAATCTAAAATCGTAGAATCTATGAGACCAAATGGTGTACTACTTGGGCAAGTTGTACCAAGAGGTGGTCGTATTTCTGGGACATCATCAGTAGTTCATTATGATGCTTGGAACTGGGAAGACGCAGCTATTAAAACTGATAATGGCATTCATATAAATTGGCCGAGTAGTTTTAGTAGAGGTCGTTGGTGGTTAGGTGAAGATCCAGGATTGAAACCAAATAAAAACTATACGAAACAAGTTAAAGAATTAACAGATTACTTTAATGAATCTAAAAGCTATAACAAAGGAAATAATGAAGAACGTCATTTACCATTTGAAGCTTTAAATGGTTTGTTTGATGGTTCAAAACGATTATATATTGCAGCAGATGATGAAAAAGGAATTACCGATGCTGTTAACTTTGCAAAATCACAAGGAGTATCTAACATCACTATCGTTGGTGGTTATCAAGCCGGAAACTTAACAAGCCTTTTAAAGCAAAATAATGTATCTGTATTTTTACAGCGCATACATACACGACCAGAATTAGAAGATGACGATTACGACTACACCTTTAAACAGGCTAAAAAATTAGTTGATGCTGGTATTTTGGTAGCATTAGAACCAAGCGGACAAATGGAACGTATGAATTCTCGGAATCTACCGTTTTATGCAGGCACAACTGTTGCTTATGGTCTATCAAAAGAACAAGCTTTGCAATTAATTACTGAAAATGCTGCAAAAATCTTAGGTATTGATGATATGTATGGCACATTAGAAGTTGGTAAAAGCGCAACGTTATTTGTGAGTGAAGGCGACGCACTAGACATGCGAACCAATATCCTAACACATGCGTTTATCGATGGCAGACATCTAAGTTTAGAAACACACCAAACCGAACTTTGGAAACGGTATTCAAAGAAATATAATGACCAAGACTAAGGGTTAATAATATTTATGATTAAAAAATTTATTGGATATATTTTTGTTTTTATTGGTTTCATCTGTTTTTTGATAGTAGGTGGAGGTTCAATGAGAAATAGAAGTATTCCGATGTACAATGCAATAAACGAAAGTTTTATTATTATCCTTCTTTATATATTAATTCCTATAGTAGGTTTTTTCTTAATAAGAATTGGTTTTAAAATTATTAGTAATAATAAATAAAAGCGAACTAAGAAGTCTAATTAGAAGTGATTTGTCACATTGAGCGCAGTCGAAATGCTTTAAAAATTAAAAATATAAGTTTTTCGACTGCGCTCAAAATGACCTAATATTTTACTTTTGAGAAAGCCTCTTTTTTAAATTTTGAATTCATTTCTGAATCTAAATATTGTAAGAGAATCTGAATCAAGTTCAGATTGACAAAATATTACTTTTACTCTATAACTTTTGCATCTTCAGGCTTTGAAAACATAGAAGCTTCAGGTGCTTCTTCCGAAAGAATAACATCCAAAAACTCAACTGTATTTCGCTTTACTGTAGGTAAGTTATTTTCATAATTAAACCAATCAATACTTTTTGGTACTACTAAGCCATTTACAGTTTGCCAGCTATTATATTTAATAAAATAAAAGTCTTTACTTTTAACATTCTTTCCAAATGTTACTGTATAAGCTAACCATTCCATTTGTCCAGTTTCATCATCATAATAAATCATGTATTGATCATCTGGTGATTCACCAATACCAGCTTCGTAAGAGACTAAAATCCCTGGATATGTTTTTCCTTCAAACGTTAAGGGTTCTACATCTTCATACATAATACCATTATCACCAACGATAAAAGGCATCGCATAGAAATACATCATTAAACCTTTATAAAATTTTGCATTACCTTTATATTCATTTCCATCTTTTTCATTAACCCACAAATTCTGAGCATCATAACCCATAGAATAAGTTGGAGTATCTATTAGCTCCGCTCTTGTTTTTAAGTTAACTGTCGTCACTTCCTTTCCATTTGGTTTTTCCAAGGTAAAGGATAGTGATTGCATTTTATTCCAGTTATCAATACCACCATGTGCATCGAATACTTTAGTAATAGATTCTGGATAAATACTTGTTGTGATATTATCAGCCTTCACATCTTCTATTACAGAAGGTTCAGTTTTTGATTCATTTTTACAGGAAACAAATGAAATTAAAAAAAGGATTATAAATGTTAGTTTTTTCATGATATGGTTTTTAGTTGCTGTTTTTGACGAAACTATTCATATAAAATTACATTACTTTTGTTCCATCTATGATTAAAATAATAACAAGTCCACAGAATCCACTTGTAAAGCAGCTAACGCTATTAAAAGAAAAGTCTCGAGAACGTAAAAAGTCTGGCTTGTTTTTAATTGAAGGTAAACGCGAGCTCTCTTTAGCAATTAAAGGTGGTTACAAGATTAAATCACTATTATTTTTTCCTGATTTGTTTTCTGAAAGTGAAGCCAATTCCATGTCACAGTATGGAATAGAAATAATAGAAATATCAAAAGAGGTATTTCAAAAATTAGCACATAGAGATACTACAGAAGGTGTAATTGCGGTTGTGAATTCTAAAGATCATAATCTTGAAGCTTTAAAATTAACAGCTAAAAACCCACTTATCCTAGTTGCAGAAGCACCAGAAAAACCTGGTAATATTGGAGCTTTATTACGAACGGCTGACGCAGCAAATGTAGATGCTGTGATTATTGCTAATCCTAAATCAGATTTGTACAATCCTAATATTGTTCGATCTAGCGTAGGTTGTGTATTTACTACAGAAATTGCTATGGCAAGTAGTAATGATACTATTACATTTTTACAGAAATACAATTTCAATATCTTTTCAGCAATATTACAAGAATCTGAGCCTTATCATTCTCAAGATTACACGTTACCTACTGCCATTGTAGTTGGAACAGAAGCAACAGGACTTACTCAAGATTGGCGAGATGTAGCAACTGAAAACATAAGTATACCAATGCAAGGAGTTATTGACTCAATGAATGTTTCTGTTGCAGCAGGAATTCTTATTTTTGAAGCTAAACGACAACGAAATTTTAGATGAAACTAAATCAATAAATGAATTGTCATTACGAATCACGCTATTTTGCGTGATGTGGTAATCTCTAAATCTGAACTAAAATTAAACAGATTGCCACGTCCTTCATCCTCGTAATGACACAAAAAACATTATATGACAGCACAAACATTATTTTATACAATAATAGTAATTATCATCATCAACTTCATCATAGATAAAATCCTAGATGCCATTAATGCCAAACATTTTAATGATCCTGTTCCTGAAGAACTAAATGATGTCTATGACTCAGAAGAATACAAAAAATCACAAGCCTATAAAGCTAAAAATTACAAATTTGGTCTGTGGTCATCATTATTCTCTTTAGCCCTTACTCTTTCGTTTCTATTTTTAGATGGTTTTGAATATGTAGATAATTTTGCAAGAAACTACTCCAACGAACCTATCATTGTTGGCTTAATTTTCTTTGGAATTATTATGATTGCCAGCGATATAATTACGACACCTTTTGCCTACTATAAAACCTTTGTGATTGAAGAGAAATTCGGATTCAATAAAACAACAAAGAAACTTTTTATTTTAGACAAATTAAAAGGACTAGTGATGATGGCTGTTTTAGGAGGAGGAATCATTGCACTAATTATTTGGTTTTATCAAATTACAGGAAATCAATTTTGGTTGTATGCATGGGGAATTGTAACCCTATTCACGGTTTTTATGAATATGTTTTATTCGCGTCTTATTGTACCACTATTTAATAAACAAACACCATTAGAAGAAGGTGAATTAAGGCAAAAAATATCAGAGTATGCTAAATCTGTTGGTTTTAGTTTAAATAAAATTTTTGTTATTGACGGCTCTAAGCGTAGCACTAAAGCCAATGCGTATTTCTCTGGTTTTGGAAGTGAAAAACGAGTAACGCTTTATGATACCTTGGTTAACGATTTAGAAGATGAAGAAATAGTAGCTGTACTTGCACACGAAGTTGGGCACTACAAAAGAAAACACATTATTTTTAATTTAGTAACTTCAATCCTACTCACAGGTTTAACACTCTTTATTTTATCTGTTTTTATTTCTAACCCATTATTATCTAACGCCATAGGTATAACAACACCAAGCTTCCATGCTGGATTAATTGCCTTTGGGTTACTCTACTCGCCTATTTCAGAACTCACAGGTTTAGTAATGAATTACGTTTCACGCGTATTTGAATACCAAGCAGACGATTATGCAAAAACCACCTACAAAGCTGAACCTTTGATTACCTCATTAAAGAAATTATCCAAAAATAGTTTGAGTAATTTAACGCCTCATAAAGCTTATGTGTTTATGCATTATTCGCATCCTACGCTATTAGATAGAATTAGGAATTTGAATAAGTAAAACACCTCAGTTATTAATATAAAAAGCCGAATGTCGCTAACGGTAAGTATAAATCATAGACACCAACCCTTTTTATAAGCTCAACTATAAATGAAAAGAATTATAAATTTAGTACTACTAATAGTCTTAATTACCGCATGTAATCAACACAAACAAAGTAGTGATTTCACAAAAGAAGGAAGTTTTACTGATGGCATTGAAGGGCCTGCAACAGATCATTCAGGGAATATCTATGCGGTAAATATTGAAGAACAAGGAACAATAGGAAAAATTACACCAAATGGGGAAAGTTCTGTATTTGTAAAACTTCCAAATGGAAGTATAGGAAACGGTATTCGGTTTGGGAAAAAGAATCAAATGTTTGTTGCGGATTATGTAAATCATAATATTCTAGAAATTGATTTAAAAAGTAAAACCATTGAAATATTTGCTCATGAATCTACAGCAAATCAACCTAATGATATTGCTATTTCTCCAAATAAAACAATTTATGCAAGTGACCCAATTTGGTCTGAGAATACTGGGAAATTATGGAAAGTAACCAAAGAAAAAGGGTTCGAATTATTAGAAAAAGACATGGGAACTACCAACGGCATCGAAGTTAGTAATGATGGTAGAAAATTATATGTAAACGAATCCGTACAACGCAAAATATGGGTTTACGATATTGTAGAAAACGGTTCAATAAAAAACAAGCAAGAGTTTATGTCTTTTAATGACTTTGGATTAGACGGAATGCGCTGTGATGCTAATGGAAATTTATACGTATGTCGATTTGAAAAAGGAACAATTGCAATATTATCACCAGAAGGTAAATTGTTGAAAGAAATAAAATTAAAAGGAAAGAAACCAACAAATATTACATTCAGTAATGATTACAAAAAATGCTACGTAACAATAGCAGATAGAGGCTGTATAGAAGTTGTAGAATTGTAACATCAGAGAAGAAAAACTAGGACATTAGAAAACTTGACTTTGTAAAATAAATAGTAGAACTTCGTTAACGTCTAATCTAAGTCACCTGTACTGAGCGCAGTCGAAGTATTGAAACGAACTCATATCACTATG
>Ga0209121_10000280_pt1 | contig 55034 bp, 45 predicted proteins | sample Cruoilmetagenom3_FD_187292 | JGI IMG/M metagenome (GOLD analysis project Ga0209121, IMG submission 187292) | Oil polluted marine microbial communities from Coal Oil Point, Santa Barbara, California, USA - Sample 3 (SPAdes) (version 2) | ecosystem: Environmental > Aquatic > Marine > Oil seeps ... | reverse complement strand
GCTCCAAACTTTACAGCTCCAAACCCAGAAGGGAAATTAGTATCATTAAACGATATTAAAGGAAAAGTAACAATTATCGATTTCTGGGCAGCTTGGTGTGGACCATGCAGAAGAGAAAACCCGAATGTGGTTAAAGTCTATGAAAAATATCATGAAAAAGGTCTTGAAATTATTGGTGTGTCATTAGATGGTTCTCCTAAACAAAATGATGCTAAAGAAGCTTGGATACAAGCCATTGAAAAAGACAATTTAACTTGGCATCAAGTTTCGAACTTAAGCTTCTTTAATGATGCTGTTGCTAAATTATTTAACATTCAATCAATACCTTCTACCTTTATTCTTGACAGTAAAGGTGTTATCGTTGCTAAAAATTTGAGAGGTCAAGCTCTTGAAGCTAAAATTGCAGAGTTATTAAATTAGGAAAGAGCATAATTACTTTATAATAAAGCCTTTTATATTGAAAGGCTTTATCGTTTTATATTTTACCAAGTTTCTTTAAAACAAACAAAAGTACGATTGGTATTGCCAATAAAAATATCATTAATAAGTGTTTTTCAAACAGCCAAGAAGCAAGTATTAGTGTAATAACGTATCCGCCAATAGCTCCTCCAAAATGGGCATCATGTCCAATATTACCTAACTTATTCTTCATTCCGTATATAGAGTAAAGTAAGTATCCTATCCCAAAAATATACGCAGGAATTGGTATAGGAATAAAGAACAAGTATAAACTCATATCTGGCCTAAGAAGGATAGCTGAATAAACAATTCCCATAACGGCTCCACTTGCTCCTACTGCACTATAATGATATTCGTTTTTATGAAAATAAAAAGACAGTAAACTACCCAACATCAAACTTCCTATGTAAACAATTAAGAAATAAATCGTTCCTAAAAAACTTAATACAATATCTGCAAATATGTAAAGTGTGAACATATTAAAAAACAGATGAGCCGAATCTACATGTAAAAACCCTGAGCTAAACATTCTAAACTGCTCACCTCTAGTAATAGCTCCAACATTAAATTTATATTTTTCAAAAAAATTAAAATCGTTAAATCCTTTAAATGAAATAATCCCATTTGCAGCGATTATAATGATTAATACCAAACTTAAATTGCCCATAGATTCTAAACGTTATATTTTAAATATACCATATATTTGTTATTGCAAATCTAAAATTAATTAATGCAATTTCTTGCTTACATTTTAATTTATCCGTTTTTATGGGTTATTTCCATATTACCATTTAAATTACTATATCTTTTTTCAGATGGTGTTTATATTCTAATCTACCACATAATAGGCTATAGAAAGAAAACGGTTCATGAGAATTTAAATCTTGTTTTTCCTGACAAATCTAAAAAAGAAATTAAACAGATTACTAAAAAATTCTATCATCATTTATGTGATATGATTGTGGAGTCTATTAAATCGATGACGATCTCTGAAAACGAAATGAAAAAGAGATTCCTATTTAAAAACCCAGAAGTTATTCTAGATCTTGAAAAAGAAAATAAAAGCATTGTTTTAATGTGTGGGCATTACGCTAGTTGGGAATGGGTTTTTATTCTTCAAACTTATGTAAATCACAAAGGATATGCTATTTATAAGCGTTTAGCAAATAAATATTTTGATGCTTTAGTGAAACGTATTAGGGCAAAATATAATAGCTATTTAATTACAACTAAAGAAACAATTCCTGTTTTAATTAAAGCCAAAAAAAATGGCGAATTAACAATTAATGGATTCGCATCAGATCAATCTCCAAAACACGACAAAGCTTTTCATTGGAATGAGTTTATGAACATAAAAGTTCCTGTCCATACTGGAGCAGAAATGTTAGCAAAAAAATTAGATATGGCTGTCGTTTTTTTAAAAGTAAAAAAAGTTAAACGTGGCTATTATGAAGCAACTATTTTACCTATAACAAAAACACCCAAAGATTATAAAGATTACGAAATAACAGATATCTTTTTGAAATTACTTGAGGAACAAATTTATGAAGCTCCAGAATACTACTTATGGACTCATAAACGCTGGAAACATAGGGATAAAGTGCCTAAGGAATTTAAATAATCTAACGGTTAATATTATTAATTTCAATTATAATTTTATTAGCTAAATTATCTGCTTCTTGTTGCGTTGGAGCTTCTGTATATACACGAATAATTGGTTCCGTATTACTTTTACGTAAATGTACCCAACTATCTGAAAAATCAATTTTAACGCCATCAATAGTGGTTAATCTTTCATGAGAATATTTTGCTTCCATTTGTTTTAAAATAGCATCAACATCTATTTCTGGTGTCAATTCTATTTTCTTTTTACTCATAAAATAAGCTGGATAACTAGCACGTAATTCACTTACTCTCATTTTCTTTTCAGCTAATAAACTTAAAAACAAAGCAACACCAACTAAGGCATCTCTTCCATAATGAGATTCTGGATAGATAATACCTCCATTACCTTCTCCTCCAATAATAGCATGATTCTTCTTCATAAGTTCTACTACATTCACTTCGCCAACTGCACTTGCTTCATAAGTACCACCATGTTTTTCGGTAACATCTCTTAAAGCTCGCGTAGAACTCATATTACTTACTGTATTTCCTGGTGTTTTACTTAATACGTAATCTGCACAAGCAACAAGTGTATATTCTTCGCCAAACATCTCACCTCTTTCATCCATAAAAGCCAATCTGTCAACGTCTGGATCTACAACAATACCAAAATCTGCATGTTCTTTTACTACAGCTTCAGATAAATCTGTTAAATGTTCTTTTAAAGGCTCTGGATTATGTGGAAAATGCCCATTCGGTTCGCAGTATAATTTTACTGGATGCACGCCTAATCGCTCTAATAATAAAGGAATAGCAATTCCTCCAGTAGAATTAACACCATCAACAACCACTTTAAAACTAGCATCTTCTATTGCTTTTTTATTAACCAAAGGCAATTCTAGAACTGCATCAATATGCATATCAATATAAGCCTGATTTTTTGTTATTTTTCCTAAACTATCTACATCAGAAAAACTCATCGTATCACTTTCAGCAATTTCCAGAATCTTAGCTCCTTCTGCTCCATTTAAAAACTCCCCTTTTTCATTTAAAAGTTTTAAGGCATTCCATTGTTTCGGATTATGACTAGCTGTTAAAATAATACCTCCATCTGCATGCTCCATTGGTACAGCAATTTCAACAGTTGGTGTAGTTGACAAGCCTAAATCTATGACATGAATACCTAAACCTACAAGCGTATTCATGACTAAATTCTGAATCATTTCTCCAGAAATTCTAGCATCACGACCTACTACCACACGATAATGTTCTTTATGTCTTTGTTGCTTTAACCAAAATCCATAAGCAGAAGCAAATTTAACAGCGTCAATAGGTGTTAAATTATCTCCAACTTGCCCTCCAATAGTGCCTCGAATTCCTGAAATAGATTTTATTAATGTCATTTTTAAAATTTAGTTTTGACAAATATACAATTACAAATCATAAATCAAATCGCAAAACTTCAAGAGTAATTTGTAAATTCACCAAATGAATTACTTAGCACATATTTACTTGTCAAGAGATAACAATTTAGTAACAATAGGAAACTTTATGGCAGATAGTATTCGAGGAAAAAAATACCAAACCTATCCTCTAGAAATACAAATTGGGATTCTTCTACATCGTGAAATAGACACATTTACAGATGCGCATCCTATTGTAAGGCAAAGTACTAAAAGGCTTCATGAAAATTACAGTCATTATAGTGGTGTTATTGTAGATATTTTATACGATCATTTTTTAGCTAAAAACTGGCTAGATTACTCTTCTATTCCATTAGAAATTTATACAGAAAATTTCTATGAAATAATAAGTTCTAATTTTGAAATTCTTCCTCCAAGAATTCAGGAAATGATGCCATACATGATGGCAGATAATTGGTTGCTAAATTATGCTAGTATTGAAGGCATTCAACGTGTTTTAAATGGCATGAATAGACGTACAAAGTATGTGTCTGGCATGGATAAAGCCACATTCGAATTACAAAAATTTTACAGTGAATTTGAAAATGAATTTACGCTGTTTTTTAAAGAGCTTATAACCTTTACGGAAGTTAAATTGATAGAAATCGCAGAAAGATTAAATGCCGCCTTATAAAAGATAAAAATTTAGAAAACAAATTCTATATCTGTACTTAATTTCGTAAATTGGATTTCCCATAAACCAAAATAACCCTACAAAGCATGACGAAGAAAACCAAACGCATTATAAAAATAGTCTTAGGCGCTGTTGTTTTCTTAACACTTCCTAGTGTTCTGTTTTTTGGTTTTGTTTATTTTAAATACAACGAAGATGTTCCTATTGGAGTTAAAGGCATTGAAGCAGATGCTTTAGCTACTAAAATGCTTGATGCATTAGACTATGTAGCCTATAAAAAAACAAATTATATCGAATGGACTTTTAAAAGAAAGCATCATTACCAATGGTTGAAAACAGAAGGGCTTTGCCATGTTTTATGGGAAAGCTACAAAGTTGAATTAGATTTATTAAATCCGTCAAAAAGTAAAGCCTTTGTACATAGTTTTAGAGTACACAACGAGAAAGCAGATGAATTAATTGAACAAGCAACCACTTTTTTTAATAACGATTCTTTTTGGCTGGTTGCTCCATATAAAGTGTTTGATGAAGGCACAGAAAGACGAATAGCAACTACAAAAAATGGCGAAGAAGGGCTTTTAATAACATACACATCTGGAGGAACAACACCTGGAGATTCTTACTTATGGTTATTAGACGAATCTGGGAAACCTAAAAGTTTTAGAATGTGGGTAGATATTTTACCAATTGGTGGACTTGAAGCTTCTTGGAGCGATTGGACTATAACTGAAAGTGGTGCACAATTACCACCCTTTCATAAACTCTTGTTTATTGGCTTAGAAATGGGAGATGTTATTGGAACTGAATAAGTTTTTGGTATTTGGTAAATTAAAATATAGTCTTGTCTCTTGACTCTAAATATTACTTTGCCCTTTAAACTGTTGCTCTTTCAATTTGAACAACACATTAAACGTGGTTAAACTGCCATAACTTCTGGTTATGTACTGTTGCAAATCTATTTTTTCTTGTTCTTCTAGATTACTTGAATTAATTTTTTGTTCCATAACTCTCAATCTATCACGAACCATGGTTATTTTATGAAAGAATTTATCAATAGGAATTTCGCTGGATTTTAAGCTCGTATCTCCTGGTTCCAAAATTAATTTTCCACCTTTCCATTTGTCCGCTATATGCACCACTTCTGTTACATCACTCCAACGTTTTAATATTTGCACCAAACTGCTTTCTACTTCAGCAAAACTAACAGCATCTACATCATCTTCGGCAGTTTCAATTACATCAAATTGAGAATCTATGTCTATGGTTTCTAGTCCACTTTCTATAAACGTTACCCAATAATGTTTATAGGTTACATTGGTAACAACTCCTTTTCCAAATTCTGGATGATTGATTCTTGAACTTATTCCTAGTATTTTCATAAATATTATTTTATCAATTGAATCACAATAATAATAAATCTCATTAATAACTTCATAAAGATTTAACAACTAAAATCGTACCTTTGCAACTTTGCTATTTTATGAGTCAATTCGAAGAACATATTGAGGTTCAAGGTGCTCGCGTACACAACCTGAAAAACATAGATGTGTCTATTCCTAGAGAAAAACTGGTGGTTATAACTGGTTTATCTGGTAGTGGGAAATCGTCTTTGGCTTTCGATACCATTTATGCTGAAGGACAACGACGTTACATAGAAACTTTTTCGGCTTATGCCAGACAGTTTTTAGGTGGTTTAGAACGTCCAGATGTGGATAAAATTGACGGACTCTCGCCAGTTATTGCCATCGAGCAAAAAACCACTAGCAAATCACCACGTTCAACCGTTGGAACCATAACAGAGATTTACGATTTTTTAAGACTTCTTTTCGCTCGTGCTAGTGATGCTTATAGTTACAATTCTGGTGAAAAAATGGTGAGTTATAACGACAAGCAGATAAAAGAACTTATTATAGAATCATTTAAAGGAAAACGTATTAATATTTTGGCTCCTATTATTCGTTCTAGAAAAGGACATTATAGAGAATTATTTGAGCAAATTGCCAAACAAGGTTTTGTAAAAGTTAGAGCTGATGGCGAAATAAAAGACCTTGTAAAAGGCATGAAACTCGATAGATACAAAACTCACGATATAGAAATTGTAATCGATAGGCTAAAAATAGATGATTCGGTTGATAACGATAAACGCCTCACAGAAACCATCCATACTGCCATGTATCATGGAGATGATGTGCTTATGGTTCTAGATCAAGACACTCAAGAAACCAGATATTTCAGTCGAAATTTAATGTGTCCGAGTTCAGGTATTTCTTATCCTAATCCAGAACCTAATAACTTTTCATTTAATTCACCAAAAGGTGCTTGCCCTAAATGTAATGGCATTGGCTCTTTATATCAAGTAAACGAAAATAAAATTATTCCAGACCCCAAATTATCTATTGCTGCTGGTGCATTGGCGCCACATGGCCCACAAAAAAGCTCTTGGATTTTTAAGCAGTTTGAAACGATTTCGCAACGTTTTAGTTTTTCATTAAACGATTCTTACAAAAGTATTCCTGAAGAAGCCAAACAGATTATTCTATATGGAGGAAACGAAAAATTTTCCGTAGAAAGCAAAACACTTGGTGTTACTCGAGATTATAAAATAGATTTTGAAGGTGTTGCAAACTTTATTGAGAGTCAGTATAAACAGGCAGAAACTACCTCTTTAAAGCGTTGGGCAAAAGAGTATATGGATAAAGTAACTTGCAATCAATGTCAAGGTTCACGCTTAAGACAAGAATCTTTATACTTCAAAATAAACAAGAAAAATATAGCAGATTTAGCCAATAAAGACATTGTTGAATTAGCAGAATGGTTTAACGATTTAGAGAACCATCTATCAGAGAAACAATTAAAAATTGCTGAAGAAGTTATTAAGGAAATCAAAACCCGATTGCAGTTTTTATTAGATGTTGGTTTAGAGTATTTATCCTTAAACCGAAGTTCTAAATCTCTTTCTGGTGGTGAAGCACAAAGAATCCGATTGGCTACACAAATAGGTTCACAACTGGTTGGTGTACTATATATATTAGATGAGCCAAGTATTGGTTTACACCAAAGAGATAATGAAAAACTGATAAAGTCTTTAGTGTCTTTAAGAGATATTGGTAATTCGGTGATTGTTGTTGAACATGACAAAGACATGATTGAACATGCTGATTATGTGATAGATATTGGCCCAAAAGCCGGCAAACATGGAGGAGAAATTATTAGTATTGGAACACCTGATGAATTAAAAACACATCATACGCTAACTGCAGATTACCTTAATGGCACTAAAGAAATTGAAGTCCCTAAAACACGCAGAAAAGGAAACGGCAAGCATATAGAATTAAAAGGTTGTACTGGAAATAACTTAAAAAATGTTTCGGTAAAACTTCCATTAGGAAAAATGATTGGAGTCACTGGTGTTTCAGGAAGTGGGAAATCGACTCTAATTAACGAAACTCTCTATCCCATTATGAATGCTCATTATTTTAATGGTGTAAAAATACCCATGCCTTATAAGAGCATTAAAGGTTTAGAGCATATAGACAAAGTTATTGATATTAATCAGTCTCCTATAGGTAGAACGCCAAGATCTAATCCTGCGACTTATACTGGAACCTTTAGTGAAATACGAAGTCTGTTTGCTAAAATTCCTGAAGCCATGATTCGTGGATATAAACCTGGACGTTTTAGTTTTAATGTTAAAGGTGGTCGTTGTGAAACTTGTCAAGGTGGAGGTTTACGAGTTATTGAAATGAATTTCCTTCCAGATGTTTATGTAGAATGTGAAACTTGTCAAGGTAAACGTTTCAATAGAGAAACCTTAGAGATTAGGTATAAAGGAAAAAGCATTAGCGATGTTTTAAACATGACGATTAATGAAGCTGTTCCGTTTTTTGAACACATTCCTAAAATTCATAAAAAGTTAAACACGATTAAAGATGTTGGACTTGGCTATATAACTTTAGGACAGCAAAGTACCACGCTTTCTGGAGGTGAAGCACAGCGAATAAAATTAGCTACTGAATTAAGCAAAAGAGATACTGGAAACACTTTTTATATTTTAGATGAACCAACTACAGGTCTACATTTTGAAGATATTAGAGTGCTTATGATTGTACTAAATAAATTAGCAGATAAGGGCAATACGGTTTTAATAATTGAACATAATCTAGATGTGATTAAAATGGTAGATTATATTATAGATATTGGTTATGAAGGTGGAAAAAATGGTGGTGAAATTATTGTAGAGGGAGCTCCTGAGGAGGTTATTAAGCATAAAAAAAGTTATACAGCACATTTTCTTAAAAAAGAATTAAATTAGCACGTTATAGAAAAGGCAAAAAGCAATAATAAATACTAAAATATATGAGAGACGAACAACATCTTAAACGTTGGAATGCTATAAAAACAAACGATTCATGGGCCATTTTTAAAATAATGGGTGAGTTTGTTAATGGTTACGAAAAATTAAGTAGAATTGGACCTTGCGTGTCCATATTTGGATCTGCAAGAACCAAACCAGATAATAAATATTATAAATTAGCCGAAGAGGTTGCTGCCAAAATTGTAAATCATGGCTATGGTGTTATTACAGGTGGTGGACCAGGGATTATGGAAGCTGGTAATAAAGGAGCTCATATAGCTGGTGGAACTTCGGTAGGACTGAATATCGAATTACCTTTCGAACAACATGATAATCCATATATAGATTCAGATAAAAGCCTGGATTTCGATTATTTCTTTGTTAGAAAAGTCATGTTTGTTAAATACTCGCAAGGCTTTGTAGTTATGCCTGGAGGTTTTGGTACTTTGGATGAACTTTTTGAAGCTATTACTCTAATACAAACTAACAAAATAGAAAAATTCCCTATTATCCTTGTCGGAACTGAATTTTGGGAAGGTTTAATGGATTGGGTTAAGGCGACGCTTTTAAGCCAATTTAACAATATTAGTGCTAAAGATTTAGATTTAATTCATCTAGTTGACACTCCAGAAGAGGTTATAGATATATTAGATAGTTTCTATAAAGAATATGGACTAAGCCCTAATTTTTAATCCATTTTCTCCCTAATAATAGCATGAAAAAGAAAATACAAATTATATCGATGCTTTGCATCTTGATAACACATAGCCTGTTTTCGCAAGAAAATCTTAAAGTGATGTTTTACAATTTATTAAATTTTCCTTTAGAGTCGAATGTGTCGAATAGAATACAGTATTTAGATGCTATCTTAGATAATTATCAACCAGATATCTTTACAGTTTGCGAATTAAATAATGTATCTGGAGCAAATAGTATTCTACAAATCCTTCAAAATAGAATTAGTGAAGATTACAGAATGGCAATCTTTACGTTAAACACATCAGATGATAATTTGGGAGACCAAAACGATCTTCAAAACCTCATTTTTTATAACAGTTCAAAATTCATTTTAGAAAGTCAAAATTTAGTCACAACTATTTATAGAGATTTCAATCATTATAAATTAAAGTTAAATTCTACAAATCAAGACAGTAATCCTGTATATTTAGATGTCATTGTTTGTCACTTAAAAGCTTCAAGTGGCACAGATAATCAAGCATTACGATTAGAAATGGTTCAAGATTTAACAACATATTTAAATACGTTTCCAGCAGACAGTTTTGTCATGTTGGCTGGAGATTTAAATGTTTATACAAATTCGGAACCTGCTTTTCAAGAATTAATTGATGATACAAACCACATTGTGTTTACAGACCCAGCTAATAAAATTGGTAGTTGGCACAATAACACCAATTATGTGGATATGTTTACTCAATCTACCAGAACACAAACAGGTTTAGGAGGAAGTACTGGAGGCATGGACGATAGATTCGATTTTATATTAACATCACCAAATATGCTATCTAATTCAGACCTCTATTACGTTAATAACTCTTATCAAGTTTATGGTAATAATGGAAATATAGATTGTTATAATAATGAAATAAAAGACAGTGAATGTTCAGGAGTAAAATTTTCAACTGAAATTCGTGAATCTTTATATTATTTTAGCGACCATCTTCCGGTAACAATACAACTAGAAACTAATGAAACCTTATTAAACATACAATCATACAGCATAGATAGTTTTCAAATTATTGGCACAAATGTAATTGAGAACACATTAAACATAAGTATTAACAATCAAAACCATTCAGCTAAAAAACTTCGTATTTATAATACATTAGGTCAAGTAGTAAAGACTGTTCCATTAGGTTCTTCTAAAAACATGTCTTTAGATGTTTCTTATTTAAGTAACGGTTTGTATTATATTTCAATACCTAGCTTAAATGTTCAACCTTTAAAATTCGTTAAAATAAATTGAGAGTAAGTTTTTTAAATAGTTTTTTCCTTTTAGTGCCAATATTTCTTTTAAGTCAGAATAAAATTGATTTAATAGCAGATTTTGATGTAGATAAAAATCAGATAAAAATCTCTCAAACTATTACTTACTTTAATAATTCTAACGACACTTTAGAAGACATCTATTTAAACGATTGGAATCATAGTTTTGCAACAAAAACAACACCTTTAGCAGAACGATTTGCTGAAGAATACAATACAGATTTTCATTTTGCAAAAAATGAAGATAGAGGTTATTCTGTCGTAACTTCAATTAAACAAAACAACAACGAACTAGAGTTTGACAGATTGGTAGACCATATAGATGTTGTTAAAATAACACTTAACAAGCCTTTAAAGCCAAATGAAAGTTATACCATAAATCTAAATTATATTGTACAAATTCCTAGCGATAAGTTTACACGTTATGGATTCACTTCTCAAGGAGATTTTAGCTTACGCTACTGGTATATAACTCCTGCAGTTTATAATGGCGAATGGCAATACTCAAGCAATAAAAATTTAGATGATTTATTTACACCTGTAGCCAATTTATCTTTTCAACTTCGTTTTCCAAACACTTACAACCTAACTTCTGAATTAAACCAAATTGATATTTCTCAAAACAATGGGATAATAACAGTTAAATTAGAAGGAAACAACAGAGTTAACAGCAAACTCTTTTTAAATAAATCGAAGCCTTTTAATCAAGTACAAACAGATTATTTTACTATGGTTTCAAACATTGATGATGAAAATCTGAATATGATTGATAACCTTGTTATAACAGATCAAATATCTGAGTTTCTTACAAAAAATTTAGGAGCATATCCTCATGAAAAACTATTAGTATCAGATATTGATTATAGAAAAAACCCTATTTACGGGTTAAACCTATTACCTGATTTTATTAGACCCTTTCCAGACAAATTTCAATACGAACTTAAACTTTTAAAAACAGCTATAAACAGCTACTTAGAAAGTACTCTAATTATAAACCCTAGAAAAGACCAATGGATTATTGATGGATTACAAACATATTATTTAATGAAATATGTTGAGGAATATTATCCAGATATGAAGCTTGCTGGTAGTTTATCTAGAATTTGGGGAATTAAATCCTTTCATGCTACACAACTAGATTTTAACGATCAATACGCCTTTTTATATATGCACATGGCTAGAGAAAACCTAGACCAACCATTGCAGATGGAAAAAGATTCGCTTTTAAAATTTAATAAAAACATAGCCAGTAAATATAAAGCTGGTGTAGGCTTACGTTATGTAGATAATTATATAAATAAAGATATTTTAGAGAACTCGATTAAAGAATATATTACTGAGTTTACTTTTAAAGAAACTTCTACAACAGATTTTGAATCTATTTTAAAAACAAATACAGATAAAGATTTAAATTGGTTTTTTACGGATTATTTAAATACTAAAAAGAAGATAGATTTTACCATTACAAATATAGAAGAATCTAGAGATTCTGTGAAACTAACTATTAAGAATAAAACACAAACTAATGTGCCTATATCAGTGTTTGTTTTAAAGAAAGACAGTATTATTTCTAAAACATGGATTGAAAATATAACTGATTCTAAAACCATTACTGTTGCTAAAAAAGATGGCTCAAAAGTCGTTTTAAATCACGATTTAGTTGTTCCCGAAATAAATCAAAGAGATAACACAAAATCTTTAACAAATTCTTTATTCAACAGGCCACTTCAATTTAGGCTTATAAAAGACATTGAAGACCCTTCATACAATCAAGTGTTTTTCATGCCAATTGTAGAATTTGATAATATTTACGATGGGATTGTACTAGGTGTAAAAGCTTATAATAAAACAATACTTAAAAAGCCTTTCTATTATAAAATAGCACCACAATATGGAACTAAATCCAATTCTTTAACTGGAGGAATCACTCTTAATTACAACCAATATATTGAAAATAACGATATTAATTTATTTAGTATTAATTATGGTGTTTCAGCTAGTTATAAAAGTTATGGAGAAGATTTATTTGTTAGAAAATTAACTCCTGGTGTTAGATTACTTTTTAGAGACAAGGAAAATTTAATATCAAACAAAAAACAATTCGTTACCATGCGATATGTTGATATTAATAGAGATGAAGATTTAAGTATAGATGCAGATGAAAGTGAACCAAATTATAGTGTCTTAGATTTAAGATATAACAACATCAACAAAGGCTTAGAGGATTATGTTTCTTGGTTTTCTGATGTACAATTCTCAAAAGATTTTGGTAAGGTTGCTTTTAACTTTGAATACAGAAAACTAACCGAAAAAAGTAGACAATATAATCTAAGGTTATTTGTTGGAGCTTTTATCTACAACGATAGTTATAAAACTTCAGACTATTTTAGTTTTGCTCTAGACAGACCTACAGATTATTTATTCGATTATAACTATTATGGTCGATCTGAAGATTCAGGACTTTTTAGTCAGCAAATAATTATTGCAGAAGGTGGTTTTAAATCGAAACTCGATACACCTTATGCAAACGAGTGGATAGGAACCATTAATGGTAGTACAACCTTATGGAAATACATTCTTGCTTATGGAGATATGGGTCTCTTAAAAAACCATGGTCAAGAGGCACAATTTGTTTACGATACAGGAATTCGTCTAAGTTTAATTCCAGATTATTTTGAATTGTATTTCCCTGTATATTCAAATTTAGGTTGGGAAGTTGCTCAAGCACAATATGCAGAGAAAATTCGTTTCGTGGTCACTCTAGATTTTAAAACCCTCTTTGGTTTATTTAGCAGACGTTGGTATTAGTAACCTAAGAAATTAATTAATATATTTATAACAAAACTTTTATAGATGTATCGTTTATTTAAAACTGCCCTGCTTTTAGTATTAATTACTTATAATATTCAATGCTTAGCACAAACAAAATCTGTTTTGTTTTATAAAGACGGAACCTCTAAAACAGGTTATGTTACTTTTAAGAAAAAGGAAATTAAATTTCAAGGAAAAAATAAAGGTAAAAAGGAAAAAATTAATTATGACCAATTAGATTCCATATCAGGCTATATCAACCCACGTTCTAAACGTAAAGATAAAAACCCAAGAATGGCTTATGTATTTCCAACTGGGAAAAATGATAAAAATTTTCAAGTTTTTGATTTAGTAAAAAAAGGTAAAGTGAATTTATATAAATTAAGCAAATATGGTAATTACTCAATAATTTGGTTACCTTCAAATAATAGTTCTTTTGCTACAACACCTGTTCCTGTAGGAACTAGAAATACAGTCACCATTTATGGAGTTAAAAGAGATAATGAAACTTTTGTAACCATTCTAGGTAATAAAGACACTTCAGTTTCACTTATAACTATAGCAGACAGTTTTAAAACTCAAGGGAGTGAATACTTTTCAGATTGCAAAGAATTAGCAACAAAAATTAATGAAGGAGAAAAGGGTTTCAGCAAAGAAGATCTAAAAAAGGTTGTTGCTTATTACAATACACAATGTAGTGATGTAAAAAACTAATGTGATTAAAAATTGCATTTCTTAAATTATAGATTTTATTAAGTAAGATTCTATAACATATTTCTAACGATTTCTAAAATAACTAACAATCTTTCAATTTTTTGTTATGTTTTGCTCTAAAAACTGATGATTTGTTAATTCTTTAACTATCTGTCAGATTGCAAAACACACAAATATTGACTAAATTTGTGCCATTAAAATAAGAACCATGCAGACAAATCCAGACGTAAAAAAAGACCTTTCTTTTGAAGACTTTAAAGCTGAAGTTTTAAACGATTATAAAATTGCTGTCACTTCACGTGAATGCAGTCTTTTAGGTCGTAGAGAAGTTCTTACTGGAAAAGCAAAGTTTGGAATTTTTGGCGATGGTAAAGAAGTGCCTCAACTAGCTTTGGCAAAGGCATTTAAAGATGGTGATTTTCGTTCTGGTTATTATAGAGACCAAACCTTTATGATGGCAATTGGCGAACTAAATATTCAACAATTTTTTGCTGGTTTATATGGTCATCCAGATATAGAACACGATCCAATGTCTGCTGGTCGTCAAATGGGAGGACACTTTGCAACGCATAGTTTAGACGAAAATGGAAACTGGAAAGATTTAACCAAACAAAAGAATTCAAGTGCAGACATCTCTCCTACTGCTGGACAAATGCCTAGATTATTAGGTTTAGCCCAAGCCTCAAAAATATACAGACAAGTAAAAGGAATTGATACTACTAATTTTTCTAAAAAAGGAAATGAAGTTGCTTGGGGAACTATTGGAAATGCAAGTACAAGTGAAGGTTTATTTTTTGAAACCATTAATGCTGCAGGAGTTTTACAAGTGCCAATGGTTATGAGTGTTTGGGACGATGAATATGGTATTTCGGTACATGCAAGACATCAAACAACAAAAGAAAATATCTCTGAAATTCTAAAAGGATTTCAACGAGACGAAAATAATAAAGGTTACGAAATTCTTCGTGTAAACGGTTGGGATTATCCAGCTTTAATAGAAACTTATCAAACAGCTTCAAAAATAGCTAGAGAAGAACATGTACCTGTTTTAATTCATGTTAACGAATTAACGCAACCACAAGGTCATTCAACATCTGGTTCTCATGAACGTTATAAAGATGCTGATCGTTTGGCTTGGGAAGCTGAATACGATTGTAATGTGAAGCTTCGCGAATGGATGATTGCTAATGGTATGGCAACAGACGACGAATTAAAAGAGATTGAAAACAGCATAAAAAGAGAGGTTCGAGATGGTAAAAAAGCTGCTTGGACTGCTTTTGTTCAACCTCTAAAACAAGAGCAACAAGAACTTCTAAGTATTTTAGAAAATGTTGCAAATTCTAGCGATAACAAGGTGTTTATTGCAAAACTTAAAAACGATTTAGCTGATATTAACGAGCCTATTAGAAAAGACATTCTTTCTACTGCTAGAAAAATATTACGTTATGTTGTTAGCGAAACGTCTTCAGAAAAAAATCAGTTAGTTAATTGGATTAATTCATATATAGAAAAAATTCAACCTAAATACAGTTCTCATTTATATAGTCAATCTCCTAAATCGGCTTTAAACATTCAAGAAGTCAAACCAACTTATAACGATAGTAGCGAAGAAGTTGATGCCAGATTAGTGATTAGAGATAACTTCGATGCACTTTTTAGCAAATATCCAGAAGTGCTAGTTTTTGGTGAAGATGCTGGACATATTGGAGATGTGAATCAAGGCTTAGAAGGCATGCAAGAAAAGTATGGCGAACTTCGTGTATCAGACGTTGGTATTCGTGAAGCTACAATTCTTGGACAAGGTATTGGCATGGCTTTAAGAGGCTTACGTCCAATTGCTGAAATCCAATATTTAGATTATATATTATATGCGCTTCAAATAATGAGCGATGATTTAGCAACCCTTCAATATAGAACGAATGGTCGCCAAAAAGCACCATTAATTATTAGAACTCGTGGACATAGATTGGAAGGTATTTGGCATTCTGGCTCTCAAATGGGAGGCGTTATTAACTTAATTCGTGGTATTCATGTATTGGTTCCAAGAAACATGACCAAAGCTGCTGGTTTTTATAACACGTTATTAGAAAGTGATGAACCTGCTTTAATTGTGGAGTGTTTAAATGGCTACAGACTAAAAGAAAAAATGCCAAGCAATATTGGTGAGTTTAAAACACCTTTAGGAGTTGTTGAAACCATTAGAGAAGGAAATGATATTACATTGGTTTCTTATGGATCTACCTTAAGAATTATAGAACAAGCTGCTAAAGAATTGCAAGAAGTAGGTATTGATGCTGAAATTATAGATATTCAATCCTTATTACCATTCGATTTAAATCATGGCATCGTAAATAGTGTGGCTAAAACAAATCGTTTGATGGTGATTGATGAAGATGTTCCTGGAGGAGCTTCGGCATTTATTTTAAATGAAGTTTTAAACAATCAAAATGCATATACACATTTAGATAGCAAGCCACAAACACTTGCAGCACAACAACATAGGCCTGCATACGGAACAGATGGTGATTATTTCTCTAAACCTTCAGTTGAAGATGTGTTTGAAGCTGTTTACAATGTAATGCACGATTCAAACCCTACAGATTATCCGAAATTAAGATAATTGCTTTTATAGATTAAACCTTTTGTTTTCTAGATAGTCTAAGGAATCTAACCTTAAACTAACTATTAAATGAGAGGATTATTTTTTTTAACCTGCCTTCTGTTTGTTGTTTCATGCAACAATGATGATGCGATAGATATTCAAAATCAACCTAGCTCTTTAGATTTATCTGATTATTTCAGCATTAATTTTAGCGCATTACCTAATTATTCAGATCAATATATTCCTGTTTATATTACAAAAGACAATACGCCTGGAAACAATAGTATTACCAATGAAGGAGCTACTTTAGGGAGAGTCTTATTTTATGACACGAACTTATCTACTAGTAATTCGGTGTCCTGTGCAAGTTGTCATAATCAAGCTAATGCATTTGGAGATGCTAACAATGTTAGTCAAGGTATCAATGGACAAACACCAAGACATTCCATGCGTTTAATAAATTCTCGTTTTGCAATTGAAAATAAATTCTTTTGGGATGAACGTGCAAATTCACTTGAAGATCAAACAACTATGCCAATACAAGATCATATTGAAATGGGATTTAGTGGTGAAAATGGAGATTTAAATTTTAATGATTTGATTATTAAATTAAATACCATCGAATATTATCCTGAATTATTCTCATTTGCTTTTGGTTCTTCAGAAATAACAGAAACTAAAATTCAACAAGCACTAGCTCAATTTGTAAGAAGCATTCAATCTTTTGATAGTAAGTATGACAATGGAAGAATACTAGTAAATAACGATGTACAACCATTTCCTAACTTTTCATCTCAAGAAAATCTTGGCAAAGGTTTATTCATTCAACCACCAGTTTTTGATGCTTCAGGAAGTAGAGTAAATGGTGGAGTTGGCTGTATTGGTTGTCATCAAGCACCTGAATTCGATATTGATCCAAACTCCTTAAATAATGGAGTTATTGGTAATTCTAATGGCATTGGAACCGACTTAACTGTTACAAGAGCTCCAAGTTTAAGAGATGTTGTAAAACAAGATGGTACGAGTAACGGACCATTTATGCATATTGGTGTTTCAAATAATTTTGAAACAGTATTAACTCATTATGATCAAATTAATCCAACTGGAAATACAAATTTAGACCCAAGACTAACACCAAACGGAATTGGTCAACAATTAAATATGACTCCAGTTGAAAGAGATGCACTAATTTCATTTATTACAACTTTAGCTGGTAATGATGTATATAATAATGAAAAATGGAGTAATCCGTTTATTGATTAATATTTCAAATCTATTTTAAAAAAGCGCTTACTCAAGTAAGCGCTTTTTTTATATCTTTAAACATGTTAACAAAGCAAGATAAAGTACAACTTCGTAGTTCCATTTTCAGACATCTAGACGGTTTAGCAACAGCAACTACAGCATATTCACTTCACAAGAAAGGTATTTTTGATTACTTACTAAAAAATAAAAAAGTCTTTATAAAAGATTTAGCTTCCCATTTTAAAGCCAATGAAGGCTATTTAAATGTGGCATTAAGGATATTATGTTCTCAAGGATGGCTTATTCTGCATATTGATAATCGTTCAGATTCAATTTCATATGAAATAAATAAAAACAGTCATGAAGCTTTTAAACTTGTTCCTTTATACGAAGATGCCGTAAAACTCCTCAATTATTCTGTTACTTTTCCTGAAGAACGAATTGGTAGCGATGCCTTTATAGCTTTAGAACGTATTTTTAAAAAATTTGAAAAGAGTTTTGGCTTAACTAATAACACTGAAATAGAACAACAAATTTTAAAACATATAGAAGGATGCATAGTAGCTCCAATAATTGTGCTGCTTGGTGTTAATGGCTTATTCCATAAATATTTTATGGAAGCATCTTTTACAGCTGAAGAATATCATAAAAACCCAGAAAGTTTCAAGAAAATCCTTGATTTCTTCACATATTTAGGATGGTTTAAAAAGAAGAAAAATACCTATCAATTTACAGATGAGGGATTGTTTTTTGCGAAACGAGCTTCAGCTTATGGTGTAACAGTTTCGTATTTACCAACATTCTTAGCTCTAGACGATTTATTATTTGGCAACCCATTAATTCTAAAAACGGAGACACCTAATGAAACAGAAAAACACGTTCATCGTGAAATGAATGTTTGGGGTTCAGGTGGAGCACACACTACTTACTTTAAAGTTATAGATCAAGTAGTCATTGAGTTATTTAATAAACCCATAGACGAACAACCTAAAGGTATTTTAGATATGGGTTGTGGTAATGGCGCTTTTATCCAACATATTTTCGATGTAATTGAACACCAAACATCTAGAGGTAAAATGCTTGAAGAACATCCGTTATTATTGGTTGGAGCAGATTTTAATCAAGCAGCTTTAAAAGTAACAAGAGCCAATTTAATTAAAGCAGATATCTGGGCAAAAGTTATTTGGGGAGATATTGGCAGACCAGATTTATTAGCAAAAGACTTGAACGAAGATTATAATATAGACTTGAAAGATTTATTGAATGTAAGAACGTTTCTAGACCATAATCGTATTTGGGAAAAACCAAAAACTACAACTAGTAGAATTAGTAACTCAACTGGAGCTTATGCATCTCAAGGAAAAAGATTAAATAATAATTTGATTGAAGATTCCCTTTTAGAACATCTACAAAAATGGAAACCTTATGTAGAACAATTTGGTTTATTGATAATTGAGTTACACACAATAAACCCAGAATTATCAGCAAATAATCTTGGAAAAACTGCTGCAACTGCTTACGATGGCACACATGGTTTTAGCGACCAATATATTCTAGAAGTAGATGTTTTTAAAAACATTGCTAAAGAAGCTGGTTTAGAACCAGATGAACGCTATTTTTCAAGATTTCCTGAGACTAATTTAGCAACAGTAAGTATTAATCTATTAAAAGGTAAATAAATAACACAAATGTCTGACAAAGAAAATGCACCATTAATTACTAGAGATTGGCTAGCTATAGAACGAACAAAACTAGCAAACGAACGCACCTTTCTAGCCTATTTTAGAACCTTTATAGTGCTTTTAGGAACAGGAGTAACCATCTTAAAACTTGAGATATTTACTGAGCTAAAATCGTTTGGTATTATTTTAGTTATTGTTTCGCCAATACTATTATTGATAGGAGTTATTAGATTAATTTACGTTAGAAAATTAATCAGAAAACACTATAAAGTTTAAAACAAACACATCTCCAATTACAAGTAAAAACATATATGAAAGCAGTTTCTGTAGTTACCATAAAGAAAGAATTACAACATCGTTCTACTGAAGAGTTGATGGCACTTTGTTTGCGTTTAGCTAAATTTAAAAAGGAGAATAAAGAACTCCTCACCTATTTGTTATTTGAATCTCATGATGAATCTGGTTATATAGAAACCGTAAAACAAGAAATTGACGAGCAGTTTGAAAATATAAATACAGATAGTTATTTCTACATTAAAAAAAGTGTCCGTAAAATTTTAAGAAACATTAAAAAATACGCGAGATACTCACTTAAAAAAGAGACTGAAGTAGAGCTTCTACTCTATTTCTGTTATACTTTAAAAGACTTTGAACCATCCATAAAAAGAAATGTGACGCTTACTAATATTTATGAAAGACAAATTCTAATGATTAAAAAAATAGTGGCGACACTTCATGAAGACTTACAATATGATTATAATCAAGAGTTAGAGACATTAGAGAATTAACAGATTATGACAACAACACCAGAACACGACCAACGTATCGCAAAAATGACATTCGCTTCTGTTTACCCACATTATGTTACAAAAGTGGAAAATAAAGGCAGAAAAATAGCTGAGTTACACCAAGTAATAGAATGGCTGACTGGATTCAATGAAGACAAACTGCAAGAACTAATTGATGATAAAGTGACATTTGAAACCTTCTTTAAAAAAGCAAAATTAAACCCTAATGCGAACCTTATAAAAGGTGTTATCTGTGGCTATAGAATAGAAGACATAGAAACGCCATTAACAAAACAAGTGAGATATCTAGATAAATTGATAGACGAATTAGCTAAAGGACGCAAAATGGAAAAGATTTTACGTGCTGGTTAGTTGACTTAATAATATCAACCACTAAAAAAACATCTAACTATTAATTCATAATCCTAACAATCATTTCTTTTAGCAAATCACTTTGCCCTACAGCATTAGACCCAACACCTTTACTTCTCACATCAAACTCTCTTAAAGTCGCTATGATACCACTTACCTTTTTCATTGGGTAATTCCTGGTAGCAGCAATATATTCGTTAGCGAAATAGGGGTTTATTTTTAATGAAGAAGCTACACTTCTTGGGGATTTATCGTGCAAACCATGCAAGTGTAATAGTTTAGAGAAAAAACTATATAATAAAGACACTGTAACAACCATAGGATTATCCTTTGGGTTTTCACCAAAATATTTAATAATCTGGTTAGCCTTTAAAACATCTTTTGCTCCTACAGCTTTTTGTAGCTCAAAATTATTATAGTCCTTACTAATACCAATATTTTGTTCTATATGCTCTGGTGTTATTTGCGTGCCTTCAGGTAGAATAATTTTTAGTTTATCCAACTCATTGGCAATTTTACTTAAATCAGTTCCTAAAAACTCAGCAAGCATTTGTGCAGCTTTTGGAGAAATGGTGTAATTATGTCCAGAAAGCACACGTCTTATCCAATCTGCTATTTGATTATCGTACAGCTTTTTACTTTCAAAAATAACACCTCCTTTTTTTAGTGCTTTATAAAGTTTCTTTCGTTTATCAATCGTTTTATACTTATAATTAATCACTAAAATTGTTGTAGGCTGAGGCTGTTCGACATAATCAACTAATTTTTCAATCGTTCTAGATAAATCTTGTGCTTCTTTAACTATAACCACTTGATGTTCTGCCATCATTGGATAACGCTTTGCTTGACCAACAATATCTTCAACAGATACATCACGTCCATACAAAACCATTTGGTTAAAGCCTTTTTCTTCTTCAGTAAGAATTGAAGATTCAATAAACTTTGAAATTTCATCTATATAATAAGACTCCTCTCCCATTAAAAAATAAATAGGAGATAACTTACCATTTTTAATATCTGTTACTAATTGTCTTACCTCGTCCAAACTTCTTAGATTCTCTGCCTGACCATTATACAGGCAAATTAAAATACCTTAAGCCAAAAATTGTTAATGACATTTGGTATTTGATTAATGTAGATTAACTTTGAAAAAAACTGAATACTAATTAATGCAAGAGTTAAACTTTTCAAAGTTTCCGTTTCGTTTCAAAAATAGCGAAAATAAAATTTCTATATTCGATTGTATTCGTAAAAAATTTGTGATTTTACAACCGGAAGAATGGGTTAGACAACATTGCATTCAGTTTTTGATTCAAGAAAAAAAATATCCCATTTCATTAATCAATGTTGAAAAGGAGTTAAAAGTTAATAAATTAAGCAAACGATACGATATAGTTGTGTTTAATCCAGATGGAAGCATTCATCTTATTGTGGAATGTAAAGCGCCACAAATAGCTATAAAACAAGAAGCTTTCGACCAGATTGCTCGTTATAATCTTGTTTTAAAAGCGACTTATTTAATGGTTACTAATGGAATAAATCATTATTATTGTCAGATGGATTTCATAAGCGAATGTTATCAATTTCTAAAAGATATTCCAGAATATAAAAAATGAAACTAGCCATCGTCATATTAAACTGGAATGGAAAAGAATTATTAAAACAATTCTTGCCTTCAGTTATAAAACACTCGCAACAAGCAAAAATTTATGTAGCTGACAATGCCTCGACTGATGATTCTATTACTTTTTTAAAAAACAATTTCCCTTCAATAAAAATCATTAAAAATCAAGAAAATGGTGGTTATGCTAAAGGATATAATGATGCCTTAAAACAAGTAGATGAGGACATATATTGTTTACTTAATAGCGATGTAGAAGTCACTGAAAATTGGTTGTCTTCAATTATAGATGAATTTGAACAACATCCTGAAACTGCAATCATTCAGCCAAAAATATTAGATTACAAAAACAAAGGTTCTTTTGAATATGCTGGAGCTGCAGGTGGTTTTATAGATAAATATGGTTACCCATTCTGTCGTGGACGTATTTTTAATACCATTGAAAAAGATTTAGGTCAATACAACAATAATACTGATATCTTCTGGGCTTCTGGAGCCTGCTTTTTTGTTAGAAAAGACGTTTTCAATACATTAAATGGTTTCGACGAATCTTTTTTTGCACACATGGAAGAAATAGATTTTTGTTGGAGAGCCTTCAATTTAAACTATAAAACTAAGTATGTTGGCACATCTGCAGTTTTTCATGTTGGTGGAGCAACTTTAAACAATACACAACCAAAAAAAACCTATTTAAATTTTAGAAATAGCCTCTTTACATTAGTAAAAAATGTCAATGGCAACATCTTCCTTTTAGTCTTTATGAGACTCCTTTTAGATGGGATTGCAGGAATTAAATTCTTACTAGAATTTAAACCTGAACATACCTTCTCAATTATAAAGGCTCATTTTAGTTTTTATGCTCATTTACCTAGATTATTAAAGCAACGCAATAAAAATTCTAAGAGCGATAACTACTTTCATAAAAAATCAATTGTTTGGCTTTATTATATAAGTAAACGCAAGTATTTTAATTGTTTATAAAATTGTTAAAATTTTTGTTAATACACATCTATACTATTCTTCTTTTATATAATTTTGGTATGATAATTAATAACATCTAAAACTAAAAACAATTATGAAAAGAATATTGATATTAGGCTCTTTTGCCTTATTACTATTAGGTTCTTGTGTATCTAAGAAAGAATATGCAGCATTAGAGTCAAAACAAAAAGAAACACAAGATTTATTAAATACTGCGACAGTAAAACTAAATTCATGTTTAGAAGAAAAAGCTTCTGCAACTGCAAGAGCCACTGCATTAGAAGATCAAGTATCAGATTTACGTAAAAGCAACGACAACTTAACAGTTTTATCTGCAAAAGGTGCTAGTAACGTAGAAAAAACTTTAGAAAGTATTAAAGAAAAAGACTTAAAAATATCTCGTCTACAAGATGCTTTAACTCAAAAAGATAGCGTAACACTTGCTTTAGTAACTAGTTTAAAACGCGAAGTTGGTATTAACGATCCTGACATTGAAATTAATGTTGAAAAAGGAGTTGTATTTATTTCTATTGCAGATAAATTATTATTTAAAAGTGGTAGCTACCATGTAACTGAAAAAGCTAAAGAAGTTCTAGCGAAGGTTGCTAAAGTGGTTAACAGTAAACCAGATTTTGAATGTATGGTTGAAAGTCATACTGATGATGTTCCTTACAACAAACCTCCTTTAATTGACAATTGGGACTTAAGTGTAAAACGTGCGACATCTGTAGTAAGAGTTTTGGAAGAATTAAAGGTAAACCCTCAACAACTAATTGCTGCTGGACGTAGTCATTTCTTGCCATTAGTGCCTAATGATACTGCTGAGCATAAAGCAATGAACAGACGTACTAAAATTATAGTATTACCAAAAATCGATCAGTTTTATAAAATGGTTGAAGATGGAATGAAAGAGCTTTCCGAAGAAGAAAAGTAAAAGTGTTTATTGTACTAATAAAAAAAGCCCAATCGAGAGATTGGGCTTTTTTTATACTTAGGTTTTTATACTTACAAATTAAAAAATCTCTAAACTCCCTTTACCTTCTCTAACAATAATTGGTTCTTCTTCAGATAAATCAATAACTGTAGATGCTTGATTATCTCCATAACCTGCATCGATAACTAAATCTACCAAATCTTTCCACTTTTCATAAATAAGTTCTGGATCTGTAGTGTATTCTAACACTTCATCTTCATCATGAATAGAAGTTGATATAATTGGATTTCCTAATTGTTTTACAATTTCAATAGCAATTCTATTATTTGGAACACGAATACCAACCGTTTTTTTCTTTTTAAAAGGATGTGGTAAAGACTTCGCTCCTGGAAGAATAAACGTATAAGGTCCTGGCAATGCTCTCTTTAATATCTTAAATGTAGATGTATCTATTTGCTTTACATAATCACTAAGATTACTTAAATCTTCGCAAATAAATGAAAAATTAGATTTCTCTAGCTTAACATTTTTTATTCTTGCCACACGTTCTAAAGCTTTCATATTATTGATGTCGCAACCTAATCCATAAACCGTATCTGTTGGATAAATAATTAACCCTCCAGATTTTAAGACCATTACAACCTTAGCAATTTCTTTAGGGTTTGGGTTTTCTTCATATATTTTAATAAATTCAGCCATACTATATGTCTTAAAAAATCGTTAACTATACAAAAGTAACCAATTATATTATTTATGAAGCCTCTTAAAAGCTACTTATTCCTTTTAATATGTGTCATTACAATCGTTTCTTGTTCATTTGAAGACAACGAGAATAATACAATTGCTGATAATAACTTAAATCCAATAGAATACTACCAAGAACTCAATGTGTCTTATGGAATTGATAGTGACCAAACTTTCGACATTTACTTACCTGCCAATAGAACTTTAGAAACTGAAGTTATGATTTTAGTTCATGGTGGAGGCTGGTCAGCAGGAGATAAAAGCGATATGAATGGTTTTAAAGATTTTATTCGAAGTGAATTTCCTAATATGGGAATTGTTAACATAAATTACAGACTTGCAGGTGTGAACAATCAGGCTTATCCTATGCAAACAAAAGACATTACAACGATTATTAATCATTTAAAATCAAATCAGAATTTCTATGTTATTGATGACGATTTTGCTTTTATAGGTGCAAGTGCTGGAGCACATTTGTCTTTATTATGGAGTTATGCATTTGATACTGATAATAATATAGACATGGTTTGTAGTATTGTTGGTCCAACTAATTTTACAGATCCTGCATATTTAAATAATAACAATCCTGATTTACAAATCTTATTAGATTTATATGGTGTGGATACAACTTCAGAATATCTGGAAGAAGTAAGCCCATATCATAGAGTTACTAGCACTGCTCCACCAACCATATTATTTTATGGAGGTCAAGATCCATTAGTTCCAACAACACAAGGAACTGCTATGAGAGATAAACTTGAGGGGTTAAATGTTACTCATGAATTTACATTATATCCAAATGCTGGTCATGGTTGGACAGGCTTAGATTTGTTGGATACTAGTATCAAACTAAAAGCGTTTATTGAAACGCATTTTGATTAATTATTAACCTATAATTTCTAATTTCGCAAACCGAAGTAATAGTTTCTTAACGCCTCCTTTATTAAATTTTATTTCTGCTTTGGTATCTCCACCAACACCTTCAATTTTCAACACTTCTCCTTTGCCAAAACGCAGATGTTCTACAATATTTCCAACAACCAACTTACTATCAAACAAATTAGTATTGCCATTTGTTTTACTTACTGGTTTTAAATTTTTAGGTGTGCTAATAACCATTTTTTCTGGTTTAGAACTTGAGCCTTGTTTCTTTTTATAGGTCGGTTGAACAGGCTTTTTAAATCGGATTTTATTAGCATCTGCTCTTCTTTTAGTTTCTGGAATATCGTCTCCAAAAATATCGGCATCTAACATTGGATTAAATCGTCGTTCTTCAACAGGAGTAATAATATCCAGATACTCATCGTCAATTTCTTCAATAAAACGACTAGGTTCTGCATCTATTAATTTTCCCCAACGATAACGAGATAAGGCATAAGTTAAATAAGCTTGTTTTTCAGCTCTAGTAAGCGCCACATAAAACAAACGCCTCTCCTCCTCTAGCTCGCTTCTTGTATTCATACTCATAGCACTTGGAAATAAATCTTCTTCCAAACCAACAATATAAACATACGGAAACTCCAGTCCTTTAGCCAAGTGAATGGTCATTAATGCAACATGATCTGCATCGCCTTTATCTGCATCTAAATCGGTAGCAAGGGCTACATCTTCAAGGAATTCCGCTAACGATGCTGTAGCATCTACAATTTCTTTTTGTCCTTCAACAAAATCCTTCATTCCATTTAAAAGCTCTTCAACATTTTCCATTCTGGCAACACCTTCTGGTGTTCCATCTTTATTGAATTCTCTAATTAAACCACTGGATTTTGTAACATGTTCAGCTAATTCAAATGCGTTAGCTGTTTGATTTATCACTTGAAAGCTTTGGATTAAGGTTACAAAATCTTTAAGCTTGTTTTTAGTACCTGAATTTAAATTAATTTCAATTTTATCAATATTCTGAAGCACTTCAAAAATTGAACGATTATAGCCATTAGCAGCTACAATCAGTCTATCAACAGTGGTTTGCCCAATACCTCTGGCTGGATAGTTAATAACACGCTTTAGAGCCTCTTCATCTGCTGGGTTAATTATTAAACGTAAATAAGACAAAACATCTTTAATCTCTTTACGTTGGTAGAAAGATAATCCTCCATAAATCCTATAAGGAATATCTCTTTTCCTGAGAGCATCTTCAATAGAACGAGATTGCGCATTGGTTCTATAAAGCACGGCAAAATCGCTATTAGGCAACTGATTTTGCATCTTATTTTCGAAAATAGAACTCGCTACAAAACGACCTTCATCACCATCAGTTAAAGAACGATTAACTTTTATTTTTGCACCTTCGTCATTAGAAGTCCAAACAACTTTATCAAGCTTTGTTTGATTTTTATCAATGATAGAATTTGCTGCATTTACTATATTTTTTGTAGAACGATAATTCTGCTCTAATCTGAAGAGTTTCACATCGTCATAATCCTTCTGAAAATTTAAAATATTATTTATGTTAGCTCCACGGAAAGCATAGATACTTTGCGCATCGTCTCCAACCACACAAATATTTTGAAAACGGTCTGAAAGCGCTCTAACTATTAGATACTGGCTATGATTGGTATCTTGATACTCATCTACTAAAATATAACGAAATTTATCTTGGTACTTTGCTAAAACATCTGGAAACCTGGTTAATAACTCATTAGTTTTCAATAACAAATCATCGAAATCCATAGCGCCAGCTTTAAAACATCTATCTACATAATTTTTATAAATTTCACCCATTTTTGGTCTCCTGGCCATAGTATCCGCTTCGATAAGCTCTGGGTTTTGATAGTATGCCTTAACAGTAATTAAGTTGTTTTTATATGAAGAAATTCTAGAACGAATCTGTTTATATTTATAGATATCCTTGTCCAGATTCATCTCTTTTATAATAGATGCTATAAGTCTATCTGAATCTTGAGTATCATAAATTGTAAAATTACTTGGATAGCCTAACCTGTCTGCTTCAAAACGTAATATTTTTGCAAAAACCGAGTGAAACGTTCCCATCCAAAGATTTTTGGCTTCACTAGTACCAACAATGGTTGCAATACGCTCTTTCATTTCTCGAGCAGCTTTATTAGTAAATGTTAAGGCTAGAATATTAAAAGCATCAACACCTTGACTCATTAAATAAGCAATTCTATACGTTAATACTCTAGTTTTACCAGAACCAGCTCCAGCAATCACTATCATTGGACCATCTTTCTGCAAAGTTGGTGCTAATTGTGCATCATTTAACTGGCTTAAATACTTCTCCAAATTATCTTCGTTTTTAAGAGCTAAAAATAAGTATTGTTTGACTTTTTAATAGGAAGAATTACGATTAATTATAAACAATTATATAATTTAACTATTTTAGATATCTTTATCCAAATTATTAAAAATATGAATTCAGCATTAAATTTTTTAGGTCACATTGTTTGGTGGCAATGGGTCCTTATTATTTTAGCTTTAGTAGCCATTCGAGATGTCTTTTTTCAGAAAAAACATACCATTAGCCATAATTTTCCAATTATTGGACATTTAAGATATTTAATGGAGAATATTGGACCTGAAATCCGTCAGTATTTTGTTGCAAACAATCGAGAAGAACTTCCTTTTAATAGAATTGAACGAAGCTGGATTTATGCATCTGCAAAAAAAGAAAACAATTACGAAGGCTTTGGAACCGATAGAGATATTTATGCGCATCAGCACATTTTTATTAATAACGCAATGTTACCATATAAAATAGATGAAAATCACCCAAATAAAATAGATAAAACTTTTTTGCCATGCGCTAAAGTTATGGGAGCATACAATAAAAGAAAAAAACCTTTTCGCCCTGGATCTGTAATAAATGTATCTGCTATGAGTTTTGGGTCTCTTTCTGCAAAAGCAGTAGAATCAATGAATAAAGGCGTTCAAATAGCTAATGCATACCATAATACAGGTGAAGGTGGTTTATCTCCTTATCATAGTTATGGTGGTGATGTTATTTTTCATATTGGAACCGGTTATTTTGGTGTACGAGACGACCATGGAAATTTTTCAATTGAAAAACTAGTTGCGTTAGTAGAAAAAAATCCATTTGTAAAAGCAATTGAAATAAAACTGTCGCAAGGAGCCAAACCAGGGAAAGGTGGTGTACTTCCTGGAGCAAAAATTACACAAGAAATATCTGAAATAAGAAATGTGCCTCTAGGAAAAGATGTACTCTCTCCACCAAACCATTCTGCTTTTTCGAATGTTCAAGAATTAACTGAGCTAATTGAAGATATAGCTGAAAAAACCGGTTTACCAGTTGGAATTAAAGCTGCTATTGGGAAATTAGATCAGTGGAAAGAACTCGCAGATATTATGAAAAAAACTGGAAAAGGTCCAGATTTCATTACTGTTGATGGTGGCGAAGGTGGTACTGGAGCTGCACCTCCTAGTTTCGCAGATCACGTTTCATTACCTTGGGTTTATGGCTTTAGCGATTTATATAAAATGTTTAAGGATAAGGATTTATGTGAAAGAATTGTATTTATTGGTAGTGGAAAATTAGGCTTTCCAGCAAAAGCAGCTATGGCATTTGCTATGGGAGCAGATTGCATTAATGTTGCTCGAGAAGCTATGATGAGTATTGGATGTATTCAAGCTCAGGTTTGCCATACCAATCGTTGCCCAAGTGGTGTTGCTACACAAAGTAAATGGTTACAAAATGGGATTGACCCTACTTTAAAATCTGAACGTTTAGCTCAGTATTTTAAAACATTTAGAAAAGAGTTAGTTGAAATAACTCATGCTGCAGGTCACGAGCATCCTTGCCAATTTGAAATGAGTGATATTGATGTTAATGTCGATGACCAACATTTATCTAAAGAATTAGATAGAACCTATAAATACCACAAAGCACCTGTTCCATTCACTTCTATGCAAGATTTAAAAGATTGTTTATATTTGGGAGGAAAAAATAATACCAACACTTAAATACTACTTATGGATTCTGAAAGAATTATTGATTTATTTTTATTTGCTATTCCTACATTAATCACTGGATTTATTGCCTATTACTTTTTTAAAGAGCATACAAAAAATGAAGATGGTAGAAGACGTTTTTTACTCCATAAAGACATGCAAGTAAACTCACTTCCAATTCGATTACAGGCTTATGAACGCATGGCTTTATTTTTAGAGAGAATATCACCTTCTAAATTACTCGTTAGAATGTCTCCAACTTCTTCAAATAAAGATGATTATGAATCTTTACTTATAGTTTCTATTGAACAAGAATTTGAGCACAATTTATCACAACAAATCTATATTAGCGATGATTGCTGGAGCATTATATCTGCTGCAAAAAACGCCACAATACAACTCATTAGAAAAGCAAGTTTATTAGAAAAAACAGACACTGCAAACAAGCTCAGAGAAGTTATTTTAACAGAAATGATGGAAAACAGAGCACCTAGCGATGCAGCCTTGTCTTATATAAAAAAGGAAGTAAGTGAGTTGTGGTAACTATATATTAAGCGCCTTTTTTATTTTATTCATTTAATTTGAATTCTGTAATCTTAAAATAATTTTTTGATAATCTGGGTTTTTAGACAATTCCTCCAGCATGTTTTTTGCATACTTCTTGAATTGCCAATTGTAATGCGTTGATGCATCAACTAAATTAGTCAAAACCTCTTCATTAAATATATTTAAAGAGTTTAAATAATTAAATGATTGCAACCTCACTTCAAAACCATATTTAGCATCAGAATAACTTATTAATTCACTAAGGAAATCTGCTTGCTTCTCAAGTTGATATGAAGGTGTGGATAACGCTAAAGTCAACCATAACTGACGAACATTCTTATAATTAAACCCTATTATTTCACTAGTTTGATTTAAATAACTTACTCTGTCTTCTGGAAAATTTATCCACAAATGATACAAAGCAGATTCTATTGTTAGATATGAATCATCGTTTATCAAAGATTCGTAATTCCGCTTAAGACTTAGAGGTATTTCTTCTAAATATTGAGAAATAGCTTGTCTTGCCATTAAAGAGCCCTCAAAGACTTCTGTAGTAATTTTATCTGGTATCTGTGAGATTACTTTTCTTTTTGCTTGATCTGAAATAGGTGCTTTTAGATAATATTCGCATTTAGAAGTTAACAACTCACAATCAACCATTTCATATTCTTGAACAAAAGCAGATTGCATTAAGCTCTCTAAAGCCTCATTTACAGGGAATTCTATTTGTTCCAGCCAGATAGTCTTAAATTTAGTCAAATCTTGATTACTAGCTTTTTCAGCTTCTGAGATAAAATCTTCAGTTTTTACCAAACCAAAAGCATGAGCTTTTAAATACACTTCAACAGCTTGTTTAAAAGCCTTATCTCCAACCTGCTCTCTCAAAATATGCAATGCCCAAGCACCACGCTTATAAAACGTTGTACTACTAGCTTTTGGATTTAATAACGAGGTACTTGTTTCAGATCTATTCTGATCTATTAATTCCTGAGCATACTCATACAATTTCCAGTAATAATAATTTTCTCCAAACACTTCCTTTTCCGCTAAAAGCGCATAAAATGTAGCAAACCCCTCCTGGAGCCAATGATGTTCTCCACTCTTTGCTGTAACATAATCGCCAAACCACTGATGAGCAAGCTCATGCGCATTCACATTAACATAATTCCTATCTACAAAGGCTGTAGAATCTACCACAAACCCATCAGAAAAAATGGTTGCACTTGTGTTTTCCATTCCAGCATATAGAAAATCATGAACTGGAATCTGTTTGTAATTTTGCCAAGGATAAGGAATACCAATTTCTGTTTCAAAAAAATCGAACATTTGCTTTGTGTATCGATATGTTGGTTCAGCTTTTAACGAATCTTCAGGATAATAATACATTTCTAATGGAACGCCACTATTAGACACTTCCTCTATTTTATCATACTTACCAATTACAAAAGCCACTAAGTAACTAGACATAGGCTGTTTCATATCAAAATGCCAGATAATATTTTCGTTTTCTTTTTCTTTATTTATAAGTTTACCATTAGCAATTACTTTATAATCTTCGTTAAAAAGAATCGATAAGTCAAATTCCATTTTATCGTTAGTATCATCTAAACTTGGGAGCCATTTACTAGTATATTTCCCTTGCCCTTGCGTCCAGATTTGATTTGGAGCTTCATTTTTCCAGCCAACAAAATAAAGTGCCTTTTTTGGTTGAGCTTCGTATTTAAAACGCAGATAATACTCTTTACCTGACTCAAAATCAGAATAGACAATAAGTTTTTTGTTGTCGTTTTTAATTACCGCCTTCTTATCATTTAAAAATACCTCCTCAAAATTCATATTAATAGCATCCAAGTACAATGAATCAACAGACTTTAATACTTTAAAATCATACTCTACTTTACCAAATACCTTAGATGAATCCACATCAAATCGTAATTCAGCCTTAGCATGCTTAAAATCAACATGTTCTAATTGCTGAGAAAACGCAAATACACTAATAAGACAAACACAAATACTGAGACAAATTTTCATAGGTTGAATATAACAAACCTTTAGCCAAAATAAAAGCACGTTAATTATTAACGTGCTTTTATTATAAAATTATTTTAGCTAGATACTATAGAGTTACATTTGGTTTTGCAATAGGCGTATCACTTTTTACTATAACAAAAGTTGAAATAGCATAATATGCATGTATATTACTAGCTGTAGACTGTAAATCGTTTGTCCAATCTTCAAAATCGTACTTAAATCCAAATGTATTTCCAGCCATAGCAGTATCGAATTCATCAATTCGAACAGGAACAGCCATTCCCGGACACCATCCAGCCCTATCTGGCTGCCAGTTTCCATTTTGTGGACTTACTGGATTTGAAGCACAACCTATTGGCCCCAGATCATGCTGAAACATATCTACATTATCTATAACTACATCATGTGTTCTAAAACACCATTCAGCACATGGACGACCATCTGAATCATTAGGAGTAGCATGTCCCCAACCAGTAATAATAGTTCTTAAATGTGTGCTTTCAGCATTAGCAGGAACTGAAATAGATTTTGCCAAAACAAAAGCAGAATCATCTTCGCCATAAATCACACCTTCTAAAGAGTTTTCATTATACTGCAAAACCTCAGCAATAGCATAATAAGGATAATCAGGCGTTCCTTCAATATAATCAAAATCTACTGAAAGATTCCACCCATCAGAACCCCAAACCTCGATATAGGCTCTCAATTCTAATTCTCCAATTAATAAAGATTTAAAATCAGTAACATCAATCATAAAACCTCTATCCAAATCATTATTATCAACTCCATAAGGCGTAATATATCTACCTATTTCATACCAATCATTTGAATCTTCGTCTCGAACAGAGATATTTGCAAACACATCCCATGCATCACAACCTCCCGAAGGGCAATCTAATTGCACATACATATTTATGGTTTCAATATTTGAAATATCATCATGCAAAGTAACTGTTTGCTCAGAAGATTGACTTAGCCCTCCACCAAATGCTAAATGCTCACTACTGAAAGCCACATAGTTGTGTACAACTGGAAGCCCAAAACCTTTTAAATCTACATTTACATCATCAGTCAATGCATTTTGAAGCGTTATCAAACCTAATTCAACACCAACCTCAGAAGGCGTATACCTTACATAAACCATAGTGTCATCATTTGCATTTGCAGCATCTATTTGCAGAGAAGTACCATATGACACATTATCTAAAGATATTTCAAAAGACCCATCAGTAGATAGTGAGATATTATTAACTAAATTATCACCATTAACATTTAAAGTTAAGGGTTCTGATGGTGTGGCATTTGCCACTTCACCAAAATCCAACACATCTTCACTAACTGTAATAATTGGAGTAATACTTACTCCAACACCACTCAAATTAAGGTTTCTAGAAGTTGCTCCACCACTTTTAAAAGTTAGAACTCCATTATTTGGCCCAACAGCTGTCTCTGCAGGAGCAAAACGCACATAAACAGTTTGGTTTCCTGAATTTGCATCAGCTTTATCGATAGTCAGATTAGCAGAAAAAGTAGTATCGTCTAAAGATATTTGAAAATTAGAATCAGTTTCAATAATCAGATTAGCAGTTAAATTCATGCCTTTTACCTGTACACTTTGAGAATCTGAAAAACTTAAAACATCCGTTTCAGCAAATGGCGCAACAACACCTGTCAAAACAATCTCTGGTGTTGGTGTTGGCGTAGTTGCACCTTGCGAAGAATCGTCGCTACTACAGCAAAACAAAACGAACATGAGCGATATCACAGATAAAGCTTTAATATTAGAAATAAATTTCATTTGAAAATAGTTTAATTAGTTATTTCTAGCAAGTTATAAAATATTCGTATTTTTTACCATAAACTTGTAATTTAGATTTAATTTTACCAACAATTAAATTCAGTTTAGCCTTAAAATGCTACAAACTCCCATAGATTATTTAAAAGGTGTCGGTCCAAATCGAGCAGATTTACTACGGAAGGAATTAGGCATTCACACCTATCAAGATCTAATCAACTTATTCCCAAACAGATATTTAGATAGAACCAAATATTATAAAATTAATCAATTACAACGTAATAATGCTGAAGTTCAAATTATTGGCGAAATCGTCAACCTTAAAGAAGTAGCGCAAAAACGTGGAAAGCGCTTAGTTGCAACCTTTAAAGACGACACAGGAACAATGGATCTCGTCTGGTTTCGAGGCCAGAAATGGGTTAGAGAGAGCCTAAAACTCAACAAACCCTATGTTGTTTTTGGGAAAGCAAACTGGTTTAATGGTGTTTTTAGTTTACCACATCCAGACATGGAATTTCTTGAAGAGCATGAGAAAAATTTACGCTCTGCCATGCAACCTATTTACCCTTCTACCGAAAAACTAGCGAATAAAGGCATTACCAATCGTGTGATTAATAAAATCATGCAACAATTATTTATTGAGACCAAAGGACGCTTTGAAGAGTCTCTTTCCAATGAGTTAATCTCAGAACTCAAGCTACTTTCAAAAAGTGAAGCTGTTTTTAACATCCATTTTCCAAAAAACCAAGAGCTTTTAGCAAGGGCTCAATTTAGATTAAAATTTGAGGAATTATTCTATATTCAATTGCAACTAATTCTTAAAAATTTAATTCATAAATCAAAAATTAAAGGATTTCCTTTTGAACATGTTGGCGACAATTTTAATACATTCTACAACGAGCATTTACCCTTTCAATTAACCAACGCACAGAAACGCGTTTTAAAAGAAATTCGACAAGATTTAGGCAGCAATGCACAAATGAATCGGCTTTTACAAGGAGATGTAGGCTCTGGGAAAACCATTGTAGCCTTCATGTCAATGTTAATAGCTGTTGACAACGGTTTTCAAGCTTGCCTAATGGCTCCGACTGAAATTTTGTCAGTACAACACCATAATGGTTTACTTGAGATATCTAATAATTTGAATATCAGGATTAAACTTCTAACTGGCTCAAGTAACACTTCAGAAAGAAGAGAAATTCATAAATTGCTTGAAAATGGCGAATTAGACATCTTAATTGGTACGCATGCACTTCTTGAAGATAAGGTGAAATTCAAAAATTTAGGACTCGCAATTATCGACGAGCAACATCGATTTGGTGTCGAGCAAAGAAGTAAATTGTGGCACAAAAACACGTCTCCTCCACACATTTTAGTCATGACTGCAACGCCAATTCCAAGAACTTTAGCCATGTCTGTTTATGGCGATTTAGACATTTCTGTAATCGACGAATTACCTCCAGGAAGACAAGCCATAAAAACGGTTCATAGATTCGATAAAAACAGACTGAACGTTTTTAGGTTTATTCGAGATGAAATCGAGAAAGGCAGACAAGTCTATATTGTATATCCATTAATTCAAGAAAGCGAGAAAATGGACTATAAAGACTTAATGGATGGCTACGAGAGTGTTGTTAGAGATTTTCCGATGCCTAAATATCAAATTTCCATAGTTCATGGTAAAATGAAACCAGCAGACAAAGATTACGAAATGCAACGCTTTATTAAAGGCGAAACCAACATTATGGTTGCTACAACCGTTATAGAGGTTGGCGTAAACGTTCCTAATGCTTCTGTAATGGTTATAGAAAGTGCTGAACGCTTTGGCTTATCACAATTACACCAATTACGTGGACGTGTAGGTCGTGGAGCCGAGCAAAGCTATTGCATTTTAATGACTAGCCATAAATTAAGTAACGACAGCAAAGTACGCTTAGAAACCATGACTAGAACCAACGATGGTTTTGAAATTGCCGAAGTAGACTTACGTTTACGTGGTCCAGGAGATATTATGGGAACTCAACAAAGTGGTGTTTTAAATCTTAAAATAGCAGATTTATTAAAAGATAAAGACATTTTACAATCTGCAAGATATTACGCTAAAAAAGTACTTAGTAACGATCCTACTTTAAAATCTCAAGAAAACAAAACCATACTTTACACCTACCACCAACTAAGCAAATACAAGAATATTTGGAATTATATTAGTTAAATATACGTGTTACTAAGTATGGATTTTGTTGTTTGAAAATACTAACTTCGCTTATCATCTAATAAAACATTAAAACGATTTCATGTCACGTCGTTATGCCCAATTAGAAAAAAATGAATACAACAAATTTTGATACTTAATCACAAGCAGCAAATTCCTTAACAGAAAAAGGTTTTACGGAGGACTTTAAAGCAGAAGAAAAATATATTAAGGTACTGTATTCAAAAAAAGAATACGTACCAAAAGAATTAAAAATTGTTGAGTCTTTTCTGTTTGAGGGAATGGGAAGTCCTGAAGATGAAACAGCACTTTTTGCAATTATTGCTAATGATGGAACAAAAGGAACTTTGGTAATGTCGTATAGTGCAAGACACTTTCAGAATATTGCTTTAATTAAAAAAATAAAAAATCAGTAAATGGTATTTGTAGATTATTATAAAATATTAGGAATAGCAAAAACTGCAACTGATAAGGAAATTAAAAAAGCATATCGGAAACTAGCACGAAAATATCATCCTGACTTAAACCCTGACAACAAGGAAGCAGAAAAGAAATTTAAAGAGGTTAATGAAGCCAATGAAGTATTGAGCGATACTGAAAATAGGAAGAAATACGACAAATACGGAAAAGATTGGAAACACGGAGAAGAGTTTGAAAAAGCACAGCAACAATCTAAACATCAAAGTCATTCGAGCAGAAATCAAGGATATTCAGAACAAGATTTTTCAGACTATTTTAATTCTATGTTTGGTAGAGAAAGAGCATCTTCTAACCAAAACAATAGAAGGTTTAAGGGGCAAGATTTTAATGCCGAACTCCAATTAAATTTAAAAGACGTTTATGAAACTCATAAGCAAGTTTTGACTGTTAACAATCGTAAAATAAGGCTTACAGTCCCAGCAGGAATAGAAAACGGTCAAGTTATTAAAATAAATGGGAAAGGAGGAAAAGGAATAAATGGAGGTCCAAATGGAGATTTATATATCAAGTTTTCAATAAAAAATCACACTCAATTTAAACGAGAAGGAAATAATTTGTATGCTTCAGTTGAATTAGATTTATATACTGCTGTATTAGGTGGAGAAATGACTATTGATACTTTTAACGGTAAAGTCAAATTAAAAGTTGCTCCTGAAACACTTAATGGAACAAAAGTAAAATTAAAGGGAAAAGGGTTTCCCGTTTACAAAAAAGACAATCAGTTTGGCGATTTAATCATCACTTATCATATTAAAATCCCTACAAAATTAAATGATAAAGAAAGAGAGTTGTTTACTGAATTACAAAAAATAAGATGATATGGCAAAACAAGATTTAATACTAATAGAAAAACTTTGCGTCCACTACAAAATTGAATTTTCATTTTTTGATGCTTTAGAAAACATAGGACTTATAGAAATTGAAACTCTTGACCAAAGCAAATTTATTAATCAAGATAAAATTGGAGACCTTGAAAAAATAATTAGACTTCATCACGAATTGAATGTTAATTTAGAAGGTATTGACATTGTGTTTAATCTTTTGCAAAAAGAAAAGGCGCTACAAGAAGAAATCAACATACTAAAAAATAAGTTACGCATATATGAGAATAATTAAGCTATAAGTATTAATCAATGCAACACAGAAAAAGAAATAAAAATTTAGGGCTTGCTGAATTAATTGCTATTGCTTTGGGTGGAATGGTAGGTGGAGGAATTTTTACAATACTCGGTATTTCCGTATCAATGATTGGGAACTTAACACCTATTGCAATAATTATTGGAGGATTAATTGCTTCTTTAGCAGCATATTCTTATGTGAAGTTAGGTGTGTATTACAAAGATGAAGGTGCCACATATTCATTCTATAAAAGAACTTACCCTAATTCTAATTTTTCAGCATCCGCAATTGGATGGTTTATTATTTTTGGTTACATAAGTACATTAGCATTGTATGCATATACATTTTCATCTTATGCAATTAGTAGTACAGATTTTGCAGATAATATTTGGATTAGGAAAGCAATTGCAATTAGTGTAATTGCTCTTTTTTCATTAATAAACCTTTGTAGTGTTAATGGAATGGGGAAAATTGAAGATTTAATGGTTTACACAAAACTAATTGTATTAGCAGTTATTTCTGTAATTCTAATCCAAAACGGAACAACAGACTTTAGTACATTCATTGAAAATTTAGCAATAGATACTGAAAATTCAGGTATTTTTTCAATTCTGATAGTTGCTTCTTTAACTTTTGTTGCATATGAAGGTTTTCAATTAGTTATTCACGCAATGGATGAAATGGAAAACCCAAAAAAAAATATTCCGAGAGCAATTTATTCTGCAATAATTTTAGCTATCCTAATCTATGTTGTTATTTCATTAGGTGCATTATTTGCAATTCCAACAGAAGAAATCATTAAAAATAAAGAATATGCACTTGCAGCAGGAGCAGGTAATATACTTGGCAGTTTAGGAACTAACCTTGTTATTCTTGGAGCAATTTTAGCATCAAGTAGTGCAATAAGTGGAACTATTTTTGGAGCATCTAGGCTAATATCAGTAATTGCAAATGATGGTTATTTCCCAAAATGGCTATCAATTAGAGATAATAATAATAATCCAAAAAATTCAATCATTGCATTAGCCGTAATATCGAGTATCTTGGTGTTAATTGGTGGTCTTGAATTAATCATTGAATTTGGTAGTATAACCTTTCTTTTAGTATCACTATTAATGGCTATTGCAAACTATAAAATCAGAGATAAAACGAACTCTTCAAGATTTCTGACAGCATTATCAATTTTTGGATTGGGCATTGGTGGATCGCTTATTCTGTACTATGAATTTACAACAGAATGGGAACAGATGGTTTTTATAATATTTCTTTATTTTATTTTAGCAATTAGTGCTTGGAAATTTTCAAAAAAAAAAAAAAAAAAAAAAAAAAAAAAAGAATGAAACAAATAAAAAAAGGGCATAGCAATGTATAAAAATAATAGCGGTTTTAGTACTAAAAACAAAGACAGTATCTTTGAAAAACTTTAGTAAAACATTGAAATGTGAGAGCCCATAAATCTGCTACTATTCTTATACTAAACGATAAGCGACAATTCAAAAAACTACTCCACCAACAACCCATTTACAAACCCTTCAAACTCGGTTGTAAACTCGGTATATTTTTCTCCAGTAGCTGGACCATTAAAACCTGTATGTATTTTTCGTACTGCTCCTGTTTTATCAATAAAAATAGTGGTTGGATAACTTAATATATGGTTAAGCATTGGAAGTTTTTCTTGTGCAGATACTTTACTTGCTGTACCAAATTGTGCTAATAACACAGGATATTGGATGTTAAGTCTGCTTTTAAGTCTTTGTATGTTTGCAAAGGCTTTGTCTTCAGTCTTCGTGTATTCAAAAGCCAAACCAACAATCTCAAGACCGTTGTCTTTGTTGTTTTTATAATAGTTAGCTAGGTATTTACTTTCGTCTAAACAGTTAGGACACCAAGTACCCATAATTTGTACCAAGACCACTTTGTTTTTAAAACGTTCGTCTTCCATAGAAACCATTTTGCCATTTTTATCTGGAAAAGAAAAAGATACTTTATCATAACCTTCTTTTAAAAAGGTTAAATCGTTCGCATCAGGTAACTCGAAAGCCTCGTTACGTTTCGCAATAAAAGGCTCTTTAAAATGGTTTCCAGAATAAAACATGCCTTGCATAGTACTATCTGTAACGGTTGCAGTAAATAAAAAGGCATGTGCACCATCAAACGTAGAGAGTTTTAGCTGGCTGCCATCCATAACACCTTCCAGATATCTGTAATCTCCTGTGGTGGTTCTAAAAGTCCCTGTAATTTTGTTGTCGATCTGTTTAAATATGCCTTTTGCAATATATCTATCGTCTTCAGAGTCTGGACTAAAGGTGGTTTCCCAAATTCCAGACATATCTGTAGTGGCTTTGTTTGCAGCTTCAAAACGCTTGGTACTCCCAAGAATGGCTTTAAACGGAACGGTTCTTTTTAAATCTTCTTTAATGTAGACTCCTTCTAATCCTTCATCTGTAATAGCTACTGCAATATAACTATCGAATACAGGTGGTTTTATAAAAACGGAATCATTTCTGTAGGTAACCTCATCGACTTCAATCACTTCTTCAGCATTAAAAATATGGAGCTTGTTTTTAGATAGGACTTCAAAAACAAAAGGCAAATCGACACTGTCGTTTACTTTCAAAACAGCTTGATAAGTTCCTGTTTTCAATGTTGTAGGTACTTGTTGTTTTTCCTCTTTACAGGAAACTAATACTATGAGAACCAAAAACAGATGATATATTTTCATGATTATTTAAATTGTATAGATTCTTCGCTTTGCTCTGAATGACATAGTAATTTCGAACAATGTGCATTGTCATTCAGAGGGAGGAACGATCGAAGAATCTCATGATTACTTAAAACTTTTCTCAGATTCCTCCATTCGTCGGAATGACAATAAAAAACTAACTGTAACTATAAAAAGAAAAAAGCGACCAGTTGGTCGCTTCATCTTATTTATGTTTCTTCGGATTAAATATTGGAAGCAATTGGGTTGAGACTTCACCAAAACCTATTCTAGTGCCATCTTTTTCACAATGTCCTCTCATAATAACCGTATCGTAATCGTTTATAAACTTACGTTCTGTACCATCCTTCAATTTTAAAGGCTTCTCGCCTCTCCAAGTTAATTCTAACATAGAACCATAAGACTCTGGTGTTGAACCCGAAATAGTACCACTTCCCATCATGTCTCCAGAATTTACTGGACAACCATTTACAGTATGATGTGCTAATTGCTGAACCATATTCCAGTACATATATTTAAAGTTCGATTTACTAACAACGGTTTCTTTAGCAGCTTTAGGCTTGATAGCAACTTCTAATTTAATATCGTAACTTTTCTTGCCCTTATATTGTAAATAAGGTAATTGTGGTTTTAATGGTTTCGGACTCTCCACTCGATAAGGTTCTAAAGCATCTAGTGTTACAATCCAAGGTGAAATACACGAAGCAAAGTTTTTAGCTAAGAAAGGTCCTAATGGCACATATTCCCATTTTTGGATATCTCTTGCAGACCAGTCGTTAAATAACACCAATCCAAAAATATATTCTTCGGCTTCATCAATAGGAATTGGCTCACCTAAGTCGTTTGCATCTGTTGTAATATAAGCCATTTCAAGTTCGAAATCTACTAATCTCGATGGTCCAAAAACAGGTGTATCGCTTCCTGCAGGAATAGTTTGTCCTTGAGGTCTATGAACCGGAATTCCGGAAGGAATAATAGAACTACTTCTACCATGATATCCAACAGGAATATGAAGCCAGTTAGGCATCAACGCATTTTCTGGATCACGAAACATGGTTCCTACATTAGTAGCATGTTCTATACTTGAGTAGAAATCTGTATAATCGCCAATCTGAACTGGTAATTGCATTTCTATTTCGTCTAAACGAAATAAAACTGTTTCTTTATTCTTCTTGTTATTCTTTAATTCGTTGTTTTCAGCATCAAAAATCTGAGCGATTCTATTTCTTACCAAACGCCAAGTTTTTCTTCCGTCAGCAATAAAATCGTTTAAGGTATCTTGTAGAAAAATATCGTCTGTTAACGGAATCTCTTCAAAATAACCAAGTTGGTGTAAAGCTCCTAAATCGATAGCTGTATCTCCTATTCTCGTACCAATAGTAATGATATCGTCTCGAGTTAAAAAGACACCAAAAGGAATGTTTTGTATTGGGAAATCTGAGTTCTTATCGACGTGTAACCACGATCTTCTATCTGGATTGTTAGCTGAATTTGGCATTAGTTTCTGCTGATTAAGTGTTATTAATTTCTATTCAAACGTACATAACTTTTTATTTTTATACTAATAATAAAGAGAAAATGTCGTTTCGCTTTCCATAAAAAAAGATTTTTTAAAAGCGAAGTAAATATATGTTTTTTGATGTATTAAACTAATCAATTTGTTATTTTTGACATGATTTTAACTATAACTAAAATTTATGCAACGCGACGAACAAATATTCGAATTAATAGAAGCCGAAAAACACAGACAATTAGAAGGCATTGAATTAATTGCATCAGAAAACTTTGTAAGCAACCAAGTCATGGAAGCTGCTGGCTCTGTATTAACCAATAAATATGCTGAAGGCTATCCTGGAAAACGCTATTATGGAGGTTGCGAAGTGGTTGATGAAGTAGAACAATTAGCCATTGATAGAGCAAAGACGTTGTTTAATGCTGCATATGTAAATGTTCAACCACATTCAGGAAGTCAAGCCAATACAGCTGTTTTTGCGGCTTGTTTAAAACCTGGAGATACAATTCTTGGATTTGATTTGTCTCATGGTGGTCATTTAACTCATGGTTCTCCAGTAAATTTTTCAGGGAAACTTTACAATCCTGTTTTTTACGGAGTAAAGAAAGAAACTGGTTTAATTGATTACGACCATGTTGCTGAAGTTGCAGAAAGAGAAAAACCAAAATTAATTATTGCTGGAGCATCTGCTTATTCAAGAGATATGGATTTTAAGCGTTTTAGAGCCATTGCAGATAGTGTTGACGCATTGCTTTTAGCAGATGTTTCGCATCCAGCTGGATTGATTGCTAAAGGTATTTTAAACGATCCGTTACCACATTGCCATATTGTTACTACAACAACACATAAAACATTACGTGGTCCAAGAGGTGGTATGATTATGATGGGACAGGATTTTGAAAATCCGTTTGGTATCACTCTTAAAAATGGCAATTTACGCAAAATGTCTTCTTTATTGGATTCTGGTGTTTTTCCAGGTAATCAAGGAGGTCCTTTAGAACATATTATTGCTGCTAAAGCTATTGCTTTTGGTGAAGCACTTACAGATGAATTCATGCACTATATGTTGCAAGTGAAACAGAATGCGCAAGCTATGGCAAAGGCTTTTGTAGATAGAGGTTACCATATTATTTCTGGTGGTACAGACAACCACATGATGCTTATTGATTTAAGAAATAAAGACATTACAGGAAAAGATGCTGAACAGGCTCTTGTAAAAGCAGATATTACAGTAAACAAAAACATGGTGCCTTTTGATGATAAATCGCCATTTGTAACTTCAGGCATTAGAATTGGTACACCAGCTATTACAACAAGAGGATTAAAAGAAGGTGATATGGAAGGTATTGTTGCTTTGGTTGATGAAGCATTAATGAATTATCAAGATGAAGACAAACTAGCAGCTATTGCTGGAAAGGTGAATGCCATGATGAGCGATTTACCTTTGTTTGCATAAGCTAAAAAACTTTTTTATAAAATGAAAAACCTGCTGATTAAGCAGGTTTTTTTTATATTTATAAATGTCATTCCGACTTGGTCAGTGAGCGAAGTCGAAGTTAGGAGGAATCTATTTTATATTAGCACTTTTTAGATTCTTCGCTATGCTCTGAATGACAAAAAAGTCTAAAACATAATATGCTGATAAGCTCCAGCATCTGGAGAAACTGTTCTAGATTCTCCTAAAATATCGTTTGGTACTTGACCTGCAATAATTGAGTTGCCAATTCCATTTGCTCCAGAATCCTCACCTATTATCATTTTGTTTGCTTCTGTATCCATGAAATCTGGATTCTCATTAAAGGTGTTATCATCGTATAGATCTGGATTGTTTAAATTGTAATTATCTCCAGTAAAATTGTTATTGGTATCATCAAACCTCAACAAACAGCTGGTAAATTTAAAATTAAAAATAGTTGGATTTGTTGGTGCCACAAACTCATCTAATATAAATTCTGGATTATCATTTCCGTAAATAATGCAGTTATTAAAATTGGCTTCGGTTAAATCTGATAAAATTATAGCATCAGGTGTTTCTTGAAAATTATTAATCAAAAGGGCTGGAAACTGTCTAAAACTATTATTCCAATAATTAGCAATGGTACAATGTGTCATATTGTATTTCCCACCTAATGTAGCAGCAAAAGAACTTTGTCCTGAATTATTAATCACGACATTTTCTCCTAAAACAGAGGTTCTTCTTCCTAATATTCCAAAATTACTTGAGTTATATACTTGCGAATTGGTAATGGTTAATTTATTTATGGCATTACCTGGATTAGGATTCCCTTCAGATAAAATTCCAACAGAAGCATTTTTTATGGTAGCATAATTAAAGATATTATCGACACTTCCATCTATCAACCAAATGGTTCCCCATTGTCCAGGAATATCAGAAAAATCTGGTTCTAATCTATCTCCTTCAAAAATAACTTCGTTTTCTAGCAAATCTTGATCAGAACTTAATAATCCATTAACGTGTAAGCTTGCTCCTTCAGCAACTAACAGTCCTGAATTGGCATGAAAATGGACTCTTGCTCCAGCATCAATAGTTAGAGTTTCGTTATTAGGAACTGCTGCATAACCATAAACCACATACGGTTTTTCGTTAGTAAAGCTTAATTCTTCAGGCAATAAATAACGTCCTTGAATTTTTGTTTCAATAACTTCGCCACCTACATTTAAAGTCAAAGTCTCTATCACTCCTGTAGTATTATCTTTGTCTGGATAGATAAATACAGCATCTTTAACTAGTGTTACTAATTCTACAGATTGAAAGTTAGCATCTGAATCGAATTCAATAGTATCTGTATAAAGAAATTCGCCATCCAAATTTGGTAAATTGTTTATGTCGATAGTAGTTTCTATAAACACATACATACTATCTTTTGCAAGTATCTCTACATTTTCGAAAGAATTTCCAGGCATACCATCTACATTTAAACGATATTCTGAATTGTCGCCTAAAGCCAAGCGAATTGAAGGAATACTTATATCATTACTACTCCTATTATATACTTTAAGGTTATAAGTGCTTGAACCAATATTTGTGAAAACGGTATCTAAATAAACGGTGTCTTTAGAAAACTCTAAATCTCCAGAACTAGGCCCAAAATCAAGATCTTTTCTACAAGAATTAGCGAAGATTAATATTCCTAAACAAAAAATAAGATAGACAGATTTTTTCATTTTATAAATGATGGTTTTTTGGTTGAGAAACGTATGCTTGGTAAAAATATAACTTTTGAATTGATGATTTAGTATGAAACCTCCTTTTTTAATGAAATTTTTTTAAGAAATATCTCAGAAATTAATGCATTGAAATGCTTAAGAGATTAGTTTTCTGTTATTTCCACTTCAAATAGCTTATCCCAACGTTTTCCAGTAACGAACAAGGTTTTTGTTTCTGGATTATAAGCAATACCATTCAAAACATCTAATTTTGGATGTTGGGTAACCAGTTCATGCAAAGGAGAAAAATCAATAACACCTTCAACAGCTCCATTTTCAGGATTGATAATAGCTACACCATTTTTGTTCCAACGGTTTGCATAAATTTTACCATTAACCCATTCTAATTCGTTTAACTCCACCACTTTTCCTTTGTTATGATAGGCTTGCACATAAGTTTCTTCCACTAAAGTTTCAGGGTTTAGAGTCCATATTTTTTCTGTTCCATCACTTTTATAAAGCTTTTTGCCATCATTACAAATCCCCCAACCTTCTACACTATTCCCATATTTAAAGCTTCCTGTTTTCTCAAATGTCTCTACATCATAAACAAAGCCGGTTCCTCTTTTCCAAGTAAGCTGATAGACTTTATTATTTAAAACGGTAAGTCCTTCACCAAAAAAATCGTCTGGTAAATCAACGTTTTTTAGTACCTCACCAGTTTTGTAATCTACTTTTTTAAGTGTCGATTCTCTGTATTGCCCAGTACTTTCGTAAAGCTCTCCATTATAAAATTCCAAACCTTGTGTGTAAGAGGTAATATCGTGTGGATACTCGTTTATAATCTTATATGAATATACTTTTGGAGTTTGATTATTTAAAATGGTAATAGTTTGCGATATAGTTTCAGTATCGCCTCCAAATACCAAAGTTGCATCAATAACATGATCACCTAATTTATGAGCATTTAAATCTACTTTTTCTGAAACAGGTTTTCCATCTAATTTAAACTCGAACGATGAAATGTCATGGTTTTTTGGATTAGAGATACTTAATTCAAGAGTATTTCCAAGAGTAATTGCTTGTCCTTCGGCATTAGTTATTATAGAAACATCATTTTTTTTCTGGGCAGAATTACTACCACAAGAGAATAAAAAACTGGCTAAAAATATGATTGTAAGATATTTAAATGTATTCATTTTGATATTATAAATTTTGAGCAAGTTATTTATTAAAATTCAGTTTAAAAAATCATTGTGATAAATTTAAAAGATTGTATCTTTGCACTCGGCAAGTCCTACACAACTAGCTCCTGTTGAATCCTCCAGGGTGGGAACACAGCAAAGGTAAATGGTTGTAGCAGTGTGATGTAGGTAGCTTGCCTTTTTTTGTGCTTTAAATTTAAATTTTAGAACTCTTTTTTAAGGCTTTTTTCTTCAATTTTAAAAGTATATTATCTTCATTATTAAAGTATTTGACATTCCTTTTATTATTGTATTTTTGACATTCTAATAAAAAAAATATGTCTAAAGTTGTTTTAATAACTGGAGGTTCTTCAGGAATTGGAAAATCGGTTGGTGAATTTTTAAGCTCTAAAGGTTACATAGTTTATGGTACTAGTAGATCTCCTGAAAAATATCCTTTAAGTAAATTTCCTATAGTTGCTTTAGACGTAACAAAAAACCAAACCATCACTCAAGCTATAGATATTGTTCTTTCTAAAGAAGGACGCATAGATGTACTAATCAATAATGCTGGAGTTGGTATTACTGGTCCTATTGAAGAAATTCCTGAAGCAGAAATTAAAAATAATTTCGAAACCAATTTATTTGGACCTATTAATGTGATAAAGGTTGTTTTACCAAGCATGCGCCAAAATGGTTCAGGTTTAATTATTAACATCACCTCTATCGCTGGATACATGGGTTTACCTTATCGTGGCATATATAGTGCAAGTAAAGGTGCTTTTGAATTAGTTACTGAAGCTTTTAGAATGGAACTAAAAGATTTCAATATACAAATGACTAACATTGCTCCTGGAGATTTTGCAACGAATATAGCTTCTGGTAGATACCATGCACCTATTCTAGAGAACTCACCATATAAAGAATCTTATGGTAATACGTTAAGGCTTATGGATACGCATGTAGATTCAGGAAAAGACCCTTTACTAATGGCAAAAGCTATTTATAAAGTAATCAACACTCCAAATCCAAAAGTGCATTATAAAGTTGGAGAGTTTATGCAAAAATTTTCTATTGTTTTGAAGAGAATATTACCTGATAAGGTTTATGAAAAACTTTTATTAAATCATTATAAATTGTAATTTTACACTTTGATAATACGCAACTAAAACAAACACATTTTCCTTATTAAAGGAATCAAAAAATTATTGTTTATGAAATTCTTTATTGATACTGCAAATTTAAAACAAATTAAAGAAGCCCAAGATTTAGGCGTTCTTGATGGTGTTACAACAAACCCATCTTTAATGGCTAAAGAAGGCATTACTGGTCATGATAATATATTAAAACACTATGTTGATATTTGCAACATAGTAGATGGAGATGTAAGCGCTGAAGTAATCTCTACAGATTTTGAAGGCATGGTTCGTGAAGGCGAAGCTTTAGCCGAATTACACGAACAAATAGTTATTAAATTACCAATGATTAAAGATGGTGTTAAAGCCTGTAAATACTTTTCTGATAAAGGCATTAAAACTAATGTGACTTTAGTTTTTTCTCCAGGTCAAGCATTATTAGCTGCAAAAGCTGGTGCAACATATGTATCTCCTTTTATTGGAAGATTAGATGATATTTCTACTGATGGTTTAAATTTAATAGCTGAAATCCGTCATATATATGACAACTATGGTTTTGAAACTCAAATTTTAGCAGCTTCTGTTCGTCATACCATGCATATTATTGATTGTGCTAAATTAGGTTCAGATGTTATGACTGGACCTCTAAGTGCTATTGAAGGACTATTAAAACATCCATTAACGGATAGTGGACTTGCTAAATTTCTTGAAGACTATAAAAAAGGTAACTAATATTACTTTATTATATAAAAAAAGCCTCAACATTGTTGAGGCTTTTTTTTATTGGTTTAATACACCAAGTAGCTCTTCTTCAAAAGCAATGGAAAACATATTGGTATGTGCATTTTCTATCAAGCCTTTATTATTAACAATAATGACTTTATTAATTGGATATATAGCTAAAGCCTGTTTGGCTTCCTTAGGATATTTAAATAGGTACTCTTTTTCATTAGAAAGGTTATACTTCTCTAATATTTTATTCCACATAACCTTATTATCATTATTTGCGTTTATTCCTATAAATGTAATTTCTGGATATTTAAGTTTTAACTCATTTACTTTCTCATGACATTCTTTTAAATGCATTAAATTTGCCTGAGACCAAAAGAAAACAACACTTGGTTTGTTATTCACTACATACCTTAAATTCAATTCGTTATTATAAACATCAAACACTTTTATATCTGGTAACGGATTACCATTCTTTAATTTTTTCAGAGATGTAACAACTCTATTAACATACTGCTTTTGATCGTTATTTGTACTCTTATTAGCATAAGAATTTAGAATAGTATCATAATCGTCAACATTCTTGTTTTTACTAATAAACTCTATGGTAGTACCAATCAATAAAGAATTCTTAATACTCTCATTAGTCATTAAACTGTCAATAAGATTTAACCTAATCAAACTAAACTCTAAGGACTGTCTATTGTAAGATTTATCATTAGAATGTTTGAAATATTCTGATAAAGCAAGATTTTCAAAATGATGCTTTAAAAAGGAATAGTATGGAAAATAATCTTCCATAACAACATCATTATAATTTATATGGTCTCTATAACTATAAAAATCCTTGGGTAGGTTTTCAAGAATATCCCGTTCTGAATTGGCATAATTAACAAAAGGATATACTTCTTTACTTAAATAATAATCGTAATTAATATTAGCTTCTACCAGCTCTCTAAATAAAGAAGATGCTGTTTGTTTGGCACTAAACTTCTTTAATTTTTTCAGTTTCGTGTCACGTATTGAGTCCACTTTATTCTGAAAATCGGTTGCTGATAATTGACTGAATTCTAAAATAGCCTTCTCTTCTACTTCACTATTAAGAAATAAATTTATTAAGTAATTGTTCTTTTTTGCTCCTTTTCCTGTAAATACTAAAGACTCATCAAACTCCATAGTATTTAACCTTAACATAATGCTATCATTAGGTTCTAATAAAACCATCTGATATTCCACACCATGATGAAACTTATATAACCCAGATTCCATATTAGGTATCTTATACATAAATCTATTCTTATTATTTAAAGTAACAGTATCAAATACTTCATAGCCCTTAGAAATAATAACGTAGTTAGAAGTTGGGTTAATTAACTCCCCTCCAATAAAGGCAACATATCCTTCATCTATTTTTGAATCCTTTTTACAAGAGACAAGAGTTACTATAAATAATAATATTAAATAATAATATTTCATATGTTATCAATACACTTAAGTATGGTTACAATTCTTTACAAAAATAAAAGTTGCTAACTAAAAGTGTTGTTAATTCACTGTTAAATATTAATAAGATTGGTTTTGTTTCATGTTGTTGTTGGTTTTTTCTACTTTTGCAAAAATTTAATTATACAATCATGTTATCAGTTTCTAATTTATCTGTTCAATTTGGAAAACGCGTACTTTTTGATGAAGTAAACACGACTTTTAATCAAGGTAATTGCTACGGAATTATTGGTGCAAATGGCGCTGGAAAATCTACTTTTTTAAAGATTTTAGCTGGAAAACAAGACCCAACATCTGGGCATGTTCATTTAGAGCCCGGAAAACGTATGTCGGTTTTTGAACAAGACCACTCTCTTTATGATGAACATACAGTTTTAGAAACTATTATAATGGGAAACAAACCCTTATTTAAGTTAAAAACTGAAATAGATGCTCTATATGCAGATTATACAGATGAGAATGCTGAAAAAATTGGTGAGTTACAAGTTCAGTTTGAAGAAATGAATGGTTGGAATGCAGATAGCGATGCAGCTGCTATGTTATCAAACTTAGGAATCTCTGAAGATTTGCATTATACGCTAATGAAAGATTTGGACGGAAAACAAAAAGTGCGTGTACTTCTTGCTCAAGCCTTATTTGGAAATCCTGATGTGTTGATTATGGATGAGCCTACCAACGACCTGGATTATGAGACTATATCCTGGCTAGAAAACTTTTTAGCTAATTATGAAAACTGTGTCATTGTGGTTTCTCATGATAGACACTTTTTAGATGCTGTTTGTACTCATATTTCTGATATAGATTTTAGTAAAATAAATCACTTTTCTGGTAACTATACGTTTTGGTACGAATCGTCTCAATTAGCTGCAAGACAACACGCACAACAAAACAAAAAAGCTGAAGAAAAGAAAAAGGAATTAGAAGAATTTATTAGACGTTTCTCTGCCAATGTTGCTAAATCGAAACAAGCAACTAGTAGAAAGAAAATGATTGAAAAATTAAATATTGCAGACATTAAGCGTTCTAGCCGTAGATATCCAGCAATTATTTTTGAAAGAGAGAGAGAGGCTGGAGATCAGATATTAAATGTTGAAAATTTATCTGCTTCATTAGAAGGAGACGCTTTATTTAGAAAGATTGATTTAAACTTAGTAAAAGGGGATAAAGTGGTGTTATTTTCTAAAGACTCTAGAGCAACAACCGCTTTTTACGAAATTTTAAATGGAAAAGAAAAACCCGATTCTGGTACATTCAATTGGGGAATTACAACAACTCAGTCTTATTTACCTTTAGATAATAGCGAATTTTTTCAGAATAATTTATCGTTAGTAGATTGGTTGCGTCAATGGGCTAAAACTGAAGAAGAACGCGAAGAAGTTCATATTCGTGGTTTTTTAGGGAAAATGATATTTAGTGGAGATGAAGCCCTAAAAAAATCGAATGTACTTTCTGGTGGAGAAAAAGTAAGATGTATGTTAAGCAGAATGATGATGGTTAGAGCCAATGTCTTAATGCTAGATGAACCTACAAATCACTTGGACCTAGAAAGTATTACAGCCTTTAACAACTCACTTAAAAACTTTAAAGGAACTGTATTGTTTTCTACTCATGATCATGAGTTTGCACAAACGGTTGCAAACAGAGTTGTAGAATTAACTCCAAATGGAGTTATTGACAGACATACTACCTTCGATGAATACATGCAAGATCCAAAAATAAAAGAGCTACGTAATAAAATGTATGCTGTAACAGTTTAAAAAAAAGCTCTGGATAAACCCAGAGCTTTTTTTATGATTGTAATTCTGAGGTAACACTTTCAACAATTGGTACTGCTTCATCAAGTTCTTCTTCATTTACATAAATCTCTTGAAAACCTGGAATAGATGAGCCAAAACCAGCTAATCTTCCAGACTCTGTTTCGTCTTTTACCACTGGACTTATTCCTACAGCTTTTAATTTATCTACAATTAACTGTGCGATAATAAAACTACCTGTATATATTTTTTGATAACTTGAATCCATATCGTTTAAAATTTAACGTTCCTTTTAAAGATACAAAATAACAACATAAAAGGTGTTAAGAAACATTTAATATTAGAAAATCTTTTTAGCAAATATGCATCGATTACAAAAAAATCTACAAAATTGTTCTAAATTAAATTATATAACTATATTTGCGTATTATTAAAATAATTAAACTATTACAATGAGTAAAGGAACAGTAAAATTTTTCAACGATTCTAAAGGATTTGGATTTATTGTTGAAGATGACACAAACAAAGAACATTTTGTTCACATTTCTGGATTAATCGATGAAATTCGTGAAGGTGATGCAGTAGAATTCGATTTACAAGAAGGTAGAAAAGGATTGAACGCAGTAAACGTTAAAGTATTATAATATATATTTAACTTATTGAAGACATTAAAAGCCTGCTAATAGCAGGCTTTTTAATATGTATTACTTAAGCTTTTATCTTAATTCTGCTCCAAGCTCTTTCTCGAAATTCGCTTGTAACTTTTTCATTATCTTATCTATTTGCTTATCGGTAAGTGTTTTATTTTCATCTTGAATTGTAAAACTTACAGCATAGCTTTTCTTACCAGCTGGTAAATTTTCACCTTGATAAACATCAAACAAATTAACATCTTTAAGCAATTGCTTCTCTGTTTTATTTGCAATAACATCAATAGCTTCAAACGTTATATTATCATCCAATAAAAGTGCGAAGTCTCTTTTAACTTCAGGGTATTTTGGAATATCTTTAAATTTAATTGTTTGGTTTTTAGCTAATTCAATAACATGATCCCAATTAAAATCGGCAAATAAAACCTCCTGCGAAATACCAAAGTGTTTTAAGATGGATTTTTTAACTAAACCAAATTCTACGAGTTGCTTCTTCCCTATTGAATAAACAATCCCTTCACTAAATACATCGTTTTTAATTGGAGAAGCTTTGTAGCTTGTTAAGCTCAATCTTTCTAAAATTCTAGATATTGTTCCTTTTAGAAAAAAGAAATCACTTGGTTTTGTTGTCGAATTCCAACGCTCATTGTTTTTGTTTCCAGTTACAAAAACTGACAAATGCTTATATTCTTCACGTGTTTCACTATAATTATGATAAGTTTTTCCAAACTCAAATAATTTTAAGCTTTCTCTTTTTCTATTTATATTATGTGCAACATTTTCCAACCCTGAAAACAAAACAGATTGTCGCATTACACTTAAATCATTACTCAATGGATTAAGCATTTCTACAAAATGTTCTTGTTTAATACGATTGCTCAATTTAGAATATTCAGGCGTTGTTAAAGAATTGGTTAAGGTTTCAAAAAAGCCTTGAGAAGCCAATTGATTACTTATTACGTTCTGTAATTTATAATCTTCAAATCTAGAGGAATTAGAAATAGAAGCATTTAATTTCTCTGTAGTTTTAATGTTATTATAACCATAAACACGTAACACTTCTTCTATGATATCTGCTTCTCTTTGAACATCGTTTCGGTATGCAGGAACTGTTAAACCTAATCCTGTTTCTGTAACGTTATTAATTTTAATATCTAATGACATTAAAATTTGTTTGATTACTTCTCTAGGAATCTCTTCTCCGATTAATTTTTTTGCATTTTCAAAACTTAAACGCACTTGAAAGTCTTCAATTTTATTGGGATATATATCCAATACATCGCTAGTAATTTCACCACCTGCAATCTCTTGAATTAACAATGCTGCACGCTTTAAAGCGTATTCTGTGATATTAGGATCAATTCCTCTTTCGAATCTAAAAGATGCATCTGTATTTAAATTGTGTCTTTTTGCTGTTTTCCGAATACTTACTGGATCAAAATAGGCACTCTCTAAAAATATACTTGAAGTTGTTTCAGTAACACCTGATTCAATACCACCAAACACACCTGCAATACACATAGGTTTATCTGCATTACAAATCATTAAATCGTCTTGATGAAGCTCTCTTTCAACTTCGTCAAGAGTTGTGAATTTAGTCCCTTGTGGAAGCGTTTTAACTTCAATTTTATTTTCTGAAATTTTAGCAGCATCAAATGCATGAAGCGGTTGTCCTAATTCATGTAACACATAATTTGTTATATCAACTATGTTGTTTTTTGGTGTTAACCCAATAGCTTTTAGCCTGTTCTGCAACCAATTTGGTGATTCTTCTACACTTATTCCAGAGATTGTAACACCACAATATCTTGGTGCTAAATCTTTATTTTTTACATCAACATCTATTCTTAATGTTCTGTTGTCAACATGAAAAGAACTTACAGAAGGTGTTATTAACTCTAAATTAATTTCCTTTTGTAGTAAGCCTGCTTTTAAGTCTCTTGCAGTACCATAATGACTCATAGCATCAGCTCTGTTTGGTGTCAAGCCAATTTCGAAAACATGATCGTTTTCTACTTCAAAAATATCAGCTGCCAAAGTACCCACTTTAAGCTTCGTATCAAGTACCATAATACCATCATGAGATTTACCCAATCCAAGTTCATCTTCAGCGCAAATCATTCCATGGCTCTCTTCTCCTCTTATCTTTCCTTTCTTAATCGTCCAAGCTTCATCTTCTTCAGTATATAAAGTAGTTCCAATAGTAGCAACTGGTACTTTTTGTCCAGCAGCAACATTTGGAGCACCACAAACAATTTGTAATGGATCTTCTAAACCAACATTTACTGTGGTAATTTTAAGCCTATCGGCATTTGGATGCTGCACACAAGTTAAAACTTCTCCTACAACAATGCCTTCCAAACCACCTTTAATAGATTGAAAAGAAGTAACACCCTCAACCTCAAGACCTAAATCTGTAAGCAACTCGCTAATTTGATCTGGTGTCCAGGTTGTTTTTATAAATTGTTTTAACCAATTGTAAGAAATCTTCATGTTTGCTTTGCGCTTTAAGATGACAAAGATAATAGATTGCTACAAGCATTCAAACATTGC
>Ga0209121_10000279_pt1 | contig 55086 bp, 53 predicted proteins | sample Cruoilmetagenom3_FD_187292 | JGI IMG/M metagenome (GOLD analysis project Ga0209121, IMG submission 187292) | Oil polluted marine microbial communities from Coal Oil Point, Santa Barbara, California, USA - Sample 3 (SPAdes) (version 2) | ecosystem: Environmental > Aquatic > Marine > Oil seeps ... | reverse complement strand
CATCCTGCGTGACGGCATATTGTCATATGAAGCCGACGGCATGCGCCATAGCGCGCGCGTTGAAATCGACGATGAGAAAGTTTCGTTGGATGGCCAAACCGGTCGCGCCTCGTTTGTTGTTCTAAACAGCGACGGGATCATTCAAGCGGCTGGCGAGGCCGCTCTGGGCGGCGGCGATCAGGTCACAGCACCCATGCCGGGCCTTGTCTCAGATGTTCTGATCCAAACTGGCGATATCGTCACTGCCGGACAACCGGTTGTGGTGATTGAGGCCATGAAGCTCTTGCAAACCCTGACTGCGCCCTGTGCGGGCACCATCAGTCAGATTAATTTTTCAGCCGGAGAAAACGTCGATATGGGCGCCGTGCTGATCACCATAGACCCCGAGGAATGACCATGACCGACCTATATTTTTCCGACGAACTGACCATGCTGCGCGAGCAAATCCGCCGCTTTATCGAGGCCGAAGTCGTGCCGCACGGCGATGCCTGGGAAGAAGTCGGCAAAGTCCCGCGTGAGGTTTTTGCAAAGATGGGCGAGCTGGGCTTTCTTGGCATGCGTTACCCCGAAGAATATGGCGGTGCCGATCTGGATACGATGGCCAGCGTTGTACTGGCAGAAGAGCTGGGCCGCTGCACATTTGGTGGCTTCTCGGCTGACTTGCTGGTGCACACGGATATGGCCAGCCCGCATTTGGCCAATGTCGGCACCCCCGAACAGTTGGCACGCTGGATGCCGGGTATCACCTCGGGCAAAAGCATCTGCGCCGTTGCCGTCACCGAACCCGGCGCCGGGTCTGACGTGGCCGGAATGCGTACGCGTGCGGAACGCGATGGCAATGGCTGGGTGATCAACGGCACCAAGATGTTCATCACCAATGGGGTGCATGGCGATCTGTTCTTTGTTGCCGCCAAGACCAACACCGAGGCAAAAGGCTCGCGCGGTGTGACGATCTTTGCTGTCGAAAAGGGCACCGCAGGATTCACGGTTGGCAAGAAGCTGAACAAGACCGGATGGCTGTGTTCGGATACTGCCGAACTGATTTTTGACAATGTTCATGTTACCGGAGACCATATCCTGGGCGAGGTTGATCAGGGGTTCTATGCCATCATGAAGAACTTTCAGAACGAACGAACAGTTCTGGGTGCCATGGCCATGGGCGAGGCTCAAAAAGCCATCGATCTGACGCTGGAATATGTGAAGGATCGCCCCGCCTTTGGGGGTGTTCTGTGGGACAAACAGGTGATCCGTCAACGCCTTGCCGAACGCGCCGCCCAAGTCGAAGCCGGCCGACAGCTGGTCTATAGCGCGGCCTGGAAAGACGCCCAAGGGCTGGACTGCGTCAAAGAGGTTTCGATGGTCAAGGCCTATTGCGGCGATCTGGTGAACAAGGTGCTGTATGACTGCGTTCAGTTCCACGGCGGCATGGGCTACATGCGCGAAACCCCGGTTGAACGCATGTCTCGCGACGCGCGTATTCAGGCCATCGGCGGTGGCGCAACCGAGGTGATGCTGGAAGAAATCGCCAAGCGTCTGTGACCCCGTTTTAGGCAGGTTTTCCCGTTACCTGTTTCAGTGATTGGCCTTCGGCCGGTCGCCATGTGATGTTCTGATCCTGCCTCGCGCATCGCCTTTTGCCTGCCTCAGGTTAAAGGCGATACGCTTTGGCCATTTATAAACGGATCGACGCGGGGTTTGAGAGTTTCCCGCGCGCAAAATCATAAGATGTGGCAAGGATTTTCAACGCTGTTTCGATCTCGGGCACATCGCGCGGCGCAAACACCATGACGGCGGTCGCCGGGATCATGCCTGTCACCGCCATCGGGTGCGGCTCGCCCCAGCCTTTGGCGAACAATTCACGCGTACATTCAATGGGCAACATCAGGTGCATCGAGCCATCATAATGCGGATGCACATGGGCAAACTCATTTCCGATCATAAAGGACTCCTGACACCCGTGGGCATGATCGTGGGCCAGCCAAAGCGCCTCGGCGCCGGGAACAGAGATGATGCTGGGGCGACGCTCGACAAAAGAAAAGTCAAAGGCGCGCTCTTTGAATTTTTGATATGTACTGGCGTCGGGGTTTTGGCTTACCTGTTCGTGAGGCGCGCACTCTGTGGTTTCGGGTCGCGGGCCGCTTCGGGGTGTCAGTTCAAACATTTCAGCCTTTCCGGTTTAGATGGTTATTACCCCAAAGCCTTGCGGACATCTGGCGCAACGCGGGTACCCAGGATATCAATCACGTTCATCAGGGATTTGTGGCCAAGCTGCCTGATCGCCATCTGAACGACAATCCCAGTAAAGCCGAAAACTCTATGATGGGCGAGGATATTCTCGGTCAGTTCTGCGGGTCCACCAACGAACAGCGCGCCGCTGGGGCCGCCAACTGCGCCGTTCACATAAACAGCGATTTGGTGCTGCCCCCAGACGCTCAGCCACTTTTCTGACTGCATATCCACGCTCAACAACCTGCGCTACCGCGTCTTGCTTAAGTGCATCCGTAAATCGAATTCCCTTACTCATATCCGTCTCTCGCTGGCACCAAAGGCGCCAGGCAATGCGTCTAGAAATTAGGGCTACCTCAACCCTCTACAGGCCAATTCTCGACGAAGCTCAGAGCTTGTCGCCTTGCTTCCTGAAAATGCAATATCGGAGCGGCTACCTTCTTGGGGTCGTCAGTGCGGCATGGCTGCTCGCCGCCAAATATATCATGGATCTCGGCCCGGCAGCTCTCTGGGATTGCCTTCAACGCCATGGGGCCGGGGAAAAAGCTCTCTGTCGGGGTGCCATTCGCATAGATAATCTCATGCTTCGAGAAAACGAGGTGTATATAGGTCACTTGACGCTTACCCTGTGCCACGCGGATCCCCCGACGAGACGTCAGCGCCTTGGCAGGTACCAAGACCGCAGTCCCCGATTGGTCTTTCACCAGCATACGGTGCTGGGGTGATACATAAAGTTTGCTGTTTGGTCGGCACGGGCCCAGGGAATCCTTTTCAAAAAGGATTGGCTTCAACCGTTTCGGCGCCGTGCTGAAATCCAACTCTCGTACCAGTATCGCCCGGACGTTTTGGGGGCCGTTATCACGGGTCAGAACGAGGTCACCAATCTGAACCTCTTCTACTGCTGTATCACCTTCGGGGGTTTTGATCATGGTGCCAGCCACGAAACAAACCACATTTATGTCGTTGTCCGACGTCGAGATTGTAGAAGCATCAGAAAACGCGACATGATTGAGGTTGCCGGTTTGAATCGACTGCACATTCATGTCACCATAGCTGTCGTTTGGGATGATGAAATACCTGATATCACTGCCATTTAACACAGTCAGAAAGACAACATCAAGATTGTATTCAGAGCCGGAACTAAAGCTCTGTTCGCTTCCATCCCCAAGCGTAAAACTGCCGACGGAAGATGGCTCTTGGATTTGGTTGATCTTGTAGGTAACACCGCCAATCTGAATATCGTCCCCCCTATCGAACTCACCATCATTCAGATCGGCTGAGGTCATGCTATCCACGATACCCAGAAGGTTTCCCGCCGCCTGAGAATAGGTCGTATTTTCACTTATGTCGGTAACTTCAAAAAGATCGAATATTTCTGCCATAGCACTTCTTTGTGTCCGCTCTTGCGAGGATTAAAGCCGCGCAAAAAGGTGGTTTTGTTTCTCTTGTCGTTGCCGTTTGTAGCGGCGACAGGTGAACAAACCGGAAAGCCTTCATTTTCATTCAAACAAAACACTTTCCAAGAGCACTGGAGATAGCCGTTCGGTGTCAAATAACCCTGTAAACAGTCAGCTTTGCAGGGTTTCAATAAACTCACAATTTTCCAATGTTGTGGGGGGGTTGGGGTGGTCAAAGTGGCAGTCTGCCAAGAGTTAACGCCGCGCACGCGACATGCAAAAAGAGGGCCGGAAACCAGCCCCCTTTCATCGTTTTAGATGGGTTACCGGTTCAGGAATTCCAACTCATATTTATCCGCAACATCCGGTGCCGGGTGATCTTCGTGCAGTGCTTTCACAATGCCATAGATCATCAGCAGCAGGATCACCGCAATCGGCAGGCCTGCCACGATAGAGGCTGTTTGCAGCGCGCTCAGCCCGCCCGCCAGCATCAGCACCCCGGCCACAACGCCTGAGGTTAAGCCCCAGAAAATGCGGAACTTTACCGGAGGATTCTCATCGCCCATCGACAGCATGGTGCACATCACCAGCGTGCCAGAATCTGACGAGGTCACGAACCACGAGATCAGTAGAACCGTGATCAGCACGGTGATCGGGTAGGTCAGCCAAGTATAGCCAAAGCCCGCCACAGTAGAGAAGACACCCGCCGCATAATCGTTGTTAACCGCTTCCATGACGCCCGCGCCATAAAACAGATCAACCCCGGCAGCCGCGCCACCAAAGACGCCCATCCACAGTGTCACCACTGAGGTTGGGATCAGCAGAACGCAGAAGCAAAACTGTCGAATTGTTCTGCCTTTTGAGACCCTTGCGATGAACAGCCCCACGAATGGGCACCATGCGATCCACCAGCCCCAGTAGAAGATGGTCCACCAGCCCTGCCATTGAACCTCTGGGTCGCCATTGATCCAGAACCCCATGGGGATGACGTTCCACAGGTAGTCGCCAAAGCCCGAGATGGTGATGCCCAGCAAGAAGGCCGTTGGCCCAAGGACAATAAACAAGACCAGCAATCCGATGGAAGCCATCACGTTGGCCTCTGACAGGATCCGCACGCCTTTGCCCACACCCGACGCCGCCGAAGCGGTGCCCAGACAGGTGATAATCGCCACAAGGATAAGCTGGTTGGTTTGGGTGTTAGACATCCAACCAAGGTTCTCTAGCCCAGCGGCAATCGGTGTGACCCCAAGACCCAGCGACGTGGCCAGACCAAAGATCGTACCAAAAACGCCGACCAGGTCCACCAGGTGGCCCCAAGGGCCATAGATACGTTCCTTCAGCACCGGATAAAGCGCGGTGCGCAAAGTCAGCGGCAAATCACGCCGATACGAGAAATAGGCAAGGCTCAGCCCCACCAGCACATACAGACCCCAGCCGTGAAACCCCCAGTGAAAGTTGGTCACTGTAACGGATTTGATTGCCGCAGCGTTAGAGCCTGCCTCGATTCCGCTCGCAAGGAATGGGTTGCCCTGAATGTGGAACATCGGTTCAGCAACACCCCAATAGATCAACCCTGAGCCGAGACCGGCCGAGAACAGCATGCAGATCCAGCTGAAGGTGGAGAAATCAGGCTCGTCATCATCCTTGCCCAGCTTCACATCACCAAACCGGCTGACCAACAGCCAGAATACAAAGAACAACGCGGCGTTCACCACGATGACATAGAACCAATCCATTGTGTTGATGATAAAGTTTTTTCCTGTCGAAAAGACCTCGGAGGAACGCTCCACATCCATGATTGTATAAAGCACGAAGCCGAGGATCATCACCATCGACATGATGCCCATCAACGGGTTCATCCCCGCGAATAACCCGGACTTGGCGACAAGGTTGTCGGGTTTGTTTGTTGTTTGGTCACTCATTTTTATAACCTCTAATGTCCTGTTGTTCCGGTGTTACCGGACTGTCCCTGATGCACCTTGCTGGGCGCCTGTCGTCAGCCAGGCCTGGAAGGCCTCTTCCAGACGGCCATGATTGGCAGCCCACCACTTAGCGTCCGACATGATGAAGGCTTTGTCTTCATATGCCGGGCCATTCGGGATTTGTTGCAACGTGTCATCGCTTAGACGTGACAAGGACGATTTGCGTGTCGGCCCATTGGGCAGGAACCCCACCATATTTGCCAGCGAGTTTGTACTGGATGCATAGCGGATGAAATCTTTTGCCTCGTCTACAAAGCGACTGCCTTTGGGGATGCCAAAGAGGTCCAGTTCGATTACGCGGCCATCCATGTTGACGGCAAAATCAGCACCTTCTTCTTTGGCAGCCGTTGCCCCGGTGGTGGCCCAGATCATTGACATGGTAACGTCGCCCGAATTCAGCATGCGCACCGGTTCACGCCCGGCCTGCCAGAGCTGCAACCCAGATCTGATCGAGTCCATCTTGGCAAAAGCCTGTGCAACACCATCTTCGGTTTCTAACGTGGCATAGACATCTTCGCGTGCCACGCTATCTGCCATCAGCGCCCATTCCATGATCACAGTGGGATCATTGCGAATGGCACGTTTGCCGGGAAAGGCATCTGTATCAAAGAAGTCGGCGATGGTTGATGGTGCGTTGTCTGCGTAGGCCGAGGCGCTATGTGCAAAGGCCGTGGCCCAGACAATTACGCCAACTCCACAATCATTCAGCGCGCCATCGACAAAATCCTCTTTTGCAGAGGTGCCGTCAGACCCATTGGGCAGGTCGATCCCCGATAGATCCTCAAGCAGGCCTTCTTCGCAGGCCCGCAGGCTGTCGGCTTGGGTCAGATCTACCACGTCCCAGATTACATTGGCGCTTTCTACCTGATCACGGATTTCACTGATCCCGCCACCATAATGCGCCACATGGACGCGCGAATTGGTTTCGTTTTCATAGGGGCGCACAAAGCCCAGCATTTGGCTGCGCATGTAAGGCCCGGTCCAGGATGTGAATGTGATTTCGGGTTTGGGCGCCATTTGCGCCATTGCCGTTTCGCCAGATTGGGCAAATGCCACGCTGGCAGTCAGCGCAAGTGTGGCGGATATGGCAAAGCATCCGCTGGAAATACCGTTTCGATATCGGTTCATAAGATCTCCTCCCGGCAACGAATTTTCCGAACATTGGCCCTTTGGGGCGCTGTATGTGTCGTGGTGTTCGGCTCGTTAAAGTGTTGGTCCGCAATGCACCCAAAAAGATGCGTACGGCTTGTCGACAGTCCCGGAGTTTTGGGTTGGAATTGGTCAGAACCCCGTAAACTGGGTTTATCTTCAAGGGATTCCCATCAATCAGATAAGTGAAAACGACCACATCTGGCCGAATATCGACCAAGTCGGATGGAAATTGAAAGGCAACGACATGGATGTGTTTGCATTGCGGGTGGCCTACATTCTGCTTTGCGCACCGACGTCACCTTGCTCAATCGAGATTGGTCCGGAATCGGTATATGGCTTTGATGCCCTTGATTGGCGCGCTACCGCTGGGCGCAATCTGTCGGGTTCTGGCGCCTTCAACTTATGCTTGGCGTGCTGCGGAATGCTGGAGTAGGCTTTGCCCAGTTACATCCATAAATTCTAACAGAGGTACCAGGTATGGACGCTCAACCCAGCACCATTCCAGCCGCCCCGGTCAGCTGGTCCACGCATGAGATCATCGCCAAGCGAGATCGGTACTACGCGGCCTCGCAACGTGGGTTTGTACCCTATAAGAAACCGCTGATCCTCAAACGCGGGTCGATGCAATATGTCTGGGATGAACAGGGCAATCGTCTGACTGATCTTTTGGGGATGAACCTGTGCATCTCGGTTGGTCATGCGCATCCCACCGTTGTGGCCGCCGTGCAGGCACAGGTGGCCGAGCTGACCCATTGCACCACGATGTTCTATCACCCCGTACCTGCGCATTTTGCCGAGGAACTGGCCGCGACCATGCCCAGGGGCCATGACTGGGTGGTACATTTCACCAATTCCGGAACCGAAGCAATTGACCTGGCGTTGATGATGGCGCGCGCGTCTACCGGCAACCACGATGTTGTCGCTCTGCAAAACTCATATCATGGTGCAACCTACGGCGCGCAGGCGGTCACTGGTGTGCAGGGATTTCGACATAATGTCGGGCAATTGCCCAATGTCACCTTTACCTCAGATCCCAACCAGTATCGTGGCGCGCATGGCGCGGGCACTGATCCATATCTGGATGATCTGGACCGCACGATTGCCACCACAACATCGGGCCACTTGGCGGGTATGATCGTTGAACCGGTACAGGGCTATGGCGGTATCGTGGAAATGCCCGAGGGCTATCTGGCCGGAGCCGCCCAGCGTATCCGCGCCGCCGGTGGTTTGATGATTATCGACGAGGTGCAATCCGGATTTGGTAAAACCGGCAGATCCATGTGGTGCTTTGACAGCCACAATGTGGTGCCTGATATCGTGGTGCTGGCAAAGGGCATCGGCAACGGTATTCCGCTGGGCGCTGTTGTGGCACGCCGCGACGTGGCCGAGGCGATGGGTGACAAGCTTCTCTTTCACACCTATGGCGCCAATCCGGTGGCATGTGCGGCCGGGCGGGCGGTGTTACAGGTGATTAAGGCCGACAACATGGTTGAAAACGCCCGCACCGTGGGGGCTGCTTTGCACGAAGGGCTGTTGGACCTGGCCCAGCGGTATCCCATCATCGGTGATGTGCGTGGAACCGGCTTCATGCAGGCGATTGAGTTGGTCAAAGACCACAACACCAAAGACCCCGCACCAGATGAGACCGCTTATGTATTTGAACGCACGCGCGAGCATGGTCTGGTGCTATCCAAGTCAGGCAACTTCAAGAACGTGCTGCGCATGGTCCCGCCGCTGTGTTTGTCGATGCAGGATATAGACCCCGTGCTGACGGCGCTGGATCGCAGTTTTTCGGATCTGGTGAAACATCTGGGCGGCTGACGGAGCTGTTGGCCGATGCGCCGTCGAAAGCACCTCGGGTGGAAGGCAACCGCTGAGGTTTTCCGTGAAAAGATGATGGAGGAATTGCAATGGTTGTCGGAATCCGGCTGAATATTTATGGACCGCTATTAAAATCCTTTAGCCTGTCCCAAACTGCCTGTGCGACCACGCCAATTGTAACATCCCGGCGGCGCATTGCAAAATGTTCGACCTGCACAGGCGGGTAGCCTTCAACATTAAGCGGGACAAGGTCCCCTTGGTCTAACTCTTGCTGGATCATGTGTTGGGGCATGCCACCCCAACCCATATTCGCAAGCAGGATATCCTTTTTTGTGGCAAAGTCCGATACAGTCCATCGCAACCCTCCGGGCAATAGGCCCCGGCTTTGTTTGGTGGTTGTTCCGCTGTCTGCAACCACGGCTTGAATGAGAGATTGCATTTCTGCATCAGAATTGACCCTCCCTCCATGCGCCGCAGGGAAATCGGGGTGCGCTACCGGCAGGATCGTGACGGGTGCAAGGGGCAAGGCCTCAATCCGATCCAAAGGCACGCCATCCAGCGTGGAGATCGCAATCTGAACGTCATCAGCCAGCAGTTTCTCCAATGATCCGCCCATATTGTCGCGCGCGACCCGGATGTGGGTGGCTGGATACCGAGAGGTCATTTCGCCGATCAACCCCAGAATAGGTGGAAATGGGAAACTTGCTGTGACTGTTAGGGCAACCTCGGCCTCTTGTTCGGAATTCAGCGTTCTGGCCACGGATTTCAGATCTTGCATCCGTTGCAGAACGCGGAGGGAGTGCCGGTAAAAAACCTCGCCTTTCTCGGTCAGCTCAGGGCGAAAGTTCTCACGAGACAGCAAGATAAAGCCAAGCTCATTTTCGAGTTTCTTCAGCATGTGGCTGATTGCCGATTGCGCTTTGTTCAAATGCTCTGCCGCGCCTCGAAACGTTCCCTGTTCGACAATCGCATTCAAAACGATGAGCTGCTCCAGTGTCATAATCGCATCCATACTGATCTATTTATTAGATCAGTATCGTGAATAATCAATATTATCAATTGATCTGTTTCTCTCCTAGGTCTCTTGAGAACAAACAAGGAGAGCCAAGATGACTGCGCATAACACGCGTATCATTCACCGCGACGATCTGCCTCTCGGCGGATTTGCGGGTATCGTTGAAACACGGATGGTCATGAACCCGCTGCTCTGGAAAGAAGCCAGCGACCGCCCTGACGTAAGCCATGGGCTTGGTGGGTTTGTGTATCTGGCCTCGGGCCATTTCAAGGCCAACGATGGTGCGCCACTGCATCCTCACAAAGATGTCGATATCGTTAGCTTTATCCCCAATGGGGCTGTCGGGCATGAGGGCACAATGGGCCATGGCACGTCCATCCAGGGGCCGGGCGTTCAGGTGCAGCGCGCAGGCACGGGTATTCAACACGCCGAATTCAGCCTGAACGGCCAAAAGGCTGATCTGGTTCAGATTTGGTTTTTGCCCCCGGAATTGGGCCTTGAGCCGGGCTATCAGGATTTCACCCTGAAAAAGGGGGAAATGACCACAGTGCTTGGCGGCACAGGCGCGACGTTCAAAAACGAAATGACCTGCCAGATTGGTCTGCTCGAACCGGGTGATACGGCGGCCACGCGCCACCGGTTCATTGCTTTTGTCAGCAACGGCGAGGCGGTAGCGAACGGAAAACCAGTCAGCGCTGGTGACATTGTCGAGGGTGATGCACTCGAGCTTACAACCAAAACCGGATGTGATCTGGTTCTCATTCAGTTCACTGAAACAATTCAACAAATAGGAAATCAATCATGAAAATCATCGCATTTGGTGCAAGCAACAGCACAAAATCCATCAACAAATCACTGGCAACCTTTGCCTCTTCTTTGATTGCCGGGGCCGACGTGGAAATCCTGGATCTGAATGACTTTGAATTGCCGTTGTTCAGCGAAGACAAAGAGGCCGAGATCGGCCAGCCTCAGGCCGCCAAGGGCTTCTTTGAAAAGATCCGGTCAGCGGATGGGGTTATCGTGTCCTTTGCCGAGCACAATGGATCATATACCGCCACCTATAAAAACCTGTTTGATTGGGTCAGCCGCATTGATCAGAAAGTGTATCAAGACAAGCCGGTGGTGTTTCTTGCGACCTCGCCCGGCGCGGGTGGTGCATCATCTGTCTTGAGTGGGGCCAAGGCGTCGGCCCCATTCTTCGGGGTCGATCTGCAAGATACTGTATCGGTTCCCAACTTTTACGACGTGTTTGATGCGCAGCGTGGTGTGATTTCCGAGCCAGAAATCGTTGATCAGTTACAAGCCGCGATGGGTGCGCTTGCCTCTAAAGCTGGAGATGCGAAATGAGAAAGTCAGGTCGTTTCCCCCAACTCGTGGCGTCCTTTGTGATGGCTGGCTTCATGTCCACGGCGCTGTCTGGCGTATTCACCTTTTTGGCTTTTGGTTTAAACATGGCCTGGGTGCTAAATTGGGCGCAAAGCATCTTGATCGCCTGGCCCATAGCAATGAGCCTGGATATCCTGTTTGGAGCGAGATTGCGGTGTATATCTGCCGCAATCTCAAAACAGATTGAACGTATGCCTGCCTTTGAAAAACTTCCCTGTTCGTAAGGGCTGCACTTCAAACTAAACGCTGCTATTTCGTGTTTTTCGTAGGGCTTCATGCCTGCTGTGTTGGCCGATGGGGGCTGTAGCCCCCGTGCTGACGGAACCGGATCGCGGCTTTTGACCCAGCAAAACATCGGGGCGGCTGACGGGGGTGTTGGCTCAATGCAGAACCTTGATTGAGGTCTACGCCGAGGCCGCCCCCGCGGACACAAGCCGTCCTTGCCCACTTATTGGCGAAGGCCGGCTTTGGGCCAGCGCGACCAGATAAATCCTATGAGAAATACCAACAGCACAGCCAAGGTTGTGATGACGGATTTAATGATTGTGGCTGTGCTGGCGGCATATACCAATGGGGCTGATACGTCTGGCCATCGCCAAATCATGGCCATGATACTGAGGTTTTCGATGTAATCGAACACAGCACTACCCACCGAAAGGGCAACGCCGTGACGGACAAGTGTGCTGTTTGGCATTCGTTGGCCAAACCAGCAGATCGTGGCGGTCAAAGTCAGCGCGAGCAATGCCGGATAAAGCGTGTCCCGAGGTATCTGGTGTCTGAGGTAATATTCGCGTCCATCCACACCCAAGGTATCAAGAATCGTCGCGGCATCTGCGGGACTATACCCAAAGGGACGCATGTCGAAGGGGGCGTGCCCCGAGACCGACTCGAGGTGAGCGAGTGTGACGTTGATCATTGATAGATAGACTGACACGGCAAGCAATCCTGAGCCAACCGCAATCATTCCAATGTGCTTTGACAAAATTCCATTCGTCATTTTGTAAACTCCTTGAACTGTGCCACAGATGCCCTCAAACGAAGTCACCCGCATTATCATTTGATAAGGTACGCCAAGATGGACTTAAGGACGTTTCTGACGCAGTCACCTGGCCTGTCAAATAAGGCTTGTGCGGACGATTTTGCTTCTGATTGGAAACGAAAGCGCTTGAACAAAGGGGCGCATCTTACCCAGCAAGAACATCCCGAAACAAATGAATTCATATTATTGGAGGGGTGCCTGGCGAGCAGTATTTGTGACCAAGAGGGCAGGGAGGTTTGTGTCGGGTTTTATGTGGGGCCCTGTGTTGTCACGCCAAATATCGCACGAACGCGGGACGGCATGTCACTCCTGTCCATCGTGGCAACGACCGATGCGTCGCTTGTTCGGATCGACAGTGATGTGCTTTCAAATCTGATGATCTCGTCTGAGCCGATCCGAAACTGGGCGAACGATGTTCTGCGAGATGCATTGAGCCAAAAAGCGGAACGAGAGTGGTGCCTCGCGGCTCTTGGTGGGGCTGAGCGGCTCAACTGGTTTCGCCAGTCATTCCCCGGCTATGAGGCCATTTTCACCCATTCGTTGATTGCATCCTTTTTGGGGATCACGCCGGTCACAATGAGCCGTTTACGCGCCAGCGATAAACATAGATAGCAAGCGGGCATCTATGCGTGGTGCGGCATTCTGAACTGGGCTTTTCCGTGCCATTTAAATCAATGTCGTGGTCGAAAGGCCAAGCATTCGTGACAATTCACGGCGGCGTTAGCTGTGCCCAGTCCAACCCGTCTTTGGTCTGGCCTTCGGGGATATATTCAGCACTGACCCAGCCGTCATAGCCGCCCCGGTCCAAACGTTCAAAGAACGCGGGATAATCGATAGCGCCACTGGCGTCTGGTTCATGGCGCCCCTCGGCGCGCGACACCTGAATATGCGCAGCGCGGTGGCCGTGCTGATCCCAGGCGTGCATGGCATCTCCGGTGATCCGCTGGGCGTGGTAGACATCAAATTGCAGGTTCAGATTAGCGGCCCCCACCTTATCCAGAATGGCGGCGGCCTGATCAAAATCATTCAAAAAATAGCCGGGCAAATCAATCGGGTTGATCGGCTCGATCGTCAGGGATTGATCGGGGGCCTCGGCGGTGGCCCAGATCAGGTTGCGCACAAAACTGTCGTGCGCCTCTGGCCCTTTGGCCACCCCTGCCATGATATGAATATGGCGTGGCTTCAGCACGCTGGAATACCGAATGGCACGGCGGAAATCATGTTGAAACCGCTCCTCACCCCCCGGAATGGCACCAAACCCGCGATCCCCGGCGCCCCAATTGGGCGGAGGCGTGTTGATCAGCGCCAACTCCAGGTCATTGGCCTCCAGCGCATTTCGGATTGCACGGCCGGGTGCGTCATAGGGAAACAGGATTTCCACAGCCTTGAACCCGGCCTGACGGGCAGCGGCAAACCGCTCCAGCATCGGGTGCTCTCGGAACAGCATGGTCAGATTGGCGGCAAAACGGGGCATAGTTCAGTTGTCAGGCAGCTCGTCTGAGGGGATCACCCGGAAAAACGCGCCCCCTGACCACAGTCCAAACCAACCACCGTGATGCGCGCCGATCTCGACCAGCCGGTAAAAGCTCTTGCGATCAATCAGCGCCTCCAGATTGGCGCGGATCAGCACATAGGGTGACGGCTCGCCTGTCTCGGGATCACGCTCTACCCGGATCGGATTGTCTGGTCCGGCCTGCACGGTGTCACCAACATTGGTTTCAAACGTCAAAACTTGTGCGTCGTGTGTGCCGGTGGCTTCAAAATCCACAGCCACAAACGGCGCATCGTCGACGGTGATTCCCACTTTTTCAACTGGGGTAACAAGGAAATAGTTGTCACCATCTTTGCGCAAAATGGTTGAAAACAGCCGCACCAGTTCGGGCCGCCCAATAGGGGTGCCCAGATAAAACCATGTGCCATCGCGGGCAATGCGCATGTCCAAATCCCCGCAAAACGGCGGATTCCACAGATGCACTGGCGGTAAACCACGTTTTGATGCGGCCTTGGCTGAAGCTGCAATGCCCTCTGCTGACGGTGTCGTGATCTGTTTGTCGCTCATTGCTTTTGCCATTTCTATCCTGCGCGATACACTCTACCTCAAGAGTATAGATTTGACAGGGAGTTTTGCCATGGCCGATGACACAGATCTGGTAAAAAGCATTGAAGCGCTTGAAGAGCGGTTGAACAAGGCGCGCGCTTCCATCACGCGGCGCTTTATCGGTCAGGAAAATGTGGTCGATCTGGCGCTATCGGCGCTGCTGTGTGGCGGGCATGGCCTGTTGATCGGCCTGCCGGGTCTGGGCAAAACCCGGCTGGTGGAAACACTGAGCAAGGTGATGGGCCTGCATGGCAACCGCATCCAGTTTACCCCTGATCTGATGCCCGCCGATATTCTGGGGTCTGAGGTGTTGGAAACCGGCGCTGATGGCAGCCGCGATTTCAAATTCATCCCCGGCCCGATCTTTTGCCAGCTTCTGATGGCGGATGAAATCAACCGCGCCAGCCCACGCACCCAATCCGCCTTGTTGCAGGCCATGCAGGAACGCCAGGTCACTGTCGCGGGGCAGGATCGCCCGCTTTCACCGCCCTTCCATGTATTGGCCACGCAAAACCCGATTGAGCAGGAGGGCACCTATCCGCTGCCCGAAGCACAGCTGGACCGGTTTTTGGTACAGATTGATGTGCCCTATCCTGACCGCGACACCGAGCGCGACATACTGCTGGCCACCACCGGAGTGGAGGAAGACGATGCCCATGAGGTGTTCACCGCGGCTGAGCTGGTCAACGCCCAAACCCTGTTGCGCCGGATGCCGGTGGGCGAAAGCGTGATGGAGGCCATTCTGGATCTTGTCCGCGCCTTCCGCCCCGAGGATCCCAACGCCAGCGAGGCGGTACGCGAAACCGTTGCATGGGGCCCCGGTCCGCGCGCGGCACAGGCCTTGATGCTGATGGTGCGTGCGCGTGCCATGTTGCAGGGGCGTCTGGCCCCGGATGTGGATGATGTGGCGGCCCTTGCGCAGCCGGTTCTGTCCCACCGTATGGCACTGAGCTTTGCGGCGCGTGCGCGGGGCGATACGCTTGGTGATCTGATCTCCTCTACGACAAGGTCCATCACCCGGGTTGAGGCCGCCGCGTGAGCCAGCCGCTTCCCCTTCGCACACGCGCCGAGACCGAGGCCGCCCGCCTGCCGCCATTGTTGGCGCGGGCCGAGCAGCTGGCGGGGGCTGTGTTGTTGGGGGAACATGGGCGTCGAAGATCAGGACAGGGCGATGATTTTTGGCAATATCGCCCGGTTCAGCCCGGCGATTCACGCCGTTGGATTGACCATCGCCGCTCGGCCCGAAGTGACACGCAATTCGTTAAACAACGTGAATGGCAGATCGCCCAATCGGTGATGCTGTGGGTGGATAATGCCGCCTCCATGCGCTTTGCGTCTGAAAGCGGCCTGCCCGAAAAAGCCGACCGTGCCCGCGTGCTTGCGCTGGCTGTGGCCATATTGTTGAACCGTGCGGGTGAGCGTGTGGGCCTGACAGGCACCGCCCTGCCGCCGCGCCGGGGCGAAACGCAGATGGCCCGGTTGGCTGATGCTTTGGTCCAGGATCACCAGGATGACTATGGCAATCCTGACATGCGCGGCATGCCTGCCCACGGCCGCGCACTGCTGATATCTGACTTCCTGGGTGATATATCAGCCGTGAAAAATGCGTTGACCGGCGCCGCCGACAGAGGCGTGCAAGGTATTGTGATGCAGGTTCTGGACCCGGCAGAAGAGGCCTTTCCTTATCAAGGCCGTACCATATTCCAATCTGTTGGCGGCACCTTGGCGCATGAGACGCTCAAAGCCTCAGATTTGCGCGACCGGTATCTGCAGCGGCTGGCCGAACGCAAAGCTGAGCTGGCGCAGCTCTGTGCCCTGACGGGGTGGCGGTATCAGTGTCATCATACCTCTGAAAGCGCACAATCGGCCCTGCTCTGGCTTTACCGTGCAATTGAGGGAGGGCAGGGCGCATGACGATCGGCCCCATCGGATTTTCAGCCCCCTGGTTGCTGGTTGCTTTGGCGTTGCTGCCCATCTTGTGGTTGATCCTGCGCGCTGTCCCACCGGCCCCCATTCGGCGGCGCTTTCCCGGTGTAGCGCTGCTGATTGGGTTGACGGATGATGACAGCGTCACGGATCGCACCCCGTGGTGGTTGTTACTGCTTAGGATGCTGGCTGTTGCCGCGGTGATAATCGGATTGGCAGGCCCCGTTCTGAACCCAGACAACAAGGCGCAGACCAACGGCAACCTGCCTTTGTTGATGGTGCTGGACAGCAGTTGGGCCTCTGCGCGCGACTGGGACCAACAGCGCGCCGTGTTGGGCGATATGCTGAGCGAAGCCGGTCGTGACGGCCGCCCCGTCGCTGTGATGCGCCTAAGTGCGCCCGAGGCATTGGTGTTTCAACCCGCCGATGTCTGGCGCAGCCGATTGTCAGGTTTGGGGCCAGAGGCCTGGGCACCGACCACTGACACTATGGCGACAGCCACCTCCTGGCTGGGTGAAGATAATTATGAAACCCGCTGGTTCTCAGATGGATTGGCCCGCGATGGCCGTGAGGCATTGCTGGGCGCGTTGCAGGATCGTGGCCCGGTCTCGGTCTATGAAAGCCCGCGTGCCATTCTGGCGCTGAACCCCGCGGCATTGGTGGATGGCAATCTGGAACTGCAGGCAACGCGTGTGCGTCCGGGGGCCGCTCGCGCTATCGAGGTTGCTGCCTTCGGGCGTGATCCATCAGGTATCCTGCGGGTGTTGGCCACCCTGCCGCTGACCTTTGATGCCGGCGCCACCGAGGCCATCGGCGCAATTTCCCTGCCGCCAGAACTGCGCGCCCGGCTTACACAATTTCAGATCGTGGGTCAGGATCATGCCGGTGCGATTACCTTGTCTGACGATACCCTCAAACGCCGCGAGGTGGCGCTGATCGCCGGGCGCGAAGATCGTGAAGGGCTAGAGCTGTTATCGCCACTGCATTACCTGGAGCAGGCGTTGATCCCTACGGCTGATCTGCTGGACGGCACATTGGCCGATATCATACCCGCCAACCCTGATGCCATCGTGTTGGCTGATGTGGCCACCCTGGCCGAGGGCGAGCAGGCACAGCTTTTGGAGTGGGTAAACGATGGCGGCATGTTGTTGCGCTTTGCCGGGCCTCGCCTGGCTGCCAGTGACATATCACGTCAAGAAGAAGCGCCTCTGATGCCCGTGCGCCTGCGCGCCGGGGGGCGCTCAGTCGGGGGCGCGATGAGTTGGGGAGAACCCAAGGCACTGGCGCCATTCAGTGACAGCAGCCCGTTTTTCGGCTTGGACATTCCGGGCGATGTAACCGTCAGCGCGCAGGTCATGGCCCAGCCGGACCCGAGCTTGGCCAACCGGGTGATTGCCCAGCTGAGCGATGGCACGCCCTTGGTCACGCGCAAACGTATTGGACAGGGGCAGGTGGTGTTGTTTCATGTCACAGCCAATGCCGAATGGTCCAGTTTGCCCTTGTCGGGCCTGTTTGTGCAGATGCTGGAACGGCTGGCGATCTCAGGTGCTGCCAGCCTGCCCACAGCCGAAGATCTGGCAGGCACAACTTGGCAACCCGTCAAGGTGCTTGCAGCTGATGGGGCTTTGTCTGAGGCGGGTAACCTGCCGGGGGTCGCGGGTGAGCGGCTGATCTCTGAGCCTTTGGGGTCGGCGTTGCAGCCGGGGTTGTATGACGGCCCTGAGCGCCGAATTGCACGCAATGTGATTGGCGCAGACACCACGCTTGCACCTGTCAGCTGGCCTGCGGGTGTGCCCGTCACCGGCCTTATCCGACCGGCGCAACAACCTTTGGGAGGGTGGTTGCTGGCGCTGGCGCTGATCTTATTGTCAGCGGATGTTCTGGCCTCACTTGGTCTGTCCGGGCGGTTGTTGCCCGCGCGCGTGGCGCTGATCGCGCTGCTGGCGTTGGGCTTGCCGCAGGATGCCCAGGCGCAGGATGACAAAACCCTTGCGGCCACATCTGAGATGGTGCTGGCGCATGTTCTGACCGGCAATGCGCAACTTGATGATACTGCCCGCGCGGGGCTGTTCGGGCTGTCGCAAACGCTGTTCTTTCGCACTTCGGTTGAACCGTCTAACCCCATCGGCGTGGACCTTGAGAGTGATGAACTGGCTGTCTTTCCGCTGCTGTATTGGCCAATCACCCCGGATCAGCCGATCCCATCGGATGTGGCCTATGCCAAGCTGAACACCTATCTGCGCACGGGCGGCATGATCCTGTTTGATACGCGTGATGCCAATGTCTCGGGCTTTGGCGCATCATCACCCAATGGGGCCAAGTTGCAAAAACTGGCCGCGCCGCTGGATATCCCGCCGCTTGAGGCAATGCCAGAAGACCATGTGCTGACCCGGACCTTCTATTTGTTGCAGGATTTTCCGGGCCGTCACGCAGGCCGGGGCATCTGGGTAGAGGCCGCGCCGCCAGATGCCAAAAAGATCGAAGGCATGCCATTTCGCAACCTCAATGATGGGGTGACGCCTGTGGTCATCGGCGGCAATGACTGGGCGTCAGCCTGGGCCATGGATGCGCGCGGCAATCCGATGTTCCCTGTAGGTCGCGGATTTGCCGGCGAGCGTCAGCGCGAATTAGCCTATCGGTTTGGCGTCAATCTGGTGATGCATGTGCTGACCGGTAATTACAAATCCGATCAGGTGCATGTGCCTGCTTTGCTGGACAGGTTGGGCCAATGAGCGCCTCTGTCGTCTTTGACCCGCTTTTGCCCTGGTGGCTGATCGCTGTACTAGGTGGCATGGCGCTGGCGATTTGTGCCTTGGCGCTGCAACGTGGCCTGTCGGGCTGGGCGCTTAGGGGGCTGGCATCGCTGGTGGTTCTTGCGGCGTTGGCGGGGCCTATCTTTCAGCAGGAAGACCGCGAAAACCTGAGTGACATCGTCCTGCTGATCGAAGATGAAAGCGCCAGTCAAACCCTATCAAAGCGTGCCGAGCGCACCGCCCTTGCCGCAGATCAATTGGCGGCACAACTGACGGAGATGGGCAACACTGAATTGCGCCGCATCAGCGTGCCCGACGGCGTTGACAACTCTGGCACCCAACTGATGACGGCGCTGGGCGAAGCCCTGGCCGAGGAGCCCCGTGGCCGCATCGCGGGGGCGATCTTGTTGTCAGACGGCCGCCTGCATGATCCGGAGCGCGCGCCCGACTTGCCCGCACCGCTGCATTTGTTGCACACGGGGCAGAAAACCGATTGGGATCGTCGGATCAAAGTGGACAACGCCCCGGCCTTTGCCATTCTGGGCGAGGAAGTGACCCTTACACTATCACTTGAAGATATTGGTGCAGCCCCCGGTAATGTGGCATCTGTGCCTTTGCTGGTCTCGGTGGATGGTGAAGACCCGCAGCGCTTCGACGTGGCGCTGGGCAAGAACATCGAACTGCCTTTGCGCCTGCCCCACGGGGGGCGAAACGTGCTGGAATTCTCAACACCGTTTGTGCCGGGCGAGTTGACCGAACGCAACAACACCGCCCTTGTGCAGATCAATGGCGTGCGCGACCGGCTGAGCGTACTGCTGGTTTCAGGCGAGCCGCATGCCGGCGGGCGCACCTGGCGCAATCTGCTGAAGTCCGACAGCTCGGTTGATCTGGTGCATTTCACCATCCTGCGACCGCCTGAAAAACAAGACGGTGTGCCGGTGCGAGAGCTGTCCCTGATTGCCTTTCCAACGCGCGAGCTGTTTTTGGAGAAGATTGAGGACTTCGACCTGATCATTTTTGACCGCTACAAGCGGCGCGGTATTTTGCCGTCGGCCTACCTTGAGAATGTGCGCAACTATGTTGAAAAGGGCGGCGCGGTGTTGATCGCTGCCGGGCCTGATTTTGCCAGTGCCGACAGCATCTATCGCACCCCAATTGAATCAGTCGTGCCCGCGCGCCCCACCGCGCGTGTGCTGGAAGAACGCTTTCGCCCAACAGTGACTGAACTTGGTCAGCGTCACCCGGTTACTGCGGGTCTGACACCGGACGCGGATGCGCCCTGGGGCCGCTGGTTGCGCCAGATCGAAGTGGTGGCCGAAGCCGGTGATGTGGTGATGTCGGGCGTGGATGACAAGCCACTTTTGGTGCTCAACCGTGTGGGTGAAGGGCGCGTGGCGTTGCTGGCCTCTGATCACGCCTGGTTGTGGAACCGCGGCTATGAGGGCGGCGGGCCGCAGCTGGAACTATTGCGCCGCTTGGCACATTGGATGATGAAAGAACCCGAACTGGAAGAAGAAGCGCTGTGGGCCGAGGCCACGGGCCAGACCATGCGCATCATTCGCCAGACTCTGGCGGACACCACCAACCCGGTGAGTGTGATCACCCCGTCTGGTGAAACCCACGACATTGAGCTAAGCGAAACCACACCGGGCCGGTTTGAGGCCCGTTTTGATGGCCCGGATATTGGCCTTTACCGGTTGAGCGTTGATGACCTTACAGCGGTGATCGGGCTGGGCCCTGCCGCCCCTGTGGAGTTTGAGCAAACTCTGGCAAGCGGTGAGGCGCTGTCACCAATGGTTGAGGCCACAGGTGGTGGCATACGGGCACTAGAGGACGGCACCCCGCGTATTCGTCAGGTGCGTGAGGGCCGCCCGGCTGTTGGTCGTGGCTGGATCGGCATCACCCCACGCGGTGCGTATGAGACACTGAATCTGACCCAAACGCCGATCCTGCCGGAATGGCTGGTGTTGATCCTGATTTCAGGTCTGGTGCTGGCGGGTTGGCTGCGCGAAGGGCGCAGATAGACACAAGGCGCGTCAATCTCACTGCAAAGGGGTTGCTTAGGGCGACAGTTCTACGCGCACGGCGTCTGCGCTCCAGCCATCTACTGAACATCTTGTGCGAATGAACACCTCACGGGTGCCATCGGGCAGCATCAGATTTCCCAGTGATCGGGTGAAAGGCTGTTCATCCACATGTGGGTGCAACAGGTCGCGCTGGCCCAAAACATTGCCATCCGCATCCTCCACATCCCAGCCATCTGCATAGTGATCCCAACCGGTATCATCATGCTTCAGCGTCACCTCTACGCGCCAGTTCATGCCGGACTTCTGAACCTTGGCATCAATAATTTCAGGCGCACCGGCCATTGCAGAACCAGCAGGTGCCAGAAGCGTTAATATGGAAAAAATGCGTATCATGACCCAAAGTATAGAGCGTTTAACGTCGAGGTATACTCACGTCTGCGTGCAGCTTTGTGAAACATTCTGCCGGGGCAATCTGCCTTGCAATTGAGATGTTAGTGTCTGGCTAAGCAACGCAGGTGCAGATCAAGCACACCATAGCCATGAGAAAGAAGCGCTTGCCATGGTGAATAATTGGTTATATTTTATTACCAATGTAAAGGTGACCCCATGGATATGCCAACCCCCAACCCGGCCATTCTGGCGCGCAAGCCTGAATTGATTGACCGTTTGCGCCAGGTGATGCCTGACGATGCCATCATCTCAGATCCGGTTGCCACACGCGCCTATGAATGTGACGCGTTGACCGCCTACAAATGCCCGCCCTTGCTGGCCGTGCTGCCAGCCAATACCCAAGAGGTCTCGGACGTTTTGCGTATTTGTCACGATATGGGCGTGCCAGTTGTGCCGCGCGGATCGGGCACGTCACTGGCGGGCGGGGCTTTGCCAACCGAGGATAGCGTGATCCTGGGTGTCGCCCGGCTCAGCGACGTGTTGGAAGCCGATTATGACAACCGCTTTATCCGCGTGCAGTCAGGGCGTACCAACCTGAGTGTGACCGGCGCAGTCGAAGAACAGGGGTTCTTTTATGCCCCCGATCCGTCAAGCCAGCTGGCCTGTGCCATTGCCGGTAATATCGCGATGAATTCCGGCGGGGCGCACTGCCTGAAATACGGCGTGACCACCAACAACCTGATGGGCGTGACCATGGTGTTGATGGATGGCCAGGTGCTGCAATTGGGCGGCGCATATCTGGATGCTGAGGGCTATGATCTGCTGGGGCTGATCTGTGGGTCTGAGGGGCAGTTGGGCGTTGTGACCGAGGCCACCCTGCGTATCCTGCCCAAACCCGAAGGCGCGCGCCCAGTGCTGATAGGCTTTGACAACAACGAGGTGGCGGGTGCCTGTGTGTCGGACATCATCAAGGCAGGTGTCTTGCCGGTGGCGATCGAATTCATGGATCGTCCCTGCATTCGCGCCTGCGAGGCCTTTGCCAAGGCCGGATACCCTGATTGCGAGGCATTGCTGATTGTCGAGGTCGAAGGCTCGGATGCGGAGATTGACGAACAACTGGGCACCATCATTCAGATTGCCCGCACTCATAATCCGGTAGAGCTGCGTGAAAGCCAATCAGCCGACGAGAGCGCCAAAATCTGGCTGGGTCGCAAATCGGCATTCGGGGCCATGGGCCAGATCAACGACTACATGTGTCTGGATGGCACGATCCCGGTCAGCCAGCTGCCATTCGTTCTGCGGCGCATCGCTGAGATGAGCGAGGACTTCGGCCTGGACGTGGCCAATGTGTTTCACGCGGGCGATGGCAATATGCATCCGCTGATCCTGTTTGATGCCAACAAACCGGGAGATCTGGAGTTGTGCGAAGCCTTCGGCGCCGAGATCCTGAAGCTGTGTGTTGAGGTGGGCGGTTGCCTGACCGGTGAACATGGCGTGGGCGTCGAAAAACGTGATCTTATGCTGGATCAATATGCGCCCACGGATTTGGAAATCCAGATGGCTGTCAAGGATGTGTTTGATCCCAAATGGTTGCTTAACCCCGCCAAGGTATTCCCTTTGTCAGTGAGCGACACCCGCCGGATTGCGGCTGAATGACGGATCAATCTGTGCTGGTGGACCTTTGGCAATTCACGACGACTTAAGAGAGTTATGGAACGATGACAGAGCTGCTACCTCAATCTGCTGACGAACTTGGCGATATGGTTGCCCGTGCAACGGGGCCGCTGCGCATTGAGGGCGGCGGTACACGCCCGATTGGTCAGCTGACGGGTGGTCAGGTTTTGCGCACCACAGGTCTGAATGGGATCGATCTGTATGAACCCGGCGCACTGACTTTGGTGGCCAAAGCAGGTACACCCTTGGCCGAGATTGAAAAAACGCTGGCAGCTGAGGGCCAAAGACTGGCGTTTGAACCGATGGATCATCGCGGAGTACTGGGCACCACCGGAGAGCCAACTGTGGGCGGTATGGTGGCCGCAAACGTATCTGGCCCACGCCGCATTCAGGTGGGCGCATGTCGTGACAGCCTGTTGGGTGTAAAGTTTGTTGATGGCAGTGGGCAGTTGATTTCCAACGGCGGGCGCGTGATGAAAAACGTCACGGGCTATGATCTGGTGAAGCTGATGGCCGGCAGCTATGGCACCTTGGGTGTGCTGAGCGAAGTCGCTCTGAAAGTCCTGCCCATGCCCGAGACCGAACAAACGCTCATCCTGCATGACACGCCTACTGCGCAGGCCATCGACGCGATGTCTTCGGCGCTTGGTTCTCCTTGGGAGGTGACGGGGGCTGCACATATTCCGCTAACCGCAAGTGACCAGCCCGACACGATGCTGAGGGTTGAGGGAACGCAAGCCTCGGTTGCCTATCGCATCGACGCGTTGAAAACCCGACTGGCAGAATATGGCGACATGAATGTGGTTGAGCACGATGTCTCGCGCGTGGCCTGGCAACGACTTCGGGATCTGGACATGTTTGGCGATGCACACACCAGCGGTGATGTCTGGCGTATCTCTCTCAAGCCAACAGATGCGCCTGATTTTCTGGCGCGTATGGGGGATGGGGCGCGTGCGCAACTGGATTGGGGCGGCGGGCTGATCTGGCTGTTATGCCCCGAAGAAACCGGCATCACCGGAACGGAGATCCGGGCCGCCTTGACCGAGATCGGCGGGGGGCATGCAACATTGATACGCGGGCAAGATGCCAACGCGTTTCATCCATTGCCCAAACCCATTGAGGATTTACAGCGCGGTTTACGCCAGAAGTTTGACCCTCGTGGCATTCTCAACCCCGGTTTAATGGAGCAGGCGGCATGACCATCATTGTCACTTATCTGCTGGTATTTATGGCTGGTCCGCTGCTCTATTGGGCCTTGGTGCGTCAGGATCCGGATGCGGGGCATTTTGCCCGGCTCGCGGCCTTGGTCATCGCCTTGATAGGGGTCGCCTATCTGGTGCCACTTGGCGCAGGCGAGGCGTGGCAGACGTGGGAATACTTTGGCGTGGTCATCCTGCTGGTACTGTGGTTGGCTTGGATCGCTGTGGCGGCCATGTGCGTTTTGGCGGTGCGTCGCCGCATAGACAAAGGACCGGCCCTGCGCTGCGCTGTCGCTCTTGGGGCGATTGCAACAACATTGCCTTGGTTCGGGCTGCATCTGGCACAAATGGTGGCACAGTAGATGAAGACAGAATTCACAGATCGCCAGCTCGAAAACCCCGCTATCGCACGTTCAAATGAAATCTTGCGCAGCTGTGTGCATTGCGGGTTCTGTACTGCCACATGCCCCACCTATCAGGTGCTGGGTGACGAGTTGGACAGCCCGCGTGGGCGCATCTATCTGATCAAGGACATGCTGGAAAATGACCGGCAACCAGATGCCCGCACAGTCAAACACATTGATCGCTGTCTGAGCTGCCTGGCCTGCATGACCACCTGCCCTTCGGGCGTGCACTATATGCATCTGGTGGATCACGCGCGCGAATATATCGAAGAGCGCTACAAGCGCCCTTTGGGGGATCGTGCGCTGCGCTGGTTGCTCGCAAAAATCCTGCCCTATCCAATGCGGTTTCGGGTGGCTTTGCTGGGGGCAAAAATCGGACGTCCATTTGCCCGGCTGATGCCGGATGCGCGGCTGCGTGCGATGCTGGAAATGGCCCCCAAACAAGTGCCCCCCGTCAGCCGCAATGATGACCCGCAAAGCTTTGCGCCCCAAGCCCCCCATAAAATGCGTGTGGCGCTGATGACAGGGTGCGCACAAAAGGCGCTGAACACCGATATCAACGATGCCACTATCCGCCTGCTCACTCGGCTGGGCTGTGAGGTGGTCGTGGCCAAAGGTGCTGGATGTTGTGGCGCGTTGACCCATCACATGGGCAAATCATCACAGAGCCACGCGGCTGCGGCCAGCAACATTCGTGCTTGGACCCACGAAATGGACGGCGATGGTTTGGATGCGGTGGTTATCAACACCTCGGGGTGTGGCACCACGGTCAAGGATTACGGCCACATGTTGCGCGATACGCCCCTGGCAGGTGATGCCACGCGGGTATCGGACATCGCAATGGACATTTCCGAAGTGCTGATGAAACTGGACCTGCCTGAGGGCGCCTCAAAAGGCCTGAAAGTGGCCTATCACGCGGCTTGTTCACTTCAGCATGGTCAGCAGATCAAAACCTTTCCCAAAGACCTGCTGAAACGCGTGGGCTTTGAGGTGGTTGAGCCGGCAGACAGCCATTTGTGTTGTGGATCGGCGGGCACTTACAACCTGATGCAACCGGCAATCTCCAAACAACTCAAAGCGCGTAAACTGCGCACGATCGAGGCCCAAACCCCTGATGTCATCGCCGCTGGCAACATCGGCTGCATGATGCAGATCGCCAGCGGCACGAATATCCCAATGGTGCATACGGTTGAATTGCTGGACTGGGCCACAGGCGGCCCGAAACCCCCTGCTTTGCAGCGCCAATAGGCCAGGCAAACCGCATTTGCCGCAATTTTGCCTCAAAGCCCTGATAGGGGCGAAACCTGAGGCCTAATTAGTATCGGGACAGGTATGCGGCATTTAATTTTGGCGTTGGCACTGATGATGTCAGCTGGTTTTGCCGTTGCTGGCGATTCCGGGCTGACTGAGCTGCAAACCGGCGATGATAGCCGCGGTTGGGAAGCTGTGGGCAGACTCGATATTGACGGGCGCGGGTTTTGCACCGGGGCGTTGATCGCGCCTGATCTGGTGCTAACAGCGGCGCATTGCCTGTTTGACAGTGAAACCGGCGCACGCATAGACCACGGTAAAGTCGAGTTTCTGGCAGGATGGCGCAATGGCCGCGCCTCGGCTTATCGCTGGGTGAAGCGTGCTGTGACACATCCTGACTTCATTTATGAAGGCGAACTGGCGGCGGACCGGGTACGCAATGACGTGGCTTTGCTGGAGTTGCATCACCCGATTAACAACACCTCTGTGGTCCCGTTTGAAACGGATCGCCGACCGCGCAAGGGGCAGGAAATTGGTGTGGTCAGCTATGCGCGTGACCGCTCAGAAGCACCGTCTTTGCAGGAAGTTTGCGCTGTCACGGCGCGCCAACAAGGCGTGTTGATTATGTCCTGTGATGTGAATTTCGGCTCGTCCGGGGCGCCGGTGTTTTCCTTTGAAAGCGGCCAGCCGCGCGTTGTATCCGTGGTATCGGCCATGGCCGAGGTCGACGGCAAGAAGGTCTCGCTGGGCACTCAGTTGGAAGACCCTCTGGAACTGTTGCGCGCCGAATTGGCCGCTGGCAAAGGGGTGTTCCAAGCCCCCGCCCCCAAAATGGCCATCAATGGTGAACGGCGCAAAACCGGCGCAAAGTTCGCCAAGCCGTGATGCGCAGACCCCATACCCTACTGCTTGGTATTCTATGCATTTTCATGGTGGCTGTGGGTGCACCACTGAATGCGGGCAGCAGCCTGTTGCGCCTGACAGACCGTGATGATCTGCTCGGATGGGAGGGCGTGGGCCGTATCGACATCGGCCGCGATACCTATTGCACCGGCGTGCTCATCGCGTCTGATCTGGTGCTAACGGCGGCGCATTGCGTGTTTGACCGGCAAGGGCACCTCAAATCCGCCGAAACGATGCGGTTTCGCGCAGGATTGGCCGACGGGACAGCGATTGCAGAGCAATCCGTGACGCGCATCGCAGCCCACAAAAGCTATGACCCGAACCAAACATTCGGGGCCTCAACCATCCGCTATGATGCCGCTCTGCTTGAGCTGTCAGCCCCTATTCCCACATCACAAGCCGATCCGTTCATTCTGCAAAAGCGGACGAATGAAGGCCAAGAGGTGAGTGTCCTATCCTATGGCCGGGGCCGGGATCAGGCGCTGTCATGGCAACGCGAATGTTCGGTGCTGGGCCGTGGTAAGGGGTTGATCGCTTTTGATTGCAATGTGACTTTTGGGTCATCTGGTGCACCGGTCTTTGTGCGCGAAAACGGCAGGGCGCGTATTCTGACCCTGATCAGCGGGGGCGGATCCTCAGCGGCCTATGGCATGGATTTACCGCCTTTGGTGGATCAGTTGAAACGCGATTTGCGCGCCATGCCCAAAGCGGCCACCGACCAGCCCACCAACCGCCGGGTAAAGGTGGGCGAAACCAAGCGTGCCTCGGGCGCGAAGTTTGCCAAACCCTGAGGGCTTGAAACTCAATTCACGACATCCCAAGTAAATAAGGCTCGGTGCTGATACTCAGGCCGGGCTTCAAGGGCCTGTCCTGTGATGGGAGGGTTGCAATATCTGTTATCGCTCAATGGAGGATGACCCATGCGAAACTTTGATCTGGCACCGCTTTACCGTGCCACTGTCGGCTTTGACCAAATTGCAGATATGATGGACCGAGTACTGTCCAGCGATGTCGCCCAGCCGACTTACCCACCTTATAACATCGAAAAAACTGCGGATGATGCCTATCGTATTTCCATCGCCGTTGCTGGTTTTTGTGACGCAGACCTTGGCGTTGAAGTGCGCGACGGGCAATTGATTGTCACCGCCCGCAAATCTGAGGATGAGTCCGGGCGCAGCTTCCTGCATCGCGGCATCGCCACCCGCGCATTTGAACGCAAGTTTCAATTGGCCGATCATGTGCGCGTCAATGGCGCGGCCCATGCCGATGGCATGCTGCACATTGATTTGGTGCGTGAAGTGCCCGAAGCACTGAAACCCCGCCAGATCGAAATTGCCAGTGGTGCAACGGTCGCCAAAGATGTGGTTGACGCAAAAGCTGTGAACTAGGCCGCCCTGTCCCGGACCTGATCCGGGACCTCCACCGCAACAAAAAAGCCCCGGGTCACGCCCGGGGCTTCTTGCATCTTGGCAGGCAATCGGGGGATTACTGCTCGGACAGACTGCCTGCCAGACGCATCAGGCGGATCGCTTCAGCACGATAGCCGTAAGCGTCCTCGCCCTTTGTGGCAGAGGCCAGGGCGACGGCATCAGCATAAGTCCAGTCGCCGGTGAAATCAGACCCTTTCAGCAATTCACCGAAGGACGCCACGGCAATGGCAAATCCCACCTCGCCCGTGGCTGCACTCAGATCAGGCCGGATCGGCGTTTCGATCAACGTGCTGGTCTGTGCACCCGGTGCTTTGTAGCGCAGCTTCAGATATCCCAGCTCATCTGAGGGCCTGCCGGAGTCAGCGGCTTCGCCATAGCGCAACGGATCGCTCAATTGCGCGTCAGATCCGACAGGTGTGACCTCATATATAGCCGTCACTGCCGTGCCTGCGCCGATGTCGCCGGCATCCACTTTGTCATTGTTGAAGTCCTCACGTTTCAGCGCGCGGGTTTCATAGCCGATCAGGCGGTACTCGGAAATCTGGGCGGGGTTGAACTCCACTTGGATTTTCACGTCATCCGCAATCGGAAACAATGCACCCGAAAACTGATCCACCAGCACCTTTTGCGCCTCGCTTAGCGTGTCAATATAGGCCGCCTGGCCATTCCCGTTCTGCGCCAGCGCCTGCATGGTGGCATCATCCAGATTGCCCCGCCCAAAGCCCATGACGGACAAGTAAGTGCCGCTTTCGCGCTTGTCGGCGATGTAGTCCTTCAGCGCGTCAGGGTTGGACAGCCCAACGTTGAAATCGCCGTCCGTGGCCAGCACCACACGGGTGACTTCGCCCTCTTCGGCCATGCCCTCGGCCACGGCGTAGGCCTGTTGCAACCCGGCTTGGCCTGCGGTTGAACCACCGGCTGACAATTGATCTAACGCGCCAAGGATGGTGCTGCGCTGGGTGGCCGATGTGGGGGCCAGAACCTGGCCCGCACTGCCGGCATAGGTGACGATGGCCACTTGATCCTGCGCGCTGAGTTGTGACAACATCAACGACAGGCTTTGTTTCAGCAAAGGCAGTTTGTTGGGCTGGTTCATCGACCCGGATGTATCAATCAAAAACACCAGGTTCAGTGGTGGGCGGTCTTCGATGGCCGGCTTTTCGCTCTGAATGGCGATATGCACCAGCTGTGTGCCTTGGTTCCACGGGGTTGGCACCACAGAAACCGTGGGTTGGAAGGGGTGCCCATCCGCCTTGGGTGCGGGGTAATCATATGGGAAATAGTTGATCATTTCCTCAATGCGTACGGCGTCAGGCTGAGGCAGGCGCCCACCCGATATGGTGCTGCGCAGGATCGCATAAGACGCCGTGTCGACATCAATCGAGAAGGTCGAGACAGGTGCCTCGGTCGTGATTTTCAGCGGGTTGGAAGGCACGTCAGGATAGGCCTCGGTATTACCTTGCGGCAGGGCCGTCACGGTGTCTGCGGGCATCGGTTGTGGGGCAATAAGACCACCAGTCACTTTGCGCTTTTGCTCGGGGCTGGCAGGTTTGGCGCTGGCAATGCTCTGCTCTTCGATTTCAGGTTGAAGGCCTGAGGCCAAAGGTGCCTCGGGGGCCGCATCGGCCATATCCTGGGCGGCGCCATAACCATCGGTGGAAACAGCGGCTTGCGAGCGGCCTTCCGCAGGCGGCGGCGTAGGGGCGTCAAGGGTGACAACGCCACTTTCGTCATTGCGGGTCCGAGACAGCGCACCCTGATCCAGATCGGCTTCTCCAAGCTCAACCTCTTGGGTGGCCGCGACAGTGGATTCGGGTTCTGGTGTAGCCAGCCCGTCCAGCAGCACTGCGGGTTTTTCGGTCAGTTGTGGCAATGTGACAATAAGGCCCACGGCCAATACTGCGGTTGTGGCGGTCAATGCGCCGCGGGTTGAGAGATTGGCAATCATGGTTTTCACTCCTCTGAAAAGCCCGGATTGTGGGCGTTCAGAAGTAAGACGAGTGTCATCCACCGATCCTTGGAGATCGGCATGGGTTTTTTTAGCCAGCGCGATGTTCGCTGCCTTTTTGGAGGCATCCGGCGCAGGTGTTGCGGCCTGAAAGGCAGATTTCAGATCGTCCAGATCATGGTCATTCATATCTGATCCTCCTTCTCGCGCAGGGTACGCAGGCGTTTCTTGGCCTCGGAAATGCGCCAGCTGACCGTGCCGGGGGAAATGCCCAGCACCTCAGCGGCCTGATCGTGGGTGACGTCATCCAGCACCAGCGCCAGTGTATCACGCAGATCATCGGGCAGGGCGCGCATCGCTTGGGTTAACCAATCGAGCGCCTCAGCGGTTTCGCCATTTTCAGCGAGGCGGGATTTCTCCCAATCGCCCCAGCCGTCCGCATGGCGCGCCCGTGTGGCAGCGCGGCGACGGCGATCATGTGCTGCATTGACCACCACGCGCCACAGCCATGTGGTAAACTTCGCCTCACCGCGGAATTTGGTCAGCTTGGCGACCAGGGCCGCGCAGATGTCTTGGGTCAGATCTTCGGCCTCGGCCTGTGCCCCGGTCAGCCGAAATGCAAGCCGGAACACACCGTCATAGTGCCGCTCGAGCAGAAGGGAGAACGCATTTGCGTCCCCGTCACCTGCGGCTGCTGCAAGGTTTTCATCGCTGACCATCATACGCATCACAATTGTAGGACGCGCCAGGTTGGTCAATCCTTGGTGGGAAAATCACATTGGTTTTCAATTCGTCAAAGGTTCTGATCCACGGCCCGAAATCAAGGCGATGGCCTCGCACCGCAATGACGAATGCACCTATCAACAAAAAACGCGGCCCCCGAAAGGAGCCGCGCATTGCTAAATCAGCGACGGATCAGACCGACATGCAGATGTATTTCATCTCGAGGTAATCCTCGATGCCGTGATGGCTGCCTTCGCGGCCGAGGCCCGATTGTTTGACGCCGCCGAACGGGGCCACCTCGGTTGAGATAATGCCGGTGTTCACACCCACGATGCCATATTCCAGCGCCTCGGCCACTTTGTAGACACGGCTGAGGTCCTTGGCATAGAAATACGACGCCAGACCAAAGATCGTGTCGTTGGCCATGGCAATCACATCGTCTTCGGTCTCAAACTTGAACAAAGGCGCCATTGGGCCAAAGGTTTCGTCCGTGGCGACCTGCATGTCCTGTGTGCAGCCGGTGATTATGGTCGGCGGCAAGAAGAAGCCTTCGCCTTCCACCGGGTCACCACCGCCCATGACAACTGTGCCGCCTTTGGCTTTGGCGTCGGCCACATGCTCTTTGACCTTGTCGATGGCATCCGCATTGATCAGTGGCCCCAACGCCACGCCGTCATCCATGCCGTTGCCGATCTTCAGCTTTGAGACAGCTTCCGTCAGCTTGGCGGCAAAGGCATCATAGACACCGGCCTGCACATAGATGCGGTTGGCGCAAACGCAGGTCTGGCCGTTGTTGCGGAATTTGCACATGATGGCGCCTTCCACGGCGGCATCCAGATCGGCATCGTCAAACACGATGAATGGTGCGTTGCCGCCCAGTTCCATCGAACATTTCATCACGCTGTCAGCGGCCTGTTTCAGCAAAATGCGGCCCACTTCTGTGGACCCTGTGAAGGTCAGCTTGCGCACGGCAGGGTTTTCGCAGAATTCCTTGCCCACGTCGGAAGAGCGCGATGACGTCACAATGTTGAACACACCTGCCGGGATGCCCGCGCGCTCGGCCAGCACACCCATGACGGTGGCTGACAAGGGTGTTTCTGCCGCCGGACGCCCGACAAAGGCACAGCCCGCCGCCAGTGCAGGGGCCGCCTTGCGGGTGATCATCGCGTTGGGAAAGTTCCACGGCGTGATAGACGCGGCCACGCCGATGGGTTGCTTCATCACGGTAATGCGCTTGTCGCGCTGATGGCCGGGGATGGTTTCGCCGTAGATGCGCTTGGCCTCTTCACCGAAGAATTCAATGAATGACGCGCCATAGGCAATCTCGCCCTTGGCTTCGGCCAATGGTTTGCCCTGTTCGGCGGTCAGGATCACGCCCAGATCATCCTGATTTTCCATCATCAGATCAAACCAGCGGCGCAGCACTGCGGCGCGCTCCTTGCCGGTCCAGCTGGCCCATTCCTTTTGCGCGACTTCAGCTGCGGCAACTGTGTCTGCCACCTGCGCCCGAGACATATCGGCGACATTGGCAACCACCTCACCAGTGGCTGGGTTGCGCACTTCGAAGGTACCGCCGTCGCCATCAATCCATTGGCCATTGGAATAGGCGAGTTCAGCCAGAAGGCTTGGATCTTTCAACATTGATTTCAGGTCAGTCGCGGACATCGCAGATCTCCTTTAGGTGCTTTTTTGATCTCGCTTAGCCAAATCATTTTGGGCTAGGCTTGTCCAGTACCACAAAGCGGGAAGTGCCATGGATTATGATGATGCCTATGCCAACGGACCATATATTGAAGGGGCTAAGGACTATCCCGCCCGCTGGTTGAATGCCGCAAAGAACTGGGCTTTGGTTCAGGGTGCTGCCGGGCGGCGCCGTGACGGGCTGCCTTATGGGGCCAGTGGGCGGCAACGATTTGACCTGTTTTATCCAGAAAACCCGGCCAAAGGTTTGGTTGTGTTTGTGCACGGTGGGTATTGGCTAAAGTTTGATCGCTCGTATTGGTTCCACCTGTCGCAGGGTGCTTTGGCCCATGGTTGGGCCGTGGCGATGCCGTCTTATGATCTGTGTCCGGACGTGCAAATTGGCGATATTACGCACCAAATCGCGGCAGCGGTGAATGTCGCTGCCGGGATGGTTGACGGGCCGCTGATTTTGGCGGGCCATTCCGCGGGTGGGCATCTGGTGTCACGGATGACGGAGCCGGGCCTGCTTGACCCAGCGGTTGCGGCGCGTTTGCAGCGCGTGATGGCGATCTCTCCGGTTTCGGACCTGCGCCCGCTGATACATACCCAGATGAATGCCGATTTCAACTTGGACGAAGCGGCTGCAATTGCTGAAAGCCCTGTTTTGATGGTCAACCGTCTGGATGTGCCAGTCACGGTTTGGGTCGGGGCGGATGAACGCCCGGTGTTTCTTGATCAGGCGCGCTGGCTGGCCGAGGCCTGGGACGCCGATCATGTGGTGCAAAGCGGCAAGCACCATTTTGATGTTATTGACGATTTGGTTGATCCAAACAGCACTATGACCCGCACGCTTTTGTCGTGATTGCGCAGATCATCAGCCGTGCAGGGACGACCAACAAGGCAGCACGTCATTGTCCGCCGGGCGGGCCAGATAGACAGCCCGGGCAATAGCGCGCGACATGCAAGTGGCACCAGCATGGCCAAGGGCCAGTGTGTCGGCGATGGGGCTGTCCATTGTGCGTGCGCCGGTAGATGCCGCAAAAATCAGGTCGCCATCCATTGGCGTGTGCGATGGCAGCAATGCGCGGGCAAACCCATCATGGGCTGCCATGGCCAGCCGGGTGCATTGTGCCTGTGACATCGCTGCATCCGTGGCGATAATGGCGATCGTGGTATTTGAATGCTGTGCCAGTTTGGTCGCAGGCAAATGCAGATCAGGATAATCCGGCGCACCGCCAAGACCGCCGAACTCGGCACCGATTTCAAATGGGGCTGCCCAGAAATATGGCCCATCCCCCACCGTGGCAGACCCCAAGGCGTTGACCGCCACCAATGCGCCCACCGTGTGCCCCGATGGCAAGACCAGCGAAGCAGAGCCCAACCCACCTTTGAGATTGGCCGTGGTGGCCCCCATGCCTGCGCCACTTGATCCGAGCGAGAACGACCTGTCAGCCGAGGCATAGGCATCAGCCCCGAGTTGCTTGTATGGGTTTTCAGCCCAATCCTTGTCACCACCATTGAGCAAATCAAACAGGATCGCGCCCGGTACAATCGGCACAGGTTGGTTGCCCACAACAAAACCGCGCCCAGCAACACGCAAGGCATCCGCCACCCCCGAGGCCGCATCAAGACCAAAGGCTGAACCACCTGCCAGCACCAGCGCATCAACTTGTTCCACCGTTTTGTCAGGGGCCAGCAGATCGGTTTCACGGGTGCCAGGCGCACCGCCCATGACATGCACACCAGCCGTGAATGGCGCATCGCCCAGCAGCACAGTGGCCCCTGTTGAAATCATTGCATCCGAGGCATTGCCAACGCGCAGGCCCGCCACATCGGTAATCAGGTTCAAAGGTCCGGGGGCTGCGGGCATGTCGCTATTTTCCTTTAACTGTGTCGCAAAACAAAGCGTATCGCAAAAAGCATGTCCAGCAACGATTTGCGATGCGCTGCGAGACACAAAGAGCATTGCGCATGTTTCGCTGTATCTGGGCTATCTGTTGTGATGCGAAACAATTTATCTTGCCAGAATCTGCGCGATGGTCAATTAAGCCCCATGGCCGGGGCGATGGCGTCGCCCCTTGGGCCGATATATCCCAAAAGTCCTGAACGCCGGAACCTTTCTTTTTAGGAGGGTCACTATGACTGCACATCCAAACACCACCAAATTCACCGATACCGCACGCCCGGAAATCTACCGGTTTCACAATGGTGAAAAAGCCAGCCAAGCCTTTGACGCCGCTGAATATGATAGGCGTCTGGCGGGGCTTCGTAAGATCATGGAAGACACCGGCGTTGAGGCGGCTGTTTTCACCTCTATGCACAACATCGCCTATTATTCTGGCTTTTTGTATTGCGCATTTGGCCGCCCCTATGGGTTGGTCGTAACACCAAGCGAAAGTGTGACAATTTCCGCTGGCATTGATGCAGGCCAGCCCTGGCGTCGCAGCCACCAGGATAACATCACCTATACCGACTGGCAGCGCGATAATTACTGGCGCGCTGTGCGGTCGGTCTCGGGGGGGCGGCAAAGTGATCGGCTATGAGGGTGACCATATGACCTTGATGCAAAAGGCCAAGCTGGACAGCTTCCTGAGCCCCGCCAAAACCGTGGACATTACCGGGCACACGATGGTGCAGCGGATGCACAAATCTGATGCTGAAATTGCGCTGATCCGCAAATGCACCGCCATTGCCGATATCGGCGGCTATGCTATCCGTGACGCAATCAAGGTCGGCACCCGCGAGATTGACGTGGCCATGACAGGGCGTGACGCGATGGAACAGGAAATTGCCCGCGTTTTCCCTGATGCAGAATACCGTGACAGCTGGGTTTGGTTCCAGTCAGGCATCAACACTGACGGCGCGCACAACCCTGTGACAGCGCGTCAGTTGCAGCGCGGTGATATCCTGAGCCTGAACACCTTCCCGATGATCTCGGCCTATTATGTGGCGCTGGAACGCACCATGTTTATGGGCGAGGTGGACCCCGCCAGCCTCAAAATCTGGGAGGCGAATGTAGCCGCACATGAATTTGGGATGAGCCTGCTAAAGCCCGGCGTCAGCTGTGCTGAGATCACGCGCCAGATCAACGATTTTCTGGCAGACCGCCAATTGCTGCAATACCGCACCTTTGGGTATGGCCATTCATTTGGCGTGCTGAGCCACTACTATGGCCGCGAAGCCGGGCTTGAACTGCGCGAGGATGTCGACACAGTGCTGGAACCCGGCATGGTGATTTCAATGGAGCCGATGCTGACCATCGCCGAGGGTCAACCCGGCGCCGGGGGCTACCGCGAGCATGATGTGCTGGTGATTACCAAAGACGGCAATGAAAACATCACGGGCTATCCCTATGGGCCAGACTTCAACGTGGTGGGTTAACCCGCTTACACCAACAAAGGGCGGCCCCAATCCGGGCCGCCCGATATGTGGTCTAAGTCAACCGTCTTTGCGGTCCGGCCCAAAGGTATCACCAACGTAATCCTCCAGGATTTTCTCGTTCTTGACTTCTTCGATCCGGTTGATCCGGTCAATGCGTTGCTGGTTGTCAAAACGGTATTTCACAAAGTTCACAAGGCTAAGCGTCAAGAGCAGAATGCCGATGCCCCAAAACCCTTTGGTGGCCAGTGGCACATCGACCGATTTATAAAGCGACAGGGCCAGCAACACATAGGCGGCAACTACCCCAGCGGCGTTGAAAAACATGATCATGGAATTGTCAGTTTTATCGTGATTGTACATTTAATTTCTCCGTAGATTTTGAGGATTCAGATTGGGACGGGCCTGTCAGTCTTGTTTCAGCCGGTCCAGAATCTGCTGGGCCGTTACTTTGGTGGCCGGGCCAAAACCGTTGGCGGCCATGCGGTCTTCCAGCGTGGTATGTGACAGATCATTTTCAATGCTAGACAGGATTTCGGATTGCTCAAACGGGTCATCGCGACCGATAACACGGGCGATCAGCTCTTCGGCTTCATCCGCGGCAGACGTGTTGGCAATCGTTGTGCGCAATGCACCTTGCATCTGTTGTTCACGTCGGATGGCACGCGCGGTGATGGCCCCTTGCTTGAGGTCAATCAACCGCCGATGCGCCACCTCAAGCGAACTGCGAAGGCGTGTCACCTGCCCATCCAGCCGGGTGACAGTTTCTTGGCGCAGCTGGGTTTCGTTTTCCATCGTAGCGATGGCCTCTGCGGCTTGTAGTGCCAGGTCATCGCGCCCTGCTTGCATCGCTTCGCTGGCGCGTGTGGTCATGGTATCCAGCCGCGTTTTCAGCGTATCCAAAAGACGGATTTCCGAACGCTGCCGCTGAACCAATGCGGCCAACGTCGCCTTGGCTGCTTTTAGTTGTGCCTCGGATTCGCGGATTTTCTGGTCAATCAGTTCGATCGCAAAGGCATCTTTGACACGATCTTCTGTTCTGGCATTTGCCCCGATAACCAAGGTTCTAAGTGTTTCAAACATATTCAAGTCCCTCTTGTGAACGTTGTTCATGAATGTGATATAAGAGGGGGCACGCGCTGCTCAAGGATTTTGTGAACAGTGTTCAGAAACTATTTGTTTCCGGAAACTCCAATGATGATCAGCTCTATCATCCGTTCCAGTTCATCCCGCGCAACAGGTGCTGCGCGGTTCTCAATCCCGAAGGACACAATCCCGTGCACTGATGAAAACAGGGCGCGTGTCATGAGGGTGCGGTCGGTGTCTGACATCTGCGCATAACACTCATCTACCGGGCCCGCGATGTATTGGAACAATCGGTCCAGCTCGTTCCAGTACCATTGTGGTGCGTTCAGATCAGACGAAAATGGAATATCAAACAGGCTGCGCCAGAGGTTGGTATTTTCCACGGCAAAATCGAGATATGCATTGGCAATGGTAATCAGACGTTCAGTCGGTGACGTGTTTACACGCCCGGCAAGGTCGTGTTGCACAGCGTCGCCAAGGCGCCGAAAAGTGCGCCCGTTTACGATCAGGATGATTTCGCGAATATCATCAAACACATTGTAGATAGCACCCAAAGCGCATTCCGCAGTTTTGGCCAAGTCGCGCGCTTTCACCGCCTCTATCCCGTCGGCGGCAATGCGTTGCTCTGCGATATCCACCAGTTTTTCGCGCAGCGCTTTGTGGCGCTTTTCAATCTTTTCGGTCATGATAACCTCTGATGTGAACTGCGTTCATAACATAAGGTGTTTCAACGGCAAACCAAGTGATCCAACGTCACTCTGGGCAAACAGGCGCAAAAACAGGATGCTGTGCAAAACCAAACATCGAAAGTCAGCCCCATGCCCACATTGCCCGAAATCTGCGAGATCGTTACAGCCCGTGCCAAGGGCCGGATTAAGGGCACAGTTTGTCTGGACATGCCTGACCTGGGCACTCTTTTTGTGGATGAAACCGGTGCCGTGGTGAGTGACCAAAAAGCAGAGATCACCCTGACTGCCAAATCGGATGTATTTAGCAACATTGTCAACGGCAGCCAAAATCCGGCCACGGCCTTCATGACTGGCAAGCTCAAGGTCGACGGCAATCCGATGCGCGCGTTGAAAATAGGTGAGATACTCAGCACTGATCCCTGAGCGGCGCGTTTCACTCAAGGCGATAACCGGCGCAGGATCATCTGTGCCGCCACGGTGTTTTGGCGCGCCGTGATGGCATAATTTCCACCGCGGCCTTCATTGAGGGATATCACACACTATCTTACCTCCCATCGGTTGTGTTTATGAATTGGACCTAAGATAATATGATCAGGTATGATTGCGGGTCAGATCGCGCGTGTCGGCGATTTTGGGCAAGGAGGCCTCAATGGTCTATGTAAAATTGGTGTTTTGGAGTTTGTTCTGGCTGATCATTGCCGGATTTTTGCACTATACATTGCCACAACATGACATCGTGCGCATCTCCGACACTTATGAAAAGCGGGTGGATTTTGGCGAGAACTCAATCTTCTGGGCCAATCAGGGCACCGGAGAGAAAGAGGGCACAGCCAACCGGGATGTGTTTTTCATCCAAAGCGTGCAAACCAATGGCCAGGTCATGGTGTATCGCAATGAGGACACCGGTTGGGGCTGGCCGCCGTATTTCAAATTCGACACGTCAAACCTTCAGGCCGAGGCATCGGATCTGAAATCCACCTCAGCCGCCCCACGCTGGGCCGCCCTAAAACACTATGGGTGGCGCAATGAATTTTTGTCGGTCTATCCCAACGCGGTTTCAGTGCGCGCGGTTGATGGCCCTGACGTGCGGATCATACCTTGGTTCAACATCATTTTGCTGACGGTACTCGCGGCAATTGTCTGGGCAATTCGGGTGCGCTGGAAACGCTTTCGAAACAACAAGATCAATCCGGTAATTGATGAATGGACAGACGGCTGGGGATGAATACGCCGCTATCGTTTGCCGTAATACAGCCCCACCACATGTTCGGCTTCGGCAAAGAACAACCAGCGCGACGCGGCGATCCCGGCCAGATGGCTGACGATGGCAAAAAGCGCGAATATATGATTGAATGGCAACAATAGCAGCACCACTGGCAGCGCAAAGCCCAGAATTAGAGCAATCGCGCGCAGCTTTACCGCGTGCTTTCGCCCGACCACATGCACGAATTCCCGCAGCAAATAATTGGTGCCGGTGTGGGGCGGCTCAAATGCGCGCACCTGTCCGGGCTGGCCCAGCCCTGTGGCCGTTGACAGATTTGACCCACTCTCAACCAGAGCCCTGTCACCCATGACCCACCACGCCACCTGCACAACGCCCGCCAGCGGCAGCAGGATCAGCGCATAAGAAACCTGACCCGCCAACAAAGCGCCCCCTGCCAGCGAAATGGTCAACATCAATACCGGCGTCAGTGGTTGCTTCCATCGTGGCACGGTTTTGAGCTGCCCATAGATCATCGCGGTGCAATAGACCGTCAGCAAGGAAAGCAATGCGCCCAGCCAGCCCAGCACTGCCCAGTTTGCGGCCATGAATACCAATCCTGCCCCGAACCCCGCCATGATCAACAATGCAGCCACCGCTGCCACGCCTTCGCGGCTGAGCCACGAAGTACGCCATTGTGTAAACGCCTTCATCGCACGTTCAGGGTGGCCCAGGTGGAAGGTGGACGAGATCAGCCCGCCCACCGCCAATACATAAGCAATGGTGAAAAAGGCAAAGGCGCTCCAGCCGGTGACAGATGGTATACCAAGGCCCAGCCAGAACAGCAGGCCAAACCCGAGACCCGAGAGCGTGGTGAAGACGATGACAGACGGTGCGGGATGCATCAGAGCTTCTCCAGAGTTTTATCGAGCCAGCCAAGGAACCCTTTGGTTTCCTCAGCGACGGGCTCAAGAAACGGGGCTAATATGTCGATCTGATCCATCTGATCCTTGGGTCTTGGCGGCAGGTATTTGTTCACAGGTTTGGTGCCCTGTTCAGGCATCAAATCCATACCACCTCGTTCTGCCACCAATTGGCTTACGTTACTGTCAGGATCGCCAAGATCACCGAAATGCCGCGCCCCGGCGGGGCAGGTGCGTACGCAAGCAGGTTCGCGGTCTTCTTCGGGTAGGTTTTCGTTGTAAATCCGGTCCACGCATAGGGTGCATTTCTTCATCACACCTTCGGCCTGGTCCAATTCGCGCGCACCATAAGGGCAAGCCCAGGCGCAGAGGCCACACCCGATGCAATCACTTTCATTGACCAGGACAATGCCATCCTCGACCCGCTTATAGCTGGCTCCAGTCGGGCAAACAGTCACGCAAGGCGCGTCTTCACAATGCAGGCAGGATTTGGGGAAATGGATCAGTTGGGCCGCGCCTTCTTCGGGCTGCACCTCATAGGAATGCACCCGGTTCAGAAACGTGCCCGAGGGGGTGCCATAGGGATCCTGATCGCTTAGTGGGGCGCCATAGTTTTCGGTGTTCCAACCCTTGCAGCTGATCACGCAGGCATGACACCCAACACAAGTATCAAGGTCGATCACCAGGCCCAGCTTCTTCTGAGTATGCTCGGGAAGTGCCGTCATTTCAGCCCCGCAAGAAAATTTGAATTTTCTTGGCAAATTTCTTCAAAGAAATTTGGTTTGCTCATTGTCCCACCTTCCACGTCAGTTCGTCCGGGCCAATGCCCACGGGTGATTGGATCGCTGGCATTTCTGGCTGGCTTTCTGCCGGGGCGTCGACCTTCTCAATTTTCACCCGTAAATCAAACCAAGCAGCTTGACCGGTGATTGGGTCCGAATTTGACCACCGTAATCCATCGCCTCTGGGTGGCAACAGCTCATGAATTAGATGGTTCAACAAGAACCCTTTGGTGGCCTCGGGCGCGTCCTCTTTCAGCGCCCAGGCCCCTTTGCGTTTGCCGATCGCGTTCCAGGTCCACACTGTATTTTCGTTCAGCGCCGCCATATGCGCCACTGGTACAGTGATTTCACCATGAACAGACGAAACACGCGCCCAATCGCCTTCGCCAAAGCTGTGCTTCTCCCACAGTTTGGTCGGAAGGTAGAGCGGGTTGTGCCCGTGGATCTGCCTTAGCCAGGCGTTTTGCGAGCCCCAGCTGTGATACATCGCCATCGGGCGCTGGGTCAGCGCGTGAACCGGGTATTCCTCCAAATCAACGTGATCATCCTCAAACGGAGGATACCAGATCGGCAGCGGGTCCATCGTGGATTTGATCCGTTCGCGCAGATGATCGGGGGGCTGGTGCTCGCCGTGCCCTTCAGCCGCCAGTTGAAAATGACGCATGGTTTCAACATAAAGATCAAAGATATAGGGCTGAGGGCTGTCAAAAATGCCCATCTCAACGGCCCAGTTCTGATAGTCCATATTCCACGGCTTCATATACGAGGCCTCTTGTGGAATGTGCTTAACAAAGAACCCACCATTGGCGATATAGCTTTGGATCTGGCTGCCATTTGGCGCACCGCGGCCATGGGTCAGCCCAGTCTTGCCCAGCCGCCAGCCCGCAAGTGGCCCAATCCCCGGCTTGCGTTCGTGGTTGGTGATATAGTCGGCGTAATCGTCGAATTTTGCGCTGCCATCTTCGTTGGTGAAACCCGGTAGTTTCATCTTGTTGGCCAGCTGCACCAGCACAGTCTGAAAGCCGCGCACATCGCGGTCAGGCTCAATCACCGGCCAGCGGATCGCATCGGCAGCCGCATCGGCCTCGCAAATCGGGCGATCCAGCAGGCTGATACAATCGTGGCGCTCCAGATATGTCGTATCGGGTAGGATCAGATCGGCATAAGCCACCATTTCTGAACTGTAGGCATCCGAGTAGATGATATGGGGAATCTTGTATTCGCCATCTTCGCCCCTATCGGTCAGCATCTCGATCACACCTGAGGTGTTCATCGACGAATTCCACGACATATTCGCCATATACATAAACAGCGTGTCGATCTTATAGGGGTCGCCCGCATGTGCGTTACTGATGACCATATGCATCATGCCATGCGATGACATCGGGTTTTCCCAGGTAAACGCCTTGTCGATCCGTGCAGGCGTGCCATCGTCCTTCAACGCGAGGTCTTTGGGGCCACGCACAAAGCCCAGATGCGGGCCATCCAGCGGCTTGCCCGGTGTCACTTTGCAATGTGGGGCAGGGTGGGCGCTGACTGGTTTGGGGTAGGGCGGTTTGAAGCGGAAGCCACCGGGCACTTCAACCGAGCCCAACAGGATTTGCAGAACATGCAGCGCACGGCAGGTTTGAAACCCGTTAGAATGCGCTGAAATTCCGCGCATGGAATGGAAGCTGACCGGCCGACCCTTCATGACCGAGTGCTTTTCGCCGCGGAAGTCGGTCCATTCACGCTCCAGCACAATTTCTTCTTCAAAGGCCACACGCGCAATTTCGGCGGCGATGGCTTTGATCTTTTCTGGCTTAATTCCGCATTGTTCCGCCACCGCATCGGGGGCGTATTTCTTGTCCAGATAACGCGACGCCAGAAGATGCATCACAGGTCTGTGGGTGATGCCCGCATGGCGGTGCGTGGCGTGTAAATCAGGCTTCACGCCGGGGGTGTCAAACGCCGTCAGCTTGCCGGTGTCACGATCCACCACCAGCGGCTTGCCATCGTCATCGCGCAGGAACAGGCCATATTCAGGCGATTTGGAATCGCGGTTCACCAGCACGGGCGCATTGGTGTATCGGGCCAGATAATCCAAGTCTATTTTACCGGCACGCAGCAATTCATGCACCAGCGCCAGAATGAACAACCCATCCGTGCCCGGTGTGATGCCAACCCAATCATCCGCCACAGCGTTATAGCCCGAGCGGATCGGGTTGACGCCAATCACCTTTGCACCGCGCGCTTTGATCTTGCCTATGCCCATCTTGATGGGGTTGCTGTCATGATCTTCAGCCACGCCAAAGATCATGAACAATTTGGTATGATCCCAATCCGGCTGGCCAAACTCCCAAAAGGCCCCGCCCATGGTGTAGATGCCAGCGGCGGCCATATTGACCGAACAAAACCCGCCATGGGCTGCATAATTAGGCGTGCCAAAATTCTGTGCCCAGAAGCTGGTGAAGGATTGTGATTGATCGCGCCCCGTAAAAAACGCCAGTTTTTCAGGGGCTTCATTGCGGATCGGCTCCAGCCAACCAGTGGCCATTTCCAATGCTTCGTCCCAGCTGATTTCCTCAAACTGGCCGGACCCGCGCGGGCCAACCCGTTTTAGCGGAGCCTGCAGGCGCGATGGGGCATTCACCTGCATGATACCCGCACTGCCCTTGGCACACAGCACACCTTTGTTGACCGGATGGTCGCGGTTGCCCTCAATATAGGCCACCTTTCCATCCTTCATATGCACGTTGATCCCACAGCGGCAGGCACACATATAACACGTCGTCTTCCTGACCTCATCCGACACTTTCGGAGAGGTGTTGATCCGGGGCTGCTGGTGGGTCATCGCGCTACCTTGTTCTTGCGCTGTTAACTTAGGCCAGATTGGCTGACGCCGCGAGATGTTTCTTATTCCTTCGGATTTCCTAAACCTCTGTTCCGAAAACCCGAAACTTTATTGTATGTCGTCCCTGCGACCCTTCGCAGCAGATCACTTGCAAGGCGTGGTTCACCTTGCCCCGGATGGTTGAACTGGGGCAAAAGACAACACATATATAAAAGACTACAGGAGGCCAGCATGACCCCGGAAGAGATCGCAAAACTGCCCTACCGCCCCTGCGCTGGGGTGATGTTGGTGAATGCCGACAATCGGGTGTTTGTGGGCCAGCGCCTCGATAGTGCGGCGCAGGCCTGGCAGATGCCTCAGGGGGGCATTGATCCCGGTGAAGACCCCGAACAGGCCGCCCTGCGCGAGCTATGGGAGGAAACCGGCGTGACCGCTGATCTGGTCACTGTAGAGGTGCAAACCGTTGGGTGGGTGCCATATGATCTGCCGCATGATCTGGTGCCACGTCTGTGGAAAGGCCGGTTTCGCGGGCAGCAGCAAAAATGGTTTCTGCTGCGGTTTCATGGGCACGATGATGACGTGAACATAGAAACGCAACATCCTGAATTTTCCGCTTGGCGCTGGATGCCCACCGATGAGCTGCAAGCCAATATCGTGCCATTCAAGCGTGATGTTTACGCCCGTGTTTTGAAAGAGTTCGAGGAATACCTGTGATGATCCGTGCAACTGCATTTGCCGCCGCCTTGGTGGGGGCTGCCTCCCCGGCGTTGTCCCTGTCGTGTATGCGCCCGGATGTGGCGAGCAGTTATAGCCGCGCAGCCGACGCCGAAGAAAGCTATCTGGTGGTGCATGGCACGCTGAAATTCAACGAATCCAAGCTGCCGAAGTCCTCTGGAAATGACAGCCCGCCTTCCACAAAAATCAAAGCGCATATGAGCGGCAATGCCCTGTCAAAATCAGGGTTTAACCATCCGTTTGACCGTGACATCACGCTAGAGGTGCTATGTTATGGTCCTTGGTGTGGAGGCGCGGCGTCTGGCATTCCCTATCTTGCCTTTATCCGCAAAGATGGCGCGGGCTACACATTTGAGGCCGATCCTTGTGGCAGCCTCGGCTTTGCTAAACCAACGCCAAAAATGCTGGCTCAGGCCGAGCAATGTATGAACGGTGGCGCGTGCAAACCCGGCACACGGTGACCCGTGAAATTGACCTTTGATTCAGTCAGCTAAGTAACGTGCCACGAAATTGCGCAGGATACGTTCGGGCGCGTGTACGTCTGCGGCCCGACACATCGCAATCAGATCATCCGCTGCTTCGGGTGGAAAATAGCCGCGATGTTTATAGATGTTGATCCGGGTCTCGAAACCGGCACCATCCGCCTCGGGATGAAACTGTGTGGCATATACATTTTGCCCAAAGCGGATCATCTGAAACGGGCATGTCGGCGAGGCCACCAGATGGGTGCACCCATCGGGCAAAGATTGCAAAGCTTCCTTGTGACCGACAAAGGCCTGAAATTGTCGGGGTACGCCGACCAACAACGGATCAGCCAAACCCTCCGCTGTGGTCGTGCACTCCGAAGTGCCCACCGGCTCACCGAAGGCCACCTTGCTGACATCCCCATCCAACTGCTTGCCCAGAATACCGATGCCGTAACAGCAGCCCAAAAAGGGCAAATCGGCCTCAGAAATTTGTGGCATCAAAGATAGAACAGCCGTTTCGATACGGGCCTCAATGTCGGATTTATCCTCGGGCGCATCGCTGACACATCCAGGGCCGCCGCCAACAATCACGCCGCAATAGGCGCTCAGGTCCAGCCCCTTTGGCAAATCCTCCTGATCCAGCCGAATACGGTGCGCCTGATCTTCGCGCAGCCCGCCTTTGCGCAAAATGGCATGGTATTCACTGTCCGAGGCTTCTGCCTCGGGGCGCAACTGCAGGATCAAAAAGGGCTTGGCCATCGGGCAACCTGACGTCATATCAACGCCATTGTGGTTGCCCGCTTGCTGCCTTGTCGTCAAGCCCTGCATCTGCTTGACCCCACCGGGCAAAGGAATACCCTGCGCGCCAACACGATTTCAGGAAGGTTCTTTTATGATCCAGCGGCTAAATCCTGTCTTTGACGGTGACCCGGCTCAACCCGGTGACCGTCAATTCAAAGCCCCGATGATCTGACCTATGGCGCGTTCGCTTAGCCTTGCGGCCTATATGGCCTATGCGCGGCGCGCCACCTATGTCCCAGCTCCACCCGCCACCGCGCGCCCCAAAGGCGAGCTGATCTGGGGTCATGCCACCGATCCGACGCGCGCGGCCGCCCTTTGCCAGATGGCCGAGCGTCTGGCACAGCAACGCCCCGGTGTGCATATGCTGTTGACCTCGCCCCATGATCTTGTCCTGCCTGACATCGACAGCGCGCTGATAGTGCGCCATGATTTGCCCCCTGAAACGGTGGCCGGAGCCGAGGTGTTCTTGCAGCACTGGAAGCCCGATCTGTGCCTTTGGGCGGGCGGGGATTTACGGCCCGCTTTGCTCAGCGGTGCTGACAGCCGCAACATTCCGCTGTTTCTGCTGGACGCCGAAGAAGAGCAATTGATGCGCAGTGGCTGGCGCTGGTTTCCGGATTTGCCGCGCTCTTTGTTGGACAAGTTCGCGCAAATTCAGGTGCAATCCGAAGACACCGCCCGCGCATTGCGCCGGATCGGTGTACCAGATGAGGACATCACCCAAGCCCCGCCCTTGCGCCCCGAGGCCGTGCCCTTGCCCTACAATGAGAATGAGCGCGAAGAGCTGGCCGTTTGCCTGCGCACGCGCCCCTTGTGGCTGGCCGCCAACTTGCATCCCGACGAGTTGGATATCGTGCTGGGCGCAAGACGCATCGTCGGGCGGGCGGCGCATCGCTCATTGTTGATCATTGTGCCGCAGAACAAGGATCATCAGCAGGCGATCCAACAAAGGGTGAGCCAGGAAAACCTGCCCACAGTGATCTGGTCCGAGGGCGATATGCCCGAAGAAACCACCCAGATCATTCTGGGCGAATGCCGCAGCGAGTTGGGCCTGTGGTATCGGCTGGCACCGGTCAGCTTCATTGGCCATTCACTGATGCCCGGGATGGAGGGCTGCAACCCCAACGAGCCAGCCGTGCATGGCTCGGCCATCCTGTATGGCCCCAATATGCGGCGCTATTTATCCGAATATTCACGCTTTGCCGAAGCACGCGCCGCACGAATTGTGCGCGATGCTGATACGCTGGCGGCGGCTGTACAAAGTTTGATTGCCCCGGATCAGGCCGCAATCATGGCGCATGCGGCCTGGGATGTCGCCTCGCAGGGGGCCGAAGCGACGGACCGTATTCTGGACCTGATCCAAGACACACTTGATGTCGTAAGGGGGGCGTGATGCGAGCACCTGCATTTTGGTATACCTTGCCTGAACGGCCCGCTTTGCTGGCGCGTTTGCTGTCACCCATTGGGGTGCTTTATGCGTGGGCCACGGCACGTCGCCTGCGCAGCAAGCCGGGGAAAAAGATGGCTGTCCCGGTGATTTGTGTGGGCAACCTGAATGCCGGAGGCACCGGGAAAACACCAACAGTGATTGCCCTGGTTCAACATCTGCAAGGCAAGGGGCACACACCTTTTGTTATCTCGCGCGGGCATGGCGGAACGCTGAGGGGCCCATGTGAGGTTGATCCGCGTCAGCACACGGCCCAAGACGCTGGCGATGAGCCTTTATTGCTGGCGGCCTTCACCCGGGTGTGGATCGCACGCGACAGGGCCGCAGCAGCGCAAGCGGCACAGGATGCGGGTGCAAGCGTGATTGTTATGGATGACGGCCACCAGAACCCCGATGTATCCAAGGATCTCTCGGTGATTGTGGTTGATGCCGCCAAGGGTTTTGGCAATGGGTTGTGCCTGCCCGCAGGCCCCCTGCGTGAACCCGTGAACATCGGCCTGGCAAGGGCCGATCTGGTGCTGTCAATCGGCCCGCCAAAGGCGCAAGAGGCGCTGTTGCAAACATGGCGTACGGCCATCACCCCGCCACATCTGAAGGGCCATCTGGCAACACTTGAAACCGGTATGGATTGGACGGGAACGCCGTTTCTGGCCTTTGCCGGAATTGGCCACCCAGAGAAATTTTTTGCCACGCTCAAAGGGCTTGGGGCTGATCTGCTCCGGTGCGAGGCGTTGGAAGATCACCAGACCTTAACGCCGGCGTTGCTGGCTCGGCTGGAAAAAGAGGCGGAATTGCTGGGCGCGCAACTGGTCACCACAGAAAAGGATGCCGTGCGCCTGCCCGCACAGTTCCGCCAAAAGGTTGTCACCCTGCCCGTGCGGCTGGAGATTGAGGATCTGCGTCCCCTCGACACAGCCCTTGACCGCCTCAACCTGACCTGAAATCGGCGCTTTGCGCAGCGGTAGTGGCCAGCCTCAGATGATGGCCTTTTCTATGATGGGTTGATCTTGCGTGATCCGATCATAATGAAACGGGCTTAAATCAAGGCTGCGATAGGCCCCATGGACCAGCAGCTCTGCCGTGGCGCGCCCCATTGCGGGGGATTGTTGCAATCCATGGCCGGAAAACCCGTTGAGGAAGTGGAAATTCCGGACCTCAGGATGTGGGCCGGTGATGGCGTTCTGATCCAACGTGTTGAACGCATAATGCCCGGCCCATTCAGATTGCACTTTGATTGCCTCAAACTGCGGAATGCGCGTGGCCAGCACCGGCCAGACGTGATCCTGCCACAGCGCGTGATCCATGGTGAAATCATCATAATCAACCGCCGGGTCAATCGCCGAATGCGCGCCCACCTGATAGGTGCCACCGCCGTTTTCACGTACATGCACGCCCGAGGGGTCAATTGTCAGCGGCAAATCCCGGTCCAGCGGTGTCTCGGCCGAGATTATCCAGGTAAAGCGCTTGCGTGGTTCCACCGGCAAATTGATGCCAGCCATCGCCGCCGTGCGGGCAGCCCGCGGGCCGGTGGCATTTACCACCTTATTGCAGGTCACCACCTCGCCGGATTTTAGCGTCACATTTTCAATGGCATCCCCCGCTACGGAACGTGTCATGCCAACCACTTCATTGCTGATATATTCCACACCTCCTTCGCGGGCTTGACGCCGCATCCAGTCAAACACGGCGCTGCCATCCCAATAGCCTTCGTCGATTGTGTTGATTGACCCCAGAACGATGTCATCCAGCGCATAGAACGGATAGCGTTTTGCGATCTCGTCGCGGGTCAGCAATTCAGTTGCCGCCCCGGCTGCGCGCTGCACTTTCTGGTTCTCGCGCAGAACATTGGCAAAATCCTCGTTATCGGCCAGATACATGTACCCAAACGAATGGATGCCCAATTCGGGCACCCGCGTATCACCGCCCATATAGCTGCGCAGGTTCTTCACAAAATCCGCTGCGAATTGCGAAATGCGCACGTTCAACCCGTCAGAAAACTGCTGTCGCATGCAGCTGTTGGTATGCGCGGTTGAACATGCCTGATACGTCACGTCGCGTTCCACCACCAAAACGCGGCCATCAAAATCAGGGTCCTGGGACAAAAACCATGCGGTGCTGGATCCCATGATGGCCCCACCCACAATCACAATGTCATAGCCGGAATGCTGCGGGGCTTGCGTGGCGCTCATTCAAGGAGCCTTTCATTTTGAATGCGTTGTTCTCAGGCCCCGAAAATATGGCCGATAAAGCCACCGTAGACAGCACTCATTGGGATGACCAGTGCCCTTGCGCCCGGCCCGGCGGTTGTGTGATCTTGTGCTATCGTGGACAGCAATAGGACATCCTCATGGGCGATTTGCCACCCCTTACCCAAATGATTGATCAGGCCCATGGCCGCGAACCGGCCGATATCGTTCTGCGTGGCGGGCAGGTACTAGACCTGATTACCGGCGCATTACTGGGGGGGGATGTGGCGATATGTGATGGCATGATCGTTGGCACTTGCGCAGACTATCAGGGGCGCGAGGTCATTGATGTTACGGGTAAAATATTGGTGCCCGGCTTTATTGACACCCATCTGCATATCGAAAGCTCCTGTGTGACACCGTTTGAGTTTGACCGCTGTGTTTGCCCGCGCGGCGTGACCACCGCCATTTGTGATCCCCATGAGATTGCCAATGTGGCAGGCATCAAGGGCATCGAGTACTTCCTTCAGGCCAGCGCCCACACACTGATGGATATCAAGGTGCAACTATCCTCTTGCGTGCCCTCCACCACCATGGAAACCGCCGGTGCACAGTTAGAGGCCAAAGACCTGACACCCTACATGGATCATCCTGCGGTGATAGGGTTGGCCGAGTTCATGAATTACCCCGGTGTGATCCACAAAGACCCAAGCGCCATGGCCAAGCTTGAGGCCTTCCGGGGGCGCCATATCGACGGGCATGCGCCTTTGGTGCGTGGGCTTGACCTGAACGCCTATATCGCGGCCGGTATTGGCACCGAGCATGAAGCCACCACCGCCGAGGAAGCCCTGGAAAAGCTGCAAAAGGGGATGCGTGTTTTGATCCGCGAAGGGTCAGTCTCAAAAGATCTGCAAGCATTATTGCCCCTGATTACGGAACGCAATTCACCCTATATCTGCTTTTGCACTGATGATCGCAATCCGCTGGATATCGCCGAACATGGCCATCTGGATTACATGATACGCACCGCAATAGCAGGCGGAGCCGAGCCATTGGCCACCTACCGCGCCGCCAGCCTTTCGGCGGCCGAGGCGTTTGGCCTGAAGGATCGCGGATTGATCGCACCGGGCAAGCGGGCCGATATTGTGGTGCTTGATGATCTGGCCATGTGCCGCGCCGAATTGGTGATGTGCAAAGGGCGTGTGGCAGATGCCGCTGCCTTTGCCGCGCGGCAGGACATTGCACCGGTGGCGCTAAAGTCAGTGAAAGCACCTGCGATTACGGCAGGTTCATTTCGCACGGCAGGCAACCGGGCACAGACACCGGTGATCGGCATCATCCAAGGCAAGATCATCACCCAACACCTGACCGAAGACATCCTGCCACAAGATGGCGACAAACGCCCTGACATCACCCGCGATCTGGTGAAAATCGCCGTGATCGAGCGGCACGGCAAGAACGGCAATATCGCCACCGGCTTTGTGCGTGGCTTTGGGTTGCAGGGCGGGGCTATTGCCTCGACTGTGTGCCATGACCATCACAATATTGCCTGCGTCGGCGTGGATTACGATGACATGGCACTGGCCGCAAACCGGCTAAAGGACATTGATGGCGGGTTTGTGGTGACCCATCAGGGCCGCGTTCTGGCCGAGCTGGCCTTGCCCCTCGCCGGACTGATGAGCCTGAAACCCTTTGAAGATGTTCAGGCTGATCTCGTGGCCTTGCGGCGCGCAGCACATGGGCTGGGCGTGACCCTGGAGGAGCCGTTCCTGCAACTGGCCTTCCTGGCTTTGCCTGTTATCCCGCATCTGAAAATTACCGATCATGGCCTGGTGGACGTGGACAGGTTTGAGGTGATTGGGTAGCCTGCGTTCCGGGCGTTTCCCCTCAGGGTACTGAAAACGGTGCCAGGCTTTCGGAAAACTGCCTCAGGAAATCCAGAACAAGGGGGGAATTGCTGCCGCTGATTGGGCGCAGCAAGGACAAGCGGTGCGTGATCTGCGGCACAAATGGGCGTATCTCGATGCCACGATCACGGTATTGCTCGGCATCCAGCGCGCTGACAATCGACACACCTTGGCCTTCACTGACGATGGTGCAGGCGGTGGTGAACTGACGGACCTCGATCCAAGTGCTCAGTTTTTCGTGGCGATCAGCAAAGGCCTTTTCCAAATGCTGGAAAAACGGGCTGTCGCGGCGCGAATGAATCAGTTTTTCCCCGCGTAAATCCGATGGGGTGATCACTGCCTTGTCAGCCAGATGGTGCCCTTTGGGCATGATGCACACAGTGCGGATGGTGACATCTGCGCTGTCTGTGGCGGGGTGGCCGCCAAACCCGTCGGTAATACCACAATCATACTGCTGCCCGATGATCCACTCCAGAATGCGCTCGGGGCGGTCAGGCTCCAGTGTCACCGTGACTTGCGGCCGGCCTTTCAGAAATTCGGTCAGGATCTTGGGCAAATGGCTGGTGGCGAAGCCGGGCAAACACGCAATGCGCAAATGTCCGGCAGCGCGCTTTTTCAGATTGTGCCGCAAATCCTCAAGGTGGTTGAGGCTCTCGAAAACGCGGGTGGTTTCGGCCAGCATATACTCTGCTTCCGCTGTGGGAATCAGGCTGCCTGCCTCGCGTCGGAACAGGGGGAAGTCGACTGATTTTGAGAAGTCCGCCAACAATCTGCTGGCTGCGGGTTGCGATATACCCAGCTCAACCGCAGCACGGGTGATGGAACCGGTTCGGGCAATCGCGCGGAAGGCTTCGAGTTGTCGGAGCTTGAAACTCAATGGGTTACCTCGGCTTAAAGTGAGCTAAATGGGGAATAGATGGTAGACGTATAATGTTTTGTTATATTTTTTGATACAAATCTTTTACTTGAGTTATCTTTTCTGCTGCGCAACCATCCCCCGGTGATTCAAAATTTTCCGGGAGGATGAAATGTCTTTGAAAACCCTAAGTCTGAGCCTGGCAGCGCTGAGCATCAGCGCCACTGTCAGCTTTGCACAAACCGAAATTCAATGGTGGCATGCCATGGGCGGCACCAATGGTGAGCGCGTTGACAAGATTGCCGCTGATTTTAATGCGACACAATCTGACTACAAAATCGTGCCAACCTACAAAGGCAACTACACCGAAACCATGACCGCTGCCGTGGCCGCATTCCGCGCCAAAGAGCACCCACATCTGGTGCAGGTATTCGAAGTGGGCACCGCCACCATGATGGCCGCCAAAGGTGCAATTTACCCGGTTGAGCAGATGATGGCCGATTCCGGCGAGGCGTTCGACAAATCCGACTATCTGCCTGCCGTGATCTCGTATTACCAAACGTCCGAGGGTGAATTGCTGTCGATGCCATTCAACAGCTCGACCCCGGTGATGTGGTACAATGCCGATGCCCTGAGTGCTGCGGGTGTTGAGCCACCAAAGACCTGGGATGATGTGAAAACCGCGGCCCAGGCGCTTGTCGACAATGGCATGGATTGTGGTGTGTCCTTTGGGTGGCAATCCTGGGTCATGGTCGAAAACTTCTCGGCCTGGCACAACATTGCGATGGGCACCAAGGAAAACGGCTTTGCCGGGTTCGACACTGAATTCACCTTTAACAATGATCAAGTCGCCGCCCGTCTGGATGACATTGCGTCGATGTCCGAAGGCAACCTGTTCAAATACGGTGGTCGTCGTGGCGACAGCCTGCCACTGTTTACCAATGGTGAATGTGGCATGTGGATGAACTCCTCGGCCTATTATGGATCAATCAAGGATCAGGCCAAGTTTGCCTTTGGTCAAACAATGCTGCCGCTTGATACCTCCGTGGCAGATGCGCCGCAAAACTCGATCATCGGCGGGGCCACCTTGTGGGCGCTGGCCGGGCATGAGGCCGACGAATACAAAGGCCTGTCACAATTCATGACCTATCTCAGCTCGCCTGAGGTGCAGGCCTGGTGGCATCAGGAAACCGGCTATGTGCCGATCACCACAGCCGCCTATGAGCTGAGCAAAAGCCAGGGCTTTTATGACAAGAACCCCGGCACGGACACTGCGATCAAGCAGCTAAGCCTGAATGCACCGACGCCAAATTCGCGTGGCGTGCGGTTTGGCAACTTCGTGCAGGTGCGTGATGTGATCAACGAGGAACTTGAGGCGCTTTGGGCCGGTGATAAATCGGCGACGGATGCTTTGAACGAGGCCGCCGAGCGCGGCAATGCCCTGTTGCGCAAGTTCGAGCGGTCTGCCAACTAAGCTGATCTGACAGATGTAGCGCCCGGCGGTTTTGTTCGCCGGGCGCTGACCATGCTCCAATACCCGAGGCCTCCTTGCTCAAACGCGTCCATTTCCCTCCGTCAGCCCTGCCTTACATGCTGGTGGCACCGCAGATCCTGATCACGGTGATCTTTTTCATCTGGCCCGCCAGTCAGGCGGTTTATCAATCGTTTCTGATTGAAGATGCCTTTGGTCTCAGCACCGAATTTGTCTGGTTTGAAAACTTCACCCTGCTGTTCGACGACAAGCAATATTTGCAAACCTTTGGGCGCACGATCTTCTTCTCAGTTGCCGTGGCGTTTTTGTCGATGTCCGTGGCGCTGATACTGGCCGGGTTTGCCGACCGCGTGGTGCGCGGGGCAACGGCGTATCGCACGCTGCTGATCTGGCCCTATGCTGTGGCCCCGGTGCTGGCCGGCGCGCTGTGGGTGTTCATGTTCAATCCGACGCTGGGCATCTTCCCGTTTCTGCTGGATATGGTTGGCATCGACTGGAACCACTACTTAAACGGCAAACAGGCCATGGCGCTGGTCATCTTTGCCGCCGCATGGAAGCAGATTGCCTATAATTTCTTGTTCTACCTTGCTGCGATGCAATCCATTCCGCGCTCTATCATTGAGGCCGCTGCCATTGATGGTGCAGGCCCCGTGCGCCGGTTCTGGGATCTGATTTTTCCGCTGATTTCACCCACCACGTTTTTCCTGCTGGTGATCAATGCTGTCTACGCGTTCTTTGAAACCTTTGGCATTATTCATGCTGTCACCCAAGGTGGGCCGGCCAATGCCACAACGATCCTTGTTTACAAGGTGTTCAACGATGGTTTCGTTGGGCTTGATCTGGGTGGTTCGGCAGCGCAATCGGTGATCTTGATGTTCCTTGTCATCATGATGACCGTGGTTCAGTTCCGCTATGTGGAACGGAAGGTGGAATACTGATGGTCGAAAACCGCCCCCTCCTGAACCTTGTTTCACATATGGTACTGCTGTTTGGCATTGCCATTGTGGCGTTGCCGATCTGGATTACCTTTGTGGCCTCGACGCATGATGCGGTGCGCATGACCCAAGCCCCGATCCCGATGCTGCCCGGCAGTTATTTTTGGGAGAATTTCAAACAAACCCTCTTTGGCAGCGGTTTGTCGGGCACACAATCCGCCCCTGTTTGGCGCATGTTGTTGAACTCGCTGACCATGGCGATGATGATTGCCGTGGGCAAGATTGCCATCTCGCTGATCTCGGCCTTTGCCATTGTCTATTTTAAGTTTCCGTTCCGTATGGGCTTTTTCTGGATGATCTTTATCACCCTCATGCTGCCGGTTGAGGTGCGCATATTGCCCACGTTTGAGGTGGTCGCCAATCTTGGAATGCTCAACAGTTATTGGGGTTTGTCGGTGCCGCTGATCGCCTCGGCCACGGCCACCTTCATGTTCCGGCAGGTGTTTTTGACCATCCCCGATGAGATGCTGGAAAGTGCGCGCATTGATGGCGCGGGCCCCTTGCGGTTCTTCTGGGATATCCTGATCCCACTAAGCCGCACCAACATCGCGGCCCTGTTTGTGATTTTGTTCATCTACGGCTGGAACCAATACCTCTGGCCGCTTCTGATCACCACCGATTCCGATATGACCACCATCGTGATGAGCATCAAACAGATGCTTGAGGCCGCGGAACAAAGCCCACAATGGAACATCATCATGATGACCGCACTGCTGGCGATGATCCCGCCGGTTTTTGTGGTGGTCGCAATGCAGAGGCTGTTTGTTCAAGGCCTTACTGAGACAGATAAATAGGCAAGAAATCATGGCATCCATCACCCTCAAAGACCTTGTCAAAGCCTACGGCGATACCGAAGTTCTGCACCATGTGGAGGGGCAGAT